>Ga0123328_1000580_pt1 | contig 38378 bp, 26 predicted proteins | sample BioC12SIPDNA_2_FD_89702 | JGI IMG/M metagenome (GOLD analysis project Ga0123328, IMG submission 89702) | Anaerobic biogas reactor microbial communites from Washington, USA - Biogas_R1_A C12 SIP DNA | ecosystem: Engineered > Bioreactor > Anaerobic > Unclassified | place: Washington, USA...
CTTCCGACCACGATCGGTTGTAGTAGCCATCAGGGCTCCTCCTTTCAAAGTGCAGTCACAACAACACTTATGGAGGATGCCCCTCGCTTTTTCAATTTACACAGGTTTCGATACTATCTCCACGAGCAGCGTGGGGCGGGCGATATCGAACTGCGATTCGCTCGGCGCGTTGATGTGGATCCGCACGCCAGGCTCGCAAGTGATCTCCTTGATTTGCTCGGACCAGTGCTGGCTGACTTCGAACCCCGCCAGCCGCGTTCCAGTCCCCGACGCGCAACCGGCCGACACACCCAGTATGGCAACGACAGCCCACGCATAACAGTTTCGGTTTAGCATGATGTTCTCAGCCTACCCGAAGCGGGCGGACACATAAAGGTGTCCGCAAAAAAGGTGTCAGGATGATTTTTGTCGGGATCGAGGCCGTGCGGCAATTGCCTTGCATGCTTTGCCCAGGCAAAAATCATCCTGACACCTTTTTACGGACACCTCTTTGCCTGGATCGACGCAACGGCGTATGATTCTCCTTGAGAACGGTATGTGCGTGTTGGGTAGCAGGATTCCACAAGCCGGGGAGGTTCACATGACTTGCGCGAATCATCTGACGAGACGGACCCTGTTGCGGGATACGGTGCGCGGCGCGGCCGCCGGCTGGGCGGCGATGCACTGGCCCATGCGTGCCCTGGGTCAGGCGGCAGCCGTCGGCGTCCCGGCCGGGGAAGCGATGAGCCGGGCGGCACTGACCACCGGCGACTCGCGGGCGGAGAACGTGTTCCAGGCCCTGAAGCTCATTGAACGCGACGTGCGCGAGAGTATCGCCCGCAAGAAGCGGGTGATGATCAAACCGAACCTGGTCGTCCCCAACAAGCAGTTGGCCGCGACGCATGTCGAGTGCCTCGAAGGCATCCTGGAGTTTCTCAAACCCATCTACCAAGGCGAGGTGCTGATCGGCGACTCACCCGCCGGCACCCAAGCCACCGAGGCGTTCGACAACTACAAGTACCACGAGCTCGCGAAGCGCTACAACGTGCGGTTCGTGAGCCTCGACGAGCAGCCGACGGAAATCCGGCACGTCAGCGACCACCGCCACCAGCCCCAGCCGGTGCGTATCGCCAGTGTCCTTCTCGACCCCGACCTCTTCCTTATCTCGGCGGCGATCCCCAAGACCCACGACCGCGCGATTTGCACCCTCTCGCTCAAGAACGTCGTGGTCGGAGCGGCCATCAAGGACAAGGAGTACCGCTGGGACGGCAAGAGCAAGGGCTCGAGCGACAAGATGCTTATCCATGGCGGGCCGCATAACGAGGCCATTCACTACAACCTTTTCTCGCTGGGCAAGATTCTCCGGCCGGATCTGGCCGTCCTGGACGGCTACGCCGGCATGGAACACAACGGCCCGGTGGGCGGCACCGCGGTCGAACACCGCGTAGCTATCGCCAGCACGGACTTCGTCGCCGCCGACCGTATCGGCGTCGAGCTCATGGGTTTCGACTTCGCCAAGGTCGGCTACTTGGTCTTCTGCGACCGGGCCGGCCTGGGCCACGGCGACCTGAACCGCATCGAAGTGCTCGGCGAAAAGGTCACCGACCACCTTCGCCAGTACCGCCCACACGACACGATTGAGCAACAGTACCTCTGGATGACCCGCGGGACAGCCGGGGCATAGGCAGTCATCCAATTTCTGCAGCGATTGCCGCCCTCCCGCAGAGGACGGGCGCGTTCACTCGGGCAGGGTTTCGCCGAGGGCGGCGCAGATGGCTTCAAGGTCGTCGGCGACCTGGATGGGAGGATTGGCGGCTCGGCCGGTCGGTGGGACGGCCGGCGGCGGCGTCACGGACTTCATGTCGATGCCGGTGTGGTACTTGACGGTGGCGTCGGGATCCTTGAGCTCGTGACCGGTGAGGATGCAGACGACGCGATCGTCGGGTGAAATCACCTGCTGCTCGCGGAGCAATCTCAGACCCGCCACCGTGGCGGCGCTGGCCGGCTCACAACCAAAGCCGTACCGCCCCACCAGGGCTTTGTGCTCCAGGATGACTTCGTCGCTGACCTCGCGGATGAGCCCGTTCATGATCTCTACCGCCCGCAGGGACTTGGGCAGGTTGACCGGTCGGGAGATCTCGATCGCGGAGGCGATGGTGTGCGGCAGGTAGTTGCGGGCGTCCAGATCGGCGTAGAACGCGGTCACCTTGTCGCGGTCGTACCGCCCGCCGTTCCAGACTACCTTCTGTTGCTCGACCAGTTGATAGAGCGTATTGGCTCCGGTGGCGTTGATAATCGCCAGGCGGGGGATACGGTCGACAAGGCCAAGGGCTCGCAGCTCGGCGAAGGCCTTGCCGAACGCGCTGCAGTTGCCCAGATTACCGCCGGGCACAATGATCCAGTCGGGCACCTCCCAGTCGCGGGCCTGCAGGACGCGGTACATGATCGCCTTCTGGCCTTCGAGGCGATAAGGGTTGACCGAGTTCATCAGGTAGATGCCGAGCTTGTCGGAGACCTGCATTACCCGGCGGAGGCAAGCGTCAAAGTCGCCCTGGATCTGCAGGGTAAGGGCCCCGTAGTCGAGGGCCTGGGAGAGCTTGCCGTAGGCGATTTTGCCCGTTCCGATGAAGACGATGCCCTGCATGGGTGGATCGCTCTTGTGGGCGTACATGGCCACGGACGCCGAGGTGTTGCCGGTGCTGGCGCAAGCGACGCGTTTACGGCCGAGCTTGCGGGCTAGGCTGAACGCGGCGGTCATACCGTTGTCCTTGAAGCTGCCGGACGGGTTGAGCCCCTCGTATTGCAGGAACAGTCGCTCGGGCTTCATGCCCAACTCGCGGCCGAGGGTATCGTTTTGTTCGAGCAAGGTGCGGCCCTCGCCGATGGTGACCACCGATTCGGGCCCGACAAAGGGCATCAACTCGCGGAACCGCCACACCCCGGAGAAATCGAGCCGCCCTTGTGCCCCGAGCCCCTTGGTACCCCAGCGGTGCTCGAAGAAGTTCAGCGAGTGGGGAACCGCCAGGCGATCCCAGTCGTAGGCAATATCCAGTAATGACCGGCAGCGCGTGCAACTGAAGAGGATCTCGTCGATGCCGTAGGTGGCGCCGCAGTCCGGGTTGATGCATACCTGATGAACTTTGTCGGTCATGGCAGTGATCTCACCCATCGCACTGCGTACAGAGCAGTGACACAATTGAGTTTCTTCGTTGCGTCCGTCCGCGGCGGCTTGGCCGCGGCCCTCCCCGCGCTTGCGCTTGGGGCTCGTTGGCGGCCACGCCTAGGACTCGTTGGCGGCACCTGATCCCTGGCCCATCGCCAAGTCCGAATCTCTCGTCTCGCCGGTCGCCTCGGGGGGCGACCGCTACGATTCAAAGCGGTGACCGCTACGATCCAAGGACATCATACGGGCACGGGGGTATGGGATCAAAGGCGGTCAGCGCGGTCGGCCTCTCGCTCGCGTTCCTGTTGCCTTCGCGTGGCTCGGGCGAGCAGCTTCTTCTCGGACGAACTGAGGCTGGCCAAGCCCTCGCTATGGACCTTGGCGAGGATGCGGTCGACTTCGGCCTGTTCGCGAGCGATCTCCTGCTGGCGTTTAGCCCAGGCACCTTCGCGACGGCGAGCCCGCCAACGGCCAACGGCCGAGACACCCGGAACATCGCGATCCACACCCACCCGGATCCTCGGCAGCATGCCCCAAGCCCAGAAGAGCGCCAACCCGGTGGCCGCACCCGCGATATGGCAGACTTCGCCCCCCGGATTGGGCAGTTTGCCCGGGCTGATCAGTTGCAGCAGCAGGATGCCCGCCACAATCAGAGCGAAGACTCGGATCGGCATGGGGAAAATGAAGAGAACGACGCGAACGTGCGGAAAGAAAACGACGGCGGCGATGAGCAATCCATAGATCGCGCCGCTCGCCCCGATCAGCGGGACGCCGGCAAACCTCGGGGCGATCACCGCCAGAAGGAGATACGCCAAACCCCCGACCATGCCGCAGGTTACGTAGAACTGCAGGAAACGCTGATGGCCGAACGCACGCTCGAACTCCGTGCCGAAGATATACAGGCCCAGCATGTTCAGCAGCAGATGCCAATGGTCCAGGTGCAGAAACATGTAGGTGAAGATCTGCCAGATGAACGGGCGGCGAATACCATCGAGGCTCAGACCAAAGTAGCGATGCACGAAGATCGGGTCGACGTTTCGGAAGACCACGTCGAGGAAGAAAATCACGACGTTGACAATCAGCAGCCACATCACCGCTGAGCTGGGACGCCGGAACTGAATCCGCAGTTGCGGGGTCTCGGGCTCCGGGGCATAGGATCGATCGCGCCAGCTCATGGCTTCTTTACCCGCGTGTGGCGATGGACCTGCAACGCGGCAATCGTCTTGCCGTCTTTGATCCTTCCGTCGGCGGTGGCGTCGAGGGCGTCGGCCAGAGGCATGGTCTGCACCCGGATCTGCTCGGTAGCATCCAGCCGCTGCCGGGTGGCCGTCAGCCCGGTCGCGACGAAAGCATGCATCATCTCATCCGTGAAGCCCGGGCTGGTGTAGAACTCGCAGAGCGGTTCGAGGTGAGCGGCCACGTAGCCGGTCTCTTCCTCCAACTCGCGGAGTGCACAGGCCGCGGGCTCCTCACCCGGCTCGAGTGTGCCCGCGGGTAGCTCCAGCAGTTCTTCGCCCACCGCGAACCGTTGATTGCGGATCATCACTACGGTGTCGGCATCCAGCAGCGGCAGGATGAGCACGGCTCCGGGGTGGACGACCAACTCGCGAGCGACAGCCCCCCTGCCGGGCAGTTCCAACCACCGACGTTCCACGCGAAACTTGGTCGCAGTCAGCAAGGTTTCACTCATCGCACAGGCGATTATAGGCCCGGGACTGCCCATCGCAACGGCTTAAAGACGCATCCCTTGAGATCGTCCCCCGCATTCTGTCGGCTTGCGAATCGCTTTGGGGGGATGTAAGCTCTCGCGGTCATGGAGTCCTCATTGCCTCACATGTTGCTCGACGGGCCGGGTGTCCGCGCCACCATGGATCGACTGGCCAGTGAGATCCTGGCTGATCTGCCGGCGGGCATTCCCGCGGCGGTCATCGGCATTCGTCGTCGCGGCGAAGTGCTCGCTCAGCGTCTGGTACACGAACTGCACCGTCGAGGGGCGGAGGGCTTGGCCGTCGGCTCTCTGGATATCACGTTATACCGCGACGATCTGGCGGAGCTGGGCCCGCAGGCTATCCTCCGCGGCACGGAAATCGACTTCGACGTCAACGGCCGGTACATCATTCTGGTCGACGACGTGCTCTACACGGGACGTTCGATCCGAGCGGCTCTTGATGCCTTGGTTGACCTCGGCCGGCCCAAGGCGATCCGCCTGGCGATACTTGTCGACCGGCCCGGCCGTGAACTGCCCATCCAGGCAGACTTCGTCGGTGTGCGCGTTCAGCAGCCCGACGTACCCGTGACTGTTTTGCTGACAGAATCTGACGGAGTGGAAGAGGTAAGGATCGGATGAGCATCGACTCCCCGACAACGCAGGCCCAATCCCCAACCGGACAGGGAAACCCACCAGTCGAGGTCTCCGACGATTTTATCTGGAAGCGCAGGCATCTGCTTGGGCTCGAGGAACTCTCCGCCGAGGAAATCCTGTACATTTTCAAGACCGCCCAGACCTTCCAGGAAGTCTCGATGCGGAGCATCAAGAAGGTGCCGGCCCTCCGCGGACGGGTGGTGGTCAACCTGTTCTTCGAGGACTCGACGCGAACGCGGATGAGCTTTGCCCTGGCGGCCCAGCGACTCTCGGCGGACGTGCTCGAGTTCGCCGCCGCCAAGTCCTCCGTGACCAAGGGCGAATCTCTCCGCGACACCGTACGCAACATCGAGGCCATGGGCGTTGACGTATTCGTCATCCGGCACTCGGCGGCGGGCGCCCCGCATTACCTGACCCAGTTCACCGATTGCTGTGTAGTCAACGCCGGCGACGGCCAGCACGAGCACCCGACGCAAGGGCTCATCGACATCTTCACCATTCTTGAGCGCAAGGGCCGCATTGCCGGTCTCAACGTGGTCATCGTCGGCGACATCGGGCATTCCCGCGTCGCCCGCTCCAACCTGTGGGGCCTGACCAAGCTCGGCGCCAAGGTGACTTTTGTCGGCCCGACGACCCTGGTCCCGCGAGCTTTCGAGAAGATGGGGGCCACCGTCAGCCACGACCTCGACGCGGCCCTCAAGGGAGCCGACGTGGTCAACATGCTCCGCATCCAGCGTGAGCGGATGACCAGCCAGGTCTTCCCCAGCACCGAGGAGTACACGCGCCTGTTCGGACTGACGCGGCAGCGGTTGCGCGGCACCAAGCCCGACCTGCTCATCATGCACCCCGGTCCGATCAACCGCGGCGTCGAACTGGCCAGCGACGTGGCCGACGGCCCCAACAGCTCGATCCTGCGGCAGGTCTCCAACGGCCTCGCCATTCGCATGGCCGTCCTCTTCCTAGTCAACCAAGCAAGCACCCCCACCGCGATATGAGCCAAAAAGGCGCCTCAAAAGGTGTCAGGAACCTTTATCCGCTTTGCGAGGCACTGATACCAAGCGACATCGCCCCGCAAAGCGGATAAAGGTTCCTGACACCTTTTGAGGCGCCTTTTTAGCGGATGGCGTAGAGCCGGAGCATCGAGGGTGGCGGCGGGGTGCCCTCGCGCGGGCGGTCGCGGTTGGGCCCCAGGGTTTCCCACCGCAGCATGTAGCTCACCTGCGGGTGGGGCCCTCGGCCGGTGTCGCTCTGCGTGCGCACCATCATGCCGGGCACGTCGGAGGCGACCTGTCGAAGCTCCTTCGGGAGGTTAGACCGGTGGGCGGGCGCCCGACCGACCGCCTTGAATGTTTCCGGGTCAAGTTGCCAGATTCCCGAACCGTGCTTGTCGTGGCTGTACGCCTGAGTGAGCGTGCGGTCGGAGGCCACCTGGATCGGGCTGACCCGGATTTCAAAGCGGATACTGCCGCCGCCGCTGAAGTCCCAGCGTGAATCCCAGTCGCTCGCCTGGTAGATCCGCCAGTGGCCATCTTCCAGGCGGGCATTGTAGACCTGAGTGTGGCCCTGCTCGTCGTGCTTGTGGTAACTAATCACTGGGCGCCGCTGGGCGTCGAAGCCGATGCGGGTGTTGCCGTTGATGATACCCCCGCCGGGCGGCACGGGATCAACGATCTCGCCTGTGGCCAGGGTGATGGGCAGCGCAATGGGCTTGCCGGCACTCGTCTCCCAGTTCACCAGGTCGCGGCTGCGGGCGTAGGAGAGACTGTGGTTGGTGGCGCAGTCCGGGGTGTCGCGCCAGACCCAGCACAGGTGGTACAACCCGTCCGGCCCGCGTGTGGGCCCGTTGAAGTAGGCGTTCATCTTGCCCTCGCCCGAGAGCAGCGGCTGATCGATGAGGCGTTGCCAGCGACGTTGGGCGAGGTCGTAAACGTTGAATATCTGCTCGCCGTTGCCGCTTCCGCCATCGCGATAGGTATACAGGAGCCGGTTGTCCGGGCCGCGGAGGAACTGCGGGTAGGTCACCCGCTGCTCGCGCTGGCCGACCATGGCTGGGATGCGCTCGAAGCTGACGATATCCAGCGGCCGGGTCGTGCGGAAGTAGACCAGGGGGTTGCCGTGCATGTTGCCGCTGAGGTGCAGATGATCATCATCGTCCACGGCCAGGGTGATGTAGTTGTGGCTATCCCAGCCAAGCTGCTCAGGGAGGTGGATACGCTGCCACTGCAAGGCGTCGAGAGGTCGGCTCGCGACGGCCATGCGGCGTTGGTGGTCGTAATACGCGACGAACTGCCGATCGCGATGCGTCAGCAGGGCAAAGCCGACCGGGTGCCCCGACCAGACCCGGTCGACGTCGATCGCCGACTCGATCTGCCGCTCTCGAACCGGTTGGGTGGTGGGTTCATCCGCGGCCTGAACCGCTCCGAACAAAGTCGCCAGGAGAACAGCGACGGCCAGGGTGATCGATCCCCGCATGAGCTGATGTCCTCGTGTCTGATGGTCGTGGTTTCGCAGCTTGCCGCGCCCGATCGGTCCGCCCCGGGGCTCAAGGTTTCCGATTGCATCCGGCCTCGCCGGGGTCGATACTTGCCGGGCCGACGGTTATGGTACCGCGCGGCCGCGACATGGAGAACCTTGCGGTCAGTTGAAGGGTGTGCAGGTGGACGTGGTCGGCGATCCGGGCAGTACTTTCTCCCGACGACCGCTTGATTATTCGGGTCGGTCGATCGGTCCGCTGCGCCTCGGCCGGGCCATGGTGCTGAACATCGTCGGGGGCTCGTCGATCGCCATGGCGCTGGCCATCTTGTGGCCGCCCGCGATCGTGACCATCATCTTCCTCGAGGAGCACCTCCGGGCGAGCAAGACCCAGATCGGCCTCAACCTGACGCTGGTGATCCTGGCGACGGTAGCGTCACTACCTGGAGCCTGGGTGTTCAGCCGCATCCAGAGGCGACGCAAGCCATGGGTCGCATTGACCACCCTCGCCCGCATGTTCATGTTCGGGCCGGCGTTAGTCGCCCTGCTGGCCGGCCGCGAGGAATGGCAACCCGCCCTGATCTGGGTCTTCATGCTCTGCCTGTTCCTGGTCAATGCCGGAAGCGTGTTCACCTCGCCCGGTTGGTGGGCTTGGATGGCAGACCTCATCCCCAACTCGATGTGGGGCACGTTTTTCGGGCGGCGGTACCGGTGGATGCTCGTGGGGCAATCGGTGGTGATGGTGACCGCCGGGCGTCTACTGGACATGGTTTCCGGTCCCGAAGCGGCCCGTATGCTGTTCTTTGGGATATTCACCGCGGCCGCGATCCTGGCGGTGACGGATCCCTTGCTCTTCGCGGTAGTCCCGGAGCCGGTGCGTCCTCATCCGCCGCGGCAGACGCTTCGCGACATCGCCGGCCTATACCTGGAGCCGTTGCGTGACCGCCCGTTTCGTGCCATGCTGGCGGCGGCGGGCACATACAGCTTTTTCTGGAACATGCCGCTGGTCTTCCTCGTGCTGTTCCTTCGCGGTGAGAACGCAGATGGCATACACATCGGCGGCCGGGCATCCGTGGGGCTGCTCTCGCTGGTCACGGTGGTGTTTGCCGGGTCAACGGCCTTGGCGGCCAACTCCTGGGGCCGACTCGCCGACCGCATTGGCCATCGCATCGTCTACATCCTCGGGTGCTTCGGGTATTTCACGCACCTATCCTTCTTCTTCATCAATGAGCACAACTACGCGTGGATCGCCTTGCTCAATGCCGCGGTCTATGGTGTGATCTTCTCCGGGCAGCCGGTAGCCATTCAGAACTTGGCGATGGCCATGGCTCCCCGCGAGCGGCGCGAGTTCTACATCTCCATGTTCCAAGCAACGAACGCCCTGGCGGCGGCGATGGGGCCGGTCTTTGCCGGGTGGTTGGCGGACCGGTATCGCATCATGCTGGGAATGGCTCTGCCAAGCGGCCAACCCGCATGCTATATCCATCTGATCCTGGGCATCGCTTTCGTGGGCATGCTACTGGTCGTTCCACTGATGGTGCGAATCCCCGACCCCAAAGGGATTGAGGTGCGACCCTGGTTCGGGCGGTTGCTGTCGGGCGATCTGTGGCGCATGGCGTGGAACATCGGCGTACTGGGCACGGCCTCCAGCGTCCCTCGCCGCGTGCGGGCCCTCCGCCGCATCACCGCCCGGGACGGCAACCTCATGCTGCCCGAGATCGTCGGGGCGTTGCATGATTCGGACCCGGCGATCCGGCGAGAGTCGCTGCTGGCCCTGGGACGGTTGGGCACGCCAGAGGCCCTGGAACTGCTGCTCTGGTACCTGCATGAGCCGGACGCCGCCCTGCGAGCCCATTCCGTCGAGGCGATCGGGCTGCCGGGTCTGCCCGAGAGCTCCTCACTGCTCAAACAGGCCTTGCACGATCCCGACAGCCGCGTGAGGCGAGCGGCGGTCGAGGCCCTCGGGCGGTTCGGAGACGCCGAGACGACCGCGGAGCTGCGCAGTCTGCTGGCCGACGAGCGTGATGGCGAGGTACTCAGCTCCGCGGCCATCGTGCTTTCACGACTCAAGGAGTTCAGCGCTGTCCACCAGATGCTCGAACTCGCCCTGTTCTCGGACAACCTGACCGTGCGGTCGCAGATGCTGGTAGCTCTGGCGGACCTGCTAGGCGAAGAGGGGGACTTCCACAAGCTGTGGCGGCAGGACCGGCACTGGCGCGGCAGCGGCTTCATGCCCCTGGCTCACAAGCTGCGGCGACAGGCGCGGGTACTCGCCCGGCGCGACCTGGCCGGTATTCGCCGCTCTCTTCCCGACCGGCGCCGGCTGCTTGCGGAGGTCGACAGCGAGGTCGAGCGACTGCTGGAGGAAGTGCAGGAAGAGAACTGGCCCACCGCGATCGACACGCTCTGTCGGCTGGCCTTCAGCTTTCTGATCTTGCGCTACCGCTATCAAGGCGACGAAAAGCACGCCCTGGAGTTCCTCTCGGCCGTGTCCCCCTCTGAAGCCGAGCGGTATTGGCTGGTAACCTTCCTGCGGCACACCTGCGACCCAGGCAAACTGCCCGAGGCACCCTGGGACGGCCTGACCCTGCTGGGCATCTACACCCTCGTGCACGGGCAGTCACCGGGTTAATGGCGTCGGAGTCGCCCCGGCAGGTGTGGCACCGGACCTCAACGAGCTCAGTCGAGCCGCGTCCCGCCGGTGCAATTCTCTAAGGAACTTCCGATCGCCACAATACTGCTTGGAACACCTGCAAGAACACTGACCGCGGAGCAAGGGCACAACGTGGGCTTGCACGCGATCCGCACTGCTCACAGAGCAGTGCCACGCGGACACTGGCACGCGGGCACGCAAGCCACCCGCCGTCGGTCGCTGAGCCCCCCTCTGCGATCTGTGATCTGCGATCTGCGATCTGCAATCTGCAATCTGCGATCTGCGATCCTCACCTTCTCCCAATCCCTGATAGCACCCAGGGACTTGCGTCCCTGGCTCGTGTTCCTCATCTCACCCGGAGACTTGCGTCCCCGGCTCGTTTGTTCGCTGATCCTTGTTTCACTTCTTCGGGGCGAGGAGCTCCAACAGAGTAACCGAGTTGGCTTCAAGCTGGCGGATATGAGTGAAGGCCCCCCCACCAATCGGCCCATCACCGGTACGGGCGAGGTCGGCCTTGTCCTGGTTATGCCAGACGTTGCTATGTGTGGGATCGATGGTCCAAGCCTGCCAGCGTCCACCAGTCAACGAGGCCGGCAAACCCTCAACATTCACGCGGACCGTTCGACGCATCGCGTGGCGGAACCGAAAGTTGACCAGCACGATCGCCAGTCGGCCGGCCTCGGCGTCCCAGGCCGCCACCGCACACACGTCATCATCTCCACCACTGATCGACAGCCACTGCCCGCTCAACTGGTTAAACATGCGAGCCATGTGATAGGTGGGCTTGGGCAAGCTCCGGTCACCCATGATCATGCTCCAGTCGCCGCGGAAGCCCATGTCGTTCTGCTTCACGTAGAAGAAGCACGGCCGATCGATCCCGTGGGGCAGAAACGCCCTGATCACCCCATCAGCACACCAAGCGGCACCCACCTCATGATCCTGGGGGCGGTTGGGCCACCACGCCTCGTTCCATTCGGTCAGCATGAAGTGCTTCACGCTTTTCTGGAACTCCGGGAAGTCCTTGAGGTACTTTCTGAACGCGTCCGCCTGCCCAGCGATCACCTCCGCCGGATGGAAGTACTCATGCCAACTGACGAAGTCCAGCGGCAACTTCTGATGGCGGCACCAGAGCATCAAGCCGCGGGCGAAGCCGCGACCATGATGGCAATAGGGGTATTCCTCGCGCTCGAACGGCCCGCTGGCCAGGGCCGGCCCACCAACCTTGGCGTTGGGATCCGCCCGCAAGACGCCCTCGGCGGTCGCCCGGTAGAGCTTGCAGTAGGCCTCGAAACGCCGCACGATCTCCTGGTCGGGCTCCTCGCGGCCGAGGGCTTCCGCGTAAATCTGCTTGAACAGCTCCCCGCCGCGGTCCTGGATGCCCGGCTTGATCCAGCCGGAGTTGGCCTCGTTCCACACTTCCCAATAGCGCACCGGCTTGCCGCGCTCGACGCAACGCTTGGCCGCCTGGTAGCACAACTCCTCCCAGAGGCCGTAATCGCGGGGAGCGCTCTGTCGATCATGGTTCTCCAGGGCGTCCAGCACCTGCGGCATGTAGGACACGGCGAAGATCATCTCCGCCCCCATCTTGTGGATGAAATCCACGCGGCGGTCGAAATCTGCCCAGTCGTACTCCAGGCGGGCATCTTTGGTTTCGCGGAGGACATTGGTCAGGATGTTGTCCATCCGGAACCATTTGAATCCGCCATCGCGAAGCATGGCGTTCAACTCGTCGCTGTACTCGGCCAGCCCGGCCCCTTGGCTCAGTCCGATGATACCGTCGGGCACCTGGCCTCTGTTCTTGGTCGAGTCGATGTGCAGCACGACCGGCTCGCGAGCCCGCCGGGAGTCCACGATCACCCATTGAGCCTCATCGAACCGGTCGCCGCCCTGCACTTTCCCGTAGACCTGGACGGCCAGCTTGACCTTGGTGCCGGGCACCGCCCGCTCGGCCACCAGTACCAGCGCGGGATGATCGTTGTCGTAGCGAGCCTGCAACTCACCATTCAGATACACCTCGCCGCCATCTCCGCAGTTGAACTGCAAACCCACGGGCTCACCGGACGTCAAGCGGTCGCCGATCTTCTCCGGCACAACCAGGTCGCCAATCAGCCAATGGAATTTCTCGTCGGGCAGTTTGTCGCCCGGCCGGATCGACGAATAGTCACCCGAAAACTCCCGCGGGAGGGATTGCCGCGAGTCAAAAGGCGACGAAATTCGCCATTCCCCCAGGGTCATCTTCGGAGCCAGCAGCAAAGCCAGTGCGAGCATCCACCTCATGGTCGTACCTCCGTGAGTTCTTCAATACTCCAAAGCGGCAGAGCACGCGCAGGATAACCGTAACCGGCCAGTTCGACCACTTGCGCATCGACAACACATGCCAACACACCGCTTTTGTTCAACAGCGCGAGGCCACACAGAGAAACCTCAGCCATCGGGATTTGCACAGATCCGCTCATGAAAGGCGTACAAACGGCACCAACGCAAAAAAAGTGAAAGAATCTTCCGCGACTTCCCGCCGCGTCTCAGGTGCGCGGCTCGGCCGTGCCCCACATCCGTTACCGGACGGGAGGGCAGCAAGAGTTGCGCGGTTTAATCCTTGGAGGGACTGCTGCATAGTCTCCTTGAACCCAATCACCGCTGATCCAAGTAGAGAATAAGGCTACCCGAACAGCCGCCTGCTGATTCACGCGTCAACACATAAAGTACACCCTGTACGCAAAAAGCCCTATTTCCAGACAATTAAACCGTTGACAGGAGGGGCTTCTCGGGCTAGAGTGACAGTAATGAACCGGGTTACGCCGAGCTTGTTAGGTGGAAGACCAAGGCGGATCCGGAGGAGGAGGACGGGGGGAAAAGCAGAGCGAATGTGGGGACGGATCGCAACCTGTCTTCAATTCGAACCCTTCCCGTTCCCAAATTCGTAACCTGCCTAATCAAAGATCGACTCGGCGAGAGAGGCGGGTTCCAGGTCCAATGAGCGTATAGCGAGTGTGGGGCGAGGAGCACCCACCTTGACGGACAGTTCCATAACAGAAGGAGGAACAGGAAAATGAGAAAAGCACTGTTGGTAGCAGTGGCGTTGGGTGTCGCGACCGTGTGCACGACCGCCAGCGCGCAAACGTCGTACACGAATACCACCGGCGGTACCGTGTACCAGCTCAACGCCCCGACCTCGTGGGCGAACATCGGCGCGGACCCGATCGTTCTGAGCGGTGCCGGCCCGGACGGCGGCGATGCCTGGTACAAGCCTGGCGCCGTTGGCGGCGTCGACGACAGCACCCAAGCGTACTGGGATTTCACCTTCGCCAACCTGCCCAACGTCGGCACGGAGCTTCTCCCCGGCCAGTATGCCATGCAGGCGTACGTCTCCGATTACGGCGACCTGGAGCATGAGAACGACGCAGTCTTTGGCTCGGCGAATGGCCCTTGGGGATACCACACCAGCGGGGGTCTCTTCTCGTCATGGAACGGTGTTCCTCAATCCACGCCCGGCTGGACGGACTTGGGCAACTGGACCGGTGGATACGTCTGGCTGTCGAGCACCGATTTCGACAACGGGATCTGGAACGATGTGACCGTCGGGGCCAAATGGAACGCTTGGAGCGGCTACGGCGGCGCGGCGGTGTCTGGTGTTCGCATCAGCACCGACGGCAACTTCGAGGTTCCCGAACCCGCCAGTCTGCTGCTGCTGGGCTTGGGCGGCCTGTTCCTGAAGCGCAGGAAGTAAGCCGGCGAACTTGGGTTCGCGAATACGGCTTCGGTGGCTCGTGATGAGCTACCGATCTCCACGACGTGCTGGTGCCGGAGCGGGGAGAACTTGACTCCTCGCTCCGGCCCCGGCCGTAGTATCCTCGGTCAACCTCCCGCCGCGTGCATTGCACCTGAGGTTGCCCGAACGACCACCAACGCCGCGCAGATCCCTCAAGGCCCACATACGGGGAGAAACCATGAGAACGGTGATCGTTGCCATACTGGGAATCCTGGCCGGTATGGGGCCGGGTGTGGTTTTCGCGCAGGGCACGCAGACCTTCGAGGAAGTGATCTTCACGGACACTTTCGATACCGGCTGTTCCACTGTGGTGTGGCCCCCCATCCCCGGCCGCATCAACGGCTTCTACAATCACAAACTCGAAGGCAGCACCACCAGCGGTTATCACGATCACACCGGCAATGGTGGCCAGTGCGCGGTGGCCTTCCCGGCCAACCCGACCCCTTACGGGGTTTATCACGAATTCGACCCCCAGCCCGTGAACATCCCGCTTAGGCTCAGTGTCTGGGTTTTTGACGAGGGACACGACAGTTACTGTCCGGAAGAAGACGGCGTGCTGCTCAACCAGCAGACCCGCGGCCTAGTCGGCCTGACCTCCGCTCCGGGCACAGAGAACATCGCCGACCCGCCCCTGGGTGAGTGGGGGCGTCCGAATGTCGTCTACGCCTATGAAGATTGGGCGTTCCTCGGCGTCCAGGTGCGTCACCTGGAAGATCCGACCGGCCCCGACGTGCCCCCGGAGCAGTTCCATTACCGCTGGTATACGAAGACCGACGGCTGGCATACGACCACCGTGGTCCGCAAGGCCGAGCCGGTCTGCGGCGGCCCGACCGTCTGGAAGCACTTCGAAATCGTGATCCACCCCTACACGGGTAACGTCGGCGATATCCAGTTCTTCATCGACGGCGAGCTTGTCGGCGAAGGCCGGCGCGCGCCGGGAACCAGTGGGCAAGGGGCCGAGTTTCGCCGTATCTCTCTGGGCACTCGCTTCCCCGAGAATAGCGACCTGGAAGGCGGCTACGGCGCGCCGCTGTACAGCTACGAGTTCTATCGCTTCGATGACGTCGAGTTAAGCCTCGAAGCGCTGACCTGCAACGTACCTCGCTTCGATGCCGACGGAGACGGCGACGTGGACCAAGCGGACTTCGGCGTTTGGCAACGATGCTTAACCGGACAGGACGATCCGCGCAGCTTGTACGACCGCCAGGCCTGCGGGTGCATGAACAGTGATGGGGATACCGACATCGACTTGGTTGACTGGGACGCGTTCCTGGACTGCCTGAGCGGTCCGGGCATCACGGCCCCGGCCGACTGCGACGCGGGTTTGCCGCCGTCGTGAGGCCAATCGCTGTCTCAGCGGTCTATAAGTGCGAGAAGGACGACAGAGCAACCGAACGATGTCCCTGCTGCCGCGGCGATTCGACCTTGACCGGTAGCTGGGAATTCCGATAACTGATTCGCCTCCCTCGGCCCGTCCGCGTGGGACGGGCAGGGTTGCGACATGACGGCGACACAGGCCGGGTTTTATCAGGAGACAGGTGATGAGAAGCGCAATATGGGTTTCCTTGTTCGTGGCGGCATTCTGCGTTCCCGCTTTGGCGGCGCCGAATTTCTTCGATGACTTCGAGAACGGCGTTCAGGGCTCGATCTGGTCGAAGTGGACGGGTGGAAGCCAAGAGATCCTCCAGACGAGCACCAACCACAACTACACACCGGGCGGGTCGAAGTCGGCTCAGGCGCACCCGGCCGACCCCACGGGCTACAGCGCCTACGCTGATTTCGGCACGACGGACGGCTTCGTTCGCGCCGAGGTCTATGTGTTTGAAGACTACAACTACACCGGCGATCAGCCGACAGCCAACATGCTCTGTCTCATCGGCGACACCGGCGGAACCGTTGGGTTCGGCGCCGATTACCTCCAACTGGGCGCGGTGTCAGGCTACGCGGGAGGCGCCGCGAATTACAGCTTCCGCACCATGTACGGCGACAGCCATGGCGGGACCCAGGACCTGGGCGTCTCACGCAAAGCCGGCTGGACGAAGCTGGCCATCGAAGCCGACAGCCTTGACGACGGCGGCCAGGTGCGATTCTATATCGATGACATCCTGATGCCGACGACCTCTCAGCGCACCGCCGCCAACCTGCGATGGGTCCGGCTGGGAATCAACTCCAAGAATTATGAGAACTTCTGGTATGACGACGTGAAGGTCACGCCCGAGCCGGCAAGCTTGCTGCTGTTGGGTTTGGGCGGCTTGCTCATTCGGCGACGGCGGGCGTAAGCGTCTGCCGGCGCGAAACAGGCACGGAAACGTGGATTGAAGGCATCACGACAGCACCCTTCCACCTGGGAGGGGTGCTGTTGTCTTTCTTGTGGCCGTTCACACGCCTGAGTGCATGCCGCGGCGGGCCTGGAGCACGGATAGAGTGGTTGACAGGCATTGAAGTCTAATAGGGCTACAGCAGCGCCGACCCCAACGGGGTCGTTCAGGCAGCCCAGGGCGAAAGCCCTGTATGTGTCGTGCGTCCTTCCTGGATTCTGCCTCGTCCGCGCCAGGCCCGGCATTCATGCCGGGGCGACCGGGTTCGTCTATCCGCCGCCTTGTAGCCCGCCTTGGCGGGGTTCTCGATGTATGGGTTTACCCGATCCCGGCGCCCGATCGGCGCTCATGGCTCATGCCGCCCATCGAGAAGCCCGGTGAACCGGGCTCACATTGATGCGGCACACTTGGGGAACCGGCGTGAACGCCGGGCCCAGCACTTGCTCCACGAGGCGGTAGACACGTACTTGAGCAGTGCGGATCCGGCCGCCAGCGCCTGCTCGCCGGTCGCCACAGCCTATCCGCCGCGGCGGAGGGGACGACCGCTACGAGTGCGGGACCGGACCTCGGCGAGTTCGGTCGAGCCGCGTCTCGCCGGTGCGACAATCCGTTAATCGAGCTAACGAACGCAAGAGCGAATAAACGATTTACGCGGACCGGATACGTAGGTTCGAAATCGCACAAATACCTGCGAGAAATCGCGATATGTGAGCCGACAACATTGATTGAGTGCGTATAAAAGCGTAGAATACAGTGGTGTGATTCGCGGTGGGTTGTACCTTTGGCCGTGCATCAATATGTCACTCACCCATCGAAGCCAGCAACGGCCACGCCGCGGGCGGAGCAGGGAAATCCGTAGGTCATTCCATATGGAGGCTATGATGACAACGCGTCGTATTGCAGTGCTGATTCCGGCTTTGGCGTTTCTTTGGGCCGGCACGGCTCGCGCGGAGCGGGAGTGGTACCTGGCCGTTGATCGTTTCGACCAGGGCGGCGGCTGGATTGAAGAAGCTACCGGCGGTTACGACGACGGAGTTCCCGGCACGCCCTTCGATGGTCGCTACTGGTGGGGCGTCGGCTTCGACGGTGTTCGCCGGGCTTACTGGAAGTTCGACAACAACGCCAATTGCGTCGGGCCGGAGATCCCTTCCGAGCCGCGGCTCTACATCGTCGACACCTGGGTGCCGCCGGCGCACAGCACCGAGTACTCGCCCATCGAGGTCATCATGGGCGGGTATGACCGTTGGCTTTTCTGGGACGAGGAGATTCCCTGGAACGGACAATCGGGGACGAACCGTCAATGGCTGCAGCGAAGGGAAGGCAATCAGGGCGATTGGGTGGAAGCCGGCTTGGGCCCACAGGCCCCCGACGCGGGCTCTCAGCTTGAACCCCCCTGCAACGCGAGTGGCGGCGGCAAAATGGTCTGGCTCAAGCGCGGGTCCGTGCTGTACGTAATGTTCAACCACGGCTTCTACTGGGAAGAGAGCGAAGTGGGCGTATCGGCGATCCGCATCCGCGAGGTGCAGGCACCGGAAGTGGGGCTCTGCGATGCCCCGGTGGCGGGTGGTCCGCTTGACTTGCGATGCGCAGGTAACGCCGACCCGCTGCTGGGTGTGGGCACGGATTACAGCGACTCCCAAGACAACGACAAGTTCGCCCAAGCCGACGACAAAATGGTGAACAAGAACGAGTGGACCCTGGGAGCGGAAGGCTGGGTAGCTCCTTGCAGCGACAAGTTCATCTATCCGGAGCCTGCGTCGATCTTCCCCGGGCTTCCTCCCAGCGGGGACTTCGTCGTCCAACTACCGAGCGAGCAAGTGAACTTCAAATTCCGTTACGACGGGCTGAACGCCCTCAAATGGATCACGGGGCGACAAACCGGCCCCTTCGCGGAGAATCGTGTTTTCATCCTCAACGAAACCGCGGAGCGTGAGTTCATACAGAAGACTTACCAAAACCTTTACGTGCTCTCGGTCAAGCAGGACAACAGCGGCGAGTTGGTTGCCGAGGCGGTGTATACCGACGACAGCACCGAGACGTTCGCCTTCAAGCTCTATCACTGGATGAATGAGGATGGTGACGCCAACTCGCAGGCGGTTGGCGCGGGCGGGGAGCTGCGCACCACGGATCCATGGATCAATGGTTTTGACCGAGTGCGTAAAGGGTCTTATGTGGGTCACCCCGATTACAGCTACCCGTTCGAGCACGATGCCGGCGACCACAGCGGCGCGTTTCTGATGTTCCATCAGGCAACGCTCAATCCGGCGAAGACGCTCAAGAGCCTACGATTCAGTGTGCGTGCCGACGAACGAGGCCTGGGCGGCACGATCAACGTGGTGGCGGTCAGTCTGGATAGCAGCGCCTGCGGGAATCCGGTTTTTGACGTGGTCGGCGGCGGCCCGCTGGGCGACAACCCGGATGGAGCCGTGGACCAGCGTGATTTCGGCATTTTCCAGATGTGTATGATGGCCACGGCACCGCCGGGCGAGAACTTCGACCCCATCGTCTGCGGCTGTTTTGACATTGACGCCAACGGAGTGATCGACGGCAACGATTTCTGGTACTTCGAGAACTGCTGGACGGGCCCGGCGCCGGCGGTACCGGCTGACCCGGCCTGCGACGACTTGATTGAAGCCATGGGGGCGTCGAACGCACCGTGAGCAAGCTGTCCTTCTCCGTCGCGGGTTCTCCATGATCGTCGGACACCGGCAAGACGCCGGCGGTAGGTCAGAGGTGCGGTTCGGAACCGCATCGGAGCAGTTACGGGAGGGATGGGGCTGGAGCGACGGGCCATGGTCCACCAACGATCACATGGTTTCACACTGATCGAGGTCCTGGTGGTCGTCGCGATCATCGCGCTGCTAATCGCGATCCTCCTCCCCGCTTTACGGCAGGCGCGCAATCAAGCGTACGCCACGGCCTGCGCGAGCAACATGAACCAAGCCACCAAAGGGACTCTGATGCATCTTGTGGAGATGAACATGCGCAAGATGCGGTGGAGCACCAATTACGGCTGGGCGACCCAGTCCTTGAGGGTCAACAAAGGGGCATCGGAACTCTTCACCTGCCCGGCGGATCCCCATCCGCGTCCGGTCCCCGCCGTGCTCGCCAGGCTGTTCAGCGATTCGGAGGCCGTTAATTATCGGGGGACGACCTCATCGGACGCCATCTTCAACCACGTATTCAACAAAGGCGGCGGGGTGTGGCAGACGGATATCCAAGACTCAGTGGACGGAGACGAGTTCGGCCGTGACGCCACCTCGGGAAACGACATCGACGTGCTTCTCGAATACACGGTGACGGGCAGAGAGCCATTCGCATCGACCCGCGTCGCGGAAAAGGAGTCGGCTTGGCGATGCGACATACTGACTTACACGGGCGAGACCATTTGGGCACCCGCGAACACGGGCTCCAGCGGGCGCAAGTTGCCGATCATGTGGATGAGCCACAGCGCCAACGCCAGCGCGGGCCTGCGTAACGTGAAGGGTCAACCGGCCCTGATCGTCGAGGGCGGCAAGCCTGGTATTTTGCCGGAGACTCTGGTTGGAGAAAACAACAACAGCGCGTCCGCAGATCATCTGCCGCACGCGTTGCGTTTTCGCCACGGCGGGCGGGCCAATGAAACGTTCCTGGGCGGACGCGACTATACCCGGCGCGGCCGGATAGGCTTGGACTCCGACGGCTCCTACGAAGCTCAGAAAACGATGAACGTCGGCTTCCTCGACGGGCATGTGGAACGATTGGGGTACTGGCAGATGTTCACCATGGACGGATACACCGCCGTGCCGAATCAGCGAGTGTGGTTCGGTGGACGGCGCGGAGGCGAAATGAGGTTCGACTAGAATCGATTGGGTCTGACTGGGATGACAACAAGAAGTGGCGATACGTGGGCAGCAGCCGAAGCCCAAGAGCCTTCGGCGTCCATCGGTGGCCACAGAAGGGGAAAGATACCACCGCGGCTGCCAAGGCTGCTCTGGTGTGTGGAGTGAGTCGGTATGAGGGAATGGACGGCAGGGATCAGTCTGGTCATTGTGCTCGTTCTGGCCATCGCGGGCTTGGCGCACGCCGAGGAGCTGGCGCCGGGTGTCACCTACGAAACCTACTGGGTGCCCACGGGCAGCGGCAGTACGCGGGTGTATGTCGTCAAGGTCGACCGGCTGCACAGCGAGTACAAACTCAAGGTCGGCTACGCCCAGGGCAAGCGCAACTACACCGCCCGTGAGCGCACCAGCGCGATTGCCTCCCGCTACAACACCGGCCCGGACCATGTCGTTCTGTCGGCGGTCAATGGATCGTTCTTCGACGGCGTCAATCTGCCGCGACTCATCGGCATCAGCCAGAGCGATGGCGAGATGCTCGATACCCCGGCCTTCAACGCCAGCTACACCTATCACACCGTGATGGTCGGCCCCGCACGAATGCCGTCGGTCACAACCAATTTCAACCACGTGCTCGGCACGCTGACCTTCCCCGACGGCTCGATCATGAACCTGATCCAATACAACTTCAACATGAACGGCCCGAGCACCCCGATCAACAACCACGTCTTCGCGTTCACGCCGGGCTTCGATTCCGTGACCACCGCGGATTACTCCGCCAGCCCCTCATACGCCGTGGAGGTCATCCTGGGCGATGTGACCTATCCCATGCGAAGCGACAAGGAAATCTCGGGCATCGTGACCGCACTGGTCAATCCGACCACCGGTCACAACCCCATTCCCGCCGGCGGGATGGTTTTATCGACGTGGGGCTCCACCTCCACGGCCAATATCCTCGCGCGTACCCAAGTGGGCGACCGTCTGCGTATGCGCTTCCGTACGGACTGCGAAGCGTACAACAGCTCGGACTTCGCCTTGACCGGCATCGGGTGGATTATCCACGACGGCGCGGTTTACCCGACCGGCTGGCAGAACCTCGAATCGGGCGCTTCCCCCTCCGGCTCCAACCCGCGAACGGTCCTGGCATGGAACAACGACTTCTGGTTCCAGGTCGTCTGCGACGGACGCGGCTCCGGCGGCAGTGTGGGTATGAGCTTCCAACAGATGGCGGATTTTCTGACCGGCACGCTGGGGGCCCTTGACGCGGTGAACTACGACGGCGGTGGATCATCAGCCATGGTGGTCAACGGCACGGTGAAGAACTACCCCTCGGACGGCACGGAACGCCTGGTGGCCAACGCCATTCTCCTGGTCAAGGAACCCCTTGCACCGAGTTTCCCGTTCAGCGACCCCTTCGGGGCCGCCGGCCGGCTACCCGGATGGGACGATAAGTTCTCCTACTCCGCCGTCACCACCTACTCCCCCAGCTCACCAGGCGGCGACGGCAGGGTCCTGGTCGTGACCGACACCACTGGTGCGAATACCGTCCGACACGGCGACTTCGCGGATACCGACTACAGCGTCGAGGCGGACATTTACTGCGACTACCGGCCCGGCGATGCCGCCAGCGGTTTTGAACGCTATGGTCTGTTCGCCCGCGACAACGGTCACGGCGCGTTTGGACTTTCAACCTACGGCGGCGGCAACTGCTATGCCCTGACCTACGACAGTGATACCGGGCGAGTCCAGGCCGGCAAGTACGTCAACGGCACCCTGACGGACTTCCTCCCCACGCCGGTCTATCTGCCCAGCACCTCCTGGCGTCGGTTCCGCATCGACTGCTACGGCACGGTGATCCAGTACTTAGTGGACGGCGAGGTGCTGGCCCTCACCAGTGACAGCTCACATCCGCGTGGGTTCTTCGGCGTGGGCTACCACTCGTTCTTTGCTACCAGCTCCAAAGTGCGCGGCACACGGGCCGATAACCTCTCCGCCTTTGTCGATACCAGCACCCTCCCGCCCGTGGCGCAATTCGCCGCAGAGCCTACCAGTGGCATGTGGCCTCTGGAAGTCCAGTTCACGGACACCTCGGCCGGCGGCCCCGCCGAATCCTGGGTCTGGGATTTCGGCGACGATCAGACCAGCACCGACCGCCACCCCCTTCATACATATGCCCTCCCGGGGCTCTACACGGTCAGTCTGACCGTCACCGGCCCCAACGGGGCCGACGTGGAGACCAAGACCAACTATGTGGATGTACTGGCCTGGCCCGGCGACTTCGACAAGGACCGCGACGTCGATCTGGACGACTTCGCACACATTCAGGCATGCCTGAGTGGAAACGGCGTCATCCAAGGTGATACCGCGTGTGCGGCGGCGAACTTCGACGGCGATACCGACGTGGATTTGCTCGACATGGCCAAGTTCCGCGGGTGCCTGAGCGGGGCCAACACCCCATCCGACCGCGACTGCCTTGGGGATGACTAAGGTCCGCCCGCGAAGAAGCCAACCCCTGGGGCTTCATTTCGCCCCGCCAAGCTGCGATAATAACACAGGAGCTGCCCTGCCGGCCGGCGCGCGATTCTGTGCCGCGGCTCGGTTCGGCAGATGAGTCGCACAGACCCTGGCATTCATCGTTGGGGGTAGCAAGGCCATGAGGACACCGGGCACACCAATCGTCACCCGCGCCACACTCGCCATCGCCGCGGTTTTCAGCATCGCATGGTCGGTGCCGGCCCTGGGGCAAACCGTTGCTCCAGGGGTGACCCACACCTTGTACGAGATCGACGGCCCTCGCCGCGTGTTCGTCGTATCCATCGAACGCAACCGCCCGGAATACAGGTTCAAGGTGGGTTGGCCCCAGCAGCGCCGCAATTTCACCAGTCGGGCAAGGACCAGCACGATCGCCAACCTGTACGACTCCCCGCCTGGACATGATGTGATCGCGGCGGTCAACGGGTCGTTTTTCGGATCGGGCAACATCGTCATTGGGGCAACCGCTTCCGCGGGTGAGATGCTCGAGCAGCCCACATCGAGCTACGACACGTTCTTCTTCGGCCCCGCCCATCGCCCAAGCATCCGCGAGAGCGTGACTCACGCCGCCGGGCGAATCACCTTTGCCGCCGGCACCACCACCACACTGGACGACTACAACGTAGCCCGCTCCGCCGACCGCATCGTCGCCTACACACCGCAGTGGGCACCGACCACAGGCACCTCCGCTGAGGGCGTCGAGGTAATCCTGTCCAACGTGACCTACCCCATGCGCAGCCACAAGGAAGTCTCGGGTATCGTCACGGCAATGCAGACAGGAGCCGCGTCCATCAACAACGCCATACCGGCTGGCGGCATGGTTTTGTCGGCCCAAGGAACGACCATCCAAGCCACCTTGACCGGCAACATCCGGGTCGGCGATCGGCTGCGAATGCGTTTCGCCTCCAACACAGGCGAGTACAACAACGCCGACATGGCCATCAGCGGAGCCGGCTGGATCGTCAAAGACGGCGTAGCCAATACCGCGAACTGGTCACGGCAAAGCGACTCGTTCGTCACCAGTCGCCATCCTCGCACCGTGTTGGCATGGAACAACACACACTACTTCATGATGGTGGTGGACGGGCGCACTACCGACAGCATCGGCATGAGCTTCCAGCAAATGGCCGACTTTCTCATCGGCACGCTGGGTTGCATGGAAGCCGTCAACCTCGACGGCGGCGGGTCATCGACCATGTGGGTCGACGGGACAGTCCGCAATCATCCCTCCGACGGCAGCGAACGGAGTGTGGGCAATGCCGTGCTGCTGGTACGCGAGGATACCGCGACCGCCCTGCCCTTTCTTGACCCGTTCGGCCCGGCCGACCGACAGATCGGCTGGGACGACAAATTCACCTACAACCCGGTCACGGCGTTCAGCCCGACGGCTCCCGGAGGCGACGGCACTGTGGTCGTGGTGTCGGACCCCGCCGGCGGAGTCGAGACCATACGCCGCGGCGACCTCGCCGACGCCGACTACGCCGTCCAGGCCGACATCTACTGCGAATACCGCTCCGACGTGTCCGCCAACGGCTATGAACGCTACGGGATTTTCGCACGCGACAACGGTATCGGCGGGTTCGGGCTGACCACCAGCAGCAGCTATGGAGCGGGCAACTGCTACGCCATGACCTACGACTCCAACAACGGGCGCATACAAGTTGGCAAGTATGTCAACGGTACGCTGACCGATTTCCGGGCTGGTAACCCGCTGACACTACCCTCGACCGCATGGCGACGCTTCCGCATCGATTGCCTGGGCAACCGCATTCGCTACTATCTGGACGGCGCCAAGATCGCCGACGTCACCGACGACACGTTCACCAGCGGGTACTTTGGCGTCGGCTACCACGAATTCTTCAGCAGTAACAGCAACATTCGCGGCACCCGGGCCGACAACTTCTCCGCAACCCTGCCCGACATGCCGCCATACAAGCCCACGAATCCATCCCCCTCCCACTTGGCGGCCAGTGTGCCGCTCGATACCGTGCTGACCTGGACAGCGGGCCTGGGAGCCGACTCGTGCCGCGTCCACTTCGGCACAACCAGTCCGGGCAGCTACCGAGGCGCACAGGCCGGTACCTCGTTCAACCCTGGCGCGCTGGTCGCCGGACAAACCTATTACTGGCGGATCGACGGGGTGAACTCCGCGGGCACAACCACCGGCGACGTCTGGCAGTTCACCGTAGCCACAGTTGCTTTTCCAACCGACCACGACGGCGATGGCGACGTCGATCTCGACGACTTTGCTTCTTACCAGGCCTGTCTGACCGGCAGCGGACAAACCATCACCGATTCAGACTGCTTCTGGGCCGACCTTGACGGAGACTGGGACGCCGACCATGTGGATCTCAGCCTGTTCCTGGACTGCATGAGCGGTCCGGACATCCCGCCTCCCTCGGACTGCGGCAGTTCGGTGCCTCCGAGCAGTCCGATCCCTTCACGGCCGGCGACCGCCCTCACCGGTAGCCAGTTCGTCAATCAGGTGCTCAATCTGTCGCTGCTGGCTCGTGAACCTCTCATTCAGGCGGAGTTGCTCAGCGGCAACCTGCCTGATTTCCTGCGGACCTTCGTACCCATCTCCGTCTCCGCGACCATCAATGGGCAACTCTACCAAGCGACCTACCACGTCGCGCCGGACTACCTGGCCATTGGTACCGATGCCGACTTCGTCCGCATGCCCATGAGGCCCGATACCGCTCAGGCCGTCGCCGATCGCTTCGAGTGCATACTCACCACCCGCAAGATGACCAATGACATCTACACCCAGGCGGCCGTCAAGCTCGCCCCCTCACCGATCAGCCCAACGACCACCGACATCACCCTGATGTCTACGTTCTACCAACACAACCAGACGATCGAGCAACAGCGTGCCGGCCAGCCGCTCGGGCTTCTCGTCGGCGGAATCAAGAAGGACGTGGTGATCACGCCGCAATTGGCGAACCTGTCCGGGCGCGTGGCCATCTACGGTTGGCACCAGCTCAACGGCACGCCGATTCAACCGCTGTATCTCGGCCACAATGACTACCACGTCGACTACAGCCACGGCATCCGCCTGGTCAGCGCGTACATGACCGTCAACGGACAGCCTATGACCACCGCGGATGTGCTCGCCCATCCGCAGCTTCATGTGCTGCTCAGCGATGAAGGACAGGTCATCAACCCGCGTTACGAGTAGAATGCGGTCATGGCTCAACCACAACGACTGTTCATCCTGCAGGGTAACGGCCCCCCCTCCAACCGCGGGTGCGAGGCCATCCTGTTGGCCACGCTGGATCTCCTTCGCGAGACCTTCGGCCCATGCCGTTTCATCAACAGCCCGTTTCGACCCGATCGCCCCACCGCCTACGGCGACCTCGGACCCGATGTCATCCACGCACAACCGCCCCGGCGAGGACTTGCCCGAGGCGCGCTGCTCGCCTGCGCTTCGCTCCTGCGACTTTGCCGTCGCCCGGAGAAGTTCGCCCCCTACCTGCCGCTGGCCACGGCCACACTGGCCCTGGGCGGCGACAACTACACGCTCGATTACGGCCCGCCCTTGCGCTTCTTCCTGACAAATGAGGTCACCTTGCGGCACGGCAAGCCCCTGGTCCTGTGGGGCGCCTCCGTCGGCCCGTTCAGCAGCGATCCCACGTTTGAACGCTTCGCGGCCCAGGAGCTGCGCAGAGTGACGCTGATCTGTGCCCGAGAATCGGAAACGATACGCTACCTCGCGAGCATCGGCGTCACGGAGAACGTGCGTGCGGTGGCCGACCCGGCCTTCCTGCTGAGGCCGGAACCGCTCAGCTCGTCGCCTCGGGAGCTGGATGTCCTGGCGAAACCCTGCATTGGCGTGAATCTCTCTCCCTTGGCCGGCCGATATGCCCCCAATCGCCATCGCTGGCTCGCCCGGGCAACGGAGTGCGTCCGCCGCATCCTGGAGCGAACCGGCCTGCCCGTGCTCCTGATCCCCCATGTGATTCAGCCTTTCAGCAACGACTTGACCTTCATGCGACGGATCGCCGCCCATCTGCCCAAACACCGGGATCGGCTGGCCGTCCTCGGCTCAGACTACAACTGCCGACAGCTCAAGTGGATCATCTCCCACCTCACCGCCTTCGTCGGGGCCCGGACTCATGCCACTATCGCCGCTTTATCGAGCGGGGTGCCCACGCTATCGATCGGCTACAGCATGAAAGCCCGCGGCATCAACCAGGATCTCTTCGGGCACACGGATTGGGTCGAACCGGTTGAGCACATGACCGGCGACAGCCTCGCCGTTCGGCTTGAATCACTCTTGGCTGTCGGCGATCAAGTCCGCCAGCACCTCGTCGACACCATGCCCGACTACCAGAAGAAAGCCCGGCAGGCCACCCACTACCTGCGCGAGGCCGCCCGCTGTTGAGCTTCGCAGTATGCCGGCTCGGCAACGGGATACACACGCTCTCCTTGGCTCGCCGCATCCTGAGCGATGCCCGCGCAACCATATCGGGCTCCAGTCGCCCGCCCGCTCGCCTCCGCACCTCATCAGTGACGGCCACGAGGATGGCCTTTGGGCAACGGATCAAGCGCACATTCTGCCGATATGAACCCACAGGCAACGCACCCCGATCCGCCTTCCATCCGGGCTTTCGAGGGCGAAACGAGACCTGGCGGGAGAATTGACGGCGATGGACGGCCAAACATCATCGAGTCGAACACGATCAAGCGTCGGACTAGGCGTACTCGGCTTGGCTCTGGCGGCACTCTGCGGCACGTTGGCCTGTCAGCAGCAGACCGGTCACCCCGCGAGACAGCTTGGCCAATCCGACATGGGAGCTTTCTCCCTGGAGGATCTGCACGAAGCCCTGGACGACTTCGAGGACTTCTTCATCTCGACCGTCAAGCGTACGGCCGGCGATATCGATGCCGCCGCCGCAGACAGCCAGATGCGTCGGAATACACTGCTTTGGCGAGTGCGCATGATTCCCGCCTGCCGCACCGCCTTGAAGCAGGACGACCAACTGAGAGCATTTCTCGACGCATGGTCACTCAGCGTGCGGCAGACTCAGTTCCTTGAGGACGGTGAGGGCAAAACGCTCTTTGGGCCCCACCAACCCATAGCCATCGATGCCGCCAAGCAGATCGAGTCCGACATTGAGCGTGTCGGCCGACTGTTCCTTTCGGACGACCGGCTTGTCCAGACACGCGTTGAAGTGCGAGCCTTCGCCAGCGATCACCCGATGCGCGGCACATTCGTCGGGGCCTACTTGCGTATGGCCACCGCCAAGCCCGGAGGGCCCGATCCTTTCGCCAGCATCCTGGCCATACCGCTGGTCCCGTTCCGAGCCTTTGAAGGCATCGACCGAGGCGCCCAGGCCATCCAGAATTTCACCGAAGTGGCGGATCGCTTCGTGGATGTGGTCGAGGAGCTTCCTGAGTCCACTCGGTGGCAACTGGAGCTTATCCTGCTGGACCTCAAGGATAACCAAGTCGTGCGGGAGACCATGACCAATTTGCAGCAACTCAACGCCAACGCGGCGGCGATGGTGGCGACCGCCCAGCAGTTGCCCGCTGAGCTGCGTCAGGAAGCGGCTGCTCTGTTGGAGGAAATCGACTCCCGCCAGGCGAGTCTGCAGGAAACCCTGCGTCAGGCGGAGCGAACGGCCGCGGTCGTCGAACACGCCCTGGCTCGTGTCGACGTGGTGGCAGAATCCATCGACCGGACAGCCCAAAGCGTGGAGAAGGCCGGGCAGGCCTGGGTCGGAACCTCCCATGCCGTTGGCGAGACGGTCCACGGCATCGCCGCCCTGGGCGCGGATCGCAAAGCTGCTCCGCGACCCGAGACCTCCCGCCCCTTCGATATCAACGATTACCGCCAGACGGCCGACTCGCTGACTAACGCCGCCAGCGAGCTGCGGCAATTGACCACGGAGATTCAGCTCATCCTCGATTCGCAGCAACTGCCGGACCGCATCGAAGATCTCGACACGCGCATCCAGGCGGCCGTCGACCAGGCCACGAAAGAGGCATTCGGCCTGACGGACCACATCGCTTGGCGGCTCATCCAGATCGTGGCGCTCATCTTCGTGCTGGCGGCGGTCTACCGACTCGTCATCGCTCGCCAGAAGAAGCCTGCGAAAGCATGAACGCGCCGTGCGAGACCTACCGCGAACGAAGACGAGCGGAGGGCGTGAGGGACACCAACCAGTCGGCCCGCGAGCGCGTGGCCAGGACCGCCTCGGTGTTAAGCCGGTCATTACCTTCAAATCGGGCGACGGCCTCCTCCGCAGAGCTTCCACCTCGCATATGCCGGGCAATCACCCGCTCGCGAGCGGCCGGCAAATCGACATCAAGGAAGAGGCGCGGCCTCAAGCAACCGCTGACCGCATCCCACGGAGGAGATGGCGACAGCAGGTAATTACCCTCGATCAGCACGATCCGGGCCGCGGGCGTGATCTGCAAGCCATCGGGCACGGGCTCATGCAGCCGACGGTCGTAGACGGGCACACGCACCACGGTCGCCGCTTGTCGCAGCAATTGCAGGGCCGACGCCAACGCGGACACGTCAAAGGACTCCGGCCCACCCTTGCGCTTGCGCAATGGAATCCTCTCGCCGCCGGGGGCGGTGGTCCATCGCTGCTCCAGAATGGCGTTGGGGTAGTGCCAACCATCCATGCCCACCACGACCAGCCGGCCCGGCGACCAGACCTCATCGGCGACATACTGCAGCAGACGGGCCACGCTGGACTTGCCGCTGCCGGGCACGCCGGCCAAGCCGGCCAGCACCCGACCGTTCGTCGCCTCGGCATCCAGCACCGTCAGCAACGGCAGGTACACCTCCTCCAGATGCTCCAGGGGTAAGGTGAATTGCGTCGCGAACCCCGCGACGTCGAGCGTCACCGAACCTTCGAGGCGCCGCACCACCGACCGCCAAGCGTCGGGAATCACGATAGAATCATTGTGCCTGTCCATTGGCGGCCAGCATACGGCCGGTTGGCGGAAATGGCGAACCGGGAATTGAGAAAACACCGTCCGCAGCGTATCATCGCCGGTGATGGAAGAGACCGCCATCCGCAAACTGCTGGCCGACGTACACGCTGGTCGCCGCACAATCGACGAAGCCGTGGCCGAGCTGCGCCGCCTACCGTTCGAGGATCTCGGATTCGCCAAAATCGATCATCACCGCTCCATCCGCTGTGGCTTCCCGGAAGTGGTCTACTGCGAGGGCAAGCAGACCGACCAAGTCGTCGCGATCGTTGGTCGGCGGCTCGCGGGGGGCGGCAACCTGCTGGCCACGCGGGCGTCCGCGGAGGTTGGGCGGGCGGTGCGGCGAAGCTTTCGACAGGCTAAGTACAACCCGATCGCCCGCACCATCACCATCCGTCAGCAGGCTCCCAAGCCCGCGGCCGGCTACGTCGCGGTCGTCTGTGCCGGAACGTCCGACCTGCCCGTCGCCGAGGAAGCCCGCGAGACTTGCGAGATCATGGACCAACCGACGCGGTCCATCTATGACGTAGGTGTGGCCGGCCTGCATCGCCTGCTGGCCCACTCGGCCGAGATCCAGGACGCGCGGGCGGTCATCGTTTGTGCGGGCATGGAAGGCGCGCTCGCCAGCGTGGTCGGCGGGCTGGTGAACTGCCCGGTCATCGGCGTACCCACAAGCATCGGCTACGGGGCAAGCTTCAGCGGCCTTGCCCCCCTGCTGACCATGCTCAACAGTTGTGCTGCCGGTGTCGCGGTGGTCAACATCGATAACGGATTCGGTGCGGGCTATCTGGCAACCCTGATTACCCGTGCGGCGGCGCCCGCGACGTCGGCAGACGCTGCCGCCTCGCCCACGGCGGGCCCCGCTCCCGCGGTGACTCTCCCGCCCGCGTCGCCGCGCAAGGCGAAACGAAAGCCGTAGCGGGCGTTACAGTGTGGCGCCGCCGTCTCGGTGGTGCGGGACGACCGCTGAGATAATCGTTGGCTGGCACACCGGCGAGACGCAGCTCGACCGAGCTCGCCGAGATCCGGTGCCACACCGCAGGGCAACCGCTGTAGGACGCGCACATGGCCCGTAGCCGCTCATCTGGGAACCCAGGACTTCTTGAACGCATCCGCGCCGTTCCGCGGCTGCCCGTCCGCGACGCGGAGGCCCACAAGGGCGACTTCGGCCGAGTGCTGATCATCGGCGGCAGCGTGGGTATGGCCGGGGCTCCCGCCCTGGCCGGCCTCGCCGCCCTGCGAGCCGGTGCCGGGCTGGTCACGATCGCCGTGCCCGCCCCCGTCCAGCCAACCGTTGCCGGGATCTGCCCCTGCGCGACAACCATCCCGCTACCCTCAACCGCCCAGGGACAGATCGACCCTGCCGCGAGCGTCCGACTCCTTCGCCAACGGGGAATCCTGCCCAGTCGAGCGGGCCACTCTACCCCCGCTCCCCCCGACGTGGTCGCGATCGGCCCCGGCGCCGGCATCGGACCAGCGTCCTACGCCCGCCGATTCCGGGACATGATCGACCGTTTCCGCAACGACGCCGCCATCCCCGTCGTCCTCGACGCCGACGCCCTGAACATGATGGCTTTCGACCGTAGCGGCCACGCCCCGACTTCGGCGAGCTCAGCCGAGCCGCGGCAGCCCGACCGGGATGAGAGCATAGTCGAGGAAGCGGCAAACCAAGCAGAGCCACGCCCGTCAGGAAGCGGTTCTTCCCGTCCACCGCTCCCTGACTGTCGCGGCTCTGCCGATGAGGCTCCAGCGTTGTCGCAGCCCGCCGGCCGCCACGGGGGGCGGCCGCTACCAACTACCAGCCCTGGCTTGCGGACCGTCATCACCCCCCACCCCGGCGAACTGGCCCGCATGCATAGTTTGACCACCCGTGAAATCCAGGCCGATCGCGAGGGCATCGCCGTCCGCACGGCGATCATGATGACCGAAGAGGCCGCAACATCGCCGGACCATCGCTCCGTTGTCGTCCTCAAGGGGGCCGGCACGATTGTCACCGACGGTCTTCGTATCTACGTCAACCGCACGGGCAACCCCGGCATGGCTACCGGCGGCAGCGGCGACGTACTGACCGGCATCCTGGCGGCCCTGATCGGCCAGGGCCTCACGCGGTTCGACGCCGCCGTCCTCGCCGTGTACCTCCACGGTCTCGCCGGCGACCTCGGCGCCCGGCGTCTCGGCCAGATGTCGCTTATCGCAACGGACATCATTGACGCGTTGCCGGCCGCGATCCTGACCCTTCGCCCTGCCACCCGGCGTCGACGGCGATAGACTCTTGCCCGCAAGAATACGGACACACCTCGCGTGCGTGATCGTGGCTGCGTCATCCTCTGACCTGTTCAGAGGCGGTCGGTCACGGGCCGCGTGCTGGGCATGGACCGGCTAAGCCAGGCTCCCCGCCGCTTCTTCACCGGGATGCGCCGCGCGACGGCTTGGTCGCATGATTGTCCCCCACTCGGGACGGCGGTAGAATAGAAGGGTGGGAGGATCGTGCCGACTCGTCTGTGGTCCGCCCACCGCGAAGACCGAGGATTCGGCCTCATCGTCGGTGAGGCCCTTGCCGTGTGGGAGTTCGGACGCACCATGTACCGTTTGCTGACCGTCGCGGTGATCCTGCTGTGGCTCGGCGCCATGTCGGCTCTGTTCGTCCGCGATGTGTGGCCGAGTTGGAGTGCCCAGGATGCCCCACCGATGCGAGCGGAGGATCTCGCGGACCTGCTCCGCCGTCAGGAGCAGTATGGCCTGTTCAAGGTGACCCGCGAGAGCGAGCCGGCCGTGCGCGTCGGAACCGCCTGGGCCCATCTTCACCCCGCCGGCGACGGCAGCGCCATTCGCAGCACCGTCTTGGTGCACGGTTTGCCCATGGCTCCCCCCCTCCGCATCGAGACTGAGACGGTATTCGACGACCACGGCGGGCTGGACAGCTTCTGGCTGCGTGTTCTGGGTATCCCCATGACCCGGGTCTTCGTTCGTGGCGAGCGGCACGGCATCTACTTTCCATGCGAAATCCACCTGGGGCCGATCCACAGGCAGGCCAACCTGGAGATGTCCGCCAGCCGTCTGATTGGCGACTCGCTCCGGCCCTTCAGCGTGCTGCCGACGCTTCAGGTCGGTCAGAGTTGGCGGATGCAACTGCTCGATCCTCTGGCGGCGGCCCTGGCTCGCAAGGTGCAGTTTCGCTCCCTGGTCGCCCGCGTAACCGGCAAGGAAACGATCGAGCATCGAGGTGAGCAGGTGGAGTGTTTCGTAGTCGAGACCGCCCCCCAGCAGGTCAAGGCGTGGGTGAACAGTCACGGCCAAGTGCTACTCCAGGAGGTCGAGATGCCCGGCTTGGGGCGGCTCCTGGTACGCGAGGAACCCTACGACGAGGGGCTCCGTGCCCAAGCCCGACGGACCGTCCACGATAAATCCGAAGATGGCGATGACACCGACGACGGTTGGAGATAGTCACCATGGCCCAGGCCATCCAATTGTGCGAAGTCACGAAACGCTACGGGAACTTCACGGCTGTGGACCGGCTGAACCTTGAAGTCCACCAAGGTGAATTGCTCGCTCTTCTCGGTCCCAACGGCGCGGGCAAAACCACGACCATCAAGCTGATCGCCGGACTGCTGCTCCCTACGGCTGGTACAGTCACGGTCTGCGGCCACCCCATGGGCCGCGACGGGCGCGAGGCCAAAGCCCAGCTCGCCTATGTGCCCGACCAACCCTTCCTCTACGACAAGCTGACCGGCCGCGAGTTCCTCGACTTCGTCGCTCAGATGTACGCCCTGCCCGCCGACGTCGCTCGCCGACGATCTACGGTGCTCATCGAGCGCCTCAGAATGGGCGACTTCCTCGACCAGTTGACCGAAAGCTACTCGCACGGCATGAAGCAGCGCACCGTCCTGGCTGCCGCCCTGTTGCACGATCCGCAGGTGTTGATCATCGACGAGCCGATGGTCGGGCTGGACCCCAAGACCGTGCGGACGGTCAAGGACCTCATGCGCGAGATGACCCACGAGGGGCGTACGATCTTCATGAACACGCATACGCTCGAAGTCGCCGAGGCCCTGGCCGACCGCATCGGCATCATCAACCACGGCCACCTGATCGCCCTCGGCTCACTCGCCGACCTGCGTCGCCAAGCCACCGCCAACAGCTCGCTCGAAGACATCTTCCTTCGCTTGACCGCGGATCAGCCGGACGATGAGTCGCCCGGCCCCGATCCGGGAACGCAAGCCTTGTCACTCCCGTCGTGATCGGCAGTGCCGGCGACCGTCAACCCGGCGCGGCCACAGTAGCTGCTCGTTTGGGTGCAACTCACTGTCCGCCCGTCTCATGTGGCCCCATGGCGAATGCTTGGTGACCAAGCCCGAAACCCCAACACCAGCTACGGCTGGGGCCGTTCGTCATTCGTCATGCGGACCTCATGGATCATGGCCGCTTCCCCATGAGTCATTTGGCCCACAGATGGCGAGTGACGCCCTATTCGTTTGATGGAGCACCTGGCGGGGTGATCTTGGCCTCTGGCTCCTCGGCGGCCTGAGTCGCCCCCACCGAGCTCGCCTCGGACAGTTGAATTTTCACCACCCGCCCGCGGTTCTTGCGTTTCACTGACAACTTGACCTCGCCGCCGCCCGCAAGCTTCTGCTCGAAAGCCTTGACGTCGGTCACCGGCTCACCGTTAACCTCGGTGATGATCTCGTAGGGCACCAAGCCGGCCACGGCCGCCTTCTCGCCCGGCTCGATCTTGGCGACGATGATGCCGGGATCCTCCGGTTTCATCTGGAAATGGCGGCGGACCTCGTAAGTCAGGTCGCGCACGTTGAGCCCCATCTCCTCGTTCTTGTACCGGGTGGCGGAATCATAGTGACGCGGTCCTTCCACGACACTGAAGGACTTCCGGACAGCCTCTCCGTCGCGCCAGAACTCGGCTTCAAACGGCTTGCCGAAGCCAAGATCACTCAGGGCCCGGATAAACCGGTTGTCAACAGACGGCCAGGGCTTGGGTAGCTGCGACAGATACTCCGCCGGTATCTCATTCAACTGCTCCCAGGGGAAATCGTCGAAGCTGAACCCAGACTGATCATCGAGCTGTACTTCGAGCGGTTTGGGCTGGTCCGGCACATGAAGCCGCAGAAGGATATCCCCCACCGCCACTCCCGCCGAGGCCGCCGGTGAATCCGGGTAGACGTACGTTACCAAAGCCCCGCTCTCACCGTCGTTGGTCAGGTGGGCAATCTTCTGGGCACGGGCGAGCTGCTCCTCCATCGGCTGCAGCTCGACGCCCAGCCAGGCCAGCCGGTTCTCCTCCTCCTCGCTGAGAGGCACGTTGCTCGGATCACAGTGGGCGACCGGATCACGCACGCAATCGCCCAAATATACCGCCGCCGTCAAGCCCACATCTTGTGAACGCCAACGCTCCTCAACCGATACCTTCTCCCGACGGGCCAGCGGGAAAGCCACCAGCAGGCCCGCCTCGTCGAACAAGAACAGGCTCAAATCCACAAACGACAACTGTGGGTAGATTTGGCCCTTCCAGCCCACGTTATAGGAGCCCATCCGGCCATGGGCGTAATAGGCCTCGCAGTTCTCGCCCTTGATCTTCAGGTCCACGGCGGGCAACAACCGGCGCCGGTGGCTGCGGATATCCTCCGACGACAGCACAGCGGGGGCCGGCATCGGCTGCTCAAGCTCCGCCCAGAAGGCTTGGTAATCACGCAAGCTACCGACGAACCGGGCCGACATCTCCCGGCCGCCAAGCCAGTGAGCGGTAATCCGCTCCAAACGAGCGGTCACTTTGGGCTTGAGCCCCGCCAGCACCAAAATGCGCTTGTCGCCACAGAGGATGCCCGGAACATGCAGCTCCGTCACACTGTCGTCTTCGCCGCCGTAGCCAGAGTACCAGCGGCTTTGCTCGCTCGCGTCCGCTTTCGGGCTGCGGAAGTTGAGCGACACCCGCAGCAGGCATTGCTCGCTCGCGTCCTTCAGCACCGCCAGGCGGGCGGCATAGGCCTCCGCGGACAAGACTGCCCATTGCGCTGGCGATCCCTTCCATGTGCCGTCCAGCGGGAGCTCCTCGCTCATCCCCACAGCCACCGGCGCGCCGGACTTGTCAACGATGAGACACTGCGAAGGAGCGGGCATGAATCGGCGACCGGTGTCCGTCTCCGTCACGTTTTTGGATAGGCCTTGCACGTTGATCGCCCAGCACCCGTTTGACAACTGGTAGGTAACCGCGAGAAACGGAGGCTCGCACGATGGGTCGAACGCCAGCGGCTTTGCTTGCGGCAGAGGTTCGCTGAGCTTGAGGAACACCGCGCTTTGGTCTCTCGCGACCGCCTCGATCTCTGCCGCCACCACGCTATCGCCGAAGCGCACGGCGATCCCTTTGACGAAACGCGGATGGATCATCGCGTCCGTACTGACCACGCGGTCCGACGCGATCAAGAACCCGCTGGTTTCCATTGGCCGCTCTTCGCCGACATAGTCATCGCTGCCTCGCCAGTGAAGACCGCCGCAGTTCGGGCAACGCTCGTAGCTGCCCCCCAGAACCGGAGCCTGCCCCTTGTCATATTGTAGAGTGTACTCCACTCTGACCAGCGAAGGGGCGATTCGCTCGATGATCGCCGGATCGGGCGACTCCTGCCCGTACACGATCGCCGCGAGCCCCAGGATGACCACCACCGCTGTCAACCGCGATCCCGTTCCGCTGAACATGCCTGCCTCCTTTGCTGTTACTCGTTCTCGTAGTCCCTGCTGAAATCGAGCACAATCTGCTTCATGAGACCGCTGCGAAGCACCGTCAAGAGGACACGATGACTCTTGCTGATATTGTCCAACGCGGCGCGATGGGCGGCGGTGAGCTCCTCTCGCGTCTTGATCTCCTGGCCGTCGATCTTGAGCAGGATGTCGTTCTTGCGCAGACCGGCATTGGACGCATTACCCGGGTACTTGATCCCGTAGACGAACAGGCCTTCCTTCTGATAGAAGTACAGATCAGGATTGTCGAATTGGTTGATCGTCTTGGCGGTGAAACCCCATCGCGGGCAGTCCAGTTCCTTACCCTCGACGTCCCCCTTCTCCCGCGGCGTCAGTACGAGTTCCACATCGACCGCGTCGCGCAGCAACTTAATGCGAGCAGACTCATACTTCGGAAGCAGGCCAAGCAGCCGACGAATGTCGGGAAGATCCTCCTCAGTGATGGCGTTGATGGGCTTACCGTTGACGCTCAGGATGCGATCCCGGGGCTGAAGGCCCGCCTTGCGCGCGGGACTCTCGGGATCCGTCTCCGCCACGATCACCCCTTCGCGACCCTCGAAGTACATGTTGCGTTTGAAGTCCTTGAGCGGTTGGAGCTGCAGGCCCGTCCAGCTCCAGTTCATGCGGCCGAACTCCTCCAGTTGCTCGATCACGATCCGCACCGTGTTCGAGGGAATGGCAAAGCCGAGATCGCCGCCAATCAAGGCACCCAGACTGTTGATGCCCACCACCTCGCCTTCGCTGTTGACCAGCGGGCCGCCCGAGTTGCCCGGGCAAATCGAAGCGTCGGTTTGCAGCCACAGGCTGTACTCTCCGTTCTCAGGCAGGAAACGCTGCGTGCAGGAGATGATCCCGATGGAAACCGATCGGCTCAATCCCCACGGAGCGCCCATGGCCATCACGAAGTCGCCCTCTCGGAGCACCGAGGAATCGCCAAGCCTCGCGAACGGGATCGCCGGCGCATCAGCCGGACGGTCCAGTTTGAGCGGCGCCAGATCCGTATCCTTGTCCGTCCCCACCACGGTCGCGGAGCAGGCCTCCCCATCCCGCAGGAGACACCGCACCTCCACCGCCTTGTCCACCACATGCCGGTTCGTCACCACTTGCCCGGTCGAGGCCACCAGAACGCCGCTCCCTGAAACCTCCTCGGAAGACTTCTTGCCCGATTCATGCGTCTGACGCACGCACTTGATGAAAACCACGGCCGGGAAGACCTCATCGGTGGCCCGCTTGATCGTCTCCCTGAAATCCGCGCCGTAGACAGAGCGGTCCGAGTTAGTGGTCGGCGCAGGCTGCGCCCCCAGCATCCCGGCCGCTACGAGCAGAACTGCCACAACGATCATTCTCTGAAATGCCATGTCTTGCGCTCCCTGGAAAACACAAACGCCACCCCTAGCCCCTGGAAGGGGCCGGATATGCGTGGTTCCCTCGACCGCCGGCGGCATCCTATATAACCGCCCGCCCTCTGTCAACGGTGATCCTTGGATTCCTGGGGTCGAAGGGTGCATCCGCCGTTCAGTGGCAAGTTGCCAAAGGCGAAGTATCGAGGGTGGCATGGGTCGGTACTCCGACCCGTGGCCAAATGCGGACAGCCACTGGTCTGGGTACAGACCAGTGCCACCC
>Ga0123328_1000584_pt1 | contig 38223 bp, 32 predicted proteins | sample BioC12SIPDNA_2_FD_89702 | JGI IMG/M metagenome (GOLD analysis project Ga0123328, IMG submission 89702) | Anaerobic biogas reactor microbial communites from Washington, USA - Biogas_R1_A C12 SIP DNA | ecosystem: Engineered > Bioreactor > Anaerobic > Unclassified | place: Washington, USA...
CGGCTACCTCACTCTCGGTCTCATCGCGGCCGGCAAGAGCGGCGACACGGTGGGCGTGAGCGCGATCCTCTTCTACCTCGCCGCCTACGCCCTGATGAACCTCGGCGCCTTCGGTGTGCTCATCTGGATCCGCGCCCGACGCCGCTACGACTACTCGCTCGACGGGCTCGCCGGCTTGGGCCGCGGCATGCCCGGCACGGCGATCCTCATGGCGCTGTTCATGGTGTCGCTCACCGGCATCCCGCCCACGGTGGGGTTCTGGGGCAAGTTCTACCTCTTCACGGCCGTCATCCAGGCCGGGCTGACCTGGCTCGCCATCGTCGCCGTGGTGATGAGCGCGGTCTCCGCCTACTACTACCTGCGCGTGGTCTGGTACATGTACTTCCGCGAGGCGGAGGAGGGGGCGGCCGCGGAGGCGCCGGCGGAGGGCGCCGCGCTGGAGGCCGGGGCGCCGAGCCCGCAGGCCGGCGTGGCCGGCGCGGTCGTCATCGCGGGGCTGGGCGTGCTGATCGTCGGGCTGCTGCCCGGACCGTTGCTCGACGCCGCCAAGGGGGCGCTGAGGCTGCTCGTCGGCGGCTGAGGCGCGAGGTCAGGCGGAGTCCTGCGCGCCGGGCGCCGCGTCGCGCCATTCGTACCTGCCGCAGCGCCGGCACTCGAACAGCGCGTCGTCCCCGTGCGTGACCCCGGGCATGAACTCCCACTTGTGACCGAGTACCCAGCAGACCAGCGCGATCATGGCGCCCCTTGAGGGCGGTCGCGCCCGGCCGGCGGGAGCGTGCAGGCTCCGCAGCGCCGCTCGACCTCGGCGAGGGTGTCGCCGAGTTCGAGGCGGATGCCGTGGAACGGGTGTTCGCAGTACCAGGTGACCACAGTGGACATGGGCGACGGCCGCGAGAGGTCGAGGCTCTCGCGGAAGGCCGCCCTCTCGCGGCTCAGGTATGGGCAGCCGGGTCCCGCCATCCCACCGGAAGTATGGCATCGTCGGCGCGGCCGCGCAAAGCGCACCGTCGGCGCGGCCCGCGTCGGGTAGACTGGACCGCATGAGGATCCTCTTCGTCGGCGACGTGTTCGGCAAACCAGGGAGGGACGCGCTCCTGCGCTGGCTCCCCGGCTTCTGCGAGGAGCGCGCCGTCGACTTCGTGGTCGCCAACGGCGAGAACGCCGCCAACGGCGCCGGCATCACGACCAGGATCGCACAGCGGCTCCTCGACGGCGGCGTCGACGTGATCACCACCGGGAACCACGTGTGGCGGCAGAAGGACATCTACCCGTTCCTCGCCGCCGACGAGCGCATCGTCCGCCCGGCCAACTACCCCGTGGGAGCGCCGGGCCGGGGCCTGACGGTCCGCCCGGCGCGGGAGGGCGGGGAGGTGGCCGTCGTCAACCTCGCCGGCGACCTGTACCTCCACTCGGGCATGTCCCCGTTCCGGATCGTCGACCGCCTGGTGGAGGAGGCTCAGCAGCTGGCCGAGACAATCCTCGTCGACCTGCACGCCGAGGCGACCAGCGAGAAGGTCGCCATGGGGCACTACCTCGACGGTCGGGTGACCGCCGTCGTGGGCACGCACACGCACGTGCAGACGAGCGACGCGCGCGTCCTGGAAGGCGGGACCGCGTACGTCACCGACGTGGGCATGACGGGTCCGCGCGACTCGGTGATCGGCGTGCGCACCGACATCATCCTCCAGCGGTTCATCACCGAGCTGCCGCAGAGGTTTGAGGTGGCCGAAGGGCCGGTGCGCCTCAACGCCGTCCTCATCGACAGCGACGGCGGCCGGGCCACCTCCATCGGGGCGATCGACAGCGTCCTCTGAGGCGTCCCGGCGCGGCGGCGGAGATAGCGTCAACGTGTTGCCGCGCCCCCGTTTCGTCATCGCCATGCGGTATGGTTAACGGCCCTGCGGGGCGTCGTGTGACGGGCGACGGTCCGGGGCGGGTTGATGCTTCGCTCCCGAGGGTAGAGGTTCCGTGTCGGGGGCGTCGGGAGAGGACGTGGAGGACCGCATCACATGGCACAGTACGGCGGCGATGAACCGCGCGCGATAAGCGGACGTCCGTCCGGCCGCATCCCTCTTGTGTTCCCCGAAGGCGTTGCCGATACAGGAGACATGGCGAACGGGACTCTGCGGGAGAGGAGTGGGCGCCGCCCCTCGATCGTCCGGGCTGCGCAGCGCGACGGTATCGGCGCGACGACGCGCCGGCCGTCGAGGATGCGCGTCGTCGCGACGCTCTCGGCGGACGTCGTCGCTCTCGTCATCGCCTCGCTGGTCGCGGTGTGGGCCGCGCTGAGCTTCGACGGGGTCCCCCTGCTCCATCGGCTCAACGGGGTCTTCGAGAGCGACGCCAGGCTAGGCTTCCTCTCCCTTCTGCTGCTGACCCCGTACTTCGTGGCCGCCCTCTGGGCCTACGGCCTGTACCGCGATCCGGCGCGCAGCGTCGGAGGGTTCAACTTCGGCGAGGGGATGGCCGGTCTGACCGCGTTGACCGCGGCGAGCTGGCTGCTCCTCATCGTCTTCGTCCTGGGGCTGGGGAGCGCCGCCCCCGTCGCGCCGCTCATTGCCTACTGGTTCGCCGCCAGCCTGACCATCCCGGTCGCCCGCTGGGTGGGCCGCTGGACGGTCTGGTCGCGGCCGTCGTTCCATGAGCGTGTGGTCATCATCGGGGCGGGCGAGGTCGGCCACACGGTGGCCGCCAAGATCGCCGGCCACCCTGAGTACCGCATCGACCTCGTCGGGTTCCTCGACGACGGTGAGCCGCGCCGCAAGGACGGCCGCGGACGTGCGTTGCCCTTGATCGGCTCGCTGGCCGACCTGGACCGCATCATCGCGGAGGAGGGAATCGACCGCGTGATCGTCGCCTTCTCGCGCGCGCGCCACAACGACTTCCTGCGCGTGGTGCGCGCCTGCTCGGACAGCGGCGTACGGGTCAACATCGTCCCGCGTCTGTTCGAGGTGGTGAGCTCCCGGGCGCTGGTCGACGACATCGAGGGGATCCCGCTGCTCGACGTCGCCAACGCCGAGCTCAGCAGCTTCAACATGGGCATAAAGCGGGTCTTCGACCTGATCGTCGGCGGCCTGATCTGTATCGTGGCCCTGCCGCTGATGGCGCTGGTGGCCCTCGTCATCAAGATCGACTCGCGCGGACCAGTGTTCTTCAGACAGGAGCGGATGGGTCGCGGCGGCGCCACGTTCCGGATCTTCAAGTTCCGTACCATGTACGTGGGGGCCGAGGACGAGCGCCTCGAGCTCGCCGAGACGCGCAACGACTACGACGGGCCCATGTTCAAGCTCAAAGACGACCCGCGCATCACGCGCGTGGGCGCCGTCCTGCGACGCTGGAGCATCGACGAGGTGCCGCAGATCCTCAACGTGATGGCCGGCGACATGAGCCTCGTCGGCCCACGTCCGCTCTGGGTCGAGGAGGCCAGGCAATGCCGCGGCTGGACCCAGAAACGCCTCGACATCACACCCGGTATCACCGGCCTCTGGCAGGTCCTGGGGCGCTCGGAGATCCCGTTCGACGAGATGGTCAAACTCGACTACATGTACGTCACAGGCTGGAGCTTGAGCTGGGACATCAAGCTGCTGCTGCAGACCGTCCCGGCGGTGCTCAACCGGCGCGGGGCGTACTGACCGCTCCGTGGAGCCGCACGCCGTCGAACGCAGGCAGCACCCGCCGCTGTGGCCAGGGGCCCTGGCCGTCGCGCTGGTCATTCTGGCCGTGGCCGGCGTGATCCTTGTGATCGCGGCCCGCAACCAGATGCCGCTCGCGACGTTGACCCGTGACCCGGTGGAGATCGCCGGCCTTCGCTGGCAGACGGGTCTTCTGTACAAGCTCAGTCTGCTGGTCTGGGGCGCCACCGTGGCCGTCTGTCTGTTCGGGGCCGCCGTGTGGAGGCGCTCCGGGCAGGATCCTCGGCTGGGCGCGTTCCTCCTCGCCTCCGGCGTCCTGACCCTCGTCTTCGCCGTGGACGACGCCTTCCAGATCCGTTCCGAGATCGACGATCACCTCAGGATCCCTGAGGTCGGAGTGTTCGTCATGTACGCCGTGGCGCTCGTCGTCTTCGCGCTCGCCTTCGGACGTACGGTGGTACGGACCGGGTACGGCGTCCTCGTCGTTGCCGTCGCGGTCTCTGTGGCCTGGCTGGGCCTGAGGCAGATGGGTGTCGCGCTCGCCCTGCAGGACGGCGTCAGGTTCGTCGCGCAGCTTCTGCTGCTGCTGTATTTCTGCCGCACCGGCGTCTACGGCCTCAGGCATCACCGGGAGGGCGGCTGAGGCGACTCACTCGCGCGGCTCGCGCACTGTGAAGCCCTGCTTGAGCAGCACATCGGTGCGCAGGGCATGTACGAGGTCCTCACGCACCATCTCGCGGACCAGGTCAAGGAAGCCGGTCGTCGCGCGCCAGCCGAGCTCGTCGCGAGCCTTGGTCGGGTCGCCCAGCAGGCTCTGCACCTCGGTCGGTCTGTAGTACCGGGGGTCGACGCGCACGGTGACGTCACCGACGGTGAAGCCCACCGTCCCGGCGTCTCCATCCCGGCCGCCAGACTCCACGTACGCCCGCTGCAGCGTGTCCGCGTCCACGGCGGAGACACGGCCGACCTCCTCCTCGCCCTCGCCCTCGAACTCGATCGTCGCCCCCAGTTCGGCGAAGGCGCACTGCACGAACTCGCGCACGCTATGCTGCTCGCCGCTGGCGATGACGTAGTCGCCCGGTTCGTCCTGTTGCAGCATCAGGTGCATGGCCTGCACGTAGTCGCGCGCGTGGCCCCAATCGCGTCTCGAGCTCAGGTTGCCGAGGTAGAGACAATTCTCGAGCCCGAGTGCAATGCGCGCTACCGCCCGCGTGATCTTGCGGGTGACGAACGTCTCACCGCGGATCGGGCTCTCGTGGTTGAAGAGGATGCCGTTCGAGGCGTGCATCCCGTAGGCCTCGCGGTAGTTGACGGTGATCCAGTAGCCGTAGACCTTGGCGGCGCCGTAGGGGCTGCGGGGGTAGAAGGGAGTGGTCTCGCGCTGTGGGACTTCCTGCACAAGGCCGAACATCTCGCTGGTCGAGGCCTGGTAGTAGCGGCAGCTGTGCTGCATGCCGAGGATGCGTATCGCCTCGAGGAGACGCAGCGCCCCCAATGCGTCGGCATTGGCGGTGTACTCAGGCGTCTCGAAGCTGACCTGCACATGGCTCTGCGCGGCGAGGTTGTAGATCTCGTCAGGCCGGGTCTCCTGGATGACGCGGATGAGGTTGGTGGCGTCGGTCATGTCGCCGTAATGCATGAAGAAACGCACATCGTGCTCATGAGGATCCAGGTAGAGATGGTCGACGCGGTCGGTGTTGAAGAGGCTGGCGCGGCGCTTGACCCCATGTACCACATAGCCCTTCTCGAGCAGCCACTCGGCGAGGTAGGCGCCGTCCTGTCCGGTGACGCCGGTGATGAGGGCGGTCTTGGTCATCGGTCCTCTCCTCGCGTGGCTGGGGCGATGATCCCGGGCCGGCGCCACAGGGGCGTCTCCGCGGTCGGACGCCATTCTATTACGGCGTGGGACGGAGAGGCGCCGCCGCGGTCACCGGGTGGAGAAGAGTACGTTGAAATACGGTTTGACCGGCGTGGAGCAGGCCGGTAGGGTGCACGGCGTTCGTGGAATCGAACGACGCCTCACGCCGGCGACTGTGCGGACGTTGTGCTCGCTTGACGAGGGCGGCGAACCCGCGTGTCGAAAGCTCTTGAACCCGGCCTCTGCCTATCATCGCCGAAAGGACCTCCGAGATGAAGCGCAGCATCGCGGTCGTGGCAGTCCTCGTCGTCCTTGCGACGGGTGTCGTGGCGGCGGCATTCACGCCGACCTGTCAGGCGCAGGCGAAGATCACTTCACTCTCGCGCTCTGAGGGCAGGGTGGGCGCTCGCGTCACGATCAAAGGAACCGGGTTCGGCAACCGACAGGGCCGCTCATATGTGACGTTCGGAGAACGGCGGGTGAGCACCCCGAGCCCCACCGGCAACAAGCGGTGGGCGCCGTGCGCGAAGAAGGCGAGGGTGATCTCGTGGAGCCGCTCCTCGATCACCGTGCGGGCGCCCAGCATGGCCCCCGGTGCGCACAAGGCGTACGTCACGGTCGGCGGCCGGGCCTCCAACTCGCGCCAGTTCAGCATCTCGCCGGCCGTCGTGGTCCGAGGGCGGACCTTCAGCAGCGCATCGTCTCTCGGCAACGTCATGGGAGACAGCAGTCCCGGATCCGACCTAAAGGCGTACACTCACAACGTGCTCTTCGACGGCTGTACCTTCGAAGCTACCAACCCGAACATCCTCGGTGATCAGGCCGGCGTCCTCACACTGGGGCGCGCTGCGAAGAACTACAACCTCACGTTCCGCAACTGTGCGTTCAAGCGGAACGTGGGTCCGGGGAGCGGCGGCTCGGGCTGGGGCGGCGTTAACGGTGTCAAGTCGATCTACGGCGTCCACGACATCACCTTCGAGCGCTGCACTTTCGAGGAGTTCTCGCGCTTCAGCGTCGAGGTATGGTCGAACGGCGACGCTGCGCAACGACCTTACAACTTCGCCTTCTCGGACTGTACGTTTGAGCCGGCCGGCAGCCAGTGCATCTCGTGGTCTGCCGGCCGGAGCCCGCTGGACTCGCTCGTGAGCGGCTGCGTCTTCAAGGGCTACGGCACCCTGGAGGACGGCCCCAACGGTGCGTGCATGGAGTTCGCCCGCAGCCACCACATCGTGATTCGCCGCTGCGACATCTGGACGGGCAACGGGGGCGCGTTGAACGTGAACGGCTTCCAGACGGGTCGCCCTTCCTACTTGTACTTCAAGGGCGTCCGCATCTTCTTCGACTCCGCGCATCTCTACCAGTCCAAGCGGCCGCACATCTATTCGAGCGTCCTGGGTTGTGAGGGGATGAGCTACTCACGCTGGGTGGATTGCCGCTTTGTCACCGGAGACAAGCGCGTCTGCGCCGATGCCGTCGGGTACACCGGGGAGAACGGTCGACCCACCGCATGGGCGCGCACCAATACGCACAACGACTTCCGTTCCTCCACCATATGCGGGTACATCAGCCATAGAGGCGTGCACATCCCGTCGACGGCCAAGGGGTATTGGACGTCGGGCAACGGCGGCCCCCACCGCAGCAACAAGCTCCCCAAGCGGGTGCGCACCCAGCCGTGACGGCGCCCAGCCGCGCCGGCTCCCCGGGCTGGATATACTGAGCGTCTGCCGCCGACGCGGAAGCGTCGGCTGAGTATGCGCGTCGTGCGGACGCGCTGAGCATGACATCGGGTTGGGCCCGAGACGGAGGGTGGACGTGATCAATCTCATCACCGGCGGCGCCGGTTTCATCGGCGGGCATCTCGCGGACTATCTGCTGGGTCAGGGCCAGGAGGTCATCGTCCTCGACGATCTCTCCACCGGCAGCTTCGACAACATCGCGCCCCTCGTCGGAAGAAAGGGCTTCACGTACTACGTCGGCAGGGTGGAGGACGAAGCCCTGCTCGAGCGGGCGTTGAGTGCCTGCGACCGCGTTTACCATCTTGCGGCTGCGGTAGGTGTGCGCCTGATCATCGACGACCCGGTCAGGACGATCGAGACGAACATCAACGCCGCGCAGGCGGTGTTCGGGCAGGCCGTCAAGTTCGGCAAGCCGGTGCTCGTAGCCTCGAGCTCGGAGGTGTACGGCAAGAGCGAAGACCTGCCGTTCTCAGAGACCGACGACGTGGTCTACGGGCCGACCAGTCGGGCGCGGTGGAGCTACGCGTACTCCAAGGCGATCGACGAGTTCCTGCTCATCTCCTACGCGCGCACCAAAGGGCTGCAAGGCGTGGTGGCTCGGCTGTTCAACACGGTCGGACCTCGACAGACGGCGCTGTACGGCATGGTCATCCCTCGGTTCGTGGAGCAGGCCATGTCCGGGGGGCCGATCACCGTGTACGGCAGCGGGGAGCAGGAGCGTTGCTTCGCCCATGTGCTGGACGTAGCACCTGCGCTCGTGCGCCTCATGGACTGTCGTCGCGCTTACGGCCAGGTCGTGAACGTCGGCAACGACGACATCATCAGCATCCAGGCGTTGGCGGAGCGGGTCAGGAGTCTCGTGAACCCCGACGCGGAGATCACCCACATCAGCTACGAAGAGGCCTATGGAGCCGGCTTCGAGGACCTGGGGTCCCGGCAGCCTGATCTGTCCCGTCTGCGCGAGCTGATCGGCTACGCGCCGACCCATTCGCTCGACGACATCATCCGGGACGTCGCGACGTATGCACGCGGCGTCGCTGCAGCGAGGGGATCAGAGGGCGCGCTGACTGTCTAGAGAGTACGCGCCAGCTCGTTGCGCTGCACTTTGCCGGCGGCGCTCTTGGGCAGCGCGTCGCGGAAGTGCACGCCGCGTGGGATCTTGTAGGCGGCGAGGTACGTGTGGCAGTGGGCGAGGATGCGCTCGACCGAGACGTCGGCGTCGGGCGCGGCGACCACGAACGCCTCGACGGCCTCGCCGAGGAGTTCGTCGGCTACGCCGACGACGCAGACCTCGGCGACGCCCGGGACCTCGGCGATCACGTCCTCGATCTCCTTGGGGCTGACCCGGTTGGCGCCGACCTTGATCATGTTCTTGATGCGATCGACGAGGAAGATGTAGCCGTCGTCGTCCTTGCGCGCGAGGTCGCCGGTGTGGAGCCCGTCGCCCTTGAGCACAAGGGCCGTCTCTTCGGGGTCGTTCCAGTAGCCGCGCATGATGTTGTCGCCGGAGGCGACCAGCTCGCCGACCTCTCCGGCGGCACATTCACGGCCGTCTTCGGCGCGGATGGTCAGTGTCACCCCGGGGATCGCGATCCCGATGCTGCCGAGCTTCTCGCGCAGCCGCTCCGGCGGGACGTAGCTGAGCCGGGCGGACGCCTCCGTCTGCCCGTACATCACAAACAACTTGACATGGGAGGGCAACTCGTCGAGCAGGCGCCTCGTCAGGGCCGGCGTCATGCCGCCGCCCGCCTGGGTGAGGTAGCGGAGGTGAGGCCACGGGCGACGCAGGAAGTCGGTCTTGGCGGCCAGGATGGCGTAGTTGGACGGCACGCCGGAGAAGCTGGTCGCGCGCGAGCGCTCGAGGGAGTCGACGACCGCCGCAGGGTAGGCAAAGCGGTTGTCGACCACCACACGACCACCCACAGAGAAGTGCGTGAGAAGAAGCGAGTTACCGAAGCTGTAGTGGAAGGGGAGCACGCAGTGCACGCTGTCGTCGGCGGTCAGATGCAGGTAGCCGAGGATCTGACGCGTGTTGGCGGCGAGGTTGCGGTGCAGCAGCGTGGTGCCGCGTGGCAGTCCGGTCGAGCCGCTCGTGTAGAGGATGGCGCAGAGGTCCTCGAGGTCCGCCGCTCCGGAGACACGGGTGTCGTCGGCGGCGGCGACGTCTTCGTCCTTCAGGACCCGCACCGCCGCAGGCAGCCTCCAGGAAGGGTTCACTCGATCGACGACGACGAACCGCAGTTCGGGCGCGCCCCGCACGATGTCAGGGAGGTCTCGCGCGACGCGCGCGGCCGTGGTGATCAGGCCCACGGACCCGCTGTCCGCCAAGAGAGCCGCGTGGGTACGTGCCTTGTTGGCGTGGTTGAGGGCCACGCAGCAGGCGCCGGCTTTGAGGATGCCGAAGAAGCCTTCCACGTAGGCGCGCCCGTTCTCGGCCAGCAGCCCGACGCGGTCGCCACGGACGACGCCGAGCTCGCGCAGGCAGGTCGCGACTCGATTGGCTCCCTGCTCGATCTCGCCGTAGGTCAAGGTGATGTCGCCATGTTCGAGCGCCACCGCATCGCCCTGGCGGTCTGCGCTCCGCTCAAGCAGCTCGTGAACCGGCGTGAGTCCGTCCATCAGGTCACCTCGCCTTGGTGATCGGCTCCCCGAGGCCGGCCATGTCCTGCGGGGCGGCGCGCAGGTACTCCGTCGTCCTGCTCTTGCGTGTGAAGTCGGCGAAGGCGTCGCGGACCTGGTCGGGTGACATGTCGAGTGCCGCGGCGGTCTCCTCCACCGATGCCTCGTGCTCCTGCGCGTACCACAGGAGGTCCATAGTCTCGTAGGGCAGGCGGAAGAAGAACTCCTCCTGGGTGGACGGGGCGCTGTACGTGTCGGTGGTGGGGGTGCGCGTGCGTATCGCCTCGGGGACGTCGACGTGTGCGGCCAGCTGATAGACCTGCGTCTTGTACAGGTGCGCGATCGGGGCCAGGTCGTAGCCGCCGTCGCCGTACTTGACGAAGAATCCCTGGTCGCGTTCGTTCTTGTTCGGTGTGCCGACCACGGCGAAGTTGCGCAACTCAGCGTGGTAATAGAGCAGGTTCGTCCGACAGCGCTGCTTGAAGTTCGTCGCCGCCACGATCTGCGCGAAGTCCTTCGGGCCCAGTCGGGCACTCTTCTCCTCGCCGTCCGGAGTGACGATCGTGACCGAGAAGACGTTCAGCAGCCCCCCTTCGCGCAGCGAGGGCAGCCCGATCTTGGCCTTGTAGCCCGCGTCCGCGTCGTACTCCGGGAAGACGCGGGCGATGGCCTCGTCGCGGCGCTCGTAGCAGCCGAAGCCCTCAGCTGCCGGCGTGATCGGCTCCAGGATGGGAATGACTCCGTAGTGGGCAGCCAAACTCCGCGCCAACTCCTCTGATGCAGGATCCGAGTCCTTGTCCGGCAGCAGAAGCGCCACGACGCGCTCCGCGCCGAGCGCCCTCACAGCCAGCGCGAGGCAGACGGACGAGTCGATCCCGCCGCTGATGCCCACCACGCCGCCTTGCTTACGGAAGCCGCGCACCGTCTCTTTCATCCATTGGACGATGCGCTCCGCTTCGGCGGCCGCGTCGATGCGGAGGACCTCTCTGTTCATGGGCACGCTCCTGTTCCCTTCAACTCGGCCGCTCGCCGGTGACGACCTTGACGTCGTCGCCTTCGCCGAGCGGAGACGCTGTCCTTGGATCAGTCACGAAGTGACGATGCAGTAGCTGGGTCGAGATGATGCCGGCCAGGGCCATATCGTCGGTCTCGCCGAGCGGTCGTCCGCTGCGCAGTTTGGCGACCAGCTGGTCCACGGCTTTGGGGTTGAAATAGCCGGCCTCTTCGATCGCCGACGCGGAGAGCACCTCCCCGACGTACTCCGGCTCGGCGGCGCCGAAGAAAGCTCCGTGGATGGGCGCGCGGTACGGCTGCTTGGGACGGTCGCTGATGGCCGGCGGGAGCCACTCGCGGCTGACCTCCTTCAACAGGTACTTCTCCGTCAGCCCGTTGAGCTTGAGAGAGGCCGGCAGTCGACTCGCGAACTCGACCACGCGGTGGTCGAGGAAGGGGAAGCGCCCTTCCACCGAGTGCGCCATCCCCATGCGGTCGCCCTGGGAGGAGAGCAGGTACTGTGACAACAGGATGGTCGTCTCCAGGTACTGGGCCTGCTGCAGATGCCCCCAGCGGTCGAACTCCTCCGGGTATGGGGGATCAAGATGGCCCGGCTCGGCGGCCGCCTCCCGTCGCACATCCTCGCTGAAGAACCGCTTCGCCCGCGCGGTAGTGCGCCAGCGGAGCGCATGCGAGTAGTCACGCGCATCCGTCTCGGTGAGCCCCAGCCCGAAGAAGGCCTTAACGAAGTCCGAGCTCGACCCCGACTTCCATGGGTAGATCCGGTCGAACAGGGCGGGACGGCAGGTGGATTCTGGCTGCTCCGCCCAGAAGCGACGGATCCTGGCCTCACGGAAGAGGTCGTAACCCGCGAACATCTCGTCCGCGCCCTCCCCTGAGAGGACGACCTTGAAGCGGTTTTCCCGCACCAGGCCGGAGAGCAGGAACATGGGCGCCGGAGCGGTCCTCATGAGCGGCGTCTCGGCGTGCCAGACCACCTCCGGGAACGCGGCGCCGATGTCGTCGTGGGTGGCCCGCACGACATGATGCTCGGTGCCCAGCGCCTTGGCCATCGTGAGCTGGAAGCCGCTCTCGTCATAATCGCCGTCGGTGAAGGCGATCGAGAAGGTCTCGAGCGGATTCGTGGTCTGCTCGCGGACGATGGCCGTCACGGTCGACGAGTCCAGGCCGCCGCTCAGATAGGCGCCGACCGGGACGTCCGCGCGCAAGCGGATGCGCGCCGCGTCGATGAGCAGTCCACGCAGTTCCTCGGCGTAGTCCTTTGTCGGTCGAACCGAAGCTGTGCCGTCCTCGGGATACGTCAGCTCCCAGTAACGCTCGACCTCGGCACGGCCGTCAGCGACGCGCATGAAATGACCGGGAGGCAACTCGACGATCCCTCGGAAGAACGTTCGCGGCGAAAGCGTGCTCCAGAAGGTGAACACCTGGTCCAGGGCTGCCGGGTCCGGCCGGGCGCTGACGCCGGGGCAGGCGAGCAGCGCCTTGATCTCGGAGCCGAACACCAAAGCCCCGTCCGCCTCGGTGTAGAAGAGGGGCCGGACGCCCAGACGGTCACGGGCCAGGAACAGCGTCCGCCGCCGGTTGTCCCAGACGGCCAGCGCGAACTGTCCGTTGAACCGCGACAGGCAGTCCTCGCCGTACTCCTCGTAGGCGTGCACCACGACCTCGGTATCGGTCCGGGTGCGGAACCGATGGCCCCTCGCCTCAAGATCACGTCTCAACTCCGGGTGGTTGAAGACCTCGCCGTTGAGCACGATCCACAGGGAGCCGTCTTCGTTGGCGATCGGCTGCTGGCCGCCGTGCAGATCGAGGATGCTGAGACGGGCGTGTCCCAGTCCGACGTGTCCGTCGAGGTAGATCCCGAACTGGTCGGGGCCGCGGTGACGGATCGTCCCGAGCATGCGGCGGAGGGTGCGCCCGTCGGCCGGCGCCGCCCCATGCAGGTCGCAGAGTCCGACGATGCCGCACATCAGCGTGACCCCGAAGCCGCCGTGGTCTGGCTCAGTCTGCCTGGCCGGTCAGCGACGTGGAGTCACCCTTGCCTTCGATGACGTCCACGATCCTCTGCCCGAGCAGGGGAGCGACTTTGGCGCCGAACGCGGCAGTCGGGTGTGAGTCCTGCGGCCCGCTGGCATACTCCGGCTTCAGGTAGGCGCCGCCCTCGGTCTCCAGTGCGTAGAAGTCCCAGAGGAAGATGTTGTCGCCGGGCTCGTCCCACTCGGTCTTGACCCAGTCGAAGAACTCACCCGTGCGCTGGGCCTGCTCCGGGGTGGTAGCCGCCTCTGTGAGAGCCGCACCCGTCCAGACGATGAACGTCGTCTCGGGGAAGGCATGCATCTTGTCTTTGAGCGCGGCGTACTGGAGCTTGTAGTTCTCGAGCCGCTTCTCGTCGGAGTCGATGTCGGGACTGCCTGTGTCCGGCTGGATGTCCCCGACCGGGAAGCAATGCTTCCAGACGATGACGTCGTAGTCCCTGGTCAGCATCTCGAGTGTGGGCTCGCCTCGATACGGCGCGTCCCCGGCGTTCTTCACCCAGATGGTGTAATAATCGTAGGGGTAGTTCGCCCACGGGTAGCCCTCGTCGGTCGTGGGGAAGTTCATCTGCTCGATCCGGTAGCTCGTCCCGTTCCTCTTGTTGTAGTCGGAGAACCAGCTTCCCACGGCGCTCTTGCCGAACACCTTGGCGCCGATCTTGGACGTGCTGCCCATCCAGACCACGTAGCCGGTGCTGTGGTGAAGGAACATGATCCTCATCGAAGCGTCGCCTCCTGGCTGGTCGCCGCTCGAGCATCCCGTCGCGAAGAGGAGCCCGCCGATCAGCACCGCCACGAGGCTCACGAACGCGACTCGCATGCGGCACACCGTTGCCGCGCGGGCGGGCGCCGTCGGTCCCTCAGGCGCCGCCCCTCTTGGCGAGGATGAACGCAGCGAGCCTGCTGACGGAGTCGAAGTTGTCGGGTATGAGCTCATCGTCCGCTACCGAGATGCTGAAGCTCTCTTCTACCCAGTGGAGCAGTTCCATAAAGCCGAACGAGTCGATGATGCCCGAGTCCAGAAAGGATGCGTCATCACCGTACTGGAAACCCTCTTCCGTGAAGAGGAAGTTGTGCGCGATGAAGTCGCGGATGCCGCCGGCGACGGCCTCGTAAGTGTCCACGGCGTTATGTGTCTCCACGGTTGCTGTGCCCGCCTTCCATAGGTTGCCCCAAATACCTCGACACGCAGCAGGATTCCTTGAGGAGCATAGCCAGAACCCGACGGATGTACCAGTGGACCAGTGGGGAGGTCAAGCTCCACCACCGTAGTGCCGACTTCACTCACGGTAAGATGCAGCTACCGACGCGACGAGGGAGGAGGGCTGGTGCGCATAGTCGTGGCCAACAAGTTCTGGTACCGCCGAGCCGGGCTGGAGCGGGTCATGTTCGACGAGATCGGGTGGCTGGAGGCCGCCGGTCACGAGGTAGCGCACTTCTCGACGCAGCACCCGGAGAACGACCCTTCGCCTTGGTCCGGCTATTTCGCGCCGTATCTCGAGATCGGCCGGAACACGACACTGTCCATGAGGGAGAAGGCGGTCGCGGTCCAGCGGATGTTCTGGAACGGCGTGGCCGCGCGCCGTTTCGCGCGGCTGCTGCGCGACTTCCGTCCCGACGTGGTGCACGTCCACGGGATCCATCGTCAGATCTCGCTCTCTATCCTGACGAAGGCGCACGAGGCGGAGATCCCCGTGGTCCAGACGCTCCACGACTACCACCCCATCTGCGCCTCCGGGGACTTGCTTCGGGGTGGCCGCCGCGCTTGTGACCCGCCGCGGTGTAGCCCCGTGAACGTGCTCCCCTGTCTCGTGCATGGCTGCGTGCACGGCAGCAGGGCCAGAAGCGCTCTCGGGGCGTCTGATCTGCTCTGGCGGCGCTGGGCGCTCCGCCACGAGCGGCTCGTGGACGCGTTCATATCCCCCAGCAGGTACCTGGCGGATGTCGTTCGCGCCTGCGGGATCCGCCGCCGGCCCATCCACGTGCTTCCGAACGCGATCGTCGCGCCTGAACTTCCGCCACGCAGGACTCCCGGAGATGGCTTCGTGTACGCTGGTCGTCTGTCGCGCGAGAAGGGTCTGCACACGTTGTTGCGGGCGGCGGAGATGGCTCGTGTGCCTCTGTCGGTGGCAGGTACCGGACCGTTGGAGGAATCCCTGCGGAAGAGGGCGCCCGAGCACGTCCGATTCCTCGGTCGCCTGGCGGGCGATCAGGTGGATCGACTGTTGTCCGGCTGCCGGGCCGCCGTTGTTCCATCGGAGTGGGCCGAGAATGCACCCATGTCCGTCCTGGAGCCGATGGCGCTCGGTCGCCCCGTGATCGCCACTCGTATGGGGGGGATACCGGAGCAGGTGAGAGACGGTGTCGATGGCCTGCTGGTCGATTCCGGGGACGTGCTTCAGCTCGCCGCTGCCCTGCGGGTATTGGCCGACGACGCACCGCTGGCCGAGCGTCTCGGTCGATCCGCCCGTCAGCGCGCCGGTGGCGAGTTCAGCCCCCGAGCGCACCTGAACGGCTTGCTCGATGTATACTCGGCGGCCCTCGCGTCTGCCCGGGAAGAGGGGGGACGATGACCCTGCGCGTGGCGGTGATCGGCACGCGCGGCATGCCGGGTGTGCACGGCGGCATCGAGCGCCACGTCGAGGAACTGTACCCTCGGCTGGTCGAGCGGGGCGTGGACGTCACGGTGTACGCGCGCCGTGCTTACGTACCGCACGACACCGAGCACGGCGGGGTGCGCGTCGTCAGTCTTGCTTCGCTCTCCGGACGGGGCGGGGAGACTCTCAGCCACACCGCCCGCTCGATGTGGCACGCCCGCCGCGACGGCTACGATCTGCTGCACGTCCACGCCATCGGCCCGGGTCTGCTGCTGCCGCTGGCGCGGTTGCTCGGCTTCCGACGGACGATCCTGACCTTCCACGCGCTGGACTACGAGCGCGCCAAGTGGGGGCCGATCGCCAAGGCTGTCCTGCGGTTGTCGGAGCATATCGCGGTGCGCTGCGCCACAGAGGTGATCGCCGTGTCCACAAGCGGAGCCCGGCACCTCGAGAGCAAATACCGTCGGCAGATCCATTACATCCCCAACGGTCCCGGCAAGCTGACACGACGTCCGCCGGGGCGCCTTCTCGACCGGCTGGGCCTGCGCGGCGGGGACTACGTGCTCTTCGTCGGTCGCCTGATTCCCGAGAAGTGCCCCGACGATCTCGTGGCGGCGATCAGGGAGCTCCCGGACGTCAAAGCGGTCTTCGCCGGGGACTCCAGCCACACGGACGAGTACACGAGGCGCCTGAAGCGCGCGGCGGGGGCGCAAGCGGTCTTTCCCGGCTACATGTACGGCAGCGATCTCGAGGAGCTGTATACGAACGCCCTGGCCTACGTGCTGCCGTCGGAGGTCGAGGGTCTGAGCATCAGCCTGTTGGAGGCAATGGCGTTCGAGCTCCCGGTAGTCGTGAGCGACATCCCCGGCAACGTGGAGGCGCTGGGAGATCCGCCCGCGGGCATCGTCCACCCGTTGAGGGACCGTCGGGCACTGGCGGATGCACTGAGACAGGTCGCCGAGGACGCAGGGTTCCGCCGCGACCTCGGCGAGGCGGCGGCCGCCCGTGTGCGGCAGGTCTACGATTGGGAGGTCATCGCGGATCAGACGCTGGCCGTGTACGAGCGGGCGATCGGCGCCCTCAAGCCCCGGACCGGGCTCACGGTGTGAAGGTGACGCCGTGAGTCTGACCAGACGCCTCGCGTCGCGTGTCTCCGGACGGAACCGGGAGCGCAAGTTGCGCGGGTTCATGGAGACGTTTCGTCTCACCAGCGCCTCTCGCGTGCTGGATGTGGGCTTCACGGATCACGAGTATGTGCCCCACGAGAACTACCTGGAGCGCCACTACCCGTGGCCGAGTCGGCTCACCGCTCTCGGCATAGACGAGCCAGTGGAATGCCCCAAACGCTATCCTGAGGTCTCATTCGTGCGCTACGACGGTACCGTGTTCCCGTTCGAGGATGGGGAGTTCGATGTGGCCCACTCGAACGCGGTGATCGAACACGTGGGGGGCCGGGACCGGCAGTTGCTGTTCGTGAGCGAGTTGCTGAGGGTGGCCCATTCAGTCTGGATGACGACCCCGAGTCGGGGCTTTCCGTTGGACTCTCACACGCTGATCCCCATGGCGCATTGGCTGCCCCGCTCGTGGCGGGATGCTGTCTACGCCAAGCTCGGCAAGTCCTGGGCCACCGGCGACTACCTGAATCTCCTCTACAGACGGGACATCGAGCGGCTCCTCGCTGAGGCAGGTACGGCTGACTATCGGATCGTCAGCAACAGGCTCGTCTTCTTACCGATGGACTACGTCGTCATTGCCATGGGTCGTGATGATGTGACGAAGTCGTAGGCCTCATCGGTCTTCGCCCATGCATCCAGACACTCTCTCGAGAGTGCGGCAGGAGGGGGTTCAGATCCTGTGGGATGTGCCGGCCGGTGGGGGTCGCCTATCGCACGGCGGCCGGCGATCACATCGTGCAGTGTGAGCGGATGGAGCCACTCGTCGGGTCGTTCGTCTGGCCGCGCATGCGCGGATCGATTGCCCCAGTACGGCGAGTTCGTAGAATGCGCTGACTACCAGGCGGATGTGTCGCGAGCCACCATCAAGAAGAAGACGGCAGGAGATGCGATCCTCGTGTTCCGAGGGGGCCACCTGAGAGCGCACCAAGTCACGACGCGTCAGCTCCCTTGTCGAGAACGTCGAGGTAGCTCCTGATCATCGCCTCGGTGGACAGATGCTCCTCCACGTATGCGCGTCCCGCCCGCCCCATCTCCCTACGACGGGATGCGTCCGTCAACAGGGCGGCGACGACGGAGGTCATGGCGTCGAGATCGTCCTGCTCGACCACGTAGCCGGTCCGACCGTCGAGCAGGGTCTCCCGCACCCCCCCCGTCTCCATGCCGACGACGGGCGTCTCACAGGCTTGGGCCTCCAGGAAGGACAACGGGAAGACCTCAGTGCTTGAGAGGAGCACCACCACGTCGGCCGCCGAATACGCAGCCGGCATCTCGGTGACCGGGCCGGTGACGCGCAACCACCTGGCGACGGCGCTCGCCTTGGCGAGGGTCCTGGTTCGCTCGATCAACGGACCCCCACCCACCATGACGCCGCCAGTCTGCACCCCCGCGGCGTGCAAGCGCTCGATGAGCCGTACGAACCGGTCGTGGCGCTTCTCCGCACGGTGCGCGGCCACCAACATGACGACCGGGACGCCCGGAGGCAGGTCCAACTCGATGCGCAGCTTCCTTGCCCCCGCGACGTCCCGCGAGAAGCGCTCGACGTCCACGCCGTTACGGACCACCCGTATCTTCCGTCTCTGATGACCGGCGCGCACGAGGAAGTCAACCTGGGCATCCGCGCAGGCGATCACGGTTTCTGTGGCGTTGTCGAGCAGGATGTTCGTCAGGCGCTCGACGGTCCTCGCCGAGCCGGTGGTCGAGTGTTCTGCGACCACGACGCGACGCCCCAGGGAGGCGGCCGCCAGTCTCCCCCACAATGAGGCGTTGAACATGACGCAGACGCATACGTCCGCATCGAAGGCTTCGAGGGCGCGTCGGATGTCGGGGAGCACCCGGATGTCCCAGCGGCTCATCCGACCCAACTCCAGCATCTGCACGCGGTCAACGTACTCCGCATAATGCCGCACACGCTTGTTCACGACGACCAGCACATCGTGTCCCAGGTCGGACAGGCGAGCGGCCACATCCAGCGTCACCCGTTCAGCCCCGCCGCGCCAGATGTCGGCGATGTCGAAGACGATCCTCAACCGCGCCAGCCTCCTGTCAATGCCTTCGGTGCGGTGAGTCTACTCGATGCAGGCGAGACGGAGTCCAGGTCCGGCTTCGCCGCGCGGCCTCGTATGCTCAGCCCCGACCAGTCGGGCCGGAGCCGTCACTGGTAGACTGTGCGGCATGCGGACACGTCGGGCTCATCCACCTATCTCCGTCGTCACGCCTTCGCTCAACCAGGCGGAGTTCCTCGAGGCGACGCTTCGTTCGGTCATCACGCAGCGCTACCCGGAGCTCGAGTACGTGGTGATCGACGGAGGATCCACGGACGGCAGCATCGGCATCATCGAGCGTCACGAGGCCGATCTTCACTACTGGGTGAGCGAGCCCGATCGCGGACACGCCCATGCGCTGAACAAGGGCTTTGCCAGGACCAGCGGCGAGATCATGTGCTGGATCAACAGCTCCGACCTGTACTACCCGTGGACGTTCGCGACGGTCGCGGAGATTTTCACGCGGTTCTCGCAGATCGACTGGATCACCGGAACGGGATCCATGTTCGACGTGGGCGGGCAACTGAGGTTCGTCGCGTCGTCGTCGGGCGTCAACGTGCTCGACATCCTGGCGGGCGACTACCGTAGCATCCAGCAAGAGTCGGTGTTCTGGCGTCGTAGCCTCTGGGACCGGGTCGGGGGACGGCTGGACGAGTCGCTGACGTATGCTGCCGACCTTGACCTCTGGCTGCGGTTCTTCCGGCATGCCTCCCTGTACCACGTCGAGACGTTGCTTGGCGGCTTTCGCGTCCATGAGGACCGGCTGGGGAAGGCCGGCGGCGACATGTACGCGCGCGAGGCAGAGGAGCTTCACGCACGCTTCGTGACGGGCTGGGACAGAAGGTCGTTGAGCCGCGCTCGTCTGATCCGACTGATCGGGGGCGGCAAGCGGAGGCTGATCGCCGAGGGACTGGGGAGAGCCGGAGTCCTGCCATGGTACAAGCACCCGCGCTTGGCGTTCGACTTCGATCGAATGACGTGGGTCCTTCGTTGAGCGCAGGGCAACAGGATGGCAGGCTCCAGGTCCTCATCCTCGGCGACTATCTGCCCTACCCGAACGGCATGGCCATCGTCAGCCGCGCACGCCTTGTGGCACGGGCGTTGCACGACGCGGGCGTGGCGGTTCGAGTCTTGAACCTTCAGCCGGTCGACCGTCTTCCACGTGTGGAGAACACTGTCGTTCGCGGCGTCCATCTGGGCATCCCATTCGAGTATGCCTGCGGCACCACAGTGCGGCATGAATCGTTTGTCGTGCGTCGCCTGATCGCGGCTTGGGGTTGGGTGAATGGTGCGCTCCGGCTTGTACAACTCCGCAGGCAAGGGCTCCTCGATCTCGTCCTTCTCTGGTTCTGGACGCCGCGGCCGGCCTTGCGTCTGCTCTTCTTCGTGACGCTGCTGCGCCTCCTGCGTGTGCCGGTCGTGCGCGAGGTGAACGAGAGCCCGTGGTCGCAGCGGGAGGACGCGACGCTTGTGGAGCGGCTCTGGTCGCCACTTGCCGGTACAGCCGGTGCGATGACCATCTCCGAGAGCCTGCATGATTGGGCAATCGCCGAATACGGGCGACATCCCGGCGCGTGTGTCATCGACGTGCCCATCCTCGTGGATGTGCACGAACACAAACCGGACGATTACCCGACCGGGAACCCCCTGGTCGTCTTCGCGGGGTCGCCGGACTACAGGGCGACTATCGAGTTCATCTTCGCTGCGATGGAGGAAGTATGGCGGAAACACCCGGAATGTCGCCTCGCCGTCACCGGCGCCTCCCCAGACGATCCGAGAGCTGACTGGCTGTGGGCCGAGACGCGCCGGCCTGAGTTCCGAAATCGAGTCGACGTCGTCGGCTATCTCGACAGGGCGGAGCTCCTCGGTCTGTATGGGCGCGCCCATGCGCTCCTGATCCCGCTCTTCGACGACCAGCGTTCAAGAGCCCGTTTTCCGACGAAGATCGGGGAGTATCTGGCCGCCGCGCGGCCGGTGGTCACCAACGCAGTGGGCGAGATCCGTCTTCACTTCGCAGATGGAGTGGACGCAGTGGTGTGCCCTCCAGATGACCCCGTTGTCTTTGGGCGAGCAATCATCGAACTGCTCTCCGATCCTGTCCGCGCAGAGCTTATCGGACGCCGTGGACGCAAGGTGGCCGAGGCGCGTTTCCACTATGCGAGGCACGGCAAGAGAATGGCTCGAGCGCTTGCCGAGATCGTGGAGGCCAGAAGGTGACGCGACAGGCCGTCGGCGCTTCCGTGTCCCTTTGTTCGCCGGTCGTGGAGCAAGGTTGAAGGAGCACGTACCAGTCCAGAGGCTTGCGGAGTGGCAATCTACAATTCTCTCCACGCTCGGCTGTATGCGCAAAGGACCCGACAACCATGCCGGTAGACGACTTTGGCCATCGTGACTCGCAGTTCCCAAAAGGAGTCCGCCGATTGCATAATGGTGTCGTTCGCGATGCTCTGAGGGCGGAGAGCCGATGTCCAAGAAGGTCTTTGCCAGGAATGCCGGGTGGTTGTCGGATTTCCGAGCTGATCTGAATCGTTACGAGCCCGCCTCGTTTTCGCTTGCCGGCAACGCCGACGGACTTCCGCATCCGGTCTTGATGGTGCTGACTCGTCGCGAGTTGTGGGCTCTACTCCATTATCGACTTAGTCATGCACTACTGCAGAGTGAGACCCCCGTCCTCGCCCGTCGTTTGGCCCTTCTGGCCATGGCGGTGTTGCGTAGACCGATTGAGATCTGTAGCGGCATCAGCCTCCCGGCCTCTGCGGTTGTGGGGCCTGGCCTGCGTTTCGCGCACCCTGGTCTCATTGTGATCAGCGGTGAGGCGATCATCGGCGGGAATTGCCTCATTGCGCATGGCGTCACAGTGGGTGCTTCTGCTGCGGGTGTCCCTGTGATTGGAGACGAGGTCGTCATCAACGCGAATGCGGTCGTTGCCGGCGACGTGCATGTCGGCGACGGAGCAGTGGTGAGCGCGTGCTCGCTTGTGATTCGGGATGTACCGGCGGGCGCACTGGCCCGTGGCGTTCCTGCCCAGAACATGGCACGCTCCACTCGCGGCGCCGCAGACGAAGACCTGGGTGCCTGAGGGGGCCGATACGTTCGGCTATCGGGGTCTGCTCATGGGCGAAGGCCCAGCTTCGGCCATTTGAAGGCGCAGGACGCGTAGGCGCTCCGCGGGTCGGGCGTCGACCAGTCCTTGAAGAACGCGTAGACGTTGGACGGGTTTGGCCAGCCGTGGATGTAGGAGGTCGACCAGTCGACGTGGCGGCATGTGCTGAGCTGGTCGTAGTATCCGTAACTGCTCATGTAATTGGAGCTGTTGCCCATGTTGAAGTCGCAGTTGTCGTAGACCATGTAGTCCGATTCGCCTGCCGGGTCGGCGAGGTTGTTCCAGCCGCCGCCGCCAGGGGCTGTGCCGTAGACGTGCGTCATGTCGAAATTGCAGCCGCGATAGATGCGGTGGACGTTCTGGCCGTCGTACCGCGAACCTCCGATGTCCAACGCGTAGCCCTCGTTTGAGAGCCAGGTCGGCGCGGCCCAGAAATCACAGTTGCGCGCCATCAGCCCCTTGCCGGAGAACTCGATCCCATTGACCATGTTCCACGAGATGTGGACCTCTTCGGCGACGCCCTTGAAAGTGCAATCGTCGATCAGCGTGCCACGATCCGGACCGCGGCAGTAGACGGCGAACGAGATGCCCGTATGCCAGCCGCACGGCTCAAAATCGCAGCCTGAGACCCGGATGTTCTGCAGGTAGTTGGGCGCACTCGTGCTGTAGCTCGTAAGCCCTCTGGTCGGCTCGACGATCTCGAACGCGGCACGGCTGAACGCGCCGCGTGGGCTGTTCGGTGTGCCGAAGGAGCAATCGGAGAAGGTCCAGTCGCCGTATCGACCACCGGTGATGCCATGATAGGTCTTCACTCCATTGACGCCTTCACCCCCGCCCTGCCCCGCGTTATTGGCGATGACGCAGTTCTGGAAAGTGATGTTGTAGATGTTGTCCGGGGCTTGCCCCGGCGCGTAGCCGCCCATCGTGACTACGCCCGCATCGGAGTAGTAGATGTTGGGGTTGGTTGCGATGAAGGTCGTGTCTTTGATGAGCACGTCGTGCGAGCCGTGCGCCACGTAGTTGCCGTACACCGAGTTCGTGCTGATGGTGAGTTGCGTCGTGTACGTGGAGTGCTGCGAGCGATGCGCTCCCGAAGAGTTGGCATGGTTGCGTGTCTGGACTGTGTAGGACGAGCCCGGGAACACAGTGGAGATAGCCGAAGTATGGCTGCCGTCGATGATGATGGCTGGGTCGATCCAGAAGGCGACGGCGTTGGACGGCTGTCCCCCTACCTCAACGTAGACGGGATGATGGGTGCGCGGCGCCTCGGCGAGTCCGGGCGCCATGCTCGGGACCGTGACGACGACCTGCGTATCCGACCAGGAGATATAGGAGGCGGCCTCGCGTGAACAGGGTCGCATCACGTAGCCGTCGTTCGCCCAGGTGTACTGCGGCGACTCTCCGAACCAGACCTTGCTGGTGCCTCGCGCAGCGTCGAAGCCACTCCCGTTGATCGTGACGCGTGCACCGACGGCCGCGTGGGAGGGCGACAGCGAGTTGACGGCGAGCCCGACTCGCGGCGGAGCGGGTGTGGGCGTCGGCGTGGGCGTCGGGGTGGTGATCGGAGTCGGAGTCACCGTCGCGGTCGGGGTCGGAGTCGGAGTCGGAGTGGCCGTCGGCGTGGGCGTCGGCCTCGGCGTTCGGGACGGGGTGGCCGTCGGCGTCGGTGTTGCGGATGGCGCCGGCGTAGGGTCGGGTCCCGGCGTGGGGCCTGCCTCGGCAGCATAGATCGTGACCTCATTCGCCGATGCCCAGGCACTGCTCGTGCTCGCTCCGAGCACCTGGATGCGCACGTAGCGCGCCTCGACGCTCAGCGCGTCGGTCGTCACGCCCTTGGTCCGGTTCCTGCTGCGGTCTGCGGCCGTGGTGAACCGCATCCTGTCGAGGCTTGTCTCGACGCGATACCGATAGGCGCGTTTGCTCCCTTGATACCAGTCTATACACACGCCTGTGAGCGTCGTGGGGGAGCCCAGGTCCACCATCCACCACTGCGGGAACTTCTTGGAACTCGCTGACCAGCGCGTGGTGGTCATTCCGTCGTTCGCGAGGGCGGCGGCGTTGCTCCACTGGGCGCTGCTCGCCGCGGAAGGCAGGCCGACCGACACCGCGCTGCCGGATGAGACCGGCGTGTTCGCGCACACGAGGGCCGCTGCGAGTGGGACGCGGCGCAGGACGACGAACCTGCGGTATCTCGCGACGACCTTGAAGCGCTGGACGCTGCGTCCCCTGTGCTTCTTCTTCACGTGCTTCTTCACGTACCGCGCGCCGTCGTGGACCCTGAGGGTGCGGCCGTGGCCCCTGACGACGTCGTACGTCGGGCCGTGCCTCACGATCCGGTAGCGGAGCGCCTTGTACTTCGCGGCTGACGCCAGCGATGTCGAACAAAGTGACGCCGCGAGCAGCAACAACAGGAGTGCGCCCAGCACTGCGAGCCTCGTCTTCACCGTGCCTCCTCCGGAGCGGGGAACGGGGGTCAGGGCGCCGGTGTCGCCGGGGCGCACGAACCCGTCTCACACCGACGCGACCCACTGGAGTTCCGTTGGCGTAACGGCGAGCAGTCGTCACTGCTCTGCTTCAGGAGCCATCGGCGCTGGAGAGCGATCTTTGAGGATCTAGACAATTATCTGTCGTCACCTCGGGCAACACGGAACCACTCTCACGAGCGTGTCCTCGGGAGGGGATTGACCATATATACTACCTCGCATATGTCTGTCTCGGCGTCGCAACACTGGCTGGAGCGGCTCAGGGCGCGTAGGGCTCAGGCAAGGACACAGCTCTGTTCCCCTTTGGCGTGGATGGCCTTGCGGACGTCTGCCAGGGAGTCCATCTTGGCTGACGTCGAGAAGTGGCTCGAGTACGCAGCCTTTCCCAGTCCGCCCGAAGGGGCGGTCCCCATCATCGCCGCCTACATCGCGGAGTCGAGGGCGTTCCGGACCTTGCTCTACTACCGGCTCAGACACTCCCGGTCAGTGGTCGTCAAGCTCGCGATGCCGCTCCTCGGTGCCATCTGGCGGCCGCACCCGACCCTGATCCTCCACCCCGACTCGCTTGGTCCAGGATGCTTCATCCTGCATGGTGACTCCACCATGGTCGGCGCCAGGTCCATAGGCCGGAACTTCGTCGTGGGCCAGCACGTAGTGGTCGGCTACAGAGGAGCGGGAGAGTTGCCGACGATAGGGGACAACGTGAGTATCTACGCGGGGGCGATCGTGCTCGGCGCCATCACGATAGGAGACGGCGCGACCATCGGAGCGGGCGCGGTGGTGACGAGCAACGTCCCCAGGGGCGCCACCGTCGTCCCGATGCCCGCTCGACCTGTCCCGGTAGCCCCTCGATAGGAGCGGTGTCGGCGCCGCCCGCGGGGCACTTCGTTATCGGCGTCGAGTGGAGAGGTATGAACACCGTACGCTTGGTGCTGCCCACGGCACTGCTCTTGTACTTTCTGTGGCGCTCGCGTCGCCAGCGCGTGTTCTTGCTCGGCCTCCCGTTTCTCATGAACATGTACTTCTCGGTGTTCTTCGACCGTCTCAGACCGTTCTGGGTACCGAGCGCTTGGCAACCAGCCGACCACATGATGCTCTGGCTGGTCGTCACATGGATCGTCTACTTCGATCTCGTCCTTCCCTGGCGCCGGCGCACGGTCCGGGAGCGCCGGGTGTTCGGCCCCCGCCTCTCTGCGCCAGAGGAAGTCGTGTTGGTAGGGTTCATGGCCTATGCGTTGTTCAAGGTCGGCACGACTGCAGTGCACCACATGGACCTGGGCACGGCTATCGGCGAGGCGAGGATACCCCTCTACATGTTCGCCGGCTATCTCCTTCTCCGCGGCATCCTGTGTCACGCAGCACGAAAAGAGACCGTGGACCTTCTCGCCGCGGTCGTCGTCGTCAACTCGGTGGCGGCGGGCCTCTACGTCCTGCATCAGGGGCTGCACCTCTATATCTATGCGGGGATGGTCGAGTATCAGTACATCGTGGTCAACGGGGAGATCCTGACGCGCAGCTTCTACTTCATGCCGCAGTACCTGCCCCTGGCGGTCGGGTTGTGCGTGGCGAGGCGCAAGTGGAACCTGTTCTGGGTCGGTGTCTTCGCCGTGAACCTGGCCGCCATCTGGTTGTCCTACACGCGGGCGCTGATCGGCGTCGTGGTGGTGGAGATCGCGGTGATCCTGGCGATGCGGCTTCTCAAACAGGGCGACGTGTGGCGCGCGGTCAAGCGCGGCTTGCAGATCGCCGTGATCCTGGTCGTGTTCGTCGGGACCGCATTCGTTCTGCTGCCCACCCAGTCCGCGTACCTGATGTCGCGTCTCACCGAGACCACCTCGCAGGGCAGCGCGCGGACGGACAGCAATCTGGAATACCGGTTCATCTGGTGGAGGACTACGATTGAGTGGCTGGGCGGCGAGAACCGACTCTCTGGCGTCGGATTCCCGTCGTCAGCTCAGGACGTTCGAGTGACGGACATCGCAGTGATGGCGCCCGACATCATGTGGGTGCCGGTGCTCTGGAGCATGGGGCTGCTCGGAGTCGCCGGGCTGGCGGGTCTGTTCGCGGTCATACTGTGGCGCGCGGCGAGCCTGAGCCTCACGAGCGGAGGCGACGCCGCCTTGCTCTCCACCGCTCTCACCGGATGGATCCTCGCCGTGGTCCTGCTCGGACTTCGGGAGTGGGTCATCTACGACCCGTGGCATACTCCCCTTGCGCTGTCGTTCTTCGCGCTGCTGACTGCCGAGACCCAGCGGCAGCGCACTGAGGCGCGGCAGAGGACCGTCGTCGTGAGCGATGACCGTGTGGCCATCGTGGGCGTGCGACCCGAATCGTTCCGTCAAGAAGAGGGGAGAAGCCCGTGAGTGGAAGCATCGACTCTTCATGGCCGCGGATCACCTTCGGGGTCATCGTGCTCAACGGGGAGCCGTTTACCCGCTACTGCCTGCGGTCACTGTATCCCTTTGCCCATCAGATCGTGGTCGTGGAGGGAGGTCATGAGGACACCCGCGCCGTCGCGACCCCGGACGGGCACTCCATCGACGGCACCCTGGAGGCTCTCCGCCGTTTCAAGGCCGAGGAGGACCCGGAGGACAAGGTTACGATCGTGACTCGCGACGGGTTCTGGCCGAAGACGGACGAGCTCGGCCGTCATCGCACGCATCAGTCGCGCGCCTACGCGGAGCGCGCCACGGGCGACTACTTGTGGCAGGTCGACATCGATGAGTTCTATCGGCCGGAAGACATGCAGGCCATTATCACGATGCTCAGGGAGCGCCGTGACGTTTCTGCAGTCTCCTTCCGTACGCACAGCTTCTTCGGTGGACTGAGATACGTGGCGGAATCCTGGGATCACCTGGGTGGCGGACGCGACTTCAACCGGCTCTTCAGGTGGGGGCCTGGGTACCGTTACGTGACGCACGAGCCGCCGACCGTGGTGGACGATCGCGGCCGGGACCTCAGGGACCTGCACTGGGTGCGAGCCGGAGAGATGGCGCGGCGCGGAGTCTTTTTGTATCACTACGAGTCGCTCATCCCCTGGCAGGTCGAGCAGAAGGTGCGCATCTACCAGGACGAGAAGCCGGAGTGGTGCGCCGGCCTTGTCGATTGGGCTGAGAACAGCTACTTCCGCCTCGGGCGCCCCTACCGGGTCCATCGGGAGTACCGGTCTCCGAGCTGGCTACGCCGGTACGAAGGACCTCACCCTCCGGAGGTCGTCCGGATGATGTCCGACATCACGATGGGACGGACGCCCCAGTCGCCGCGCGATACGGAGGATATCGAAAGGCTGCTCGGGCGGTGGTGGTACCCGCTCGGCAGGCAGAGTCTCCTCATCGGCTACTACCTCGTCCGCCGTATCGTCGAGCCGTTGAAGAGGACGATGAGACGTACACGGTCATATCGTGCCTTGACGGCGTTTCTGAGGTCCAAAGGATTGCTCAATCGACAAGGCGTCCAGGTGCCTGGGTCACGGGACTGACAATCTACCCCACGATACTGCTGCGGTCACCGGTGATCGTCGCAGCCAGATCCAGCGCAGCCTCGACGGCCTGGTCCATGTTCAGATACCTGTAGCTGCCGAGTCGCCCACAGAACCGTGCGCGCGACTCGCGGGCCGCGAGTTGGGCGTACTCGTCCAGCACGGCACGGCTCGTATCACATGGAACGGGATACATCGCCTCGTTCGTGTCGTCGGCGTCGACCGGGAACTCCCTACAGAGAGTGGTGAAGTCCGCCTGCTGTCCCGTCAGGATGCGGAACTCCGTGCTCCTGGTGTGGGCCGGAGTCAAGCCGGGGTAATTGACGGTGCCTGTCCGTTGCAGCACTGAAGGGCTCTGCACCGTGTCATGCTGGAAGCGGACCGATCTGTACGGGAGTGGGCCTCGGGAGTAGTCGAAGAACTCGTCGATGCGACCGGTGAACAGGATGCCGTTGTACCGCGCCTTGGAGGAGACGCCGTCGTACTCCTGGCCGAGCAGCAGCTCTATGCGAGGCGAGCCCGAGACCATCCGGGTCATCATCTCCGTGTAGCCGCCGGAAGGGATTCCTTGGAACGTGTCGGTGAAGTAGCGGTTGTCCCGCGACAAGCGTATGGGCACTCGAGCGAAGACCGACGCGTCGAGCTCTCCTCGCCAGCGGCCCCACTGCTTCTCAGAGTACCCTTCGAACAGGGTCTCCAGGATGAAGGCCGCTGAGTCACTGAACTCAGGAAGTCCGGCGAGGTCGAAGACGCTCAACTGCGTGCCGTAGGCGAAACGCGAGAGGAGGGCGCGCTCGAGTCTCTCGCCCTCGTCGCCAGGCCACAGATCTCGGATGGTGTTGAGATTGCACGGCAGTGGGACATGACGTCCACCCAGGTCGGCTTCCACGTGGTGTGCGTAGGGGTGCCACTCCGTGAACCTGCTCAAATACGCGTACACGGCCGCGTTGTCGGTGTGGAAGATGTGGGGACCGTACTTGTGAATCAGCACGCCGGAAGCGTCGAAGCTGTCGTGACAGTGGCCCCCCGGTTCCTCCCTCCGCTCGATCAGGAGGACTCGCATGCCGCTCGCGGCGAGACGCTCCGCCAGGGTGCATCCGGTTATCCCCGCTCCGACGATCAACCAGTCGTAGCGAGACATCCAAGCTCCCTCATGAGTCGATACACCTCTTCTTCGAAGGTCAGTCGTTCGCCGCAGATCACGGCACGGTACAGGGCGAAGTCGTGCGATCGGCGGTCGTACTCGAGCATACAGTCCCGGATCGCATCACCCACGTGCCGTGCCGAGAAGTCGCTGGTGGAGAACTTGTACTGCCGCGGGATCGGTATGTCCTCGAAGTACTGTGACGCACCCCTGTCCGACGAGGTGATCACGCAGCAGCCACTCACAGCGGCTTCGCGGGGGACGCGGTCTTTGCCCGGGTGTTGACCGAGATCCACGTAGACCTTGACTCGCCGGAGAGTCTCCTTCACCTGCTGGGGTGTCATGGACTCGATGCGGACGAAGTCGATGTCCGGGTTGGCTGCGACCAGCTGCTCGCCCAGCTCCCCGCTCTTGCGTGGGAAGAAGGCGGCCGCATCCTGGCGCCGAAGAGGGCGGTCGGCGGTGAGGAACTCCTCGCGAGTGAAGTCGCTCAGCATCGTCAATTGACGCGGCCGGCGCAGTCGGCGCCGGAGCATGTCGAATGCGTAGTGAGACTGGGACGCATGCACGATGTCGCGTTGGTTGAGCGCGTCGAGATTCGTCAGCCCGTAGTCCCAGGACAACCACCACAGAACGGGGACCACCTGCCGGAACCCCAGCAGGTCCTGGGCGAACATCTCCGGTACCACCAGGACCACGTCGTCGCGGTCCTCGAAGCTCGGTACCGGCTCTACGTCGTAGATCCGGTACGGCTCCGGCACCACGTCGTTCGAAGGCACGTACACGATGCGTGCGTCTACGCCGAGACCCCGCGCGACGTGAACCAACTGGTGGAGGGCCTCAGGGCCGCCCGTCGCTCCCCAAGGGCACAGCACCCTGAGCCTTCGCGGCCGCGAAACTGGAGACATCGTGTCCGGCCCCAGGCGTACCGTGGCGCCTGGATGTCTGCGCACCGAGTCGCGGACGAACCTGGTCGCCGCTGCGCAGCCATTACGTCGGCACACCAGCGCCGCCTGTCTGCCGCGACGTGCGGACGCTTGGACTACGCGCTCCAGAAAGGGATTCACAGTCGGTCGCCTCTGGCGTCAACGTGTGGGGTAGCAGAGGGACTCCGTGTCTTTCTGCCGGCCTCGCCCCGCATGACTGGCTCTTGTGTCCTCCTGTGCGTGATGGGTCGTGGCGTCCGCTTGCCCGTCGTCTCCGAGCAGATCGTCTCGTATCTCATCGGCCCGCCTCCGTCGCGAGTTGAGTGCGCGTGCGGCGGATGATGCTCCGGGCGCGGCGCAGCGCGCGCCGTGCAGCGCGGCTGCAGACTGCCGCAATCCCTGACCGGATCTCGGATCTTCGCTGCCTGCGTGGCGCCGGTGGCGTCGAACGAAACGCCTGGAGTGCGGTCGCGAGGTTGTGCGCGGGGTTCCGGTAGCACCACTCGTCGACGCGGTGCTGCTGCGCCTCCAGTGACTCACTGTAAAGTCCGCAGTCCGTCTCCAGCTTGCTGAGGATAGCGATCAGTTCGCCCATGCTCGAATAGGCGAGGCTGTCCACAAGCAGCTCCGGGAACCCCCAGACGCCGGACGCGGGTGCCAGAGCTAGGCAACCGGCGGATATCGCTTCGATCAGCGCCAGCCCGGCCATCGGCCTGCACGCCGGGTGGACGACGAAGTACCGCGACTGCAACTCGGCCCTGTGGATGTCGGCGATGGTCTTCCACTCAGTGCGCACAGGCCCTGCCTGAGTCAGGGCGGCGAGATCGAGGTCGCTCATGACACCGCGACTATGATGTGAGAGGCAGATACCGGACCGTGGCGCGTTCGCGAGCTCCGGGTACAGGTTGCGGACCGAGCGTGCGGATTGCATGTAATAGGGGAAGTCGAGAACGGCCCGTCTGTTGTTCTTCATCTTCCGCACGCTCGGTGATTCGGGCGTCAAGCGGTCTTTCGCCAGTCGATGGTTGAAGAAGACGTTGTAGCCGAAGAACGGGCTGCCGCGGAACTGGTCGTCGATGCCGAACGGACCTCCTTCGATGAAGTAGTAGCACCACATGACCTGTGGGAACCGTTTGACGATGCGGGTGGGCACCGCCACGTCGATCGAGATGACAATGTCGTATTGCCCCCAATCCACAGCTTCGGCGTGGTCTGCAGTGCCGTCTGCCGGCCACAGCTCCCATCCCTGCACGTACCGGCCCCACTGCCGCTCACCGAGCCGGCACTCGCGCGACGGGTCGTCAAACACGATACGGGCGCTGGCGTCGAAGGCTTCCCACAGTCCGATGGGGCCGGAGCGCCAGTTGGACGAAGCGACGATCGCGGCAAGGTCAGGTCCTGTCCGCGTGAACAGATCGTAGGTCGTGTGCTGCTTGACCACACAAATGCGCGTCATGATCGGCAGTGTACATCGCTCTGAGTAGCGGTGATTGCCGGGGTTCAGGCGCTTCACTATCATGCCGATACGTGGCATGTTCGGGCACGACGCCATCATTTCAGGAATGAGCATGAGGACAGACGCTGCACAGGGCGGGGCGATGCTCGGCTATCTCGCGGTCGTATCCCGCTGGAAGTGGTTGATCATCGGGGTCACGCTGCTGTGCTTGGGTGCCGGCTTCGTCTACGTGTTCACGAGCACGCCCCTCTACCGCGCGACCGCCAAACTCCTGTATGTGCCGCCGGTCACCATCAACAACCCACTCATTCAGAGCGGCTCTCTGCAGGCGTATCAACAGCCTGACATCGGCATGGTCTCCGCGATGGTGGCGAGCACTCAGGTGACCGAGCGCGGATTCAAGCTCCTCGAAGGCAAAGACACCTCGGCCGGCTATCTGATCGAGGTGAGCCGCCCTGCGGATAGCGCCGGGAACATCAGCGAGACCGTGATCGGTATCGACGCCGTCTCGTCGAGCCCCGAGACGGCTCAGGATGCGGCTGGCGCCGTCGCCCAGGCATTCATCTACGTGCGTCGTGACACCAAAGCCGCTCAGGTGGAGGAGGCGCTGGCGGCTGTCCTGGCGGCGCTCAAAGGCTACTCGACCGCGAGCGAGAGGCAGAGCGCCGAGTATGAGCAGTTGAAGCAGTCGGAGCAAGCCCTCAGGTTGCAGCTGCAGAGCCTGTCAAGCGACTTCAGCATCATCGCTGCGCCGGACCTTCCGAAGGAGCCCTTCTCTCCGCGCAAGAGACACACGTTCGCACTGGCGGGCAGTCTGGGCCTGATACTCGGGCTGGTGCTCGCGTTCCTGCTCGAGCAACTCGACACCCGAGTGCGAAGTGAACGACAGATGTCCGAGGCTTTGGACATGCCGGTGTTAGGTCATCTGCCGCCGTTGGTGCGGAGGCCCCCCGCCATGGCGAACGTGCAGATGTTGTCAGACCCCGCCGGGCCGATGGCCGAGGCGATCCGGGTCTTGCGTGGCAATCTCAGTTTCACCGGCGTCGACAGCGACATCCGCTCGATCATCATTACGAGCTCGGTCCGCACCGAGGGCAAGAGCGTGACATCATCCAACCTCGCGGTGGCTCTGGCACTGGCCGGCCAACGAGTGGTGCTGGTCGATGCCGACTTCAGGCGGCCGCGTATCCATTCCTACATGCATGTCCCCAACAGTGTCGGCCTATCCTCCGTGCTCGCGCGACGTGCCGAGTTGTCGGAGGCGCTCATTCCAGTCTCGCTTGACGCCCGCGGCGGCGAAGGCGAGATTGCTCTGCAGATGACGGTGAGAGAGGTCACGCCGGTTCGCGTCATGTCGAGCGGGTCGCGGCGTGCGGCTGCGCCTGCGCCCGCCGTCCGGTATCCGACACCTGAAGCGGGGGGCGCGCCCCTTGTCGATGCCGATGTCATGCTGCGAGTGCTCCCCAGTGGGCCGCTGCCGCCCAATCCGGGTGAGATGGCGGCCTCGCAGAGGCTTGGTGAGATCATCCATGCGCTCGGCGACACTGTGGACATCGTGCTCCTGGACACACCGCCGCTGCTCGAGGTAGGGGACGCCGCGGCGATGGCGTCGAGGGTCGACGGGATGGTATTCGTCGTCAACATGGACAGGGTGAGGTGGCCGATGCTCGAGCGGTCCCAAGCCCAGCTTGAACGGTTCCCGTGCCGCAAGTTGGGCATCGTCGTGGTCGCGGCGAAGCACTCGCACCAGGCCGCCTACCGCTACGAGTACCGAGCTGACAAGGGCTCCCGGGACGTGACGCCCGTGACGGGACGTGAGTGAGCGCTCGGGTGAGTGCCGTGACCGCACTCACGGGACGTCTGTGGTCTCCGTGATCATGGCGACGTACGATCGCACCGACACCCTTCGGAGGGCCGTCGACAGCGTGCTGCGACAGACCCGCGCGGACTGGGAGCTCATCATCGTCGATGACGGCTCTACTGACGCGACCTCCTCGGTGCTCGAGGCGCTCGACGACCCCCGTATCCGTGTCTGCCGGCACCCTCGCAATCGAGGCATGCACGCTGCCAAGAACACGGGGCTAGACTACGTCAGCGGCGAGTGGTTCACGACGCTGGACGCCGACGATGAGATGCTGCCGGAGGCGCTCGAGGTCATGCTCGAGTGCGCCGAGCGCACGGGTGCCACCGCGGTCAGCTGCAACGGCCTGGACACGTCGACGGGGCGGTTCTCCGGCACCGGTCCGACCGCTGACGGCTGGATCAGTCCCGAGCAGACAGCCAAGTACCGGGGTGACTTCTGGGGGCTCACGCGCACCGAACTCGTGGGCGATCTGCGCTGGGATGAACGCGTGCCGAACTACCAGGCGCCCGTCTGGATCAAGATCAACCGGAAGGCACGCCGCTACTACCTGCACCGCGCCTTGGTGGTGATCCACACCGAAGGAGCGGACAGGATCACGCGGGCCTCCGGGGCCGCCGATATCCGCAAGAAGAGCGCTTCGTACTTCTACATCGGTCAGGACACGGACTACCTGCGCGAGTTGAGAAGAGTCGATCCGCGTGGTTACCGACACTTGATGACACGCATATGGCCGGCGCGCGCACTGCACCCTCTGTTCCGGCTCCTACCCAAGGCGGATAGAGGGGCTTAAGCCTGCGGTGCGTGTGTCTCCGCCGCGCGCCAGTCAAACACCGGCGCCACCACGCCTGGGCTGCCGCCCAGGGACAACGGCGATTCGCTGTGGTCGTGCAGCATCTCGAACCAGACGGCGTCGTCTCCGTTCACCAGCCAGTAGGTGCGGTACACGTCGGCTCGCGGCGCGACCGCATACCGGCCCTCGTTGAGCAGGCCCGCGGGCACCTCGCAGCGCAGCGTGGCGCGTCCGGCGCGCAGCGGTGGCCAGTCGCCCTCCGGCCCGTCGGTGTGCCAACTGCGCAGGACGAGGCCGTCGACCGAGAGCAGGTCGAAGCCGACCTGGTAGCCTTCGTTCTCGCGCGCCACTTCGACGTCGATCTCCACGAACAGAGGTCGGCTGCTGTGGAACGGCCCTTCGGACCTGCCCTGTTCGTCCAGCACGCGCGCGCCCGTCACAACGAGCTCCTCCGGCCTGCCCAGGGGCTGCTGGAGGTGGAGCTCGGTCCCGCCCGCCGCCGTCTGGGCGCTGATGTAGGCCTTGACGATCTCGTCGGAAGGACCGTCGGCCACCAAGCGCCCCTTGTCCAGTTCGACGACGCGCGTGCACAGATTGCGGACCGCGACCATGTTGTGGCTCACGAACAGGACGGTACGTCCGGAGCCGGCGATCTGCTCCATCTGCCCGAGGCACTTGCGCTGGAAGGCGAGGTCGCCGACCGAGAGGACCTCGTCGACCAGCAGGATCTCGGGATCGAGGTGCGCGGCCACGGCGAAGGCCAGACGCACGAACATGCCGGTGGAGTAGCGCTTGACCGGGGTGTCCAAGAACCCTGCGATCTCGGAGAACTCGACGATGGCGTCGAACTTGGCGGCGATCTCCTTCCTGGTCATGCCGAGGATGGCGCCGTTGAGGTAGATGTTCTCGCGGCCGCTGAGCTCCTGGTGGAAGCCGGTGCCCACCTCGAGCAGACTGCCCACGCGGCCGTGGATCGTCGCGCGGCCGGTCGTCGGCTTGGTGATGCGCGAAAGGACTTTGAGCAGCGTGCTCTTGCCGGCGCCGTTGCGGCCGATCACGCCGAGCACCTGTCCCGCGTCCACATCGAAACTCACGTCTCGCAGCGCCCAGAGCTCGCTGACGTCGCCCGTTGAGGAGCCGGCGTGCCGCAGCCGGCGGATGGGCGCGGTGGCCATGTTGGTGACGGCATCACGCAATGTCGCGGCACGTTCGCGTTGCGCGCCGATGAGATACCGCTTGCCCAACCCGGAGATGTCGATCGCGACGCTCATACGACGTCCGCGAAGATGTTTTCCATACGTCGGAAGTAGAAGAGCCCGCCGGCGAGCACGGCCAGGCTCATCGCGGCGGAGACCCAGAACAACGGGCCGGGCGCCTGCTGGCCGAGGAGCGCCCAGCGGAAGCCACCGATCACCCCCGTCATGGGGTTGAGGTTGTAGATCACGCTCCACCGGCCGGCCGGGATCATGCTCGTCGGGTAGGTGACCGGGGAGAGGAAGAACCACAGCTGCACCAGGAACGGGATGATGTACTGGACGTCGCGGTAGAGCACGTAGAGGGCGCTCAACCACAGTGACACGCCCAGCGCGGTGACCAGTGCGAGCAGCACGAAGAACGGCAGGTAGAGGACGCTCCAGGTAGGAGTCACCTGGTAGCCCACCATGAGCACCGCCAGTACCGCGAAGCCGATGAGGAAGTCCAGCAGTGTGCTCAGGACGGCGCTCGCCGGGATCACCAACCGCGGGAAGTAGACCTTGGTGAGGAGACTCGCGTTGCCGACGAGGCTCGAGCCTGCGCCGGAAAGAGAGGTCGCGAACAGGTTCCAGGGCAGTAGCCCAGTGAAGGTGAATACGGCGTAGGGCACCCCGTACGAGCCGCTGCTCACGCCCAGCACCTTGTTGAACAGGAGCGTGAAGACCACCATGGTGATGACGGGGTTTAGCACCGCCCAGAGCACGCCCAGCACCGCCTGTTTGTAGCGGATGAGGATGTTCCGCCAGGTGAGGAAGTAGAGTAGCTCGCGGTACAGCCACAACTCTCGTGCCTCGAGGCGCGCCCAGCCTCTGGGCGGCTCGATCACAAGCGCTGGGATGTCCCGAACCTCAGAGTCACCGGTGGTTGTTCGCAAGGTCAGTCTCTGGCTGTTGTCGCTGCCATTCTCGCCCTCTGCCAGAGTGAGCATATTCGGCGTCGCCAACGTGCTGCAAACAGCGCTTCCATTCAGTACTCGACTGCACGCGAGACGGTGATCCCAGCCGGTTCCTCTGCTTGGCGCGACTCGAGTCCACGCACACTTGGACGGGAGGTGAGGAATCAGTCCAGAATCGCCGTCTGTCCGTCTCGATCGCGGTCAGTCGCGCCCCTGTCCGATGATTGACTCGGGAGTCGAGCCGTAACCGTATCTGTAACCGTATTCCCGGCTCGGCGCGTGTTTCGCGTCGATCAGGACCAGCCCGAGCGGACGACACGGCATTTGGGCGAGTCGAGTCCGCGCTTGGCCGAGCGCGGGCCAGCGGATCCTCTTGATGCTGGTGACGAAGAGAAGTCCGTCCACACGACGTGCCACCGCCGCGGCGTCGCCTACTTCCAGTAGCGGCGGTGAATCGATGATGACGATGTCCGCGCTGTCGGCGAGCACGCGGGTGACTGCGCAGAAACGTTCGGATGCCGCCATCTCGCCGGGGTTGGGTGGCGGGGGTCCCGCAGGCAGCACCCGCAACGCAGGGACGGCATCCATGTTCCACGGGGCGGATCCCGAGGCTAGTGTGACTCGGCTCGCTCTGTCGGAGCTGCCGCCTGCGGCCTCGTCTTCCGTATGAGCCCCGGCTTCATCGCCGAACGCGATTGAGAACACCGCATCTTCAAGCTTGGCGCGTTTACTTAGCACGGAACTCAGCCCCACCGTGTTCGCAATCCGCATGTACGCATGCACGCCGGGGTGGCGCAAGTCGGCATCGACCAGCGTGATGCGCTGGCCGGCGAGTGCCAAAGCTATGGCCAACTCGCATGCGATGAAGGTCTTGCCTTCTCCCCTGCCTGCGCTCGTGAGAAGTAACATGCGCATCTCGCTGTCGACGCTTGCGAAACTCAGATTCCCGCGCAGTTCGCGTACGCTTTCGGCGACGGGGCCCAAAGGGTTGGTCAGCATCTCCGCCGTCGCCCCACCGGCCTGTGACAGAGGGAGTGGTATCCGTCCGACTACCGGCAAATCGAGCGACTCCGCCACCTCACGTTCACCGCGCGGGCGGGTATCCAGATTCTCAAGCAGGAACGCGAGCCCCGTACCCAGGACGAGGCCAAGAGCGACGAACTTCGCGAGCGTGCGTCGCAAGGCCGGATAGAACGGGATCGGAGGAGGCACGGCCTCTTCGGTTATCTCGTAGTCAGCAGTCAGCGTTCGGAGTTGTAGCCGAAGTGCCTCTTCGGACTGCGCGAGGTGAGCGTACTCGAGGCCTCGCCCGGAGGAGGACGTCCGGAAGGACAATTGCGTGGCTCTCACGGTTGCAAGGAGGCTGCGCACCTGGTCCTGGGCGACCTTACGTCGATGTTCGATGAAGGCCTTAGCGTAAGCGTTGGCGGCGGCTGCGGCGGTTTGCGGATCGGTGGACGCCGCATCGATGGAGAGGACCGAAGCTGCCATTTCACGGGCGGCGGCGGGTGTCACATCCGGTGGCAGGGGGACGGTGACGAGATAGCCGGCTGACATGTCCCGATTGCCGAGGAGTCCCGCTGCGATGGCTCCTACCTGATTACCGGTGATCACGCTGGATGCAGTGCCCCAATCTGGCTGTCGAAGAGCAGTGAGATCAGAGCCGCCGGTGAGCGGATTGCTCACGATCACCGGGTGCGAGTAGAGGAGTCGTGCTGTAGCCTGATAGAGGGGTGTCCGCGTCTTCACGTAGGCGAATCCGACGATAGCCGACAACGTGATGACGCCGACGACCAGCCACTTCCAGCGGTACACCACCGCGAGATATGCGAACGGGTCGAAGCCATCTGACGGCTCAGCTGTCACGCCAAGACACCGTCCTTCCAGACACCCTCTCCATGTGCGTCGCGGATGTCGCCATGATAGTCGATGAGGGGGTCAGGTGGAGGCCAGCGACCCCGGTCGACGCACGAGTTCACTGTGACGTGCGCCGGCGGGTCTTCAGGGTCCTCCCCCGTTCCCCCGCCACGCGTTGTACGCCGCGTTCAGCAGGGGTACGAACTCGGCCGTGGCCTTCTTCAGGCCGGCGGCGTTGGGGTGGCTGTCGTCGGCGGAGGTGGGGTA
>Ga0123328_1000590_pt1 | contig 38090 bp, 35 predicted proteins | sample BioC12SIPDNA_2_FD_89702 | JGI IMG/M metagenome (GOLD analysis project Ga0123328, IMG submission 89702) | Anaerobic biogas reactor microbial communites from Washington, USA - Biogas_R1_A C12 SIP DNA | ecosystem: Engineered > Bioreactor > Anaerobic > Unclassified | place: Washington, USA...
ATGACGCCCAGCACGGCCAGGCCCGAGTGGCGCTCCATGTCGGCCGAGGTGCGAATGATGTCCGCCTCGAGCCACTCCAGGATCAAGATGACGACGGCGCCCGCCAACATGCCGAACATCGCCCCGGCCAGGACGTTGATCTTCCACTTGGGCTTGTGCAGGCCACCGGGCAGGGCATAGTCCAGGATGCTCACATCGACGCGATCCTGCTTGTCCTGCTCCAGCATTTGGACCTTGGTGTCCTCGACAAAGATCTCGGCGGTGGTCTGGACCACGTCGCGGGCGATGATCGGGTCATAGTCGTCGGCGTCGACGCGGATGAGCAGGTCCGACTCGATGGGCTGACGGTGATCTTGGACAAGAGTTCGTCGGGCGTGATGTCCAACTGCACGCGGTTGATGACCTTGGTGGCCATCTGTCGCGACTGGATGGTGCGCGCAAAGTTCCGCATAAAGCCCTTGACGACCTGCTGCATGCCCCAGTCTGGGCGCGCGGGGATGACGTTCAGATAGATGGTCGAGCGATAGACGGGCGTCTGGACCTTGCTGACGACAAAGGCGCTGCCGGCCGTGATCACCACCGCCAGGGCGATGATCCAGGCGCGCCGGACGAAAATCCGCAAATAGTCACGAAGCTGCACGATAACCTCCCGATTGAGAGACGCGGGGCATTATACCACGGGCACCCGGTGGGCCAAACCACCGCGCCCGGCACGCCCCCTCACGGCGCGGGGCGCCGGGGCCAGAGGCGCCGCCACCAGGAGCCGTGGGCCGGCACCTCGGCGAGCACAGGCACCCCGAGGCGCACCAGGTCCGTCCGCTCGCGCACGCTGTCATCGACATAGTCCAGTACAAAGGAGATGGCTACCCCCGCCACGAGGGCCAGGATGAGGCGCAGGGGTAGGTCCAGGCGCTGGCGCAGCGGTGTGGCGGCCTGCGCGACGGATGGGGGATCGATGACGGCCACCACGGCGCTGTCGGTGGTGAGCTGCGCAAAGTAGGACTCGGCCTCGGTCTCGATGACCTGCACCACGGCATTGGCCAGCACGGCGAGTTCGTCCGGGTCGTGCCAGCTCAGGGTGACGGTGAGGATGCGGTGCAGCTTGCCGGCGGTAGAGATCCCTTGGATGGTGGCGGGGGGCACGGCGATGCCGGCCAGTGCGGAGACGTCCTCGGCAAAGGCGCGGCTCTTGACCACCTCGGAAAAGTCGTCCACCAGGTACTCGGAGGTGAGCCAGGTGTAGTAATAGTCGTAGGCGTACTGGTCGGATGTGCGGGGCTCGGGCCGGACGCCCAGCAGGAAGCGCATGCTGGCGGTATAGGTGGGCGCGGGACGCGGCGCGAACGCCACATAGCTGACCGCGAGCGCGACCAGCAACACCATTACGATCCAGAGGCGCCGGCGCACGATGCGCCAATAGTGCCGTAACTCCATGGATGGACCTCGCGATGTCGTGAACGGGATGTGGCGCCGGCATATCCCAGCCGGCGTTGCCGAGGCGCCTCAGCCTGCCCAGATGGCGCTGATGCGCTCCCACAGGGGCGGACCGAGGATGATCAGGCCGGTAGCGGCTGCGGCGATGGCGGCGATCAGGATCGCGCCGGCGGCCACGTCCTTGGCATGCTTGGCCAGGCTGTTCTGGTTCGGCTCCACGATGTCGATGACCAGTTCGACCACCGTGTTGAGCATCTCCCCTGCAAAGACGAGGGCGATGGCCATGATGATGAACACCCACTCGATGCGCGACAGCTGCAGCCACACGCTGAGGAGCACGACCACCAAAGAGACGGCCAGATGCACGCGTGCGTTCCGCTCGGCGCGCAGCACGTACACGAGCCCCTCAAAGGCATGGCGAAAGCTGTCGACGAGGGTGCCGTGCCGATGGCGACGCATGGGGATCGCCTGCTCCTCGGCCGCGATCACGCGCGGGTCCCTGCGGGCGGGTCGAGCGTCGGGCCAAGCGCCGAGCGAGGGGCCGCCTGCTTTGCCATCACGCATCAGCGCTCGGCCGCGCGGCGCGCCGCTGGGCCTTCTCGGGATACTGGATGCGCGGATGGAATACCCCCTGTAGGACGCCAAAGAACGCCTCGCGTATGTGGTCCAAATCGCGGAGCGTCAGGTCGCACTCGTCGAGTTCACCCGCCACCAGGCGGTCGTTGGTGATCTGGCGGATGACGCGCTCCGTCTCGGCCTGCGTGGTGGGACGGTTGGCGCGCACGGCCGCCTCGATGCTGTCCGCCAGCATGACGATGGCCGTCTCGCGGCTCTGAGGCCGCGGCCCGGGGTAGCGGTAATCCTCCTCCCGGACATCCTCCCCGTCGGCCTCCTGATTGGCGCGCCGGAAAAAGTAGGTCACGAGGTGCGTGCCGTGATGCTCGGGAACAAAGTCGCGCACGCGGTCGGGCAGGCCGTACTTGCGGGCCAGGGCGATGCCGTCCAGCGTGTGACCGATGATGATCTCGGCGCTCGTCTTGGGGTCCAGATTGTCGTGCGGGTTCTGGCCGTCGCTCTGGTTCTCGGCGAAAAAGTAGGGGCGTGCGATCTTGCCGATATCGTGATAGTAGGATCCGACGCGCGCCAGGAGGGGGTCGGCGCCGATCGCCTCGGCGGCGCGCTCGGCCATGTTGCTCACCACGATAGAGTGATGGTAAGTGCCGGGCGCCTTGATGAGCAGCTGTCGGAAGAGCGGGTGCGTGGGGCGCGCCAACTCGAGGAGCTGTAGCGACGTGGTGATGCCGAACAGCCGTCCGATGGCGGCAAAGGCCACGAACGCCAGGCTCGCCGATAGAACGGCGTTGGCCAGGGCCATACCAAGGAGCTGCACCATCGCCGTGGGATCGTAGGTGGGGGTGCGCAGCCGAAAGGCCAGCAGCGCGGCTGCGTTGGCCAGCGCCAGTTGCACGGCGGCGCGCACGAACATGCCGAGGTGATCGAGGCGCCAGATGGAGAGGGCGGCGATGGTGCCGCCGACAAAGGCATAGACGGCCAGCTCCAGGGAGCCGCCGGCGTTGTACCCCACCACCAGGGCCATGACGGCGGTCGCGACGATGGCGAGATGGCCGTCCAGCAGGATGGTCACCAGCATCGAGATGGCGGCGACGGGAAAGAGGTAGGGCATGAGGGTGTGCCCCGGGATGAGCAATCGCGCGCTGACGCCGGCGACCATCAGGGTCAGCGCCAGCAAGAGCTGGCGACGGGGCCGCTCGAGGAGGAGCGGCTGGGCGCGCGCCACGTAGACGCTGAGCGCCAGCACCAGCGTAACGGCCAACAGGGCGGCGCTGACGGAATCCTGCCACTGCAGGCCGGTGCTCAAGAGTTCCAGCACCTCGAGCTTTTCCAGGGCCAACTCGGTGACGATCTCGCCCTCCCGCAGGATCGACTCTCCCTCGAGGATCGTCCAGTAGACGGGCTCGACGGCGTTGCGCGTCGCCTCGCGGTTGGCGGTGGTGAGTTGCGCGTCGAAAAAGCTGTTGGGGACGATGAGGTTCTCGACCAGCGACACCACGACGGCCTGTTGCTGGCCCGAGAGGGCGTGCGACAAGCGGCGCCGAATGCTGCCGCGGGCGTCGGGGAGGTGGATGTTGCGGATCTCCTCGCGCATCACCTGGTCGAGCACCCGCGTGCCCTCGCTGATGACGCTCTGCCACTCGGCGTCGTCCAGCGAGAGGGTGGCGGTGAGGACCTCCGCCGATAGGTTGAGGCCCGGAATCTCTTTGATGAGGGTGACTCGGTGCGCGTGGTCGGCGAACTCGTCATAGCGGATGGCGCTGATGTAAGCGGTGATGTCACTTAGGCCCTGGAGCTGACGTCCGGCGATCTCCATGTCAGGGCCGGTGTAGACGTCCGGCACGCGTGACGCCGCCGCGGCGCGCGCTTCGGCGGTCTTGACCTCGCTGATGTAGGTAGCCTGGCGCGGCGCCTTGATGTTCCGCGGCGAGGGCTCCCCCACGACCACGGAAATGCGATCAGGCGAGGTGTAGAGGATAAAGGCGGCGGTCCAGGCGCCCGAAAGCAGCAACGCAAAGAGCACGGCGCGGATCGTCTTGCGGAGAGGGGTATCAGGAGAGCGCTGCGGCCGGGCGCGGTCGGGCTCGCCCGAAGAGCGTCTTTTCATCGTCGGTGTGTGAACCTCTCGCGGCCAGGGCATTCGGGGGGCGTCGGACGCACAGAACAGGGCATTGGGGGTGGCCCAATGCCCTTACTGTGCCAAAATGTCGCGAACGACCTCGTTCACCATGCGTCCGTCCGCCTTGCCCTTTAGCTCGGCCATGACCTGTCGCATTACGGGACCCATCTGAGCGAGGCCGGTGACGCCCATCTCGTCGATGACGCGCCGCACCACCTCGGTGACCTCCTCGCGCGACAACTGCTCCGGCAGATAGGCGCGCAAGATGGCTAGCTGGGCCTCCTCTTCGCGGACGAGATCGTCCCTCCCGCCGCGGCGAAACAGCTCGATGGCCTCAACCCGACGCTTGACCTCCTGGGCGATGACCTGCTGAACCTCCTGATCGCTGGCCTCGCGCTGCCAGGCGATCTCGGCGTTGATGACGGCCGCCCGCGCCATGCGGATGGCGTCGCGACGCCCGGGATCGCCCTGGCGCATCGCGTCCCTGAGATCGGCCATCAGGCGCTCTTTGAGATTCACGTGGCCTCCTCGCTCGGTGGAAGCCGGCTCGGGAGGAAGGGCACCCGGACTAGTACCTGCGCATCTGCGCCTTGCGGGTGGTCCGCCGGCTCTTGCGCATCTTGGCCGCCTTCTTGCGCTTGCGGATCTGGCAAGGCTTCTCGAAGAAGCGGCGCTGTCGCACCTCGGAGAGAATGCGATCCTCCTGAACGACCTTCTTGAAGCGCTTCAGGACGCTCTCGAAAGATTCTCCCCTGTCGACGACGACATGCGTCACGCGTATCCCCCCTTTTTGCCGGGCTCTGCCCTGGGGAGGGACAGAGACAACCGTTGATATACTGAGCGCGCATTATACGTTGACAGAAACAGAGTGTCAAGTTCAGAACGGCACCAACAAGGAAGGCGTGCCGTCGCGACGCATCCGCCCAACGCAGCTAAAAGCCATAGAAAGCACTCTTGCCGCATTGTGAGGCACACTGGTGATGAAGGGCCTAATCCGACAGATCACAATGCAGGATATGGAGACGCGACGTCGCTACCACTATTCACCCGGGAGCCAGGTGTGGTAACCCGCCAGGAGCAGGAGCCCGGCCAGGCCCACGACGCCGAACTCGAGCACCACGCGGCGCGTGAGTCGACCCCAAAGGTGCTGCTGGGCCAGGCCGGTGATGGCGTAGAAGGCGAGGAGCAGCGCGGCGCCGCCGACTCGGGCGTCGATGGCGCAGTAGTTGAGCGCCCAGGTGAGTTCCGCCATGAGGATGCCGGTGATGCCGGCGTACAGCCACGTGCGCACCGTCTGGTTCCCCTCGACGCGCAGCAACTCCAGGGCCAGGATGGCGGTGGTGCCCAGCACACCGGTGGCGGAGAGGACGCTGCGGGCCCGCGAGGCATAGATCGCCGCCAGCGCCACCAGCGCCGCAAAGTAAACGACGGCGTTCAGCAGCAGACGTGCCGGCCGGTGTCGGGGGTCTTGTGGATCGATGGTGCGGTACTCGCATACGATGGCGACGGTGAGCGCGGCGCCCGTGCCGAGGATCACGACGATCTGGTAGCCCCACCAGGGGAGGTTGGTGAGCACGGCCAGGCCCGCCATGGCGAGCACCGTGGGCAGCACCAGGAAGGTAAAGCGGTAGGGGAGCGATCGCCCGTGGATGAGTGGATGGGTGCGCATGATGGCGTCGACGCCCGTCCACACGAGCCCGACGATGAGGATCGCCAGTTGCACCGTGCCGGAGAAGCGCAACGTCAGGTCGGACCCGAGTACCAGCAGGGGCACCTCGTAGGAGGGCAGGGGCGCCAGGATGGCGAGGAGCAGCCCCGTTACGACGAGGCTCACGGTGATACCCAGGCGGTCCGTACGCGGCATAGCGCCTCTCGATGAATGGTGACGATGTGCGTCGATTCTAGGTGTCTGCCGTTCCCCTGTCAAAACGGCTCAGTAGCGAGTTGCGGGTTTCGGGTTCTGTGGTCCGGCCCAGAGCACCGCCGGCTCGGAATTCGTGGCCCGCAACCGACGCGTGATTGACACGCCCCATTGGCGCGTCTAGAATCGGGGCCGTCCGGCCATGACGTTACGCCCAGATGATGACAAAGGAGAGATCCTATGCGTACCGTGCCGATCGGCATCGCGATGCTCAACGATGAGCGGCCGCACGTCTGGCAGCAGAACAACCCGCAGAACGTGGCCATCGTCAACCGTTGGGCGGAGATCATCCGCCAGGGCTTGAAGAACCAGGACGGCTCCGCGCCCGAGGTCGTCGTCGCCAGCGAGATCATCACCTCGACGCGCGTCGCCCAGGCGATGGGTGAGGAGTTGCGGCGGGCGGGGTGCCGCGTCCTGATCATGTGCTACAACGTGTGGAACTTTCCCTTCCTGGCGTGGCCCTTTGTCAACAGCATGGGGCGAGACGTCCCCATACTGAGCCTGTCGAACAACAACGGTGCCTACCCCGGCAACGTGGGGCTGTTGGCCTCCGACGGCGCCCTCCGCCAGGCGGGGGTGCGCACGCACCGCATCGTGGGCGACATCGACGATGCCGCCGTCCACCAGCAGGTGTTCGACTGGCTGCGCGCCGCCGGGGCCCTGGCTACCATGCGCAATGAGGTCTATGGGCTCTATGGCGGGCATTCCATGGGGATGGAGACGGGCTACTTTCACCTGGTACCCACCATCAAGGCCTTTGGCTGCACCGCCCGGCAGATCGACCAGTTGTGGCTGCTCAAGGCGATGGAGAATGACGTCGATGAGGCCGAGGTCGAGAAGGGGCTGCGCTGGTTCGAGGAACTCCTGGGCGAGCGCTTGCGGTACGACGGCAAGATGCTGACGCCCGAGACGCTCAAGACGCAGATTCGCCTCTACCTGGCGATGCAGCAGGTCAACGAGGAGAAGGGGTTCGACTTTTGCGGGCTAAAGGGGCAGCGCGAACTCACCGAGTACGTCTGCCTGGGCGACGTCCCCGAGATGCTGATGAACGACCCCTACGACTGGCGCGGGCCCAAGGAGCCCACCGTGTGCGCCACCGAGGCGGACGCCTACGGCGCGGTGACGATGCAGGCGCTCAAGTACGTGTCGGGTGGGTTGCCGTCGCTGTTCATGGACGTGCGCCTGTACCTGCCGGAGCTGGGGCTGTGGGACTGGTGTAACTCGGGCAATCACGCCTCGTGGTACGCGAATCAGAGCTTTGACCCGGCGATCAACTTTCAAAAGATCACCTTCCATCCGGCGCTCGAGTTCTACCACAAGGCGGGGGGCGCCTCCGTCGAGTTCGACGCCGCGCCCGGCGAGATGACCTTCGCCCGGCTGGGCCTGTGGGACGACAAGCCCTTCATGGCCATCATGAAGGGGGAGAGCGCGGATCTGCCCGCCGAGCAGCGCCGGGCAATCAACGCCCAGACCGACCCCACCTGGCCCCACGTGCACGCGCGGCTCAACTGCTCCTTCGACGAGTTCCTGTCGGTGTTCCCCTGCAACCACGTGCAGGGGACGGTGGGCGACCAGGTACAGGCGCTCACGTACCTCTGCGAGATCGCCGGCATCACGCCGGTGGTGCTGGGGCCGGAGGGGGCGGCACGCAGCATACCTATCTGGGAGCGGGTGCGCTGAGGCCGACGTCGAATGCAGGCGGCGCCCCCATGGGGGCGCCGCTTTTTCGCTTCTATGGGCCGTTTTCTGCAGGGGCGCGCGGGGCCGGTGGGCCGTGGCCGGGGGCGATGCGCCGCAGCAGGCTCAGGGTGCGGGCCATGCGCTTGACCTGTTCCGCGATGATGTCGCAGTCGGTGCGCGCGGCGCCGAGGTTGCTCAGGTCGGCCGGCAGCATCTCGGCGTAGCCCATGACGAGCGTCATCGGCTGGGCCATCTCCTCTGCCAGGTGTGCGACGCGACGCAGCGACAGCTGCTGCTCGTAGAGCGAGGCCAGCGCCTCCTGGGTGCGGGCCAGCTCCATCTCCAGGCGCTCGATCCGTTCCCGCAGGTCGGCGCCGTGCCCGTTCGAGTCCGCCCGGCCGGTGCAGGCCACCGAAGCGTCACCATCAGGGGCTGGGGCGGGCGCCGCCGACTCGAGGCAGGGGGCGAGCACCGTGGCCAGATCGTCCTCGGCCACGGGGCGGACGAGGCGCCCGCGGCAGCGGGGACGGATGGCCTCATCGTCCTCGGGGTCCGAGACAATGGTCACGATGGCGGCCCCGCGCGTCTCGGGCATCGCCTCCAGGTCGATGGTCATCTCGTAGGGGTCCAGGTTGTCCAAGTCGAGATCCATGATGACGAGCCGGGGGCGGTGCCGCTGCGCCAGGGCGACGGCGTCGGCGCCGGAGGGGGCGTGTACCACCTGGCAGGAGCGCGCGGCCAGGAATTCACCGATGAGCCCCGGCTCGGCGCCGATCACGAGGACGGTGGGGTGGTGGTCTGGCTGCGGCATGGCTCTCTCGCGTCTCCTGGCGATGGGGTGCTTGTCCCCATCATACCGGCGGCGCCCGGCGGCGGGGTAAAGGAAGGGTTAAATCGAGCCAACCCGCGCGCAACGGCCGCCCGGGTACATCTCCCGAGGATCCCCCCACGCTGAGCCTGGTATACGCGAGGGTAGCTGTAGGGGGACCCTCGGGAGGTGTACGACGGGCGGTTTCGCTGTCACAAAGCTTTGTGCTATACTGGCGCGAGTTGTCCCGTTACAGTAAAAGAACCCGGCGACGGACCCCTTCCGGCGCGACTTGGGGAGGGATGGCGAAGGAGGTAGGCCCCGCGTAACGAGCGCGCTCCCCGTTCCACAATTTCCGGCGGCCGCGAGCCTTCCGCCCGAACCACGCGACTTGCATCATCCTGATCGGGCATTTCGTTGCATCGATGATAGAAAGTGTATAGCCATGGGCAACATCCCACTACTCGATCGTATTCGGCAGAACCATGCGCTGGAACACGCCACCATGCACGTCTTGGGCGAACTGCCCGGGCCGCTGCGCCTCATGGGGCGCAGCGACTGGAACGGGTTTACGCTGTACGGCGATGTGGACACGGATGACGTGCTGCGCGCTTCGATGGAGGCGGTAGAGCGGCTCCGTGACGGGGAGCGGCAGCTGGCAGTGCACCCCAACTGCGGTACGAACCTGGCCGTGGGGGGCGTGCTCGCCAGCACGGCGGCCTATACCACGGCCATCAACGTCCATGGCCCTCGGCTGGGACGCGCGGCGGTGGTGGTGATGGCCATGTTGGCGGCGTGTGCGGTGGCCCGCCCGTTGGGCCTGGCCGCCCAGCAGTACATCACCACCACGTGCATGCTGGACAAAGTGCGCATCCGCGTGCTGCGCCGCGAGCCAAAGGGAAAGCTGGTCGTGCATCGCATCGCGGTGGAGCACGGCATCTAGAGGGCGCAGAGCCCTGTACCCGAGGATTATGTTCTACGTATTTCACGGCCATGACGAGTTCACGCGCTCCGAGGAGGTCGCCCGGCTGAAGCAGCAGGTGAGTTCTGCCGGCATGGGCGACCTCAACATCACGGAACTCGACGGGCGAAGGCTGGCGTTCGAGGACCTGGTGAACGCCTGCCAGGCCATGCCTTTTTTGACGGATCGCCGGCTGGTCATCGTGCGCGATCTGTTGGTGCGTTTCGAGGGGGCGCGCGGCGCCCGCGGGCGTGGCCGTGCGGCGGCGACCGCCGCGGGGGAAGCGGCCGCAAGCGGCGCCGAGGAGGCGTTCGCCCAGCGGCTGGTGGAGTACCTGCCCCAGATGCCGCCGTCCACGCGCCTGCTGTTCATCGAGGCCAAGACGCTGAAGGGCAGCAACCCGATCGTCAAGGCGGCCCAGCAGCGCAAGGATGGCTTTGTCAAAGAGTTCGTCGTCCCCGCTGACCGGGCGTTGCTGGACTGGGCGCGCCAGAGGGCCTCGCAGCACGGCGCGGGGATCACGCGCGAGGCGGCCGATCTGCTGGTCGCCGCGGTCGGCCCCAACCTGCGCCAGCTCGACCAGGAGCTGGCCAAGCTGGCCGCCCACGGCAACTATGAGCGCGACATCGGCGCGGCGGACGTGCGCGACCTGGTGAGTGCCGCGAAGCAGTCGGACATCTTTGGCCTGGTCGACAGCCTCGGGGCGCGCCGGCGCGAGGATGCGTTACGACGCCTCGAGGAACTGCTGGCCGACCCCAACGCCCACGAGCTGTACATCCTCACCATGATCGCCCGCCAGGTGCGCCTCATCCTGGTCGCCAAGGAGTTGGCCGACGAGGGTGGTCTGGGCGTAGACGCCGTGCAGCGCGAGCTGCGGCTCTCGCACCGCTTTATCGCCGAGAAACTCGTCAGCCAGGCGCGCATGTTCCGCATGGAGGAACTCGAGGCGCTGCTGCGCCGGGTGGCCGAGGTGGATCAAGCGATCAAGACGGGGAGGATCGAGGGGCCGCTGGCGCTGGAGATGTTGATCGTCGAGAGCTGCCGCCGGGGGGCGGCCGTCGCCCCTCGTGATCCCGCGCCACGCGGGCGCGCGGCGCGACCCGGCCGAGGCCCTGGACGTCACCAGCCGAGCAAGGCGGCGCGCAGCCGCTGAGCGAGCGCGAGTTCGGCCTCGTCGCCCGACCCCAGGTCGAGGCAGAGCTGCACCGGATGGACGATCTCGAGGTCACCCGCGATGCGGCGGGTCTCCCAGAGCACGCTGTCATCGTAGGGCTCAAAGACAAAGACGTACGTACGCCCCTTGACCTCGTCGAGGTTCATGATCTCGACGAGGGGCTGGATATCCCCCTGCCAGTAGAAGGCCAGCCGCGGCGCCGTCGGATCCTCGGCTAACAGGTGCCCCGCGCCCGACCAGAGGGTGAGGGCGCCCCGTCCGTGGGCGCAACAGCGCTGTGCCAGGCGCTGCTCCAACTCCTGTGTTCCCCACCACGAGCGGTAGATGTGCAGTGCGCTGCGGCGCAGGTCGTAGCTCTGGCCCCAAGCCTCCAGCAGCCCCGCGGGATCGGTGACGTGGAGCCCGCCACGTCCCTTGGTGACCAGCCGCGCTTCGGCCAGAGCGGTAGTGGCCATGCTGGCCATCCCGAGGCTGACGCCGGCGGCCGCCGCCAGATCGCGCATCGCCCAGGTGCGCTCGGGCTCCACGAGGAGCCGACGCGCGAGGCGCTCGGCTTTGCCGGCAAAGGGGTCACGGAGCTGCTTCTCGCGGGCGTTGGGGTTCGGCCGGCCCCCCAGTTCAAAGTAGACGTTGGCCGTATCGAGGCCCGCGTTGCCGGCCAGGTCAAAGTAGCCGACGCCCGCGGCGCGACAGAGGGCCTGCGCCTCGGGTGACAGGTAGCGGGCGATGAGCACCGGCACGGTGTCGGGGCCCTCGGGGCGATCGCCGCTCTTGCCGATGCGCTGGATAAAGCGCCGGACCTCCTCGGGGTAGCCCTCGGTGAGGGCCACGCAGAGCATGTCGACGGGGATGAGGGCTCTGCCGAGGGTGACGCGCAGCACAAAGGCATAGGGGCCGAGGGAGCCGTTCGCCAAACGGCGCAGGCCCCGGAAGGTGAGCTGGGGGTAGAGCGCTCCAAAGCTCTTGAGGAACTGCGATTGCACCTCGGACTGTCGCACGTTGTTGTCTCCGATGTACCAGCCCGACTGCCAGCGTCACAATAGCACCTGCGCCGCGCTGTGTCAAGGCGACCCGTCGCTTCCTCGTGGCTTGACGCTCCGCCGCAGCGGTGCCACAATCTCCGTCGCCGGCGGTCTCGTGCCGCCGTACCATAATGCCGTCACGAAAGGATCGATACATGAAGGCGCTCAAGCTATTCGGCCCGCGCGACCTGCGGATGGTGGAGGAGGCGATGCCCGAGCCCGCCTCGGGAGAGGCGTTGCTGCGGGTGCGCGCGGTGACCGTATGCCACTCGGACATCCACTACTATCGCTACGGCCGCATCGGCGATACGGTGAGCGATACGCCGCTGGTGTTGGGCCACGAATTCGCGGGAGAGGTCGTCGAGGCGCCCGCCGGCGCCGACGACCTACGGCCGGGAGACCTGGTGGCCGTGGAGCCCGCGGTGAGCTGCGGCCACTGCCGCTATTGCCGCGAGGGGAACCCCAATCTGTGCCAGAATCTGCTGTTCGCCGGCATCCCCCCCATGGACGGCGGCTTGCGCGAGTACGTGACCTATCGCCCCGAGTTCCTCTTTCCCCTGCCGGAGGGGATGACGGCGGAGCAGGGCGCCCTTCTGGAGCCGCTGGGCGTGGCGCTCCACGCCTGGGACCTGGCCAAGCCGCGGGTGGGCGAATCGGTGGCCATCGTGGGGTGCGGCCCCATCGGCCTGCTGCTGGTGCAGCTCGCGCGCATCGCCGGCGCGGTGCCCTTCGTGGCGGTGGAGCCGCTGGCGTACCGGCGCGATGCGGCGGCCGAGTTGGGCGCCGAGGCGCTCGACGCCGATGACGACCTCGACGCACGCGTCGAGGCGCTGACGGACGGCCACGGCGTTGACGTGGCCATCGAGGCGGCGGGGACGATGCCGGCCCAGGAGGAGGCGGCGCGCATCGTCAAGCGCGGGGGGCGCGTCGTCCTGGTAGGAATCCCGCCGGAGGACCAGATGGCCATGACGCACCACGTCGTGCGGCGCAAGGGGCTCACCATCAAGGTGGCGCGCCGCATGAAGCTGACCTACCCGCGCGCCATCACGCTGGCGCAGCGCGGCATGATCCACCTCGACCCGCTCGTGACGCACCGCCTGCCCCTCGAGGAGGGCGATCGCGCTTTTCGTATCGTCGAGGCGTACGACGACGGGGTGGTCAAGGCGGTCGTTACGCCGTAGCCCCTTCGCATGAGGGATGGTTGCGCCAAGGGGTGGCGCGTGCTGGGCCAAGAGGTGTTGCAGGTTACGGGCTATAGCGTGATGACTCGCCATAGCCCGTAACCTGTAACGGCGCAAGCTCTGATGTTTACCGGCTGTCCAGGTGCAATACGACCACCCAGCCCTCCCCCTGAGCCGTGGCGCCTTCCTCGAGAGGGAAGGTCAGATAGCGCGACTGCTCCCCGGCCCAGGGATACTCCCCGTGCAAGTCCCCGGAGTCGACCACGACGAGTTGCTCGCCGGTCATATCTAGCACCAGGTCGAGTTGTTCGTCGCCCGCCTGGCCTGAACACTCGCCCTGCACGGCCATGTCCAGGTCCATCGTTACCACGTAGGTGCCCCACTCCGCCCCAAGGGTGGCCTCGTAAGAGATGGGGCCCTGCCCCTCCACCGGGTAAGGTGGCTCCGAGGCCGTGACGGCAAAGGGCACGTTGCCGACGGCGACGAGCTCCAGGCCGGCGGCCTCCGCGGGGCCGACGAGCACCTGAATCTCGAGCTGCCCGGCCAGCCCCTCACAGCCGCTCGCCGCGGGCAGGGGGGTGGCCGCCGACGCGGGTGCGGGGGGGACGTCGGCGTGGGTGTAGGCGTAGCTGGTTCTTCCGCCGCGGACGCGGGTGTCGGGGTGGGGCTGGCCGGTTCCTCCGCTTCGGGTGTGGGGGTGAGGCCCGGCGTTTCGCCGGCGGGCGTGCCGGCTGTCGAGGTTGTGGGGCTCGGGGTCGCTACTTCGGGCGCAGGCGTCGGGCTGCCACCGCATGCTGCCAGAACGAGTGTGAGTGCGGCCTGCAAGAGGCGGTTGCTGTGCTGGCTCATTGATGGCGCTCCTCGGGATTCCCATAACAAGGCACGGATAGCTGCTATGAGCGTCTGCTCACGTCGGAAGAGCGGGGGATACGTCAGCCCATCGCGCTCGGGCCTGAGCAGGTGCTGCCGATCGAGCTGGCCGATCGCTATCTGTGGGAGCGCTATCTTGGCTGCGTAACGTGGTATCAGCGTGGTTGGGTTAGTCGTAGGGGCGCACGCCGCACGACTGGCGGCTGTCCCCTCTTCTCGGCAGTCTACCGGAAGGTGAGCACACAGGGCAAGTCGATCCGGTATTGACGCTCGCGCGCGCGAGGCGTAGAATGAATTATAGAGTTACGGACTAGACAATCTCCCCAGCCCGTAGCCACATCCCCACGCATCGTCACACAACCGAGTCCGTGACCGAGGCCCCGCGCGTGCAGCGCCCGCGGGTGGATCGTGTATTGCCTCGGCGCGATCGCGAGGCAGGGCACGGCGGGATCGCGGCGCCGTTGCGTTGCCACGCGACGCGTGGTTGCCGGGCGCGATGAGGAGGACGTGATGTACGGTACGGGTGAGATGCAGACCGTGCGGTGCGAGCACTGTGGTCAGATGATCTCCGGTCGGGATGAAGAGCAGCTGGTGCTGAACCTGCAGGACCACAACCGGCAGATGCACAACCTCGAGACGTCCGAGCAGGAGGCGCGGGAAAAGGTGCGCGAGAGCGCGCGCGAGCACGGCACACGGAGCTAGGCGCGCTCGCAGGGAAGGACAAGGGAATAGTGCGGCGCCACGCGTGGGCCGAGCATCCCGCTGTGCTCAAGCAGGTGTAGACGGTACGCCCGTCCCCATCCGCCACGGGGGCGGGCGTACCCTGGTTCGGGAGAGAGGTTAGCATTGTGCGTCGAGCGATAGTGACGGTTCTGCCTTGGGTGCTTTTGGCTGCGATAGCCATCGCCGTCGTGTTTGTCATTCCGTGGGATTCGTGTCAGCAGCGCACATTGTGGCAGCGCTGGACGGGGCTGGGGGCCGCATCCCTGCCCGCGAGCATCGCCACGGAGCAGCCGGTTCCCACTGCCGCGCCCACCATCGCGCCCGAGGCGGGCATCGGCTTTGTAGAGCGCAGTAACGCCCTGGAGGAACTCTACAGCCGGGCCAACCCGAGTGTCGTAAACATCAAGGGGCTCAGCCCGGTGGGGGCGCGGCGCGGGGAGTTGGAAGGCATCCTGGACTCGCTCGTCCAGCGCGAGTACTTTGTGCTGCGTGAGGGCTCCGGGTTCATCTATGACTATGAGGGACACATCGTCACGAACAACCACGTGGTGGAGGGGACTGACGAACTCCAGGTGACATTTTCCGACGGGGCGACCTTTCCCGCGACTATCGTGGGGGCGGACGTACTGAGCGACCTGGCGGTGTTGCTGGTCGAGTGTCCGGCCGATCGGTTGCGCACGCTGCCGCTGGGCGACTCGGATGCGGTGCGGGTGGGGCAGCAAGTCGTGGCCATCGGCAACCCCTTTGGGTTGAGGGGTTCGATGAGCGCCGGCATCGTGAGCGCCGTGGGCCGACTCCTGCCGGCATCGACGGAGGCCACCGGCGCTACCGCATACGCTGTGCCGGGCGTGATCCAGACCGATGCGGCCATCAACCCGGGCAACTCGGGCGGGCCGCTGCTGAACCTCGCCGGGCAAGTGATCGGCGTGAACACCGCCATCCAGTCGCCGGTGGAGGGATCGGCGGGGGTGGGGTTCGCCGTCCCCTCGCTCATCGTGGCGCGCGTCGCGCGAGAACTCATCGACAACGGGCGCTACGAGCACCCCTGGATTGGGATCTCGACGGTGACGCTGAACCGCTTGTTCAACCGCAACCTGGGGCTGCCCGTCGAGCTGCGCGGGGCGCTCGTGGACGTGATGGTGGATGACGGCCCGGCCGCCACGGCCGGACTACGGGCGTGCACCGAACGCATCAACGTGTCGGGGCAGGAGCTGCCGCGTGGGGGCGACATCCTGCTGAGCATCGACGATCAGCCGATCTTTTCTCACGAGGACCTGCTGAACTATCTGGCGATGCGCACGGAGGTGGGGCAGGCGGTGAGCCTGGGCGTGCTGCGCGATGGCGAGGTCATCGAGGTCGTGGTCGTCGTGGAGGCGCAGCCAGACCCCATGGTGCTGCAGCCCACCGTCATCCCCGTGCGGTAAAGCCCCCAGGCTAGGCACGGAATCGCTGCACGAAGCGATCGATCCGCTCCAGCGCATCCTCGAGCATGTCGGTAGAGACGGTGTAGGCGATGCGCACGTGCCCCTCGCCGGAGGGGCCGAAGGCGTTGCCGGGCACCACGGCGACCTTTTCCTCCAGGAGGAGGCGCTCGGAGAACGCCTGGGCGCTGCACCCCAGGTGCGCCACGGAGGGAAAGGCATAGATCGCCCCGCGGGGCTCGACGCAGGGGAGCCCGATGGTGCGCAGGCCGTGCAGGAGGACATCGTGCCGCGCGGCGAACTCGCGGGTGATCGTCTCGGCGGGATCGACGGCGCAGGTGAGCGCCTCGAGGGCCGCCACCTGACCCGGCGTGGGCGCCGACATGATGGCGTACTGGTGCACCTTGTGCATGGCCGTGATGATCTCGCGGGGGCCGCAGGCATAGCCCACACGCCAGCCGGTCATGGCATAGCTCTTGCTGAATCCCCCCAGGAGAAGCGTGCGGGACTGCATCCCCGGCAGCGCCGCCAGGCAGGTATGCTCCACACCGTAGACAAAGCGATCATAGATCTCGTCCGAGATGAGGATCAGGTCGCGCTCGGTGACAAAGCGCGCCACCTCCATCGCCCGCTCGCGGTCCAGCACCGCCCCGGTGGGGTTGCTGGGGTACCCGATGAGCAGGGCGCGCGTGCGGGGCGTGGATGCCGCCACGAGCCGTGCCACGTCCACCTGGAACCCCTCTGCAGCGAGGGTCGGGATGCCGATGGGGTCGCCGCCGGCCAGGCGGACGCTGGGGTCGTAGGCCACAAAGCAGGGTTCGGGCACCAGCACGGCGTCACCCGGGTCGAGCAGGGCCAGCATGGCGGCGAGCAGCGCCTCGGACACGCCCACCGTGACGAGGATCTCCCCGTCGGGATCGTACTCCACCCCGTAGCGGCGGCGCAGATAGGCCGCGACCTGATGCCTGAGTTCGCGGATGCCGGCGTTGGAGGTATAGCCCGTCTGGCCCTGTCGAATGGAGGCGATGGCGGCCTCGCGGATCGGCTGGGGCGTGGGCATGTCGGGCTCTCCGATGCCCAGCGAGAGCACGTCATCCATGGTGGCAAGGATATCGAAAAAGTGCAGCAGCCCCGAGTCGGGGATGGAACGAATACGGGCGGATATACGTGTCGTCATAGCCGAACACCATCCAGAATGCTGACTGCAAGACCGATGGTACGCTGATTTCCGCTGATAGAACGCAGATTTCCGCGGGTAAAACCTGGAGCGTTGCGCAAGAGCTATCGTGCGCTGACCCGCTACACGCGTCGGGGCAGGTGGCCAATCTCAGAGATCCGCGAGAATCCGCGGCAATCTGCGTGAATCCGCGTTCCATCGGTTCCCCAGACCGATGACGCCTCGACGGTTCAACGGGTGAAACGCGTGAGATAGTCGTGACGAATCTCGCTCTCCGCCACGCGGCGCAGAGCGAGGGTGGCGGTGATGATCTCCTCGTGGTCCTGGTTGGCGCGCGCCAGCACGAGGCCGAGCGGGTCGACAATCTGCGAGTCGACGATCTGAAGCGGGCCGGCGACGTTGGCCGCGACGATAAAGCAGCCCGTCTCGGCGGCGCGCGAACGCAGGTGCGCCCGGAGGACCGGTACCTTCCAGGTATCGCCCACGCCGTAGAACCCCTGCAGGACGACCTCGACCCCCTGGGCAAGGAGCTGGCGGTACCCTTCGGGAAAGCGGGCGTCGTAGCAGATCTGTAGCCCGGCGCGCACGCCGTCGAGGTCAAAGACGCGGGGGGCGGCGGTCCCGGGCCGATAGTAGGGGGTCTCGGTGCCCATGAGGTGCACCTTGTCGTAGGCGGCGGCGACCGCCCCCTCCGGGGAGTAGGCGTAGAGGCGGTTCACCCAGGCGTCGCGATCCCATGCATCGCTGCCCACTATGGTCCACAGCCCGCGCTCCACGCTGCGCCGTGCGATGGCGTCCAGGCCCCCCTGCAGGATGGACCATGTGTCCGCGTCGCGGGCGCGCCGGGTGGTGGGAGTGTAGCCGCTGAGGGCCGTCTCGGGGAGCACCACCGCGCTGGCACCCGCCGCGGCGGCCTCATCCATGGCCCGCAGGATGCGCTCCAGGTTGTCCCCGATGTCGGCGCCCAGGGCGATCTGGGCTGCGGCCACTTGGATGTGGCGTGGATCGTCCGCCATCGCGCTCCTTTCGCCCGCCGCCGGCAAAGGCGAGCGAGCGTATTTTGCGACGGCGCGCATTCTACCATAGGCAGGGTGGGGGGCCAATCTGTTAGCGTTGAGTCGCGCCGGTCTCCAGTGGGGCGGACGACCATTTGGTGCCAGGTTGTGGGTTGTGCGTTGTGCGTTGCGAATCTGCTCGTGGCCTGTTCATTCGGTGCCCCATGTACCGACGGTATAGACACCCCGGATCGAGCGCCAACGCACAACGCATAACCCACAACCACCCGGTCAATGCCTTCCATCCTCCGCGTGATCTTGCGACGCCTCGCGCGCGCGCCTAGAATGAACGGGCACGCAGAAAGGGGGCCGATGGGATGAGACTCGTTACTGTAGAGCAGATGAAAGCACTGGAGCGGCGCGCGGACGCCGCTGGGCACGACTATGCCACCATGATGGAGAGGGCCGGTCATGCCGTGGCCTCGGTGGTGCGCGAGCGCGCGCCGGCGGGGGCGGCGGTGCTCGTGCTGGTGGGCCCGGGCAACAATGGCGGGGACGGGCTGGTGGCGGCGCGCTACCTGCACGGCTGGGGGTTCCGCGTCTCCGCCTACCTGTGGCGACGCGCCGCATCGCCGAGCGGCGAAGACCCGAACCTGGATATCGTCAAGGAGTTGGACATCCCCCTGGTGCGCGCCGGGGAGGATCCCAACCAAGCCCAACTCGTGGAGTGGGTGCGGCAGGCCGACGTGGTGATCGATGCCCTGCTGGGCACCGGCGTGGCGGGTGAACTGCGCGGGGGCCTCCCCGAGATGCTGCAGGCCGTGCGAACCGCGGCGAGCGAGCGCCGGCGCCCGGAGCCGGCGGCAGTGCGCGCCCCGGCGGCGCCCCGGCCCAGCGCGGAGGGCCCGCTACGTCCGCTGGTGGTGGCGGTGGACGTGCCCAGCGGCCTCGACAGCGATAGCGGCGCCATCGACGAGCGCGCGCTGCCGGCGGACATCACCGTGACCCTCGCCTACCCAAAGCGGGGTCACTATGCCTTCCCGGGGGCGGGGTACGTGGGCGAGCTGCTGGTGGCCGACATCGGCATCGACCCGGCCTTCGCCGAGGACCTGCCCGCCGATGCGACCGTCGCGGACGCCGCCCACGTGGCGGCGCTCCTGCCCGAGCGGCCCGCGGCGTCGCACAAGGGGACCTTTGGCAGGGCGCTCATCGTGGCGGGGTCCACGAACTATGTGGGGGCGGCGTGCCTGGCGGCCGAGGCCGCCTACCGCGCCGGCGCCGGGCTGGTTACGCTGGCCGTGCCGGAGGCGATTCACCCCATCGTGGCGGCCAAGGTGACGGAGCCGACTTTTCTCGTGCTGCCCCACGACATGGGGGCGCTGGTGCCCGACGCTCTGCGGGTGCTGATGCCGCGGCTGGGGGAATACGAGGCCCTGCTGGTGGGCCCGGGGCTGGGACGCGACCCCAAGACGCGCGACCTGGTGACCGAGTTGCTGGCCCGAAAGGCGCGCCAGCGCCGCGCCATCGGGTTTATGCCCGGGGAGGCCCGGCGCGAGGAGGGGAGCCTCCCGCTGCCGCCGACGGTGATCGACGCCGATGCGCTGAACCTCCTTTCCGAGATCGACCGCTGGTGGGAGGGGCTCCAGGGGCCGGCGATCCTGACACCGCATCCCGGCGAGATGGCGCGCCTGTCGACGGGTAGGGACTCGTCGCCGCGCCTCAGCACCGAGGAGATTCAGCGCGACCGGATCGGCGTGGCGCGCGACGCGGCGCGCCGCTGGGGGCAGGTGGTGGTGCTCAAGGGGGCGTACACGGTGGTGGCGGCGCCGGGGGGCGAGGTGACGGTGATCCCCTTTGCCAATGCCGCCCTTGCCACGGCCGGCACGGGGGATGTGCTGGCGGGCGCCATCGTGGCGCTTCTGGCGCAGGGTCTGGCGCCGCGGGATGCGGCCGTGTGCGGCGCCTACCTCCACGGGCTGGCCGCGGAGATGTGGTCGCGCCACACGGCGCGCGCCGGCATGCTGGCGGGAGACCTGCTGCCGCTGCTGCCCAAAGCGCTCGAAGCGTTGCGATGAAAAGCGGCGGTAGGGGCCTCACGCATCGCGTGAGGCCCCTACCGCCGGCTGGATGCCGATGGACCCTAGGCCTCGGCCTGATCGTCCGTCAACTCCACCGAGCGGCTCACGCCGCGGGTGGAGGATTCGAGTTGCGACAGCAACTCCTCCTTCTTGCGGGCGGCCGCCTGCTGTCCCTCGGTGATTGCCTCCTGGAAGCGGGTCTTTTGCTCCTCGACCATCTCCTGGCCGCGGATGCGCAGCTCCTCGGCGCGGCGCGTGGCCTCCTCCCCCAGGACCTCGGCGCGGTCCTTCAGCTCGATGCTGCGATCGCGAATCTGTGAGCGCGTCTCTCTGCCCGAGGCGGGGGCAAACAGAAGGGCCAGCACGGCCCCCACAAAAGCTCCCAGCAGAAAGCCGATGGCGAATCCGTCGGAGCCCTGTTCCCTGGTCATGGCGTTCCTCCCTCTACGAACGAAAGGTCGATGATCCGGCTAGCGGCGTGGGCCGCGTCTGAAATAGAGCAAGCTGCGAACTACCTGTAGCGCGGCCGACGAGTAGCTGCTCACCTGCACCACGGGCCTCACGACGTTGCGGCTGACGAAATCCGTCGTGCCCTGCACGGTAGATATCGTTTCGTTGGCGGACGCCAGCAGGGGAGCGATCTCTTCGCGCAGCAGCCGGATGAGGCTCCGGATCTGGAGGAGCATGAGCACCAGGAGGACACCGATGATGATCGACAGGAGGGCCAATAGCACGATGGCCGCATCACGGACCGCTGCAAGCCACATGAACCTTCCTCCTGGGTGCCCGTCGTGGCGCCGTCCCCGCGTGCCGGAGCGGCAGGTACGGGGTAATTATATCACGCCTTCAGGCACTGGGCAACGAGCATGGCAATCCAGCACCCCAGGGTGGCCTCGACGAGATGGATCTGGCCGAGGGTAAGCCAGCGGAGGCCGATGATGTCGGCCATCGCCTGGCCCACCAAGAAGCCCACGATCCCAACGAACCAGAAGAGGAGCAGATCGAGCAGCCGCTTGCCAAAGAGGAGGTGGAAGAGCGACGCCCAACAGGTGGCCAGGACGGAACTGAGCACGAACACGGGCGATGCGATCATGCGTGGAGGGCTCCTTCCTGGGCATCGTGGGACTTCTGCAGCGCCTCGACGATGATACCACCCCCCAGCACCTCCTGTCCATCGTACAGCACTACCGCCTGCCCCGGCGTGATGTCGCGCAGGGGCCGCTCCAAGGTGACGCGGGCGCGCTCGCCGGAGAGTGGCCAGATGCGGGCCGCTACGCGGCGGGCGCGATAGCGAATCTTGGCCTCGACCGCCGTCCCCTCTGGAGGGGAGGCGCCCGCTACGTACGACATCGCCTCGGCCAGGAGGGCGTCCCGCCCCAGCGACTCGGCCGGGCCGACGATGAGGGCATTGCGCGCGGCGTCGATGCGCAGCACATAGAGGGGGTGGGGAGCGGCGATCCCGAGCCCCTCGCGCTGGCCGACGGTGTAGAACGGCAGGCCGCGATGCTCACCGAGAGGGCGGCCGTCGAGGTGGAGGATGGGGCCGGGCCGCACGGAGCCGGGGGCGCGCTCGGCGATGAAGCGGCGATAGTTGCCGTCGCGCAGGAAGCAGATGTCCTGGCTCTCGGCGCGCTCGGCGGCGGGCAGGCCCATGGCGCGGGCCATTCCGCGTACCCGCTCCTTGGTAAGGTCGCCCAGGGGGAGCATGAGGGCGGCGAGTTCCGCCTGCCGCAGGGCGTACAGCACGTACGACTGGTCCTTGCGGGCGTCGACGGCCGTCAGGAGGCGCCAGGCGTCGGCGCGGCGCTCCACGCGGGCATAGTGGCCGGTCGCCAGGTGCGAGGCGCCCAGGGAATGGGCGTGGCGCAGCAGGGCGCCGAACTTGAAGGCGCGATTGCATTGCAGGCAGGGGTTGGGCGTGCGCCCGCGCGCGTATTCGGCCACGAGATAGTCGACGACCACGCGCTCAAAGGCGTCCCGCAGGTCGACGGCGTGGTGGGGGATGCCGAGGCGCCGGCAGACGGCGGCGGCCTGCTCCACGCAGTCGTCGACACCGCCCGGGGCGTCGCGCTCGCCTGGTAGGGGCGCCTCGCGCCACAGGCGCATGGTGACACCCAGGACGGAATGGCCGCGCTCCCTCAAGAGCGCGGCCGCCACGGAGCTATCCACCCCGCCGCTCATGGCGACGGCGACGCGTCGTGGTTCGTTCATGGTTCACCAGATGGAGGGAGGGAACGCGGATGAACGCTGATGCAGCGGATTCCCGCGGATCTGTCCCCGTTTCACGACACCAAGCGGTCGATGCGGGCCTCGGGGGGAGGTGTGGCCTATCTCCGAGTACGAGGCACTACGATGCGCCGTTGGATGGCCCCGGATCGACCTCCGAGGGGCTCTCCGTCGGCTGAGCCTCCGGGTGGCGTTCGTAATAGTCCTGGAGCGCCGCCTGCAGTGCGCTGGCGGCCAGGTTCGAGCAGTGCATCTTGGCCTCCGGCAGGCCACCTAGTGCCTCGGCCACCTGCTCGTCGGTGAGCGCCGCCGCGACCTCCAGGGGCTGCCCCTTGACCATTTCGGACGCCATGGAACTCGAGGCGATGGCCGCGCCGCAGCCAAAGGTGCGGTACTTGATGTCGGCGATGCGGCCATCCGCGACCTTGATGGTGATCTCCATCAGGTCGCCGCACACGGGGCTACCCACCTTACCATAGCCGTCGGGATCCTCGATGGCGCCCACGTTGCGCGGGTTGGCAAAGTGTTCGAGTACGGTCGGTGTGTACATTTGATCTCCGTAAGGGCAAATTTCGTTCGCGTCGAGTCGCTTCAGGTCCCGGCCACAGCGGCCGACGGAGCGTACAGCGGCGACATGGCGCGCAGCTTTTGCACGATGCCCGGCAGCACGTCGAGCACGTAATCGACGTCTGCGGAGGTGTTCTCGCGCCCCAGCGAGAGGCGCAGGCTGCCGCGGGCCGCGACGGGGTCCAGCCCGATGGCGGTGAGCACGTGGGACGGCCCCTCCTCACTGGAGGCGCAGGCCGAGCCACTGGACGCGGCCACCCCCGCCAGGTCGAGCTGCAGCAGGATCGACTCGCCCTCGACGCCGGCAAAGACGAAACTGGCGTTGTTGGCGAGACGTCGGGTCGGGTGCCCCGTGAGGCGGGTGTCCGGGATGCGCCCGAGCACGCCGGCGATGAGGCGGTTCCGCAACGCCTGGAGCCTCGTCACCTCGGCCTCCAGGTGATCGTAGGCCAGGCGGAGCGCCGTGGCCAGCCCCACGATGTACGGCACGTTCTCGGTGCCGGCGCGCCGTCCCCTCTCCTGGCTGCCGCCCGTCTGGATGGGAAGCAGCGGCGTGCCCTGCCGCACGTACAGGGCGCCAATCCCCTTGGGGGCGTAGAACTTGTGCCCCGAGAGGGAGAGCATGTCTACGCCTAGGGCGTCCACGTCCAGGGGCAGGCTGCCCGCCGCCTGGACCGCGTCGGTGTGATAGACGATTCCGCGCCGGCGCGCGATGCGGCCGATCTCGGCGATCGGCTCGATGGTGCCGATCTCGTTGTTGGCGTACATCACCGAGACGAGCACCGTGCGCGGCGTGATGGCGCGGCCGACGGCCTCGGGATCGACGAGGCCGTGGCGATCTACCGGCACATAGGTCACCTCGAACCCGAAATCGCGCGCCAGCTGCTCGCAGGTGTTGCCCACGGCATGGTGCTCGATAGGGGTAGTGATGATGTGGTTGCCCCGAGTGCGGGCAGCCATCGCGGCGCCGCGCAGGGCGAGGTTGTCGCTCTCGGTGCCGCAGCTCGTAAAGATGATCTCGCTCGGGCGGGCGCCGAGGATCTCGGCCACCGTGGATCGCGCGCGGTCCACAGCCCCCTTGGATTCGGCTGCCAGGCGGTAGAGGCTCGATGGGTTGCCGTAGGACGCCGTAAAGTAGGGCAGCATCGCCTCCACCACGCGTGGGTCGACGGCGGTGGTGGCGGCGTGGTCCAGGTAGATCGGTTGACGGACGGACGTTGTGGCTGTGCTCGACATGGTGTTGTGCTCTAGGCCTCCCCGTCGCCCACCGCGGCGGTCACCGTCTCGGCCTTGGCCAGCGCGGCATCGTGCAGGGCGCGGCGCAGCTCCCCGAGTTCGCCCTCCACCTGGCGCACGCGATCCTCCATGGCGCGCAGCGCCTCGGCGACGGGGTCGGGCAGCTGCCCGTGCTGCAGGATGATGCTGGGCTTGGGCTCAATGTGCGGGCCGCGCACCACGCGGGCGGGCACGCCCACAGCGGTCGAGTCGGCCGGCACTGGTTTGATGACCACGGCGCCCGATCCGATGCGGGCGTTGTCGTCCACCGTGATGGGGCCCAGGATGATGGCGTTGGAGCCGATCACCACGCCGTTACCGACGGTGGGATGGCGCTTGCCCTTGTTCAGCGAGGTGCCGCCGAGCACCGCGCCCTTGTACATGAGCACGTCATCGCCCACCTCGGCGGTCTCGCCGATGACGACGCCCATGCCGTGGTCGATAAAGAATCGCCGCCCGATGGTGGCGCCGGGATGGATCTCGATGCCGGTGAGGAAGCGGTTGATGTGCGACAGAAAACGCGCCGGCCAACGCACGCCGCGCCTCCACAGCCCGTGGGCGAAGCGGTGCATCCAGATGGCGTGCAGCCCCGGGTAGCAGGTGACGACTTCCCACCAACTGCGCGCGGCGGGGTCCTTCTCAAAGACGGTGTTCATGTCCTCGCGAAGCCTGGCTATCATTGGCCAAAGGTCCTCTCTATCGGAGTAGGGGCATCGGCCGACGGCACGAGGTCGGCCAGGGTAGTCGCATCGAGGGTGTCCTCGAGGCGCTCCATCACGGCTTGCCACACGTTGCGGGCGACGCAGTATTCCTGCCGCGAGCAGGGCGCGGCGTCGCTGCCCACGCACTCGACGCTCACGAGAGAGCCCTCCACGGCGCGAAAGACGTCGCTCACGCGCACGGCGGCGGGCTCGCGGGCGAGGATGTAGCCGCCGTGGGCGCCGCGCACGCTATCCAGCAGGCCGGCGCGGCGCAGGGCGCCTGCCACTTGCTCTAGGTAGGGCAGGGAAAGCTCCTGGGCGCGCGCCACCTCAGTCAACGAGGTAGGGCTCCCCGAGCCATAGTGGCGGGCTAACTCGACCATGGCGCGCAAGGCGGTGCGCTCTCGTGCGGTGAATTTCACGGTGAGGAATCCTTAGCAAAAACTAGGAGATATAGTAGCATCGAAGGGCGGGGCTGTCAATTGGGGAAGGCGTGGAGATGCAGGGTTGTGCGTTGTGGGTTACGAGTTCCGGGTTTCGGGCTGGACGTGGCAGGTTCCAGGTTGCAGGTTACAAGCGGTTGTGGGTTGTGCGTTATGGGTTGAACACAGCGGCTGTTGCAGGTAACAGGTGGCAGGTTACAGGATATGGCGAATCATCACGCTCGATCCTGTAACCTGCCACCCGCAACAACCTATAACGCACAACCCTCTCGTCGTCAGCTGGTCGGCGGGCGGCGGGTCTCCCAGCCCTCCTCAAAGAGTCGCAGGAAGTTGCGCTCGCCGTAGGTGTGCTTGAGTGCCTCCTCCTCGTTGAACTCGACGCCCCAGCCGGGGGCGTCGGAGGGCACGATGTAGCCGTCCTCGACGCGCGGCACGCCCTGGAGCAGGTCCCACGTCCACGGCTCCAAGGAGTCGTCAAAGTTCTCCTGGATGAGAAAGTTGGGAATGGAGCAATGCAGGTGGGCGTTCATCGCCGTGCAGAAGGGGCTCTGCGCCTGGTGGCAGGCCACTAGGGCGTCGTAGGCGTCGGCCACGGCAAAGGCCTTGCGCGCCGTGGAGGGGCCCAGGTGCTGAGGCTCGGGCTGCACGATGTCGATGACGCGCTCGTGGAGCAGCTCGGCGAACTGGCGCAGCTCGTGGAACGCCTCGCCCAGGACGACGGGGAAGTTCAGCGCCCGCTGCACCTCGATGTGGCCCTTCAGGTCGTAAGAGCGCACCGGCGTCTCCAACCAGAAGGGGCGGAACTCTTCCAGCTGCTTACCCAGTCGGATGGCGGTGGAGACGGTAAAGCGGTCGTGGGCCTCGATGAGCAGATCCACCTCGTCGCCCAGCGCCTCGCGCATGGCGCGCACGATGGCCACGGCCAGGCGCTCGCTGTCGCGGTCGATCTGCTGGTAGGCGCCGCCAAAGGGGTCGAATTTGAACGCCGTGTAGCCACGAGAGGCCATCTCGGCCGCCTTTTCCGCGAAAAAGACGGGGTCGCGCGGCCCCTGGTACCAACCGTTGGCATAGACCCGCAGGCGCGCGTGGTGCTTGCCGCCAAAGAGCTTCCACATAGGCACGCCCAGGCTCTTGGCCAGGATGTCCCAGCAGGCCTGCTCCACGGCGGAGATGCCCGTGGAGCGGTGCAGTGCACGCGCCTTAACCAGCTTGAGGATGATCCTGCTGGGCTGGCAGGGATCTTCGCCGATGAGGTGAGGGCGCAGTTCCTCCACATCCCCCAGGTTGGGTTTGGTCGAGAGGCCGCCGGTGGCCTCTCCGAGACCGGTGAGCCCCTCGTCGGTGACGAGCTGCACGAAAATCCAGTTCTTCCAGGGGTTACCGACGACGTACGTCTTGAGATCGACGATCTGCATCGTAGCCGCTCCTATTGCCGATCAAAGGGCGCGAGTTCGCCCCGGGTCGTAGCGGCCGCGGCGTTGTCCGTGCCGTCGGTGACACGGTCAAAGGCTTCAGGATGGTGCACGCCGAACTGCAGCGGCTTGCCACCGGGCCAGGTAAAGAGGGGCTCCAGGTCGCACAGGATGTCGTCCAGGGCGCGGTGGTCGTGCTCGTCCATCGCGCCGGGGGCGGCGTTGCGCGAGCGGGCGCTCTGGATGATGCCGCGGCGACGCAGGACCTCCTTGTAGATGGCGCCGTGACACTGCGTCTCGATGGCGTAGAGGGGCGAGAGGAGGCCATAGATGCGTTTGGCCTCAGCGAGGTCGCCCGCCTCCAGTGCGTCCCAATAGCGCACCATCACGTCGGTGACGTGACAGCCCGGCATCTGCCCAGCGACGCCGCGGGGGTACTCGAGGAGCATGTAGCGCCCGCCGGCGCCACCAAAGATCCCCTTGAGCTTGGGCATCTTTTGCTCCATGAGCCCGGTGATCTTGTGGGTCACCGGCATGGTCTCTTCCTTGATATAGTCGACGTACTCGATCTCGCGCACCAGGCGCTCCAGGACGGCCACCGACATATCCGTGCCCACGGAGTGGTTCTGGATAAAGACGGGGAGCTGGGCCGCCGCGGCCACGGCGCGAAAGTAGGCCATGAGGTTGCCGATGTCGCCGATCTTGACGACGTAGGGCGCCATGGCGATGACGGCGTCGGCGCCGACCTCGCGCGCCCGGCGTGCGAACATGGCGGCGTGCTGGGCCGAGACCCCCTGCACGCCGAGCACCACCGGCGCGCGGCCGGCGACCTGTTCGACGACCACCTTCATCCCCTCGAGGCGCTCCTCGTCGGAGAGGGTGCTGAATCCGCTGGCGTTCACCGGCCAGACGATGCCGTGAGCGCTGCAGTCGACGCAGAAATCGACGACGCTGCGCAGGCCGGGCCAATCGACCTGATAGTTCTCGTCAAAGGGCGTGGCAGGGATGGTAAAGATGCCGCGGTAGGTGGCTGACATGGATGCGTCCTTTCTCGAGCGGATATGACTATGGAGTGGTCTGTTGTTACAAGTTGCAGGCTGCAGACAATGTGCCTGGCTCTTCGTCTGCAACCTGCAACCTGTAAACGTCGGTATGGCACTCTTCACAAGCGAGTGGGCCGTATGATACCACGAACGGCGGTGTTCGCCTACGCCTCGTGGCGCAGCTCCGACCAGAGGCTGAGGTGCTCCTGGTAGGCGCGGGCGATGAGTTTCTTCTTTCCCTCGTCGTAGGGCTGGATCTTGACCGTCATCCCCTCGACGCGCTGCACGATGTCGGCGGTGTCATAGTCCAGGGTGATGACGGGTAGGTCGCTCGAGGCGACGAGTTCGCGAATCTGCTTGGAGAGGCCGCCTACGTGCTTGCACGAGAGGATGAGGCCCGAGAGGCCCGTGCCGTAGCGCCGCACCATGCGCTCGTGGAGCAGCAGCATGGCGAGGATGACGTCGTTGGCGTTCACCCCTACCACGACGGCGTCCCCCGGCTCGAGGAAGGGCTCGTAGCCGAACTCCAGGCTGATGACCTTGAGCTTGCGCACCAGGCGGCAGGCGCCGGCGTCGAAATCCTCGGGGGCGATGATCTCCAGGTTGCTGTCGCTCCGCCGCGCAAAGTGCTCGGCGATGAGGCGCATCGTCGGCAGGCGCAGGTCGGGGATGGCCGGCACGAATCCCAGGATGGGGGGCACCTCCTGCGCCAGAAGGTGGTCGCCATACAGACGGCCAAAGATGCGCTGGTAGTAGCCGGTAAGATAGTCCTGGATCTTGGCCATCTTGGCGGCGAAAACACCGTTGATGATCAGGCCGTCCACCCGGGTGCCCATGTGGTCGAGGGCCATGAGGTAGGGGAACACCTGGTCGATGGTGCTGCCGATGCCGCCGCGCGTCACCATAATGACGAACACGGGCACGCCCATGCCGCGCAGCATGTTGATGACGTCGGCGTTCGAGATGCCGGCCACCGATCCCACGCCGGGCTGGCCGGTCCCCTCGACGATGACGACCCGCTTGTCTGTGGAGACGTGATCGTAGGCGTCGCGGATGAGGGCCATGAAATCCTCGCGCCCCTGCAGCGGGTCGCCCGTCGTGGCGCGGTCGATGTACTCGGCGGTGACGCCGTCGGCCCACACCACGGGACTGGCCTTCTCATAGCCATGGCACTGGATGCCCATGAGGGCTGTGACAAGGACGGCGTCCTTGTCGGCCTGAATGGGGATCCCCTCGCCGTTGAGGACGGTCAGCGTCTGCTGCCCCACGGGCTTGATGTAGCCGATCTCACTGGTGCGGTAGCCGTGCTCCGGCGCGAGCAGCTTGGCGATGATGCCGATGCACGTGACGGTCTTGCCGATATCGCGATCGGTTCCGAGGACGAAAACCGTTGGGGGATACGTACGGGCGCCCATACAGGCCTCCTACCACCCCGATGCCACGATGTTATGTATGTATCGTAATCCCAGGGTGTGTTGCCGTCAAGGAAAGCGTGCGGGGTCGACCCGCCACCTCTCGCTGCCCGGCGTCCCGGGCCACTCCCCGGCGGTCCCCCGCCGCAGGGATCGCCGATTCGCAGGGCTTGGCGCGGAGAGCCTCCAGGTAGTGGCCCAAGGAGCCAGCCAAATGGACATAATCACAGCCAAGGCGAGTAGGCAAGACTTTGTTCATGTTGGTGCGAATCGATTTGCGCCATGCCTGCGTTCGGGGTAAGATTGGCAAGTCTATATCTGCGTCAAGGGGGATAGCAATGCTAGAGATGTTCTTCAATCCCAGGGCCGTAGCAGTCATCGGCGCCTCTGAGAGCCCGGGCAAGCTTGGGAACCAGGTGCTGGCGAACCTCATCTCGAGTGGTTTTCCAGGCCAGGCCTACCCGATCAATCCGAGGGCCGAGAAGATCCTCGGCCTGCCCTGCTTCAAGTCGGTGCTGGATGTGCCGGGGCCAATCGATTGCGCCGTCGTCATCGTGCCGGCCAAGTTCGTGTCGGGCGTGTTGGAGGAGTCGGGCAAGAAGGGGATCAAGGGCGCCATCGTGATCACCGCCGGCTTTAAGGAGGCGGGGCCCGAGGGCGCGGCGCTGGAGCAGGATTTGCTGTGCATCGCCGAGCAGTACGACATGCGCGTCATTGGCCCGAACTGCCTGGGCATCATCTCCATGCCCATCCCGATGAACGCCTCGTTCGCGTCGGGCACACCGGAACTCGGCACCATCGCCTTCACGTCGCAATCGGGCGCCCTGGGCGCCGCGGTGCTCGACTATGCGCTCGCCGAGAGCATTGGTTTCTCGCACTTTATGAGCCTCGGCAACAAGGCCGATGTCGATGAGGTGTCGCTGCTGGATGCCTGGCGCGACGATGACAGCACCAACGTCATCATCGCCTACATTGAGGGATTGAAGGACGGTGCGGCGTTCATCGAGGCGGCACGCAAGACCGCCCGGAACAAGCCCATCGTGGCGGTCAAGTCGGGACGCACGGCTTCCGGCTCCAAGGCGGTCTCGTCGCACACCGGCAGCCTCGCTGGCGCCGATACCGCCTACGACGCCGCCTTTAACCAGGCGGGGGTATTGCGCGCCGATTCGGTGCAGGAGCTGTTCGACTGGTCCACCGCCTTTGCCTACCAGCCGCTGTTGCAGGGCAACCGCATAGCCCTCGTCACCAACGCCGGCGGCCCTGGCGTCATGGCGACGGATGCGCTGGAGCGCAACGGCCTCGTCCTGGCGACGCTGACCCCCGAGACGGAGGCGGCCCTGCAGGGGGTGCTGCCGGCGGCCGCAAACATTCACAACCCCGTGGACGTCCTGGGGGATGCGGCGGCGGACCGCTACGGTGTGGCGCTGGACATCGTCCTGAAGGATCCGGGCGTCGACGGCGTGCTCGTCATTCTTACGCCCCAGTCCTCGACCGAGATCGAGGCCACGGCTGAGGTGCTGGTAGAGCGCTCCAAGACGGCCACCAAGCCGCTGCTCGGATGCTGGATGGGCGAGGAAAAGATCGTCCACGGGACGCGCATCCTGGCCAAGAACCGCGTGCCGAGCTACCCCTTCCCCGAGCGCGCCGTGGCGGCGTTCGGCGCCATGTACCGCTACCACAGCTGGCTGCAGCAGCCCGAGATGACCGTCGAGTCGTTCGAGGCCGACAAGAAGGCCGTGGCCGAGCTCTTTGCCAAGGTGCGCGAGGACGGCCGCAACACCATCGGCGACACCGAGGCGCAGGCGATTCTCAAGGCGTACGGCATCACGACGCCGCAGTCGGCGGTGGGGGCCACGCCCGATGAGGCGGCCAAGCTGGCGGCCGAGATCGGGTTCCCGGTGGTGATAAAGATCGCCTCCCCCGACATCCTCCACAAGTCGGACGTGGGCGGGATTATCGTTGGGGTGCAGAACGAGGCAGAGGCGCGGGAGGCGTTCGGCACGCTGGTGGAGCGCGCCAAGGCGCACATGCCCGATGCCACCATCTGGGGCGCCCAGGTGCAAGAGATGGTGGCCGACGCGCGCGAGATCATCATCGGCCTCAACCGCGACCCGCAATTCGGTCCGGTGATCATGTTCGGTCTGGGCGGCATCTATGTCGAGGTGCTGCGCGACGTGGCGTTCCGCGTGGCGCCCATGTCGCGGCTCCAGGCGGAGCAGATGGTGGAGTCGATCCGCTCCTACAAGCTGCTCACCGGCGTGCGCGGCCAGGCGCCGGCGGACCTCGAGGCGACGGTCGATACCATCCTGCGCGTGGCGCAGCTGGTGGTCGATTTCCCCGAGATTGCCGAACTGGACATCAACCCGCTGCTGGTGCGCGAGCAGGGCAAGGGCGCCGTGGCGGTTGACATGCGCTTGATCCTCAGCTAGCATAGAGTGCGCCCTGAACGGAGGGGCGCTAGGCGCGTGACGGCATGCAATGGGGCGGCCCGTGTGGCCGCCCCGTTTTTGATCGTCGGGCCGGACAGAGGCGCCCTTGCCCCCTCTCCCCGTACTCGGGACTCAGTACTCTGGGACGAGGGTTGGGGGTGAGGGGTCGCCGGCTCTTTCTCCCTGTACCCCGAAGCAAGGCTGGGGACGAGGGGCGAGCAACCTGGAGTCAGAAGGAGAGGACAGAGATGACGCTCATAGCGAACGTCACGGGACGCGAGGTCTTGGATTCGCGCGGCAACCCCACCGTCGAGGTGGAGGTGGAACTCGTATCGGGTGGGTTCGGTTTGGCGGCGGTGCCGTCGGGCGCCTCCACCGGCGTCCACGAGGCGGTGGAGCTGCGCGACGCCGATGCCAAGCGCTACAACGGCAAGGGGGTGCTCAAGGCGGTCGAGAGCGTCAACGACGTCATCGCCCCGCAGGTGGTGGGGATGGACGCCCTGGACCAGATCGCCCTGGACGAGTTCATGATCGGCCTCGACGACACCCCGAACAAGGGCAACCTGGGCGCCAACGCCATCCTGGGGGTGTCGCTGGCGGTGGCCAAGGCGGCGGCCAACGCCCTCGACGTCCCACTGTATCGCTACCTCGGCGGCGTGCACGCCCATGTGCTGCCGGTGCCCATGATGAACATCCTCAACGGCGGCAAGCACGCGGCCAATAGCACGGATTTCCAAGAGTTCATGGTGATGCCCGCCGGCGCGCCAACCTTTGCCGAGTGCCTGCGTTGGGGCGCCGAGATCTATCACAGCCTCCACAAGGTGCTGGCGGACAAGGGCTATGGCACGAACGTCGGCGATGAGGGCGGGTTCGCCCCGTCACTGGGCTCCAACGCCGAGGCGGTGGAGGTGATCCTGCAGGCCATCGAGCGGGCCGGCTACCGCCCGGGCGAGGACGTGTGGATCGCCCTGGACCCCGCCTCCTCCGAGCTGTACGAGGACGGCAAGTACAACCTCCAGCGTGAGGGGCGCGCCCTGAGCAGTGAGGAGATGGTGGACTTTTGGAGCGGGTGGATGGGCAAGTATCCCATCATCTCTCTCGAGGACGGCATGGCTGAGGACGACTGGGAGGGCTGGGCACAGCTCGTGGCGGCGGTGGGCGACAAGGTGCAGGTGGTGGGCGACGACCTGCTGGTGACCAACACGGACCGTATCGAGCGCGCCATCGAGATGAAAGCGGCTACGGCGCTGTTGTGCAAGGTGAACCAGATCGGCACGCTCACCGAGGCGATCGCCGCCGTAGAGATGGCGCACCGCGCCGGCTGGGCCAGCATCGTCTCGCATCGCTCCGGCGAGACGGAGGACACCACCATCGCCGACATCGTCGTGGCGCTGAACACCGGCCAGATCAAGACGGGCGCGCCGGCCCGCAGCGACCGCGTGGCCAAGTACAACCGCCTGCTGCGCATCGAGGAGCAGCTCGGTGACGCCGCCCGGTTCGCCGGGATTGGGGCGTTTCGCGTGCGACGCTAGCACCGGACCTGCTCGGAATCGCGACGGGGGGAGCCCTGGCTCCCCCCGTTTTGCGTGGAGGTATCTGGACCGCGGCGACCTGGCGAGCGCCGTATCGCGGTGCGAAAGGGCGTGCGGGCGATGGCTGGACTCCTTTGCATGGCCCTCGGTGGCGACTAGAATCGGGCACGGACGGATCGCTGCATCCCGGAAGGAGAAGCCTCGTGTCGGCGGTGGTGCGCTGGTGGGCGACGATGACGCTGATGGGCATCTTGGCCTGGCCACTGGCCGCCGGCGTTCTGCGCGACCTGCCCGGACGGGGGTACGGGCTGGCGCGTGCCCTGGGGTTGCTGGCGCTGTCGTACGTCTACTGGCTCCTGGGGGTGCTCGGCGTCATCCCCAACAGCGACGGCGCCCTGTGGGGTGTGGCGGCCGTCCTGACCGCTGCGGGCCTGGCGGGGTGGTGGCTCGGCCGGAACGACCTCACGACAGAGGCGCGGCGCGAGTGGCGCCACATCCTGCTGGTGGAGGCGCTGTTCGCCCTCTTCTTGGTGCTTTACGCCCTCCACAAGGCGCACGACCCGGCCATCGATCACACGGAAGAGCCGATGGATTTCGCTCTTCTCAACGCCATGGTGCGTAGCCCGCGGCTCCCGCCCAACGACCCCTGGCTGGCGGGGCACGCGGTGAGCTACTACTACCTGGGCTACCTAACGGTGTCCATCGTCGGGCGGCTGGCGGGGGTGCCGACGGCCATCGGCTACAACCTGGGCCTGGCGCATACTCTGGCGCTGACGGTGGTCGGGGGCTATGGCGTCCTCTATGGCCTGCTGCGGGCGTCGGGCGGCGATCGGGGTCGGCGCGCCACGCACGCGACCGGCGTCCTCGGCGGCGTGGCGGTGGCCCTGGCGGGGAACGGGGTGGGGCTCCTGGAGGCGCTGCGGGCGCGGGGCGTGCTCTCTGATGCCGCAGCGCGCTGGTTCGGCGTGCCGGGCCTGGCCGAGGCGGCGCCCACCGGCTCCTGGCTGCCCGAGGGGACCTGGTGGTGGCGCGCCAGCCGCGTCATTCACGACGCCAACATCCTCGGCAAGATCCCCACCGTGATCACCGAGTTCCCCGCCTTCAGCCTGGTCCTCGGCGACCTGCACCCTCACGTGATGGCGCTCCCCTACCAGATGCTGGGGATCGCGCTGGCCGGCGCGCTGTACGCGCTAGGGCGCCGGGGCGAGGCGCGGTCGCGGCGCGATGGCGTCACGCTGGCCGCTGCGGCGCTCGGGCTCGGCGCGTTGGGGTTCCTCAATACCTGGGACCTGCCGACCTGGATCGCCCTCGGGGCGCTCTGCTTCGTCGGGGGGCGGCTGCACGGAGGCGCGACGGCCGGACGCGCCTGGCGCGATGGCGCGCTCCTCGGTGGGGGGCTGCTGGCGGCCGCCATCTTCCTCTACCTCCCCTTCTACCGCGACCTCAGCTCCCAGGCGCAGGGTGTCGGGCTGGCCTACTATGCCAAGACGCCGCTGCGCGCCTTTGCGCTGTGCTTCTTGCCGTGGTTGCTTCCCGTGGTCGTGGAAGCGGCATCGGCGGCGGGGACGGTGCGCCGCCGGGGGCTGGCGCGGCGCACGCTGGCGCTGTGGGCGGGCGTCGTGGTGATTCCCTGGGCGCTGACGGCGGTGCTGGGGGGACCGGGCCGACTGATCCTGGGGCTGGGGGTGGCCGCCGTGTCGGCATCGGCGCTGTGGGTCGCGCTGAGCGTGGCGCTGGCGCTGCTGGGCGCGCGGCTCCTGTGGGCGCACGACTCGGACATTGAGCCCTGCGCCGCCGGGTGGATGGCCGGCGTGGCGCTGCTCCTGGCGCTGGGGCTGGCCTACCTGTGCGAGTTTGCCTACCTGCGCGACCTGTTCGACACGCGCATGAACACCGTCTTTAAACTGTACTACCAGGCGTGGGTGCTCATGGGCGTGGGTGCGACGCTGGCGGCATACCGGCAGTGGCATCGTGGCGGGTGGCGGCGTAATACGGTATATGCATCCCTGTTATTGTTGATGCTCACTTTCTACTACCCCATCGCTGCGGCATACACGCGGGGCGACGGCTACCGGGGCGTGGCGACGCTGGACGGCAGCGCGTACCTGCACGAGACGAGCCCGGCAGAGTACGGCGCCTATCGCTGGCTCGATGCCGCTGGCAACGGCGACGACGTGGTGGTGGAGGCCCCGGGGGAGGAGTACCGTCCCGATACCAGCCGGCTGTCGGGCTGGACGGGCGTACCCACCATCCTCGGATGGCCGGGGCACGAGGCCCAGTGGCGGGGCAGCACGGATTGGATGGCGGAGCGGCTGGCCGATCTCGAGACGATCTATACCGACGCGGATCGCGACGCCGTCGAGGGCGCCATGCGGGCGTATGGCGCCACCTACCTGTACGTGGGTCCTTACGAGTGGGAGCGGTACGGCCTGGACGCGGAGCGGCTGGCGTGGTACGAAACGTGGCTCGAGACGGCCTATGCGGCAGGCGAGGTGCGGTTGTACCGCCTGTCGCGCTAGGATATCGGGAAGCACGAAAGGACACCGCTGGGGGCAGCGATGTCCTCGGTGATCGGTGGTTTCAGCCGAAGGGGCGTGGAGCGCCTACTCGGCGGCGTTGAGCTTTTTCATCAAGCGCGACTTGCGGCGGGCGGCGTTGTTGGAGTGGATGATGCCCTTTTTCGCGGCGCGATCCAGCTCGCTGATGGCGGCGCGCACGGCCTCCACGGCGTCCTCTTCGCCCGTGACGATGGCGGTATTCGCCTGCTTGACATAGGTCCGCATGCGCGAGCGAACGGCGCGGTTGCGAACGCGGCGCTTTTCGCTCTGGCGGATGCGCTTGATGGCGGATTTGATGTTAGCCAACGGTATCCCTCCAGACGGCGGCTAGACGGTCTGAGCATTTGCGAAGAGACAGTATACACGGTACGGGCATGGGTGTCAATTGCGGTGGGAGCGCCTAACCACCAAGGCACCAAGGACTCCAAGGGCACCATGATTTCTTCTCTCGCTGTTACTTTGTTTGTTTTTGGTTTGCTTAAATCACTCACGATACTATTTAATACCATGGTAAGCTGATAATGCTTTTTTTCTTGGCAGGCGGAGGGACCGTGTGCCGCATTGACACCGGGGGACGAGGCCACTAGAATGCGGGGCGGCCCACGGGAGGCCGGCAGGTCGCAATTGTTTGACGTGAAACATCGGCGCAGGCACGGAGGCCGCGTGACAGCATCGACGAACGGCGGGGACGAGCGCCCCATCTGCGACTATGAGAACAGCACCTATCGCACCGACTTTTGGGAGGGGCAGGGGCGCGAGTACGAGGACCTCGCCGAGCGCGCCGCCCTGCGCGCCCTCCTGCCGCCCGAGGGCGGACGCCTGCTGGACATCGGGGCCGGCTTTGGGCGCCTCGCCGATCTCTACGACGGCTACCGTCAGGTCGTGCTGCTCGACTATTCCCTCTCCCAGTTGCGCTACGCCCGGCAGCGCCTGGGAGACGCGCGGTTCACCTATGTGGCGGCCGACATCTACCGGCTGCCCCTGGGGACGGACGCCGTCGACACCACCGTGATGGTGCGCGTGTTGCACCACCTGGTGGACGTGCCCCTGGCGTTCCGGCAGATCGCCCGCGCCACGCGGCCGGGCGGCGCCTTTGTGCTCGAGTTCGCCAACAAGCGCCACCTGAAGAACGTGGCGCGCCACCTGCTGGGGCGGGGCGCCAACCCCTTTTCGCCGGAGCCCTACGCCTTTGCGCCGCTGCACTTGGACTTTCATCCCGAGTGGGTGCGGCAGCGCCTCGAGGAGGCGGGTTTCGCGCGAGAGCAGGCGCGCTCGGTATCCCTCTTGCGCGTCGGCGCCCTCAAGCGCGCCTTGCCCGCCGGCGCGCTGGCGCGACTCGATGCCGCGCTACAGCGGCCCCTGGCGCCCCTGGCGCTGGCGCCGAGCCACTTTTACCGGTGTCGAGCCACCAAGGCGGGCGATGTCGCCGCCGGTGGAGCGTTGACCTTTCGCTGCCCGTCGTGTGGCCACGAGCCGCTGATGAGGGCGGCTGGGGGGTGGGAATGCCATGGCTGCGGCGCCGCGTGGCCCATCGTCGATGGCGTCCACGTCTTCAAGGACGTCGAGGTTGGCCCCAGCGATGGTTGACGATGCCTCGCGAAGCCTCTATACTCAACCGCACGAACACGCAAAGGAGGACGGGCGCATGAAAGTCTCCTGTCTGCAAGAGAACCTGGCCAAGGGCTTGGCCATCGTGGGCCGCGCCGTAGCTACCCGCAGCACCCTGCCCGTGCTGTCCAATATCCTTCTGTCCACGGATGGCTCCCGCCTCAAGTTGTCCGCCACCAACCTCGAGGTGGGGATCAACTGCTGGATCGGGGCCAAGGTTGAGCAGGAGGGGGCTACCACCGTGCCGGCGCGGCTGCTGGCGGATTTCATCAACTCGCTGCCGTCGGAACGGATCGATCTCGACCTCATCACCCGCACGCAGACGCTCAACCTCAAGAGCGGGCGCTTTGAGGCCAACATCAAGGGGATCGACGCCCAAGAGTTCCCCCTCATCCTGATCCCCGAGGAGGACTCGCGGCTGACCATCAAGCCCGACGTCCTGCGCCAGATGATCGACCAGGTGGCGTTCGCGGCGGCGACCGACGAGAGCCGGCCGGTGCTCACGGGCGTGCTCGCCGACGTCACCGACGGCAAGCTCACGCTGGCCGCGGCCGACGGCTACCGCCTGTCGGTGCGCTCCGTCGAGCTGGAGGACGCCGAGGGACGCACCATCAGTGTCATCATCCCCGCGCGCGCCCTGCAAGAGCTGCGCCGCATTGCCGCCGAGCAGGATCAGCCGGTGGAGATGCTCGTGGCGCCGAACCGCAACCAGGTCTTTTTCCACATGCACGACGTCGACCTGGTCTC
>Ga0123328_1000591_pt1 | contig 38077 bp, 28 predicted proteins | sample BioC12SIPDNA_2_FD_89702 | JGI IMG/M metagenome (GOLD analysis project Ga0123328, IMG submission 89702) | Anaerobic biogas reactor microbial communites from Washington, USA - Biogas_R1_A C12 SIP DNA | ecosystem: Engineered > Bioreactor > Anaerobic > Unclassified | place: Washington, USA...
ACCGCCAGACGCATGATGCCGGTCTTGCCTCGCGGGAACGTGACCACGCCGGTTTCTGGGTTGACTGCGATTCGGGGTAGCGTGATGGCGTCTATCATGTAGTAGGCACAGTTCAGCGACACGAGTAGCATGGCTCGCCACTTGAGGTCCGCTGCGGCTAACAACGCATGGAAGTCGTCTCGGTCGATCGCTACAGCGGGTTTTTCGACGGCCCTTGGGGGCGATAGGCGTACACAGAGAGTCAGTACATGACTGATATCCTGTGGGTGGTCCACCTGCCTGAGGGCGTGGCGGAGAATGGTCTTGACCTTGCCGAAGCGGTGTCTGACATAGGTCGTGGACTTGCCGTGGTGGTGGGCCTCACAGACCCGGTCGCGGTAACGGTTGATATGGTTGGCCCTGATTTCGTGGATGGCAGTGACCCCGATGACTTGGCAGAACTCTTCCCAGAACATCCTGGACTTCGCCAGCTCGTTCGGAGTGACCCGGCGGTCCCTGCGGTCGAAGTACATCTCACCAATCCGCTGCAGCGTCAATGAGGGCTCCAGCGGCGGCAGGTCCCTCAGGTGGGCGATTTCCGGAATGCCCAGTTGCTTGCTTGCCTCCAGCGGGTCTTTCAGGATCATCGTCCTGGCCTGCTTCCAGACGATTTCTGGGGGCACGCTAATGAGATCCCCTTGGCCGATCGGCACAATGACCTCATGTTCGGACGACCAGAACTCCCCGACCTCCGGCGACGGATCCGCTTGCCAATCGGTGAATCCGCCGGGAAGCCCCCCGAAAGGAACGCCGAGATGCAGTCGTTGCTTGCCCTGCTCGGCTTGCCACTGCCGAAACCGCATGACGGCAAGATCGAAGTCCCGGCCAAAGCGGATGGATGGTTCAAAGGTCGCATAGTAGCTCTCACTCGACTTGTGGTAGGAGAGACCATGGATCTCCCTACCTTGATGGTCTCTGACGAACTTGGGCGGCCTGCCTTTCCTCTTCTTCCCGGCTTCGCTCAATTCTCCAATCCTCCCGTCCTCTAGGCGGGCTGGATTGTAACGCGGATGCGATACACAACCGCGACGATTCTGCAGGAAAAATGAGTAAAAAGGGCAGAAAGCCCCGACGAGACGGGCGGGATTAAAAGGAACATTAAAAGGAAAAAGGCGGCTGGTGCCGCCTTAAACCGATTACCCCCAAGGGGATTTGAACCCCTGTCTCCAGGATGAGAACCTGATATCCTAGGCCACTAGACGATGGGGGCGCAAATGGATAACCCAATTTTCGATTTTTCAGACAGCCTAATCTTACGCGCGGGGCTATTGGGCGTCAAGGCGGTTTTGGCTAATTTCACGGCCGATTTGGCTGGGTGGTCGGCGCCGCATAGTGGATCAGGCCGGCCCGGCCCAGAAGCTCGTACGCCGGCTGTGGATTGCCCGCCAGAAGCTCGACGTACCCAGCCAGCAGCAGGACCTCGCGGCCGACCTCGTCGCGGCGGATGAGTTGGCGGACCTGTTCAAGCCGGCGGTCGACGATCGTCTTGCCGCCCATGAGGTTACGGCCGTCGTACTCCAAGTAGACCAACTCCGGATGCCGTGCAAGAAGCTGCTCGAGAAGCCCAGCGGCGTTGCGAAGCTCGCCCGCCGCCAGAAGGGCGTTCACCTGCCCGAGAACGGCTGGGATGTGGTCCGGCTGGACCGCCTGGGCCTGCCGGAACAGGGCCGCCGCCTCCAGGTATCGCCCACCGCCCATCTGCCGCTGACCCGCGGTCATCAACTGGGCAACGGGCTCGCCGCCCGGTTCGGCGAGCGTGCTGAGCACCGCCTGCTGCGGCTGAACGCCCGCACGGGGCAGAACCGGCGGCGCCGCGGGCGGCAGGGGGGCTTCGCCTTCCGCAGCCGGCTCGCGAATCACCTGCACCGGCCCTCCCGCCGCGGCTCGCTCAGCCTGCTGGAGCATCTGCCCAAAACCCTGCTCCGGACGGGCGGGGGACGGGACGCCTTCAGGGCCTTCCGGTTCCGCCAGTGGCCCGATCATCGGTTCGACGGGGGATTCCTCCTCCAGAGCCGCCTCGAGTTCTTCGAGCATCAGCTCGCGTTCGAGGGTCCGTTCCGGCAACTGCCGCTCCTCCTCCCCCGGCAGCAGCGGCAACTGCGGCTCCGCCGTCGGCGTCGGTCGGGCAAGCACCGGCGGCACCAGAACGTCGGTCTCGCGGATCCCCTCGGGCAGCGGGGGCAATCCGACCCCGGTCAGCACCGGATCCGAGATCATCGGCACGCGGCGGGCCTCCAGGTTCGTAGCCGGCAGCAGAGAGGGATACCGGGGCTCGGAACTGCCGGGAATATTGAGGCCGGCTTCGAGCGCCGGCAGCGGAAGCACGGTGGAGCTGGGATGATAGTACGGGATGGGCTGGCCAAACGTCTGCCCCTGCCGCACATCCATCACCCCGACGCTCTCCCGCTGAAAACTCCGAAGCCGGTCGCTGCCCAGCGGAGCGCCGAACTGGGTGGGGCTGTCATAGGGCACAAAACCGCGGAAGTCCTTGCCGCCGCGGACATTACCGGTGATAAAGAGGTTACCGTAGTTCGGCTGATAGCGGCTCGGGATCGGCGCGTTATACCCATTGGCACCGACCATGGGCGAGGCATCGCGGGGGGCCGGCCCGACCCCGTAAATCTGCTGCTGGGCCGGTGCCGCAGCCGACAGCAGGGCCGCAACGATCACGATGGCAAGAATCCTTCTCACGCCGGTATCCTCCACACGCTCCGTTCGGAGCCGACGGCAACCGCGGATCGCCGCGCGAAGACACCGACGGCTACCAGATCTGGAGCATTTTCATCAGCCGGCTAATTATAGGGCTTCGTTGCCGCCCCGACAAAGAGCCGGCATCCCCTGAAACCATCGGCATTTGCAGCTTGGGGGGTTCAATAGCGGATTCGCCCGGTCCGCTGCTGCCCGACCGCCCGTGAAGGTGGTCGATGGCCTCACGCCGGGCCTTGGCCATCGTGGGCGTGCGAAACTCGCGATACCCCTTGACCTGATCGACCGCCTCGACCGCGCCCTGATAGCGGCGATACTGCTCCTGATCGCGATAGTCAAACCCATCGACGATCTGCTCGAACCAAGCCAGGAACTGACGGTCTTCCCGGTGGTAGAACGGCAGGTGCTTCCGGACGAACCGCAGGTTCTTCAGGAGATACATCGTCCAGTGCGGTACGCGGAGCGAGACCTTCAAGCCGAAGAACCGCGGGTGGAACGTCCGCCGATAGCGAATCCGATCGCCGTTGGCCGCGTTCACGTTGTAGCGGTGGTTGTCGCGCCGCTGCTTCTCGTAGCTGGTCAACACGTGAGCCACGTAGAACTCGTCCTTGACCAGCATGAGCTTAAAGAGGTTTCGCGCGACCGCCCGGGTAACGGCGAAATCATATTTCTTAAGGTCGCGGACGTAGGTCTGCCGCAGCCGCGCGGCGTACCGCTGGGCGTAGGCCAGCCCTTCGTACTGGATCAACTCGTAGAGGTACCGCGCCACGTCCGTCATCGTGTCCTTGTCCAGGTCGCGACAGCGCCGCAGCGTGGTGTAGACCAGGTACTTGTACTGACGGGCCAGCGTCGATCCGCCCAGACGCGTCCGCTCCAGAATGTTCGCCTTCTCGCGGACGATCCGGGCGATGTTCTTCGGCGCCGTCTTCTCCGCGAAAAGCCCCGGATGGGCGACCAGCTTGCGGCCCAGGTTGAACGCCCGCAGGTTGCTCTTGAATTCGGCGGGCAGGCTCTGCGTGATGGCCCACTCGATGTTTTCCAGGCTCACCGGAATCAATCCCAACTGGTAGGCCAGCCCCAGCAGCGTGATGTTGGCGTAACGCTTGGTGCCAAAGAGCCGCTCGCACATGGCGGTGACGTTGTGGGCGTAAAAGGCGTCCGAGCGGGTGTGGGCGCGGATGTGGGTTTCCATATCCTTGGGATCGAAGTCCTCCCGCCCGCACAACGCGTTGATCGTCAGCATCTTGTCGGTGTTGACGACCGCGGCGGTGCGGCTGCGGCTGGCGATCCTGGCCAATCCCTCGCCATGGATGGCCCGCGCCGCCTCGACAATATCCAGGCCCAGCAGCAGGTCAGCCGAACCGTACGGCATCACCTGGCACTGGGGCGAGGTGTCCTTGTAGAACGCCAACTGGCTATAGACTCCGCCGTTGCGAATGGCCAGGCCCTTCTTGTCCGCGAACGCGATCCGATAGCCCTCGCGAGCCCCCGCCCGCACGAGGATCGTGGTGGCCAGGCCGATGCCCATGCCGCCGATCCCCGCGACGTACGCCCGCCAGACCCCGCCCACCGCCCGGATCTTCGGCTCGGGAATGCGCTCGAACTTGATCTGGTGCCCGCGCGGCCGCGGCGGCCGCCGCCGGATCACCTCGACCTGCTCAAAGCTCGGGCACGCCCCGATCTGTTCGCAAAGCCCGTCGTTGACGCACCATGAAAGGTCGATGGCGGTCTTGGGCCCGTAAACCGTCTGCTCGGTGGTCAACCCCGGACAGCCGGTCAAACGTGTGCACTCCAGACAGTGTTCGCACAGCTCCGGCGTGACGTTCGTGAAGGTCTCGCGGGCCAGAAACCCGGTCTTGCGCTGCTCAGCCCGCTGGCGGTCCAGCTTGCGGCGGAGGGTCAGAATGCCGCATTCCTTGTCGGCCACGATCACCTTCACGCCGTCGCGGACGATCGTCTTCTCCAGGAGCTTCTTGTAGCGCTTGTGGTTCGAGGGATCGACGCGAACGACGTCGGCCCCGCCCATCGCGGTGACCGCCCGCACGATCTTCTCGATGTCCTGACGCGGTGTGAGGTTGCCCAGGACGTCCTCCTCGACGCCCGGCGTCGGCTGATGGCCGGTCATCGCCGTCGTGCGGTTGTCCAGGATGATGTACGTGATGTCCTGCCCCGCCTTGATCGAGTTGCTGATCGCGATCTGGCCGGAGTGGAAAAATGTCGAGTCGCCCATGAAGACGACCTGCTTGTTGGTGATAAACGGATCGATCCCCGCGCCGGTCGCTCCACCCAGCCCCATGCCGCTGTAGTTGTGCATGAGCCGCTCGTTCGGAGCGAACATCAGCATCGTGTAACAGCCGGTATCGCCGTGGAATACCAGATCGACCGGGCCGCAGCGGTGCTTGCGCCGCATGTATTTGGCGTCCATGAACTGCCGGCAGATCTCCAGCAACACGTTCGAGCTGTCGCGGTGCGGACAGCCGGGACAAAATGTCGGCGTCCGCGACGGGATCGCGAACCGTACCGACGAGGCCTGCCGGATGGTCGCCAGACTCTCCTCGAACTTGGCCGCCATCCGCGAGGCCAGCGGCTGATCGACCAGGCGGAACAGCTTGACCAGCTTCTCGATCACGATCGACGGGTGCAGGCCCAGCACCGCCGGGAACCCCTCGTGGCCGGACGGGAACCGCTTGCCCCAGACCTGGCCGAACCGCGTGCCCGGATTCAGTTGCCGCACCCGCCCGACCACCTCCGCCACCTGCTGCTCCAGGAACCCGCGACGCTCCTCGACGACCACCAGGTACTCGACGTTGGCTGCGAACTCCGCCACCTGCCGGTCGCTCAGCGGATAGGTCATGCCCAGCTTGAGAATCGGGAACTTGTCCGCCAGACCCAGCTCGGACAGGGCCGCCCGAAGGTGCTGCCACGCCACCCCGCACGTGACGAACCCCACCTTGGCCTTCCCAGCCGGGCCGACCTGAACGTTCACGCCCGCCTGCTCCGCCTCAGCCAGCAGCCGCTCCACCCGCTCCGGCATGCCCACTTCCTTCTTCCCCGTCCGGGGCGGAAGCAGCACCGTGTTCTCCGGATCCAGCGTATCGGTCCGAATCAGACCCGGGTTGTTCATCGACTGCTCGGGCCAGTGGTTCGGGCCCAGCCGGACCGACGCCCCGCCGTCGGCCAGCGTGGTCGTCATGATATACCCAGCGTAAAGCCCCGAAGCCTGGCTCAATCGAAATGCCAGCGGCACGAAGTCCTTGACCTCCTGGCAGGTCGACGGCTCCAGGACGAACATCCGCAGGTGCTGGCAGAGGTACCGGCTGTCCGCTGGCACCTGGGTCGAGTCCGACCACGGATCGTCGCCGAAAACCACCACCGCCCCGCCCTGAGGGTGGGCCCCCGCCAGGTTGCCCAACGCCAGACCGTCCGAGGCCACATGGCCGCCCACGCTCTTGAACACCGTCATCGCCCGCAACGGGGCCATCTGGGTCCCGTTGACCATCGCGATGCTCACCGCTTCGTTGTTGGCGATGTGGGCGCAGACGCCCTTTTCCCGCAGGATGTCCCTGAGTTTGCCCAGAATATCGAAGAAGGTGGCCACCGGCGAACCGGGATAGCCGGTCAGCAGGTGGACGCCGCCCGGGGTCTCGAACGCGCCCTTGACCAACAGCTCATTGCCGTTGAACAGGGCCGTCCCCGAATCGGCTAGGAACTTGTCTCGATCGTCCGAGGGTATCATCCACTATCCTTCATCCGTCGCTGACGGAACAGTTCGTAAAAACTCGCCGATGCCCGGAAACAGTGCCTGCCCTAGCTCTTATAGTTCGGGCCTGTCCCCCAGTTTAACTTCGTCTGGAGCGTATGCCAACGACTATGTTGGCGGTTGTGGACCAGCAGGAACTTGCCCCGGGCCCGCCGGACGGCCAGGACTGACCCCGGCGAGACCACCTTGGTGACCTGGCCGTCGACGATCCACGTGCTGCCGGCGTTGATCCGGCACGCCCGCACGTCAATCCGGGCGTCCTCGCTGAGCACCAGGGGGCGATAGGTCAGCGAATGGGGACAGATGGGAGTCAAAACGATGCCGCCGGTCAGCGGATCGAGGATCGGGCCGCCCGCGGCGAGGTTATGGCCGGTCGAGCCGGTAGGGGTCGAAATGATGAGTCCATCGCCTCGCATTAAGGTTAAATCAGCATCATTGATGCAAATCGTCACCTCAATCATGCGAAACGGCGGTCCGGCCTGAAGGACCAGATCATTGACGGCCAGGCTGGTAAAGGTCTGGCCATTTTCCTCAAGCTGGGCATCGAGCATGAGACGCTGGGTGATGACCAGACAATCCTTGACAATGCAGTCGGCGACGTCGTCAAGGTCGCTCAGACTAAATTCAGCCAAATAACCCAGTTTGCCTAAATTGATGCCGATGACGGGCAGTTGCTTGTCGCCGAAGGTGCGGGCAACCCGCAGGATGGTGCCGTCGCCGCCCAGCACGATGGCCAGCTCGGCTTCGGGAATAACCACCGGTTCGGAGGCATCGCCGGGCAGATCGACGTCGATCAGTTCGGTGCACCGCCCCAGCCGGTTCCTGACCTGTTCGAGGGCCGACTGCACGCCCGGGCGGGCGAAGTCGGCCAGAACGAGAACCCTCTTGCGGCAAGCGCTCATCTTCCTACCTTCAGTTGCCGGGCTCGCGACTCCGCTTGGCGAGGCGAGCCTTCCCGGGCCACTTCAGGCCCGGCCAGACCCAGGGCCTCGCGCACCGTGCGGGCGATCCCGTCGGCGTCCAAGCCGACCAGCTCGAGCTGCCAGCTTCGCGAACCGTGAGGGATCAACTGATTGGCCGGCAGACCCACCTGCCGGATCCGGCTGACGGGCAGGCCGCGCTGGGCCGCCGCCTGGAGCACCGAAGCCCCGAACCCGCCCACCTCGCTGTGATCTTCCAGGACGATCAGCGGTCTGTCCCGGCCGATCAGATCGGCGATCAACCCCTGGTCGAGCGGTTTGGCGAACCGGGCCGAAACCACGCCGACGTTCAACCCGTCGCGCGACAGTTCCTGGGCGGCGATCATGGCGGCCGCCGCCGGCGAGCCGTAGGCCAGAATCGTTGCGTCGCCGCCTTCGCGAAGCACGCGGGCCTTGCCCAGCTCGAACGGAACCGCCGGTCCGACCGGATCGGGCGCCAGGTCACGCGGATACCGGATGGCCACCGCCTTGCCGCAGTGGACCGCAAACTCCAGTGCCCCTTCAAGCTCCAACCCGTCGGCGGGGGCGCAGCAGATCATCTGGGGCAGAACCTGCAGAAACGCCAGGTCGGCAAATCCGTGATGGACCGCCCCGTCCGACCCGACCAGCCCCGCCCGGTCGAGGGCGAAAACCACCGGCAGACCCTGGAGGACGACCTCCTGCCAGACCTGGTCAAAGGCCCGCTGGAGAAACGTCGAGTAGATGGCGACGACGGGCTTGTGGCCGGATTTGGCCAGCCCAGCCGCCAGGTCCACCGCCGCGCTCTCGCAGATGCCCACGTCGAAGTAGCGGTCGGGAAACTGCTTGCGGAACTCGACCAGCCCCGTCCCGTCCGGCATGGCCGCCGTCAACGCCACGATCTTCTCATCCTTCTCCGCCAGTTCGACGATCTTGCGGCCGAAGACGCACGTGTAGCTCTCCCGCTCACCCACCTTGATGATCGCTTCGTCGCCGTTGATCTCGTACCCGCTGGGGCTGTGGAACTTGCACGGGTCGGAAGAGGCGAAACGGCAGCCTCTGCCCTTCTCGGTGTGGACGTGGAGAATGATCGGGTACGGCGCGTCGCCGACGACCTTCAGCGCCCGGATCAGCGTGGGCAGGTCGTGCCCGTCGATCGGTCCCAGGTACGTCAGGCCCATCTGCTCGAAAATCTGGCTCGGCGAAAGGGCGGTCTTGACGCCCTGTTTGAGGTGCTGAAGGCTCTCGCGGAGCGACCGGCCGACCGAGGTCAGGTCGAGAATGTTGTGGGCGCGGCGCTTCAGATCCTCGTAGGCGTGGGTGAACCGCACGCGGTTCAGGTGCTTGGCCAACCCGCCCTGCGTGACGTCGATGGCCATCGAGTTGTCGTTGAGCACGATCAAAAGCTGGCGCTTCAGAAGCCCAGCGTTGTTGAGCCCTTCGAACGACAGGCCGTTGACGATGCTGCCGTCGCCGACCACCGCGATAATCCGGTTGGATCGGTTGGCCAGGTAGTCGCCGTGGGCCAGACCCACCGCCGTGGCGATGGCCGTGCCGGCGTGGCCGACGGAAAACTGGTCGTGGTCGCTCTCGCGAACGTCGGGAAAACCGCTGATCCCGCCGCGCTGGCGAAGCGTCGCGAACCGGTCGCGCCGGCCGGTGACGATCTTATCGACGTAGCACTGGTGGCCGACGTCCCAGATCAGCCGGTCGGGCGGAAAATCGAAGCAGTGGTGGATGGCCAGCGTCAGCTCGACCACGCCGAGATTGCTCGCCACGTGGCCGCCGGTTCGCGAGACGGTATTGGCGATCAGCTCGCGAAGCTCAGCCGCCAGGTCGCGAAGCTGGCCCGTGCTCAGCTTCTTGACGTCGGCTGAGCTGTTGATGCTTTCGATCAGACTCATGATGCTGTCTTTCCGGTTAATCTAGTGTGAACGGTCGATGACGAATCGGGCCAGAAGCGCCAGCGGCTCAGCCGCCGGGCCCAGCGGCCGGAGGCGCTCGACCGCCTGGTCGACCAGCGCCGAGGCGCGGCGCCTGGCCTGCTCCGCGCCGACCAGCAATGCGTAGTTGGGCTTGCCCGCCGCCTCGTCCTTGCCCGTCCGCTTGCCGAGGTCCTGCTCGCAGCCGTCCAGGTCCAGCAGGTCGTCGGCGATCTGGAACGCCAGGCCCAGATCGCGGCCGTAGTCGCCAAGCCCATCGACCGTCGCCGGATCGGCGCCCGCCGCCAACCCGCCCAGCCGGGCGGAGCAGCGGATTAAAGCCGCCGTCTTGAGCAGGTGAATCCGCTCCGCCGTCGCCACCTCGCCCGCTTGGCTGTCAAACTCGATATCCAGGGCCTGACCGCCGGTCATGCCCGCCGCCCCGGAGGCCTGGGCCAGTTCGCCCACCATGCGGGCCGCCGTCACGCCGTCGCTCACGCTGCGGACCAGCAGCTCGAACGCGAAGATCACCAGGGCATCGCCGGCCAGAATGGCCATCGCCTCGCCGAACATCTTGTGGTTGGTGGGTTTGCCGCGGCGAAGGTCGTCGTCGTCCATCGCCGGAAGGTCGTCGTGGATCAGCGAGAAGGTGTGGACCATCTCCATCGCCACCGCCGGCGGCATCGCCCGCTCGTCGCGCCCGCCGCACGCCCGGCTCGCCAGCAGCACCAAAGCCGGGCGGAACCGCTTGCCGCCAGCCTCGAGGCTGTAGCGCATCGCGCGAAGCAGAACCGGCGGGCCGTCCAGCATCGAATCGCAGCACGCGACGATGGCCCGATCCACCTGTTCCGCCAGCCCGCTCAGAAGGCTTCGAATGTCCTGCCCTGACTTTGTCGTCACGGTCAAACTCGCCAAAGGCCGTTTCGCCGATCGCTCAAGACCCTGCGGAACGCCGAAAACGGCTCGCTGTACGATCAGCGCGAAATAATTCTGTAAGTCTAACCGATCAGGGCGGGAAAAGCCAGTTTATGTCAATTTATGCAGAGGATTCACCGCTTTCGGCCGGCCCGCTCGAAAAACCGCCTACTCGCGGGTGATTGTGCAATAAAACATTGGCTCCTCAGGGCTTATGCGGAGTTCAGTGCCTACTGGGCCGGATTCGTACTCAGCCAGGTCGAACGAGTACTTGTGGTACCTCGCCCCCGCCGGCCACGGGCCGCGAATGGTCCCGCCCACCCGGTCCACGATGACCGGCGGCTTGCCCGGCTCGACCACGCTGGTGGCGAGTTGCTTGATGATCCCCGGCTTGGCCCGCGACGGGTCGATCGTAAACCCCGTGTTCTGGCTCTTGGCGACCATCGAAACCACGATCTCGGACGATTCGGTCAGTGGCCGGCCATCGTTGGCGGCGATCGTGACGCAGCCGAAGCCGGCGCTGTTGGGCAGCATCGCGTCGGTCGCCGCACCGACCCGTATCCCCTCGACCGACCAGCCGTCGGCGAACGCCCACCGCTCGCCCGGCCAGCCCACCACCGACTTGCACCGCGGCGAGTCGATCACCAGTTGCCCACCTTTGCCTGGACCGGACCACTGGTAAACGATCTGCCCGTCCGCCGCGCGGATTGGGCTGGTGGTCGGCGGCAGGGGCAGCGGATGGCCCGGAACCGCATCCCGCGGGGCCGAGCGGGCCGACCATCGCTGATGCACCCACGGCGAAGACGGCCCGTCGGGCTCGACGCGGACCCTCGCGCCAAGGCTGTGGGCGTCCATGCGCAGCCATGTCGCGTCCAGCCAGGACCGATCGAACATATCGTACAGGATGTCGCGCCCGTACACGTGAATCCGCGGCTTTTCCGCCGCCGGCACAGCGAAGTTCAGAAACATCGCCCCTTGCGCCTTGATCTGCGAAAGGAACACCTCGTCGTTGTGGAAGGTCAAGCCGATATGGTTGGCCTCCGGACTCGAATCGTTACAGTTGGGCAGCGGCCAACCCGTCAAACTCGCGTAGTCGCCGGCTGGGTGATGGTCGCCCGGCCAGCCGAACCAGAAAACCCCGTCCCAGTCGTTCCACGCCGCGTACGTCCCCAGCCGGGCCGGCATCTCCGCCAGAAACGGGTTGGGACGGTACATGTTGCACTCGTAGCCGACCACGGGCTTACCCTCAAACGGCTGAGCCTCGGTGTTGCCCGCGAACGCGGGGAACGACTCCAAGCGGGTCTGCCACGGATACCGCGGATCGCCCGCGTTGGTGGTGAACTGGACCTCATAGTTGCCGCCGGTCGAAAACGTGCCGAGGCTGTTGGCGTAGTGGCACGGCAGCGACCAGTTCGCGTTGCTGGTGGTGATGGCGATCGGAGCCACGTTGATGCCGACGCCCTCAGGAGCCAGCGTGCGCACCTCGCGGATGAACCGCTGATTGTAGCAGTCGTACAGGTCGATCACGAAGCGGACCACGTCGCGGGCCCGTGCGTCGGTGTAACGCCTCCCGTCGCCCGCAGCCTGCGTGGCGGTCTCGCCCTTCTGCTCAGCGGTGATGGCCGCGACCACCGGATCGCTGCGGACCGGGGCGAGGGCGATCGTGCCGTCCTCCAGCGATTCGCCGTCGTTCAGGCCGCTCCAGGCCTCGCGGAGATTCTCCGTCGTGCCATAGCGCTCGACGAGCCAGCCGTTCCACCTGGCCAGCAGCTTCGTCAGGAAATACCCGTCCAGCCCGCGGAACGAACCGTTGAGCAGGCTGTCCACAAACGCGTTCTCGTTGGTCATCTCCCAGATCGCGATGTGCGGGTCCTCGGCGTAGGACAGGCCCGTGTAAGGGTTTACGTGGCGAAGCTGATTCCTGGCCGCCTCCAGAAACACCTCGCCCAGTCGCTCATCGATGTACATGTGCGTAGTCCAGGCCCCGCGCCCAGCGGTGGCGACCGCTGCGACCCAGGCCTTCCGGTCGGCTTCATCGCCGGCCGGCAGCACGTCATAGTCAGCGGCCTTCGGATGGCACCACGCCCGGCTGAAGGACATGTACAGGTACAACTCCTCGCGGTCCGCCCGGGCGATCATCAGGTCCACCAGGTCCATTGGCGAGCCATCGCCCTTTTCGTAGTCGTTGACCAGGTAGCTGGGCCGGTTCGGGTCGGCGCTGGCGAACACGCTGGCGTCGTACATGTGAAGCCGCAGCGCGTTAAACCCGCAGACCGCGGCCCGGTGCGTCATGTACTCGATCTCCCGATGGTCCCACCCCGCCGGGTTGACGATGCCCACCCCCCAAAACCGAATCCGGTCCACTCCGCGGTAAAAATGGCCGTCGCGGGCGGTCACGTACTCAGCCGCCGATGCGGCGGAGGTCAGGACAACCAGCGCGACCAGCACTCGAACCCAAACAACCATCAGCATCTCCCTGTGCAGTACACCAATACACTCGCCTCATTATACAACCTGACGATGGCCAGGTTGCCGTGGGTGGACATCGCCCACCAAAATGAGGAAACAAGGAAACAGACGGCATTCTTATCGGACGTACCTTCCAGCCCCAGGCATTCGGCGACCGAATCAATACCAGATCGTCAGAATCAGGTGGGGTTCCGGGTGCTTGCCTTCCCAGACGCCCACCGTGGACTCGACGATCTTGATCTCGACCTCGGGGTTCTGGTCGACCCATTCGTTGATGGTCTGGCTCATGAAGTTCACCGCCCCGTCGTTCATCTTGGTATGGAAGATCCGCACGCGGGTGGCCCCGGTGCCGCTCTTGTTGACTGCCCGGGCCAGCTTGCTGTCGTCAAAGCCGCCCTGCGAAGCCACGCCGCCCGCACCCATCGCCTTGATGATCCGCGAGCTCGACTTGTCCATGTCGTCCTCGTCGACCAGGGAAAGGGGCTCTTCCTGGCCGGCGACCGCGGGGGCGGCGGTGGACGACGATTCGGACTTCTTCTCGTTGAGGCAGACCGCGCAGAGCAGTTGCCCCGCCCAGAAGGCCGCCCGGCCCGCCTTGATGTGTTCCGGATAGACCGTGGCCCCGCAGACCTCGCACGATTTGAGCTCCTCATCCGCCATGGTCCGACACCTCCCGTCGCAAGATTGGCCGTCGATTTGCCCTTGGCATTGAGACGGCCGCCATTATAAACTGGCCCGTTAACTATCGTCAAATGTTCAAGGAGCGGTTCACGTTATGTCCAGGATCCGAATCGGACTGATCGGCGGCAGCGGCCTCGGCGACGAGCTGTGCAAAGCGATTAGCGGACGCGAGTATTTCTCCGACACGCCGTTCGGACGGCCCAGCGGCCCGATCATCTGCGGCGAGTGGGAAGGCGTGCCCATCGCCGTGCTCGCCCGACACGGACAGGGACACGTCTACGGGCCCTCGCACGTGCCGTTTCGGGCCAATATCTTCGCCCTCAAGCAGGTCGGCGTCACCCACATCATCGCCTCCGGAGCGGTCGGCTCGCTCCGCGAGGACGTGCATCCGGGCGAACTGCTGATCCCCGACCAGGTGATCGACAAGACGTACAAACGCGACAACAGCTTCTTCGGCAAGGGAATCGTCGCCCACGTCGAGTTCGATCAGCCGTTTTGCCCCATTCTGCGCAACGTGCTGCTCGAAACCGGCAAGGCCATGGCCGTCAAGGTCCATAAGAAGGGCACCTACGTGTGCATGGAAGGCCCGCAGTTCTCGACGGTGGCCGAGTCCCACCTGCACCGCAGCTGGGGCGGCGACGTGATCGGCATGACCTGCATGCCCGAGGCCAAGCTCGCCCGCGAAGCCGAAATCTGCTACGCCATGGTCACGCTGCCGACCGATTATGACTGCTGGAAACCCCACGAGGAAGGCCGCAGCAAACGCGACCTGCTGGCGGAGATCATCGAAAACATGGCGCGGGCGTCGAAACTGGCCACTGAACTAATAAAAGAATCACTTAGGGCCGTCGCGAAGATGGCGCCCGAGCGGCTCGACTGCCCGTGCCGCAACAGCCTCGAACTGGCGATCTGGACCGACCGCTCCAGGATCGCCCCAGCCGAGGTCCGACAGTTGGAACCCCTTATCGGGCGGTACTTTAACCACGGCTAAGGGCCCCCGATGGCGGCGCCCCAGCGGCGGGGCTGGACCGCCGCCGTATAATCGGACAGGAAAGAGGGCTCCAAAGGTCCAGGAAGATTGGCGTTCGATATGACGGCGAACAAGGACAGGTTAACGCGCGACCGATGGGCTCAGCGGGCCTACACCCTGACCGAACTGATGGTCGTTGTGGTTGTCATCGTCCTGCTCATGGCCGCCGCCATCCCGGCCGTCCGGGCCCTCCAGGCCGGCTCAGCCGAGGCCGAAGCCTACAACACCGTCAACGCCGCCCTCCAGGCCGCCCGAAGCTATGCTATCATGAACGACGTCACCACCGCCGCCCGCTTCCAGCCGAATGGAAAGATCGTGCTGGTGTATGAATATGAGGGTGACGGGGGGGCTTGCGTGAAAGGCGCAGGCGCGGTCGTACCACTTCCTGCTATTTTCTTCCCGGTGCTCGACCAGAAGCCACTGAAGATGCCGAAAGGCTATGCGGTGGCGGACCTGACGGATGCCGACCCTAACACCGCACCGGTGGATATGAACTACTTTGAGGAACCGTTCTACATCTGCTACGGGCCGCAAGGGAATATCATTAGGTCCAGTGTTTGGGTTGGGCTGTGCAACAACAGTGGGGTTCCAATGAACCCGACATTCACCGGCACCACAGTCGGGTTGGCTTGGGACTTGACGAGGTTTGACGCTGCTGGCGCATCTTACAGCGAGTGGCGGACATTTCTCGATGACCCCAACAACGTCAACAACGTGGACGCGGCCAAACTATGTCGTTTTGCAGTAGTAGCTACGACGTATGACGACGCCGAGTACGAGGCAAGAGTCAACGACGCGGACCGCTATGGTGGGTATGTTGATACCGCCGGCAGTCAGCCTCAGAGAAGAGACTCTGTGAGTCGTGTAGCGATATTCAGGACATCCGATGACTGGGAGCGGTTGCCGATCTACGCGGCTGACGCTACCGTGCGGTCGAAGGAGAAGGTCTTCCGCGAAGAGATCTTCGGAGACGAGACGGTGAGCGACCCGAATACTCTGGCCGTGGACCCGAACGGGGCCGACAAGTTCCGCGAGATCTTCATCAATTCCTACACCGGCCGGATTATGCGGCCGATCGAGTGACCCTCGCGGCGAACGAGGCGTATTGAGCAGGGCGGTCTTCGGACCGCCTTTTCTGTTGGCGTTTGCGGTGCGGTCGGATTATCATGGCACGTCCGTCACTGGAATCACCGCCCGGTCACGTGTCATTCCCGCGCAGGCGGGAATCCAGAATCTCGAAGGTCCATCACCGGCCAAAGACCTGGATTCCCGCGTGCGCGGGAATGACAGGAGGGAAAGCCCGTCTCCTCGGTCACTCGACCGCGCCCGGGACTTGGTCAAGTGGAGGTTAATGGCTGGGTGAAAGGTTGATATCTGTAGTCTGCGGAAGTCCGCAGCGGCGGAGGGTTCACTCCTTGCGGGAAGTAAGATGGTATTCGGAATGAACAGTCCAGAGGCGATCCGGACGGCTTGGGACGCTCGCGCGGCCCAGTACGCGGAGTCGCTGTCGCGGGCGGACGGCCGGGCGATTGGGGTGGCGGTGGAACTGGAGCACTTCCGTCGGGCTCTGCCGAAGCGGCTGGACCTGAATCTGCTCGATGCGGGCTGCGGGCCGGGGTTTCATGGTCGGCGGTTGGTGGCTGAGGGACATCGCGTGACATTCGTCGATGTGTCGCCGGCCATGCTGGAGCGGGCGCAGCGGGACGTGGGTGAACTGGCCAGCCGGGCGGTGTTCATCGAGGGCGACATCCGGGGCGTTCCGGCGTTGGCGGATGGGTCGTTCGACGGCGTCATCGCGGGCGGAACCGTCATCTCAGACTGCGGCGACCCGAGAGCCGCGATCGCGGAACTGAGGCGCGTGCTTCGTCCAGGCGGCGTTCTTGGCTTCTCGGTCCGCAATCTGCTGGGTCCGCAACAGCGAACGGAGCGGACGGAGGTCGTTCGCGGCGGTGGAGACGGCTTTGACTGGCATTTCTTCTCGCCCGAGAGCCTGATGTCCTTCTGCCAGCGGCATTCGCTGGCGGTCAAAGCCATCCACCCGGTGCACGTGGAAGGGCTGTTCGACCAGGATGTGGCGAAGTCAGTTGCGGCGCACCTGGCTGCGGAACTCTCGCGGGACGTGCTGGCAAGGTCGTGGGAGTTGTTTGCGATAGCGACCAGGAAGGGAACCCCGCGGAAACGCGGAGAAGCAGCGGACACAGCCCGTGCCGAAATGCGTGTGGCGGATGTGGAGGAATGATGATCAGGCACGCCACGGAAAAGGACATTCCTGCGATCGGGCGGTTGATGCGGTCCGAACCGGGTTTCTGGAAGTGCGACAGCCGGCCGGACGCTCTGCGGATTGCTCTTGCCTCGGCCGGAACACTCGCGGTCGTCTGGGACGACGGGTCGGAGATACTCGGGTTCGCCTGTGCCCACGACTGCGGCTTTCGGGCATACCTGAGTGAACTCATCGTCCACAAGACGGCGAGGAGTCGCGGGATCGGAAAGGAGCTTGTTCGACACATCGAGGGCGAGTTGAGGCGGCGCGGCTGTCCCGTCCTGTTTTCGGATGTGTGGCGAACCGCGGAGCCGTTCTACCGGTCGCTGGGATGGTCGGAGCCCGACGTCACGCTGTTGAGGAAAAGACTGGACGCGGAGGCCGAAGAGACGTAACAAGCCGGAAGAAACGATGGCTTGGTCGTAAGCCGGATGGAGACAGGCGATGCGGATATTGAACATCGGGTCGATGAACGTGGATCACGTCTATGCGGTCGAGCACTTCGTGCGCCCGGGCGAGACGCTGGCGAGCAGCCGGTACCAGGTCTTCGCGGGCGGCAAGGGGTTCAACCAGTCGATCGCCCTCGGCCGCGCCGGCGCGGCGGTCCGCCATGCGGGCATGGTGGGCAAGGACGGCGCGTGGCTGGTCGATCGGCTCTCGCGTGAAGGGGTCGATATCGAATTCGTGGAAGTGACGGACGGGCCGACGGGACACGCGATCATCCAGGTCGCGCCCAGCGGCGAAAACGCGATCGTGCTGTTCGCCGGGGCGAACCACCAGGTGACCCAGGAGGCGATCGACCGGGCGGCTGTGTCGTGCTCAGCCGGCGATTACCTGCTGCTCCAGAACGAAACCAGCGCCGTGGCAAACGCCATCCAGATCGGCAAACGGCGCGGCCTGAAGGTCGTACTCAATCCCGCCCCGATGACCGCCGCCGTCCGCGACTATCCGCTGGACGCGGTGGACCTGTTCATCCTCAACGAAACCGAAGCCCAGGGACTGACCGGCGAATCGTCAGCCGATGCCATCCGCGCCGCCATGCGCACGCGGTTCCCCCGCGCCGCGACTGTCCTGACGCTGGGCCGCCAGGGCGCGATGTACTTCGACGCCGACCGCCAGCTTCACCAGCCGGCCGCCGCGGTCCAAGCGGTCGACACCACCGCCGCCGGCGACACCTTCATCGGCTACTTCCTGGCCGAACTGACCCAAAGCAACGACCCAGCCAAAGCCCTCGCCCTCGGCTGCCGCGCCGCCGCCATCTGCGTAACCCGACCCGGCGCATCCGATTCGATCCCGCTGAGAAAAGAAGTGGAGTGAGCGTCATAGGGTGGGCGCCGCCCACCGAAATCTCCCGAAGCCAAGGCCGGAAGCACACATGCGACGGAGGCTTTGAATGCGAGAATTGGGCATCTATGCGTGGTTCGGCTACGATCTGCCCCTTTCGGAGCGTCTGGAGATGATCGCGGCGGCGGGATTCGCCAGCACCTGTCTGTGGCTGGGTCCTGTCGAGGCCATGGTGGCCGCGTCGCAGGCCGATCGGATGCCGGAACTGGCCCAGCGGTGCGGGTTGAGGATCGACAACGTTCACGCGGAATACCTCGGCTGCAACAGCCTGTGGACGGACGCCGACAACGACGATGTCTTCGGCTCCTACAGCACGGCGATCGATTTCTGTCGGCGCCATGGCATCCCCATTCTCGTCGCCCACGTGACTCAGGGGCTGAACCCGCCTCCGGCAGGGGAGGCCGGGCTGGACCGCCTTCGCCGACTCGTCGATCAAGCCGGCGAGCAGGGCGTCGTGCTGGCCATCGAAAACACCAACCGGCCCGACTACGTGGATTTTCTGCTGTCCCGCTGCGACCTGCCGAGCCTTGGACTGTGCTACGACTCATCGCACGACTTCCTAAAGGGAACCCCTCCGCTGAGCATCCTGAAGCGATGGGGCCATCGGCTGGTGACGGTTCATCTCTCGGACAATCACGGCCAACGCGACGACCACACCCTGCCGGGCGACGGCATCGTCGACTGGCAGGCCCTGATCGCTTGCTTCCCAGCCGACTCCTACCGCGGGCCGGTCATGCTGGAGGTGGTTCCTGATCCGCAGGCCCGGCTCGACGCACGCGAGTTCCTGACCGACGCCCATGCGAGGGCGGCGGGAATCATGGAACAACTGAGCCCAACGAAGCCTGAAACGAACGCGTAACGACACGCCCTCAATGACACTCTGGAGCAACGCATGGCGATCGCCCGGAAGTTCGGCGAACTGGTGTACAAATGGCACGTGCCGGGTCTGCTGGCGGCGGCGGAAGGGCTGCCGGTGCGGGAGACCTCGACGGCGCGTTTCAACCTGGACGTCGACGCGTGGTTTGGCGAGGCGTGTTCGCCCACCATCGCCAACGTCGTCGGCCACATGAGGCGAATCCAGGCGGCCGACCTGCAATGCCCGATCCTCCTCTCAGCCGAAGGGCACGTCTTCGACGGCCTCCATCGGCTGGCCCGGTGCCGCCTCGAAGGCATCGAGACGATCGCATATCAGCAGTTCCAAACGAATCCCGAACCCTTCGAGATCATTTCGTTCGAGGATTTCCGCAAGGCCAAACCGCTGATCGCCGCGACCCTGGCGTGGATGGAAGAGCACTTGCTGTGACCGTTGAGCAGCCAAAACGAGTCCGCAAGGTGGCTACGAATTCCTGACCTCCTGATCCCCTGACGCCCCGACCACCTGCTTCAAAATTCCTTGACCTGGCGGATCAGTTCGCTGACCAGATTCTCCGCCGGGACCTTCGCGACGCACTGGCCGCTGCGGTAGATAAAGCCGTGCTCCCTGCCCGCGATCAGCGCCACGTCGGCGTCCGCCGCTTCGCCCGGACCGTTGACAATGCAGCCCATCACCGCCACGCGGATCGGCTTCTTGATCCCGGCCAGTCGCTTCTCGACGCGATCGGCGATCTTGACCAGATCGACGTTGCAGCGGCCGCAGGTCGAACAGGCGATCAGCTCGGGCCGCTCACGCTTGGCCAGCCCCAGATCGGCGAGAATCTCGTTGGCCACGTGAATCTCACGGACCGGATCGCCCGAAAGCGAAACGCGGATCGTATCGCCGATCCCCTTGTAAAGCAGTACGCCGAGCGCCACGCCCGACCGGATCGAACCGGTCAGCACGGTGCCGGCGTGCGTGACGCCCAGGTGCAGCGGATAGTCGAACCGACGCGCCATCGCCTCGTAAAGCTCGATGGTCTGAAGCACGTCCGAACTCTTGGCCGAAAGCACCAGCGCCTCAAACCGCTGGGACTCGAAGAACGCCACGTACTCCGCCAGCTCGGTCAGCATCAACTCGACAAGCTGCTTGGGACTGATCCGCTCATCGAGCTCATCGACCGGCCGGATCGACCCGGCGTTGATCCCGATCCGCATCGCGACGCCGGCGCCCTTGGCCGCCGCGATCACCTCAGCCAGCGCCTTTTTGTCGCGGAGATTGCCCGGATTGATCCGCAACTTGTGCACGCCCGCCTTGATCGACTCGAGCGCCCGCTCATAGTGAAAATGAACGTCCGCGACGATCGGCACGCCCACCTGGCCAAGGATCTCCGGCAGCGCCGCGGTGTCCTTCCGCGCAGGGACGGCCACACGAACGATCTTCGCCCCAGCCTCAGCCAGCGCGTTGACCTGGCGGACCGTCGCATCGACGTCGTGCGTGAACGTGTTGGTCATGCCCTGGACGACGACGGGGTTGCCGCCGCCCATGACCACGGGTCCAATCGAAACGGGGCGGGTCTTCTTTCGGCGTGCCACGGTGCTCTCCGGATCAGACCCGCTGAATGTCCGGGTCGGTAAAGACGTCCAGATCGTCGCGCGATTGCGTCGAGAACTCCGAAACGATCGCGCCCTGCGGGCCGGCTTGGAACCAGTGAAGCGTGTTGGGCGACAGCGTGTACTGCTCGCCCGGCTGGAGCACCACCTCGTTCCAGACGGTAAAGTGCGCCTTGCGCTGCGCGGGCACGTCGGCCTTCGGGTCCGGCGCGGCATAGCCGGGAACGTAGAGGTACACCTCGCCCCACCGGCAGCGGAAGGTCTCCTCCTTGCCCGCACTGCCGTCGAACGCCGGATGGCGATGCTCCGGACAGATCTGGCCCGGGAACATCACCAGCTCCTTCGCGCAGCAGCGCTCGGTGTTGACGTAGACCACGATCTCCAGACCGAAGTGCTCCAGGTCGTCCAGGCCGAAGTCGGCGACCTCGATATTGGCCTTCTCCTCAGCGGTCAGCACGAAACCCGTCTTGGCGAGGAAGTCGGCGGCCCGCTTTCTGGCCGAGGCGACCTGATCCGCGGTTGTCATGGCGTTACCTCCATCGACGATGACGACAATAGCCCATGGGAACCAACGTGGATTCTACTCCGCCATGGGGCGAAAGTCACGCCAAACGACCCGGCTCCGCCAACCGGTCGCGCCCGGGACGGCTCAGACCTGAGGGGTCTGCGCGAGGTCGTCCGGATAGAGCCGCTCGCACGCGTCGATCAGGTTGTCCTCGGTGGCGGCCAGAATCTGCTCCATCTCCTGGCCGACGTCGCCCTTGCTGTGGATCACCAGACGGTTCTCGTGGAAGGTGATGGTGGCGAACTGACCGTCCTTCTGGAGCAGGTAGATGCCCTTCTCCGATTCGTCGAGCTTCAGCTTGTAGCCCTTCTCCGCCGCGACGTTCAAAAGAACCCGGATGACCGCGCGGCCGATCCCGTTCGGCATGTCGATGCTCAGGGTCTTCTCCGGCTTTTCCGGAGCGGCCTGTGCCGGCTTCTTTCGCAGGCCGCTGCCGCCGCGGGCGAACGCCGGAACCAGTATGAGCGGCGCGACGATCGTGGTGACCAGGGTCATCAGAATCGCGACGCCGAACAGCGACGAGCCGATGTACCCGCCGGCCAGTCCCACGCCGGCCATGATCAGCGCCACCTCGCCGCGAGGCAGCATGCCGATCCCGATCCGGAACGCCCCGATCCGGTTGAACCCCGCCGCCAGCGCCGGCACGCCGCAGCCGACGATCTTGCCGATCACCGCCAGGATGCAGATCACCAGGCCCAGACCGATCGCCTCGCCCATCGCCCCGAAGTTCACCAGCATGCCCATCGCCGCGAAGAAAATCGGCACGATAAAGTCGTTGATCGGCGTCAGGTCTTCCATCAACTGGTGGGCCATCCGGGTCTTCGACAGCGCCAACCCGATCGAATAGGCCCCGATGATGAACGCCAGACCGAAGATCTCCGCCACCCCGGCGCAAACCAGCGCCAACGCCAGCGCCAGTCCCAGCCGCGCCCCAGCGTACCGGACCCGCTCGAACAGCGCCTCGATCTTCTCCGCCAGAACGAACCCGACCGCCGTCAGTCCAAGCCAGAACCCGACCGCCTTCACCGCGATCAGCACGATCTGACCGACGTGAACCTCGCCGGTCCGGGCGATCGCGGCCACCACGGCCAGAACCAGAATCCCCAGCACGTCGTCAACCACCGCGCCGCCGAGGATCGTGACGCCCTCAGCGGTGTCCAGCTTCTTGATGTCCGACAGCACGCGGGCCGTGATGCCCACGCTGGTGGCCACCATGATCGCCCCCATGAAGAGGGCCTTCGGGTCGTGCCAGGAAATGCCCATGAACCACGCCGTGGCCCAGGCCCCGAAGACGAACGGCAACACCACGCCCCCGATCGCGCTGAGCGTCGCCGGACCCACGTAGCGGAGGAACTGCTTGAGGTTCGTGTGGAGCCCCGCCAGGAACAGCAGCACCACGCTCGCAAGCTGGGCCACGAGCCACAACTCATCCGAAATGGGCCATTGCGAAACGCCCTCGACAACCTGCGGAGCGGGAAAAAGCGGCAGCCAGTGCCCGTGAACGTAGACCGGCAGCAACGCGCCCAGCGCGAACGGTCCGACGACCATGCCGGCCGCCAGTTCGCCCAAAACCCCGGGAACCGCGATCTTCTCCGCCAGCGCTCCGAGCAGCTTGGCCGCGGCCAGCACCACCGCGACCTGCAGCATGATGACCATGATCTTGAGCGTCAACCCGTTCTCCATCCGGCTGATCTCGACGAGGCTGGGACTGACCGCAGCCAGGCCGTGCCCTTCCGCCTCCGCCTCCGCGCCGGCCGATCCGAACGCGGAGACCGCCGCCAGCAGTACCACCGACGCCAGCAGCAGCGCAGCCCACTTCCAGTTGGTCTGGTTGCGATTCTTCGTAATCAGTTCAGCCAGCATATCCCGTCACTTTCTGTCAAATCCAGCCTGCGCCGGTCCGGTTCGACCGCCTATCCCGCGATCGGTCCGGGTCCGAAATCCTGCATTCTACTCTGCTGGATGTGGGTGAGCCAGTTTTTATCGTCGATCGCGGGGAAGTCCTGCCGGAAATGCACGCCGCGCGACTCGGTTCGCTGACGCGCCGCGTTGACCATCAGCCACGCCACCGTCAGCAGGTTCTGCTCTTCCCAGCCGAACGGGTCGGCGAACGTCTTTTCGAGAAGGTACTTGCCCCAGAACCCGATCGCCTCGGCGGCTTCGGCCAGACCCTCGCCGTTCCGCTCGATCCCCACGTGCCGCCACATCATGCTCCGAAGGCTGTTGCGGACGTCCTGGAGGTCCAGCCGCTTGCCGTTGGACGGCTCGGTGGCTTGGCCGGTCAGTGTCAGCGTCCGGAGCGGCTCGCCGTGTTCGGCAATCGCCCGGCCGATGGCGCAGCCGGCGATGTAGCCGAACACCAGACCCTCCAGAAGACTGTTCGAGGCGAGGCGATTCGCCCCGTGCAGACCCGTGCACGCCGCCTCACCGCACGCGTAGAGATTCTCGATGCTGGTCCGGGCCGCCAGGTCCACCTTCACCCCCCCGAGCATGTAGTGGGCGCTGGGCCGGATCGGAATCAGGTCGCTGCCGACGTCGATGCCGAACGAGGCGCACAACTCGGTGATGTTCGGAAACCGCGTGGCGAACCGGCGCTTGCCGAGGTGCCGCACGTCGAGGAACATGTTCCGCGCCCCGGTCTGTTTCATGTGGTGGATGATGGCCCGGCTCACCACGTCGCGAGGGGCCAACTCGGCGTCCTCGTGATACGCCGGCATGAACCGCTCGCCGTTGCGGTCGACCAGATACCCGCCTTCGCCGCGCACCGCCTCCGAGATCAGCGCCCGCGACGCCCCGGCGACGTAGAGCGTCGTCGGGTGGAACTGCATCATCTCCATGTCCTGCAAAACCGCCCCGGCCCGCCACGCCATGGCCATCCCGTCCCCCGTCGCCACCTCCGGATTCGTCGTCTCCTGGTACACGCGGCCGCAGCCGCCGGTCGCCAGAATCGTCTGCTTGGCCCGCACGATCTGGAACCCCGCCCCTTCGGTGTGGACCAGCGCGCCGAGGCACCGGCCTTCGTCCGTCAGCAGGTCGACCACGAAGTAACTGTCGTGAATCTGAATGTTGGGATGGTCCTGAAGCCGCTGGTGCAACGCCCGCGCGATCTCCCGGCCCGTGGCGTCGCCGTGGGCGTGAATCACCCGCGAAGCCGAGTGCCCGGCCTCGCGGCCAAGATCCAGCTCGCCCCCGTGCGAATCGAACCGCGCCCCCCACTCGATCAGCTCACGCACCCGGTCCGGCCCCTGCCCGACCACCAGCCGCACCGCGTCAAGATCGTTCAGGCCGCAGCCGACCTTCAGCGTGTCGGCGACGTGGAGGTCCAGGTTGTCGCTCTCGTCCGCCTCCAACACCACCGCCACGCCACCCTGAGCGTGCGCGGTGTTCGAGTCGAAGATGCCGCGCTTCGTCAACAGGGTCACGCGCCCGTGCTTGCCCACCTCGATCGCGGCGCGCAGACCCGCGATGCCGGAGCCGATGATCAGGCAGTCCGTAAACACCTGCGGCAATGCGGCGGCGTCAAAAGAAGCCAGGTAACGGCGGGTTCGAAAGGGCTTGTGCATGTCTGTGGCTTTGGACCTACTGGCCGATGCGGATGACCTGCGACTTCGGGGCGCGAATCTCGTTGGTGCGGCGGTTCCACACGACCCGCGGACCCTTCCACATGGTTCCTTCGGCGGTTTCCGGGTTTTCCTCAATGATATACGCGGGGTCGATGTTGCTCCCGTAGACGACGATCAGGTCGCTCGGGCCGTCGTACCGAAGCTGCTGCGCCATGACCGTGCGACGGCCCTCCTCGAGCTTGACCGTCCCCGTCGCGTCGATCTGCTTGAGCTCAGCCGCTCCGGCCTGCACCCCGCCCGAACCGCCGAACGCGCCGCGAATGAACTCGACCTTGAGCATCTGGCAGGTCAGATCGACCCAACGATCGGGCTTGACGGGCTGGCCCTGCCCGTCGCCCTGCGCCGGTTCGGCGCTCAGCCATTTGAGCAGGTTCTCGTCGGCCACGTGGACCATCCGAACGTCCCCGTCGAAGATGGCGACGCGGCTGTCCAGCAGATACGTCAATCCGGTCTGCCACTCGAACGCCGTCTGCGACGGCCCGCCGCTGCGCAGGTCCTGGCCGAAGGGATCGCGGAGACTGGCCGACTGGCCGCCGCCGGATGAATCGCGCTCGAAGTCGCCGATCAGCAGCCGGCCGTGGCTCGGCACGTTGAGCCGCTGGGCCGCCAGATCGATCGTCACGCTCTGGCCGAACAAAGTGGCCCGACTCAGCACCGTCTCGCCCTCACGGCGCTCGTTGACCACCTCGATCTGCTCGCCTTCCTTCGGAAACGCCTGGATGTAGACGGGCTGCTTCCGCATCACCGGAAGCTGGACCGACGGGGCCTCCTCACGCCGGCCGCCGAGCGAGCGGGCGAACACCCAGAACCGCTTGAGATTCTCGAGTTCCGGCTGCTCGGGCCTCGCCGGTTCCTCCGCCTTCGGCTCCTCGGGACGCTGCTCGAAATCGACGATCAGCCGCTCGCAGTTGCTCAGCGTCGTGTCGCGGCTGCGTACCGTCACGCCGCCCAGGAACGTGCCCTGGTTCGTCTCCGTCCCGCGAAGCTGCATCGACTCCGACCAGTTGATCAGAATCGGAACGCCCTGGCCCTTCCGCACCCGGCTGCCCTCGATGTCCTGCTCCGAGACGAACTGGAGTTCGCCCGCTCCCGGCACGTCCACTTGCTCGGTGGTCAGGTCCATCGTGACGGTGTGGCCCGCGATGGCGTACTCACGCGACACCACGCTGGCCCACGCCTTCGGCTCGCCCTCCAGATAGCACCACTCCAGAACGTTGTTCTGACCGATGCGGCAGTCGATCTTGCGGCACTCGACCTTGCGGTCGTCATCCGGATCGGTCATCCGGACGTCGCCCTCCGCCTCGAAGCGGCTGATGCGGACGTCGCTGCGGGCCAGGCCCTCCGGCCGCGACTCAGCGGCCGGCTGCGTCGCCGTCGCCATAGCGGCCTGCTCCATGTGGGCGACGATCTGATCGGCCTCGACCAGCCGCTGGCCCTGCCGGACCTTCACCGTGCCGGAGGCCTCAGCCACCGAGGGAACCGATTCGTCGCCGCTGCGAACGAACGTCACGTCCAGTACGTCGCAGTCAATCTGCTGATCCTCCGACTGCAGCGTGACGTTCTTCTCCACATGCACGGTGCTCGGAGACGGGTTCGGCTCGTCCTGCCCGGGAAGGACCTCGGGCTTGAAAAAGTCCATGACGATCAACTCGCCCGCCATGTTCTGTGACGGTTCGCTCATCCGGGCCGCCCCGCGAAACTCGGCCCGCTCCAGATACGGCTGATCCTTCCAGCCGCCCTCGCTCCACTTGCGGTACTTGCCGAAGTTCAACACGAACCCTTCCTGCCACAGGACCATGCGCTTCTTGCCGTTGGCCATCATCGAGGTCAGGTTGCCCACGCCCGACAGGCCGGGCCGCGGCGACTCGGGCTTGACCTGCTGCATGTAACCGGGCCCTTCGCCGTGGGCCAGACCCGCTTCGTAGTCGTAGAACATGCGGGTGGCCACGATGGTGCGCCCTTCGCCTTCCTCAATCTTGACCGGCTCCTCAGCCGTCCCGTAAAGCTCGCCCTGCTTCGAGGCGACCTGGTAGACCAGCTTCTTGCACCGCAGCTTCACCTCGCCGGTCTGCTCGAAGTCCACCGGCTGACTCTGTCCGATGGCCCGCACGAGAATCCCCTTGCGGACCGGCTCCGGAGGCGGCGCGGGTTTCATCACCAGCGGCCCGCTCCAGAAGATCTCCAGACGCTTGCCGTCGCGCGGGATGCGCTTCCGGGGCTTTTCGGACTCTTCCTTCTCCTCCTCCGTTTTCGACTTCTTGATCCGGGTGATCACCAGATTCAACTCGTCGCACGTGGCCTTGCCGACCAGCTTCGGCCCGTCGTAGTTAAAGATGCTCACGTCGCTGCCGAAGGCGATCTCGAACGCCCGCGCCCGCGGCTGGGTGGTCGGCTGGGTCTGGGCGGGCAGGGTCTCCGGCGACTGAGCCTCGACTTGGGGTTGGGGTTCAGGCGGCTCGGCCGGGGCGGTCTGCGGCGCGCCGACGGGCAGGCCCGCCTTCTGCGCGACGACGCCGGCCGTCCCGGCGAGTTTGCCCAAAAGGCCCGCAGCCGCTTCCGACTGCCCCTTCTTCTTCGGCGTGCTTCCGGGCAGGCCGATCTGGAGCATGTCCGACTCCATCCGCCAGATCAGCTTGTCGCCCTCGGCGATGGTGATCTCCTCGAGCTCGTTCGTCGTCTCGTTCCACCGCACGGTCAGACCGCGACCGGTCAACTCAGCCTCGTCCGAATCCACCTGCAGAGGGCTGTCGCTGATGATGATGCTCTTTTCCAGGTCGAAATCGACGCTGTCGAGCCAGATGTGCACCACGTCCTCCGGCCGCAACTCGGGCTCGCCGCGCTCCGGATCGGTGCCCCGATCGATAAAGACGTGAACCTTCCCCTTGAGGGTGCCGCGCTGGGGTTCCGGCTGATTGTCGCTGGACTGGCGGCCCTCGATCAGACCCTCGGGGGCTGAGACGTGAACGATCTCACCGCTCCGGGAAAAGTAGCGAAGCTCAGGATTGGTCAGCTGAAAACGATTGTCCCCCACAGACTCCCACGCGTCGACGCGGAACTGATAGAGCAGCCTCCCCTCGGTCCAGCGGTAAATCCACGATTTTTGCCCCTGACCGCCCATGACCAGGTCCTGCCCGGGCCCCACCGCCACCGCTGGCTTGGTCGAAGCCTCCAACGTCGCAAGGTCCACCGGCTCCGGCGCAGCGGCCTGCTGTTCCTCCAGCGGGGTGGCCAGCAGGGTCACATAGAGAAAGTACAGGCCGACGAATATCGCCAGGGATATCGCCGCCAGGCTGAGTCGTCTGAACATAAGGCACTCCCGTCTCTGGAGTTACAGCTTCTGGTCGCGGTATCCCTCGAGGATCCCCGACCATTTGCCCTGGGCCTGCAGAATCCGCTCGATCACCTCGCGGACCGCCCCTTGGCCACCCGAACGCGCGGTCACAAACGCAGCGGCCTCCTTGATCGGCTCGACCGCGTTGGCCACCGCCACCGGATACCCGCAATAACGCATCGGCGGCAGATCAGGCAGATCGTCGCCGACGTAGCACACCGCCGCCGGGTCCACCCCGGTCTCCGCCAGACAACGCCGGTATGCCTCAATCTTCTTCAAAGCCGCCTGATAAACATATTGTATGCCGAGTTGCTGGGCCCGGATCAGCACCGCTTTCGATTCCCGACCCGTGATAATCGCCGTCTTGCCGCCGCATCGATGCCAGTATTTGATCCCCGAGCCGTCCTGGGTGCAGAACTGATAGATCATGTTGCCCGCGTCGGTCAGAATCACCTCGCCCGCGGTCAGCACGCCATCGACGTCCAGAACCAGCAGCTCGATCTGCTCTAGCTGACAATGCGCCATCTGCTCGCCTTCCGGTAAAAGCATCAGGCCATATTATCCGTCGCCCATGACCGCGTCAAGGAAACCACGGCCGCTTGGCCCCAACCGTTAAGCCGGCGCTGAAGCACAGTTGGAATTCCGACGGACCAGCACCGTGATAGTTTCAGAGACATGGAATAGCCTCGATGATTAATCTTTTAATCATACGCCGGGAATACAGCGGCAATACGGCCTTTGCAGGCGATTATGAGTTACTTATAATGTCCCATTGCTGGAAAAAACCTTTAATCGTAGGAGTTGGAAGTGGCCATTTCGTCGGGTGTCCATCAGCCCGTGCGTCGCCGGACGACCCTGGCCGACGTGGCAAGGGTCAGCGGCGTCTCGGTCGCAGCGGCCTCCCAGGTCCTCTCCGGCCAGAAGGGCGCCACCCGCTACAGCCCCGCCACCGCCGCACGCGTCCGCGAAGCCGCCCGCCTGCTGCGATACCGCCCGAGCCTCGCCGGGCGGATCATCCGCCAGGGCCGGACCGGCATCATGGGCCTGGTCCTCCCGGCGTTGGCCGATGCCTACGTGACCTCCCTCGCCCCCGGCTGCATCACCGCTGCCACCCGCTGCGGATACGAGCTGATCGTTTCCGCTGCGCACCTGGCCAGCGACGAGTACCAGCAGCGGGTCTCCCACCTCCTGGACCTCGACGTGGACGGCTTGGTCCTGTTCGCCTCTCAGGAACTGATCCGGTCCGAGGTCTACCGCGAACTGGTCGAGTCCCGCCGGCCCGTCGTCCTCCTCGAGCACGACACCGCCGACCAGAACGTGGACTTCGTGGGAATGGACGACCTGGCCAACTACCGGCAGGCGGTGGGACGCCTCAAGTCCCTCGGCCATCAGCGGATCGGCCTCATCTACGAACTCGAATACGCCGTGCCCTCAGCCCACGTCCGACGCCTCGCGTTCGAGCAGGCGGTCGACGAACTGGGCCTGCCCGTCCTGCCGCGATACTGCATCCAGACCGCACACCACCGCGATGCCCAATCGCTGGCTGCGCTGACCCCGGTGCTCGAAGCAAAAGGCGACCTGACCGCCTTGGTCGTCCGCGGGCATTGGCGGATGGAGTGGATGTATCAGGCCCTGCTCGAATGGGGATGGGCGGTGCCGGACGACGTCTCCCTGGTCAACATCAGCGGCCACGACTACCGCCGCGACCGCCTGCGCATCACCGCGGTGCAGACCCCGATCGCCAAGATGGGCGAGCAGGCGGTGCAACTGCTGACGCATCGCATCGGCCACCCGGACGACCCGCCGCAGCGGATCCTGCTGCCGGGTGAACTGATCGAAGGAACAACGGTGAAGAACCGCTGAATGCTGATGGACAAACAGAATCAGCATAAAGAGGCAGGAAACTTCTTCCGCAAATTCGAAAGCCACAATCCCCACGAAAGACAACACACTGCCGGCCGGACCATGCCGCGTCAGATCATCGAACGTAACCAAACAACTGCAGCGCCGTCATCGCAATCAAGCCGACCACCACGTAGCCCATGAGGCGGCCCACGATCCCGTTGAATACCTCCAGGCGAAACGTCAAAGCCTCCGCCGCGGTCTCCGCGACCTTCCGAAGGTGCTTCTCCAACCGACCAGCCGTCTCGCCCGCCGCTACCTCAGCCAGATAGGCTCGGGAGAGAAACGATACCCCAGCCAGCGAATCGGCGAAGGTGTTCCGGGCGGCCAGCGACTCGGCGACCCGGAGCAGGTCCCGGCGAAGGCAAACATTCTCCACCGGCTCAGCCGCCAGCTCACCCATCCGCGCCACGTCCATTCCCGCCGCCTCGTACGCCAGGCTCAACGTCTCGAAATACACCGCCACGGCCAGATCCACCTGCTCCTCCCGCCAGAACGGAATCTGCAGCTTGATCAAATCCAGAACATGACGGGTCTGGGGCAGATGCGCGACCGCATAGATAACCCCGATGGTGATCGCGTAGTAAGGCAGCGTGTTGAGGATGAAAAACCGCGTCACCTCCCATGGCGCGAACCACAGATACAAAACGAAACGAACGACCCAGCCGAACAGAAACACCACCAGCGGATACATCCACGCATTCCGCACGATGCGCCTGGTGGGAATCAGCTTGTGGCAGAAGTCTCGCAAGTACGCGAACGCCTCCTCAAGCCGGCCGCTTTCCTCGCCCGCACGTACCACCGGAAGCACAAACCGCGGAAAATCATGCCGACCAGCCTCCAAAGCCTCAGCCATCGTATCGCCGCCGCGGATGCCCTCAACCGCCTGGGCGGTGATCCGCCGAAGAACTGGCGAATCCGACCGCCCGCCCGCCAACTCCACCGCCCGCGGCATCTCCGTGCCCGCCCGAAGGCAGTGAGCCATCACGTCGCAGAACCGCTCGATGTGTTTCAAGCCGATGGTCATGCCGCCTGGAACCCGCCGCCAACTCCGCAATCACCGGATCGGATAGTCCCGCATTTCCCCAAGCGTCTCGTACATCGCCAGCACATTTTCGATCGGCGTGGCCGCCTGCACGTTGTGAATGGGATTGAACACGAACCCGCCGCCGGGCCCGAACGTCCGGATCCGCTCGCGAACCTCCTCGCGGACCTCCTCCGGCCGCCCGAACGGCAGCGTCTGCTGCGTATTGACCGCGCCGCCCCAGAACGTGATCCGCCCGCCGTACCGCCCCTTGAGCGTCGCAGCGTCCATACCGGCGGCGGAGCATTGAACCGGATTGAGAATGTCAAACCCGGCCCGAACAAAATCGTCGATCAGCGGCTCGACCGCCCCGCACGAGTGGATCATCGTCTTCCAAGCCGTGTGGCTGTGAACCCACTCGTTGATCCGCTCGTGGAACGGCATGAACAAATCGCGATACGAATCCCGCGAGATGAAGAGATTCGACTGCGTGCCGAAATCCGTGCCGGTCACGAACACCGCCGCCACCCGCTCGCCCACCGCCTCGTAGATGCGCTGCGCGTTGGCGATGGCGATCGCGCACTGGCCCTCAAAAACCCGCCGCACGTACTCGCGCCGAAGGCCCGTCGAAACGTACCACTCCTCGACGTCCCGAATGCCCTTGGGGTGCTTCAGCCACATCGCCGGCACCAGCGCGATATCGCCGAACGACGCGCCGGGCAGGCTCAGCAGGATCGCCTTGTCCGTTCCCGTGTAGAGCTGCTCCGCCCGGTCCCGCAGGTACGCGATCTGCGCGTCGGTCAGCGGCCTAAACTCCTCAAGATTGTCCGCCGGGTCAAGCCGGTCGTCGTCAATCGGTTCCTGCCGAATGATCGCATCGAAGTAAAAACCGCCCTTGGGCATCCGCCCGCTCGGCGGCACGGACTTATCGCCCTGCGGATACAGCAGAATATCGCCGTTGGTCTCCGGCTCGGTATTGAAACCCTCCGGCACAAGCACCGGCGTCCCGTCGAACGTCGTCCACGCCTTCCAGTTCTCGTTGACGAAACCGAACAGCGTCGCAGGCAGCCCGAGGCCCACCACGTCCACGCCCAGCGCCTCCGCCAGGTCCGCCTCGATCTCGCCGAGCATCTGGAACGGCTCGACCACCTTGACCGGCCGGCCCGGCGCGTCCAGCCTCAGCGCCTGACGAAGCCGGTACACCGTCGAAACGCTCATCCCGGTCACCGCGCTGCCGCCCAGATCGAGAGGCACGCGGTCCGGTTCACGATGGTCCAAAGCGGTCTGCACCCGCTGGCGGGAGGTCATCGCCATATCGGCTCCTCCGTTGACCTGAGGCTTCAAACGTCATGCCGCCGGCGCCGCAGCCGGCTCACAACTCGCCGATATCTTCGTACCACAATTGCGGGTTCTCGTCGATGAATTTCCGCATCATCGCCTTGCACTCCTCCAGATCCAGATCGACCACCTCCACCCCGTGCGACTCCATGAACTCCCGCGCCCCGGCGAACGTCGCGGACTCACCGGCAACGACCCGGCGAATGCCGAACTGCACCGCCGCGCCCGCGCAGAGATAGCACGGCATGAGCGTCGAGTACAGCACCGTGCCCTTGTAGCTGCCGATCCGCCCCGCGTTGCGCAGGCAGTCGATCTCCGCGTGGATGATCGGGTCGTCGTACTGGACCCGCCGGTTGTGCCCGCGCCCGATGATCTGACCGTCGCGGACCAGCACCGATCCGATGGGGATTCCTCCCTCGCTAAGGCCCTGACGGGCCTCCTCAATCGCAGCCTTCATGAAAATGTCCATCGCCACTCCGTCAAAAGGGGGGTTCAACGCGCCCGCTACGGCGTCCGATCGTCCGGCTCAGCCTCCGCTTCGAGCGGCTCAGCCGACTGACCGGTCCCGAGAACCTCGTGAAAAAATAGCACCATCGCCGCCCACGACCGCCGGTCCGCCTGCTCGTCGTACGCCACGCCGTCCCACGGGTCCGCATCGTTGGCCGGATTCGTGAACGCGTGCACCGCTTGGCCGTAGACCACCAGTTGCCACTGCGCCTCAGACTTCTTCATCTCGTGGACAAAGTCGCTGACCTCCGACCAGCCGACATGCGGATCGTTGGCCCCGTGAAGAACGAGAATCTCCGCCTTGATCTGTCCACGCTCTGCCGGCATCGACGTGCCCAACCCGCCGTGAAAACTCACCACGCCCGCCACGTCCGCGCCGCCCCGCGCCAACTCCAGCACCACCGACCCGCCAAAGCAGTATCCGATCGCGGCGATCCGGTTCGAATCGACCAGCTTCTGTTCGCGCAACACCTCAAGCCCGGCCCGCACCCGACGCCGCGCGAGCGTCGGACTCTCGCGAAACGGCTTGGATAGCTCGCGGGCCGACCGGTCGTTCTGGGCCCGCTTGCCGCGGCCGTACATGTCCACCGCAAACGCGACCACCCCGAGCTGGTCGGCAAGCTGCCTGGCCCGGCCTCTGGCATAGTCGTTCAGGCCGTACCACTCGTGGACGACCAACACCCCCGGAAGCTTCCGTCCGGATGGAACCGAACGCGGATACGCCAGAAACCCTTCCAGCGGAAGCTCCCCGTCGCTGTACGCGACCGTCTCGGTCGCGACCTCGCCGACGCCGCCGGCGGCCGGCTCGCCCGAACGCGTCTGCGGTTCCTCGGACGAAGCGACAGCGGTCAACAGCAAAACAATCAGTACGCAACGCATGGTTTTCCCCTTTCAATCTCCGCACGCCTCCCGGAACGCCTTCACGACGGAATCAAATGGTTCCAGTACGCGACGTACACGGTCATCACCCAGATCATCACCGCGACCAACAGCACGATCGCCCCAGCCGCCCGAAGAAAACGGCGGTCCCGATTCGCCAGCACCGGCAACGCAAACGCCCCAGCCAAACCCGTCAGAATAAACCCCGCTCCGGCCAGCAGCGGCTGAGCCGTCAGGCCCAGATGAATGATCCGAACCCCGACCACCACCGCCAGCGCAGCGGCGAAAAGCGAGTAAATCCCGATGCTCAAAAGCCCCCAGTTCATCCACAATGCCAGCGCCGTACCCAACAAAATCGCCCCGAACAGCGCCGACGTCTCCCCGTACGCGATGTTGAATATCCCGCCCTGGTAGTCCAGCGGCCACGTCAGCGACATGTGCAACCCGGTCGCCAGAGCGATCAGCCCGCTCGCCGCGAACCCCGGCGCCCAACGCTTCTGATCCGGATCCGTCAATCCCCACCACGCGTAACACGCCACCAGAAACAGCCCAGCCGCCGCGTTCAGCAGCATCAGCGTCACGTAATCGTTCCATAACACCGCCAGCATACGGCACCTCCCATCCGTCGTCGAACGCCCTCCGCGACAGGATCCCCGAAATCGGCACAAACCGACCTCCACATCATACCCACGCCCCACACCGGGAGCAAGCAGCGATTCTCGCCGAGCGGAAGGGCACGCTCGCCTCATCGGAGCGGCGGACACTTCCCCCTCTGTCATTCCCGCGCAGGCGGGTGGGTGCGCCGTCCCGACGCACCATCCTCCGTTCTCTACCTACTCCGTCCCCTCCGCGTGTCCCGCGTGCTCGGTGCCGCCGCCTTCTTCCCGCCCTCCAACCCGGGCAGCTCAATGACCCATGACCGATCATCCGACCCCTCCACGCCACCGGAATCAACCAGATCCCGATCCACCGAATACAAAACGCCCCGCTCCCGATCGTACCGCAACGGCATCCCATCGAACTCATCAACCGGCACACCGTGAAGATACTCAGGCACAAGCTCATCCAACGTCTCCGGCAACCGTCCCGTGCGATCGAAATAACACCGCAGCGCGATGCAGGCCTGCGCAGCGGAGATCTCATTGGCGGAACGGGCCTTGGAAACCACAATGCTGTCGATGCTGTAACCCAAATATCCGAACATCTCCGTGCCGAGAGAATTAGGCTGAAGGGCTCTTGGGAGCCGTCCGTCTTTGAACGGATTGAACGGCTCGAACGTCGGCGCCGGTCGCCGCCCCGATCCGGTGACATAGCGGACGTAGTCGCGGCACATGTCTGTGAGCATCTTCCTGGTCTCGTTCGGATGATAGCGGAATGCCGCGGGAACGAACCGACATTCGTCGGACCTGCGGAGCACCCGGTCGATCTCCAGATCAAGTCCGTTAAGCTGCCACCGGTACTGACCGCGAATGGCGTCGGCGAGCCCGTCCGAACCCGGCCGCATGTCCTCAAGCCGGACCATGTACGGCGACAGGATCTCACAGGTAACCCGCGAATCGCCCGTCCACGCCCGAAGCGCTCCCGTTGCCCGATCTCCGATGGCCAGACCGACGTAGTAGCACATCACCGTGCCTTGGGCGTTCCGCACGCTGCGCCCGAAACGCAGGATTTTCACAACCTGCTCGACGGCCTGCTGTGGATCCCCGTCCGCCAGGGTCATCCGGGCACGAAGCAGCGCGAGGCGGACAAGCGTTGACGAATGGCTGAGGAACGGCGACACGAACTCGGGGTCGTATACGCTGCTTGGGAACTGGAGATACGGACGCGCAAGGGCCTGATCGAACAGGTCAAGGGCTTGGCCGTTGCGGCGGAGCGCTTCTTCGGCCAGAGCGTCGTTGGAACGTCGGCCGCAAGCGATCTCCAGAATCGCCTCCCAGTAACCCACGCCCTCACCGACCCCAAACGCTCCGAGAAAGTCGCTTTCCCCGATGGCTCCCGGCGGCCGGCCGATAGGACCGCCGTTCGTCGGCTGGGAAGCAGGATGCATGTTCCATCTGGGAACAAACATCGCCTCACCGGCCTTAAGTACGACCGGAAATGCGTTCTCCTCCTCCGGAACCTCCAACCGGGTCAATTGCAGGTCGCTGTCATCGCACGGCGCGATGTCCTGCATCCCCCAGGCAACAAACGCAGCCACAACCGCCAGCGGAATACCCACCAGAAGCACAACGACAAAGATGATTGTACGAATCACCCGTCTCATCGCCCAACCCATTATACCCGACGAGGCAACTCATGGGACATTGCCTTCTGACTAAACGGTTGTCCGGAAGAAAACAGCACGGATCACGCGGAACACGCGGACAGGCCAGGAAGATGAAAGATGAAAACAACGACCTTCGAAATGTGGCTCCGTCGCCCTCGGCGAAGTCTTCTTTCTTCATTCTGACTACTGACTACTGACTTCTCCTCTTCCTCCTCTTCCTCCGCGTGCTCCGTGCCAGTCTTCTCTCTGACCGCCATCCAACCCGCCGAACCTACTGACTCAGCATCTTCCGCGCCGCCGCCTGAAGCTCCACCGCCGCATCCTGCGCCGTCAGCCTCTGATTGATGACCTCCGCTGTGATGCGGTCCATGGCGTCGCGAACCTCCTGCCAGCCCTGAACGTTCGGCTCCGCCTTGGCGTACGGAATCGCCTCGATCGTATGCCGCTTCGCCGGCTTCTCAGCCAGAAACTCCCGCAGCGGCGACGCCTCGAGCGCCGACTGGCGAATCGGCAGATACCCCGTCGCCGCGGCCCACCGCGCCGTCACGTCGCGCGAAATGAAATACCCGATAAAATCCCAAGCCGCCTTCTGACGCCGCTCGTCCGACTTGAACACGCAAATGTTCGCCCCGAACAGCACCGTCGCCGGCGCCGCCTCCGCCCCGTGAGGAATCACCGCCACGTCCCAGTCAAACTTGCCCTGGATCATCTCGTCCGCGTAAGGGTACGAATTGCTGGACCGAATGAAAAACGCCGCGCGACCGTTCCCGAAATCCGCTCGATCGTCGTACGAACCGTAAGCCACCTCATAGGCCAGACCCTTCTCGAACACCGCGTCGATCAGACCAAAGGCGCTCACCGTCGCCGGCCCGTCAAAAAGCGGCGTCCGCGTCCGCGAGTCGAACACCTCGCCGCCGAACGAAAACACCAACCCGTCGAACGTGGATGGATCGCGAGAAAACGCGTAAGGAGTGAGATTGAGCTTCGCCTTCAATGCCTCGCACGCCGCCACAAACTCCTCCCACGTCGCCGGCGGTTCGCTGCGGCCGACCTGCCTGAGCATGTCCCGATTGTAGTACAGCATCAACACGCTCTTGGTAAACGGCATCGACAGCAGCTTGCCGCCGAACTGGGCAAACCGGTTCGAGTCGACAAACGGCTGATAGATATCCGCCCGGTCCTCAGCCGACAAATCATCCTGCAGATACCCGCCCAGATCCGACACCGCGTCGTACTTCATGTAGTCCGCCACCATGCTCTCATACGCCACCGCCAGATCCGGCGGCCGACGCGCCGCCAGCGCCGTGATCGTCTTCTTGTACAGCGTGTCGTAATCGCCCACGTACTCCTCGCGAACCGCCATCGCCGGACCCGACGCGTTGTACGCCTCGATGATCTCGCGCAGCGCCGCCGCGTTCCGGTCGCTCTGCGTATGCCAGAACACCAGAACGTCCTCCTTCGCCGCGGCCTCGCGATTGCGGCAACCGGCGACACAAAGAACCAGAGTGAAACCCACCAAAATCAAAGCCAACCGGCGGTGCATGTGCGTTCTCCTGAAGCTTCCGACAGGAAACCCTCAGCCAATCCTACGTCGTCATCTGCTCGGCGCCCCGCTCAAACCACCGCTGGGCCAGCAGGTACAAGATGACGATCGGCAAAATTGTAAGCGTGGCCGCCGCCATGAGCAAATGGTAATGCGTCGTCGCCTCCTCGATGAACGACGCCAACCCCTTCTGAATCACCGACAAATCCGGCGAACTTGTCACCACCAGCGGCCAGACCAGCGCGTTCCAGCTCCCCAAAAATGCGAACACCGCGATCGTGATCAACGCCGGCTGAATCATCGGCGCCCCGATCGACCAGAGGTACCGCAGATCGGAACAGCCGTCGAGCCGCGCCGCCTCGTACATCTCACGCGGCAACCCGTCAAACATCCGCCGAACAAAAAACACCGAAAACGCCGACGCCGTCCACGGAACCACCAGCGCCGCGTACGTGTCGTACCAGCCGAGGTAGTCGATGATGAAGAAGTTCGGTATCAGACTCACCTCGAACGGAATCATCATCGTCGCCAGGAACAAAAGAAACAGCACGTTCTTCCCGCGAAACTGC
>Ga0123328_1000594_pt1 | contig 38023 bp, 25 predicted proteins | sample BioC12SIPDNA_2_FD_89702 | JGI IMG/M metagenome (GOLD analysis project Ga0123328, IMG submission 89702) | Anaerobic biogas reactor microbial communites from Washington, USA - Biogas_R1_A C12 SIP DNA | ecosystem: Engineered > Bioreactor > Anaerobic > Unclassified | place: Washington, USA...
AGAGCAGCATTTGCCCACCGGTGATGCTCGCGACGTTGGCGGCTGCCCCGACCGTCTGGCGCTCCACCCAAGCCACCCGCGGCTGTTCCGTCGATGCGAGGGCGTCGTTGTCGGCACGTGTGAAGGTGTCAGTCACGCTGACAGGCGTCGAATCTGGAAAGGCCACCTTCGCCAGGTAGATCGACGGCTTGCCTTCGTGTGACGAGTAGTAACTGATCCAGAGAAGGTCGTTGTACCAGACCAGTCCCGCATAGCTGGTGTCGCCGCCGGACGGCAGAGTGAGGCACTCGGTGAGGGCGCCCGTGACCGGATCAACCCAAGTCACACTGGTCCGCACGATCCCGTCATAGAGACGGGTGACCGCAACGAATCGCCCGTCCGGCAAGCGAATCATATCCGGACCGCCCATGTTGGTACCCATTGGCGTCCACGTCCAGTCTGTGTACGGCGGCTGGGCGGTTCCCCATAGCGAGTCGCGCAGGAGCACCTTGGCCGTACCGTCCTCAAGGAAGATGATCCGTGAGGTCTCATTGATGATCCCCGATGCCTGCATGTCGGATACGAGGGTTGAGAAGTTCGTACCATCGGTGCTCGTGTAAAGGCGAACCAGAACCGTGGGGTTCCATTGGTACCCAATGCCGTACGCTGTGCTGTTGTGCCACGTGATCCGCCAAAGCCAGACGTTCGGCTCGCCGATCTCAGTGCGCTGTGTCCAGTTCGTGCCATTCTGCGAGAACCAGACGAAGTTGCGGTGAGTCACACCGTCGACCGCCACTGGGGTGACTGCGGCGGCATACAGCATGAGTCGGTTATCGGGCGTGATCACCATATGAGGATCACGCAGGTCCTCCGCGGCCGAGGTGAGAACCGCAACGGATGCCCAAGTACTCCCGTTGGTGGATCGCAGGATCCGGATCGTTCCAGGCAGGGCCACACCGTGCGTTGTGCTCTCGCGGAAACAGCAGTACCACGCTCCTTTGTACGCGACGAGATCGGTAAACGAGTTGTACGGGGCAGAATCCCATATTTTCTGGACGCTGACCAACTGAGCCAACCCCTGCCCGAAGACAGGAACAGCCGCCATGGACAAGGATACGAACACGACACACACGATTCTGAGCCAATCCAGGAACAAATTGACACCTCACTCGCAACAACCCGGTGTCCCGGGTTTACGCTTCCCCAAGACCGCCGGCACCCAACCCGACAAAAGCATGGAAGACAAATCGCCATCGAGCGGTCAGCCCGCCACCCCACTTTCCGCAACAAACCAAGCCAATCCACACCGCCATGGCGTTGTGCCACGCTCGGTAAGCTCGCTTGAGATTCGCGGGAAAACGGGGATCGGGCACGCGACGTCAAGAACAAGCAGGGCTGCGATGCCAATGTCCTGCAAGGCATCGCGACAGGCAGGCTCGCCAAACAAGCACCACGTCAGATCCCACTCCCCCGGTACGCGCCACCAGCGGAATTCCGTCCCCCCGGAACATCCTTTGCGTTGTGGAAGCATGCTTCCGGCTGTGCAGGTCGGCGATCGCCCCGATCACGTTGTCGATCGGGAACTTAGCCATCCGCGACCCATCACGAAGGCAAACCCCACGACTGCTCGCACACTTGGCAGTATACGACAATCGGACGGGCGACGCAAGCATTTTGTTCGACGCGGCGCAACAAAAACGTTCTTGGCTCAGCGACCAGTCCACGCGGCATGGCTGAATTTCGCCGTCCAACGGAACCGACGGCCTTCAGGCGATCAACTATGCTGTTTCGGCACACTGAACAAAAAACCGCTTGGCTGGGCGCGTGCTCAGTCGCTTGCCTCCCACAAGTCAAGGCCAGCTCGCGTTCGCAGCTCGTGGAGACGACGTCCCACGTGACACGGCAAGCGCGAGCTTGGGCTCGACCATGAACAAGGGCTCGTGCGGCCCGGTTGCCGTGAATCACGGCGACTACCTCAGTCGTCGCAGGCGGGGTCGGCGGGAATGTCTGCCCCGGCAAAGCACAGGCGCATGCGGCTGAGATCGTAGATATCCACGTCACGGTCGTCGTCCAGCTTGGCCCTCGCACAGACTGGATCATTCTGGGGCACATAAGCGCCGGTCAGGCAGGCTTGCAGCAAGGCGAAATCGTCGAGGTCCACGTCGCCATCCCAGTCGAGGTCAGGACGGACAGACCGTACATCGACGGACACCGCGATGGTTCGCGAGCCGTTGAAGGCCTCCGGTGAGGAGACGGTCACGACGGCCTCGTGGAGCCCGATCGGCAGGTCGGCCACATCGTAGGACAGCCCCACCGCAACAGGCTCGCCGGCACAGGTGCCGCTTTCGGGAGCAACCCAGAGCCAGTGGGCATCTACCGTCACGGTGTAGCTGAGCGTACCCGGCCCGGTGTTGGCTACCGTGAAGCTATCGGCGGCCAGGCTGTCACGCCAATGGACACAGCGTTCGATGCGGTCGTGGCTCAGCCACAGAGTCGGCACCTCGATGACGATGCCGAAGGGGTTGGTGAACGAGGTGCCGCCCTGGCCGATGAGCTCCGCCCGGACATACGTACCGACGCCGGGCGTGTTCAGGTAATCCAGCGTCGGGCCGACGTGGATCGGCATGCCCATGGAGATCCAGCGGTAGTCCGGAGCGGGCAGCGGCTGCCCGCCGGAGGAGGCGAATAGGGTGATGGTCCCGCCGGCCTCGTCCCGGACCATGCCGTCGATCACGGGGGTCTGGGTCACATCGCGGGCCGCCGTCGGATGGGTGGCCACCGAGCTGAAGTAGAACTGCCCGCGTTGCATGGCGTCGCGGACCTGGGCTTCGGTAAGGTCGGCGAGCAGGAAGGTGCTCCAATCGCGGCCCAGATGACTGAGCGTGTGCATGTCGTCGCAGGCGAGTCCCCACACGGGCCGGTCGGGCATGAGGATCGAGAGGATCTGATCCCAGAGGTAGATGTCGTTACCAGGCCAGACGGGCGACCAGTTGCCGTTGTATCGACCGCCCTGGTTGATGACTTCGAGGCCGATGAGATGCTCGTACGTAGTGAACCAGCCCACGTAGTCCTGCACGGTGTAGCTGTAGCGTCCGGGATGGTTGAGCATGGCCAGGCCGCCGGCCGCTCCGACCTCGCCCAGCGTGCGCTCCAGGTTGTTGGAGGTTGTTTCGTATTGGATGAAGAAACTGTTCATGTGATGATGATCAGAGGCCTCGTTGCCCGCGATGGCGACCATGCCCAGGGCGTTCGGATCGCGCTCCCAGTTCTGCCATGGCCAAGTGCCGCGGTTGTGGTCGGTCAGGGCGAGGATCGAGTATCCCCGCTGGTGGTATTCGTCGATCGCCTCTGCGGGCGTGAGCGAGCCGTCGCTTTGCGTCGTGTGCGTGTGCAGGTTGGACTTGTGCTGGCCGAAGGTGGTCCAGTCAACATCCGCGTAAGGGTCTACGACCGTGATCCACTCGCGGGCGATCACCTGAACCGACAAGTTGGTGTCATCGAGCCCGCCGTCGTTGGCCGAGACAATCGCTGCCGGGCCGCGCGACCCGAGACGCAACAGAACTGGCTGGGCAGGCGGTCCCCCTTGTGCGAACAGCAGCACAAGCTCTCCATTCACGGCATTCGCAGGGACGGCGATATCGGGTTGCGTGGCGTAGAGAGTCACGGCCACCGGGCGGGTCTCGTTGCTGCCGGGCGTGATGGCGACCTGGATCCATACGTCGCGTTCCTCCAGGCCTGTCATGCTTGGCGGGCTGAAGGTGACATGACCGACCGCCACCTCGACCACGAGCGAATCGTCGTCGAGGCCGGCATCATTGGTCGTCGTGATGCTGGCCGAGCCCGCGGCGCCGATCGCCACATTGGCCGTCTGTTGCTCGGCCCCACCAGCGGGAAAAATGACGGCCAGCTCGCCGCCCGTACCGCCCGTGGGAGATGCGACGGCTGGGTTGTCCGAGGTCAGCGTGACTTGCACGGCCCGATCGGCATTGGCGCCGGCCTCGATGGCCACCGTGACCGGACAATCCGCCTTGCCCACCACGGTCTGGATGTGATCGGGTGTGAGGCGAATGCCGATGACCGGAGGGGTGAAGGTGACGGTCAGCTTGGGGCGCAGAGCGAGTTCGGCGTTCTCGCCGCTGCGGATCTCGACGCCGTCGGTCCCGGTCGGCCGGAAGATCCAGCCCCAATTGGACGCCGGGTTCGACAACCAGCGAACGAGGCTGGCGGTCACGTTAAGGCTTGCGCTGCCCAGAGCATTGCCGGGGGCACCACCGACGAAAACACCGTAATCATCCGGCTGCACGCCGGGACTGCCCCCGAAGTTGTTGTATGTCGTTGCGGAGGTCCAAGGCACCAGGACCTCGTTAACGTCGCCCAGATGGCCGGTGTTCGCGATGTCGTAAGTCAGGATCGCGGAGTGGATCGTCGAGCCGCTGGGGATCTGTCCGGCCCCGGAGCCAAAGAGATCCTCGAAACGCAGCAGGGCATAGTTGATACCGCCGCCATCTTCACCGTCCCATTCGATCACCGCGGCGGAGCCCTGTGAAGTGTCCGGAGCCGCCCCTTTGAGGAAGGTATCCACGGTCCCGCCGTACCCGTCGGCCCCTTGCTGGAAGACGAGGGTCTCGGCATCAACCCGCGGAATGAAGGCCAGCGTTGCCAGGCAGAGTGAAACGAATGTCGCAGCGCGTCCCGCCACCCGCCAGAAACATGCCATGAATCCTGCCTCCAACCGTTAAGATTACGTTAAGAGGCCGACAAACTCAAGGTCAATGTGGGTGAGCGCGGACGAACGAAAGAACCGCATCCCGCCTCCCGAAGCCACCACCAAAGCGCAAAGCAACCCAGAGGGAAGTCGCGTCAAGCGATGACGTCGGGGTGACAAGTCCATGACACGACGTCGCGGGCGCACCGCGAAGCGGCAAGCCGTGAGCATGATTGACTCGCCGGCTTGGTGTGGCCGCCGTTGACAGCATCCACCGGGCGCTATCCCGAGTTAGTCATCGGAACCAGCGATGAACGCAGATCAACACTGATAAGACTATGAGTTGAGATCACATCGGATCCTGATCCCACGGCACTGTGTTTGGCGTTGAGCTGTTGTCTCATCCGTGCTCATCCGTGCTCGTCCGTGCTCGTCCGTGTCCATCCGTGGTTCGATTCCGATCGCGAGTAATCTGGACTATGGGGGCAAGCGCTATAGTGACCGGGCGCTACGGGGCGGTCTGGTCTTGGCGACTCTTAGCGATGGCCAAATCGATGAGGTTGATTCGGCCGTCGAGGTTGAGATCGCACAGGGCGTTGGCGGTCGCGAGCGCCTCGTGGAGGTTTGCGGCGACCAGGCCGAGGTCGGCCAGGTTGACCTCGCCGTCACCGCTCACGTCGCCGGCCAGGGCTCGCACTTGGCAATTGGCATCGCCGCCCACCAGCAACCCGGTCCACAGCCCGACGAACTTGCCGGTCACGTCGATCGTATATCGGCGGCCGTCGGGCAGTGGGGAAAAGCGTTCGCCCGCCGCGGGGTCGAAGCGGACCTCGAGTACGCGGTTGCCGTTGACCAGAGCGACCGAAGTCGGCACATAGCTTGTCGGCGGTAGCGTGCCGTCGGAGCCGGTGATCACAACGTCGTTGCCCCCCAATTGCCCGTCGTCGGGCATCACCGGCTCCTCGAACTCGATGCGGATGAGCCGCAGCCCGTACACCGCCGGCTCGACCACTGGGCCGGCCGAGCCTGTGTCCGCGTCGGTCTTATTGGGGTCCAGGCTGATGACCCACTCGCCGGCGGCCCCCCGCTGCTGCACCGATTGCCACGAGAGCACGGTACTCAGGTCGAAGATGGCCACGTCGATCGTGGCGACGGCCGTCTGGCCGCAGGCATCCACCACCTCGATGGCGAATGTCTCCCAGCCCATAGCCACGGTCGGCTGGTAGCAGATGCGCACACTGTTACCGCCGGCGCCATCGACGAAGGATACAATGCCCTTGGTGGGTTCACTGCCCGCCTTGACCCGCCAGGTGAGCGGATCGCCCTCGTGGTCGGTCGCGGACAACTGGACTTCGTTCGCCTGGCTGGGGCAGGTGCTGCCGGTATCGACGACCAGGGAGGCGATCTGCCCCTGCACGATCACGGGAGCTTGATTGACCGCGAGGTTGGCCACGGCGGAGGTGACCGGCCCGCCGCAGGCTCCTTGTACGCGAACGCTGTAGTCGCCGCTGTGCGACTGGTTCACGGCGGGAATGCTCAGGGCCGGCTCATCCGGGGCACCGGAGATCGGCTCGCTATTCTTGAGCCATGTGTAGTGGAACGGTCCGGTACCCGCGGCCTGTGCGGTGAACAGGGCCGGCTCGCCTGGACATAGGGCCAGTGGCGTCGGGTCAGCCTCGATGCTCGTATCCTCGAGGACCACCAGTGAGGCCGCGTCTGACAGCACCGGCGGACCGCAAGGCCCGGTCACCTCGACGCGGTAATCGCCCTCATCTTCCGGGCTCACCGCAGCGATCACGTAGGTTGCGGCGTCCGGGGCGCCGTCGATTGGGGCGTTACTCTTGAGCCATATGAAATGGAACGGCCCGCTGCCCGAGGGGGTCACGGCAAAGGTCGCCTCAGCGCCGGGGCACAATTCCAGGCTCGTGGGACCAGCGGCAATGCCTGCCTCCTGCTGGAAGGTCAGTGTCGCCCCTTGCGAGGTTGCCGATCCGCAGCCGGCGGTCACCACGCAGCGATAGACGCCGCCGTCGCCCTCCTGGACGGGATCGATAGCCAGGGTCGCGGTCTGCGCACCGGCGATGGAACCGCCGTCCGCCAGGTCCGCGCTATCTTTCTGCCACTGATAGCTGACCTCGCCTTCTCCGACAGCGGCCACGGCGAAGCCGGCCACACCGCCTTCGCAGATCTCCTGGGGCTCGGGATGCTGTGTCACCACAGTAGCCGCCTTGAGCGTCAGGTCTGCCGCGTTCGAGACCGCACTGCCGCAACCGGCAGTCACCACGCAGCGGTAAGCGGCCTCGTCGGCGGCGTCAATGTCCGAGACGGTCAGTGTGGCGGTGGTCACGCCGGAATAGTGTCCGCCGTTGCCGAGGTTGCTTGTGTTTTTCTGCCATTGGTAGCTGAGCGTTCCGTCGCCGGCGGCCGTGACGCTGAACGTTGCGGATTGGCCCGGACAGCGGGACCGAGCCTCCGGATGGCTGGTGATGCTGGTGGCAGTCTTGAGCGACAGGGTCGCGTTGTTGGAGGTGGCGCTGCCGCAACCGGCGGTCGCGATACAGCGATAACTGGCCACGTCGTTGGGCTCGATGTTGGCGACGGTCAGGGTGGCGGTCGTCGCGCCGGAGTAATGCCCGCCGTTGCTCAGGTTGTTGCCATCTTTTTGCCACTGGTACGAGACGGTGCCGTCGCCGGAAGCGGCCACGGTGAAAGCTGCCGACTCGCCGGCACACTTGGATTGGTTGGCCGGGTGGGTGGTGAAGGCCGTCGCCGTCTTGAGGGTCAGTGAAGCGCTGTTGGAGTTGACCGAGCCGGCGGAGTTGGTGACGCGGCAGCGATAGTCGCCGGTGACGGTGGCGTCGACGTTCGACACGGTCAGCTTGGCCGTGCCCGTGCCGGAAAACTTGCCGCCGTCGCTGAGGTCGGTGTTGTTCCGCTGCCAGCGGTAGGAGAGGGTACCGGACCCGGTGGCGGTCACGCTGAAGGTCGTGTTCTCGCCCGCGCAGACGTTGCGGTTGGCGGGGTGGGCAGTGATGGTCGGCACGCCGGTGACAGTGACCTGTTTGGTCAGCGTGGGGCCGAACCAAGCAACGCCGTCGCGGACCATGCGCCAATCGGTGGTGTAGGTGCCGGGTGTGGCCGGGGCGGTCATGGTGAAGCTGAAAGTGTACGTACTGCCGGGTCGGACTTCGCCGGAGATGTTATGCCGTCCGGCGGCAAAGGGATCGCTGTCGCCGACGGCCCCGAGCCGGAAGTCGCGACCGTTGCTCCACAGCACGCCGCGATTGCGATAGACGATGTTCACGCTGTAGGTTTTGTTGATTTCCATGGAGCTGGGGATGGTGTTGCTGACCAGCTCGCAGGAGTACTTGTCCCAGGTTGGGGAGCGTCCGAAGTAATCGCAGACTCCCTTGTAGATGCCCCACTGGGTGACGGAGCGAAAGAAGTTGTCGATCAGGTACTGGGCATCCTTGTCGCAGCGATCGTGGAAGGCGAGCTCGATGAGGATGGCCGGCCGGTTAGGAATGCGGATCTCGCCGAACCCACCGGCGGCATCTTTGACCCCACGACTTGTCCAGCCGCTGTCGTACATGTCGCGGACGGCACTGATGATGTTGTTGTGCACATTGTTGGCCAGATTCAGGCTGTTGGCCTCGTGAGCCGGGTACTCCATGGCGGTATCGCGGTAGGTTTCGGTGCCGGTGCCCGCGGCACCGTTGGTGTGGTGCGAGATGTAAATGTGTGAGCCGCGATAGTCGGCAAAGAGCGGACGGGCACGAATGTCGTCGTTGAGATCGGTGGTCGAGCTGTCCCAGACACTGGAAGGCAAGCCATTCGCCTGAAGCCAGTATCGGGCGGCCATCTTCCACCAATGCAGGCCCGTGCCCGAGTGGCAGCAGTTGGACTCGTTCAACTCGCGCGGGACATGCACGGAGGCTCCATCCTGGGTCAGGTACTGATACAGGAACTGCATCAATCGCACGCTGTTGGTATCTTCCAGAACGGCTTCGCCAAGCCCGCAGGGGTCGCTGCGTTGCCAGTACCAGGCGGAACCATTCCAATAGCGACCATGCGACGGGCCGATGGTGATGTTCAGACCATCGAGGCCCTGAACCGCATCCGGCCCGATGCCGCCGGGGATAGCCCGCGGATCCAGCGGGGGAGGATTTACGTCGAAATCGACTTTGGTCGGCGGCAGGTAGTCCGCAAGTAGTTGGCCGCGACAGGTGAGTCTGATGCTGCGGATCTCGGGGAAGCCGCCGATCGTGGCCGAGAATTGCAGGAAGACACTCCGAAGGGAAGACTCGTCAAGACCGCTGAGGATTTCATCCGAAAGATCGATCTCGGCAGAGTCGCCCACGATCGCAAGTCCGACGAGATCGACTCCCGATGGGATATCCGTAGTCAGCCCAGCGGCTTGTTCCTCAGGCGTGGGGCCGGCAATCACGGCCTGGACGGCGACCTCCAGCGGTGACTCACCGGGCGGCACCTCGCGTTCGACGATCTCCATACGCAGCGGACCCGGGAATTGGACCTGGACGGTCTCAGCCACAAGCGAACCAGCGGACAGGCAAACGAGAATTGCCGCCACAGACCTTAGCGTATGACATCTTTGCATGAACGCATCCCCTTCTTGACTGCGATGAGCAGCAACCACAGGGACTCTTCTTATCCAGACACCGGAGGGGCGAAATGATGACGCGACTCACCGGTCCGCAAGGGCCGGCAAACCTCCTCCTGCTGATGCTGACTATTGTAAAGCAACAGCTCCGAGCAGCCAAGCATAATCTTGAGAATCTCGTCGCCTGGGGGGGAGGCCGGGGTGGGCCGCGGGGCCGGCCCGAGGCCGCCGGCGTGGCGGCGTCGCTACAAGCTCACCGTGAAGCGGAAAGCCGAAAGCCTTGCTGACTCGCAACCCTGTTGCGCCCCCGAAGTCGAAGTCGCGACGCCGGGGCGGACCGTGCTGGTAACGGGTTGGCTGCGTGACACTGACCGCTCACGGCCGATGGGCTCAGGAAGCCGACGGCTTGCGGCCGAAGATCATCAGTTCCATCTCGTCGAGTCGCGGCCGGCGCAGGCCCCACTCGCCGGCCGTGCCGCCGTAGACGCCGTCAACGGTGAAGCCGGCCCAGATGAACATTCTGCGGATCTCGGGCGGCGTGTAGCCTCGCTCGCGAAGACGGAGCGACTTGCCCTCCTCCCCCATCAAGCCGATGACGTCGCTGGTCTCGGTGAGATCCAGCACGCTGAACCTGCCGGCCGCGACATCGTCGTCATTGTGCGAGCGGATCATCCGGCAAGCGTTGAGCACGTTGAGAATCAGCCGGCCACCGCCGACCAGTGACGCGCGGATATTCCGCAGGATGGCCATGTCGTGCTCGAGCGGATCGTCATCCCCGGCCAGCAGACCCATCGAACCTTCGCACAGGCAAATGGCCCCGTCGAACTGAGCCTCGCGTACGAACTCGGTCGCGTTTGCACAGACCCATTCCACGGTCGCGCCAGCCTGCGTCGCCCGCTGCCGGGCGACCTCCAGCATGCCGGCCGACACGTCCACACCGGTCACCCGGTAGCCCAGCCTGGCCAACCCCACGCTGTGCCGCCCCGTACCACACCCGAGATCGAGCACTCGCCCGCCGTCACTGACGCCCAGATGCTCCCGCACAAACCCCAGCTCGGCCTCGGTATTGCGCGTGAAAACCTCGCCGTCGTACTGGTCCGCGAACCCATTGAAGAACTTCGCCCAGTCGTTCATGATCGCTCCCACGTTGTCAGTCCAGCCTTCCAGCATCAGCCAATCAACTCACACGGCAGAAAGAGGCTCAACCCACAGATCCTTCATCACCTTTCCATTCCATCGGCGTTCATCGGCGTTCACTCGTCGCGGCGCAGCAAGGCGGAGCCGGATCGGCGGTTCGCACGCTTCGGCCCGCCGGCAGAGCCGAGAAGCAACATCGCCACATGCTTCACTAACGGCCGGGTCAGGGCGCCACCGGCGCAAGAATCTTCTCCAGCACGGGCCGATAGGTGACCGCCATGCGATAGAAGCCCAGATCCGTCGGGTGGACGCCATCGACGGTGCCGTTCTCGTCGCCGGCCAGTTGGTCGTCGCCAGGCAGGTAATACAGGTGAGCAACACTCTCCTGCTTGAGGTCATCGTACACCTTGCGCAGGGCGGTGTTACCCGCATTCGCCCCGATGTTGAGTGGACTCTCGACCAAGAGGATCGGGGTATCGCGATGAGCCTCTCGCAGGTGGTGAACGAACGGCTTTACCCTTTCGCGGACCATGTCGAGCGTCATATTCGGCAAGCATTCGAGCACGAACAGCGAAGCATCGAGTTCGCCGATGAACTCGGCCATCGCCGGCTCCATCTTCCCGGAGCCGGAGAAGCCCAAGTTGATGACCTCACGGTCCAGCCATCGGCCGAGAATGGCCGGGTGACACATACCCGCCCGCGACGCGCACCCGCCCTGGGTAATCGACGTGCCGTAGAACACGATGGGCCGATCCTTACCCCGAGGGCGTGCGGCCGGCCGAGTGATGCTCGCGGCCGGGTCGATGCCGATCTTCAGATCCGTGACCCCGTTATACAACGGCAGGTAAAGCAAGTACTCGGTGGTCTTAGCGGGCAGATTATGAGCCAGTTCGTCCAGGGTCTGCTCGGTCTTTGGCCGCCCTACTCCGATGAATACCCACCGACCGTCCCGCCGGGCGTAGAGATCCAACCCGCTGTTGCCTGTGGCGGCCATATGGTTCATCGCCCCGCCGCCGTCCCAGACAGCCGCGATGCGTGTCGAGTCGGTCAGGAAGCGCACCACCAAACCCGCCGACCGCCGGCCTAGATCCCACACCGCCGGCGGGACCTTATCCTTCGCACGGGCCGGCAGCCGATGATATAACGACTCCGTATCCTGCCAGCCCCGGCCCTCGACAACCAGCTCCTTCGCGTCGTACCACAACAGCTCAGAGCCGTCGCGTTTTTCCGCCCGGCTCGGGTCCAGGGTCACAAGGTGTTCCGAACGCACCGCCGCGGGTGACGAACCGCCTGGATCACCCACCGCTGGGAGAGCAAGCCCCGCCGATACAACACAGAACGACAAGACCAGAGTTCCACGAACACAAGCACGATTGCGCATCCTTGACACTCCTATACGAGGGTTCACGAATCAAGAACAGAACCGCGCCTTTCAGAGCCGCGCCCGCAAGGGAACGGTGTCTCGGCCACGCGAAACCGCTTCCTTACGGGCGCGGCTCTGATGGCGTCTATCGCTACGGCGCTTCACGGGGCAGGCGAGTCCACAGGCGCGGGATGATCCGGCGACGCATCCAGTCTGACCAACGCCTGCTCGATCAGCTCGGCCCAGAGCTTGTAGCCGGCCGGGGTCAGATGCAATCCATCACGGGCGTACTCCTTGCGTAGCAGGCCTTCGCCGTCGGCAAAGGGCTCGTACACATCCATGAACGGGCAACCGTGATCGGCGGCGATCTTGGCCAACCGACCGTTGAACTCGACGATCGAGTCCTTCAGCCCCGCGTATCGGTCCCGCGTCGGAAACAGCCCGACGATCAGCAGCGGCACATCGGGCAGCCGGGTGCGAATGCGCTTGACGACCTCGCGGTAGCATGCGTCGATCGCATCAATCGAGGGCGTGCCGTTGCGCCATAGCTCGCCCAGGTCGTTGACCCCGTTCTCGATGATGACGATGCCGGGGCTGCAATCGAACACCGAGCTGTCCAACCGATGCAGGATGCCCCGCTCGTCGATGCCGATGCGGTCGGAGGAGATGCCGCGGTTAACGATCCGTCGGCCGGGCAACAGCTTCGCTGTGTCGAAGCCCTCGATGTGCGACGAGCCGACCATCACAATGTTCCGGGCGGCCGCGTTCTCTCGTTTGAACTGAGCCACTCGGTCGTAGTAATGCTGTGCCCACTTGTCGAGCGGCTTCGACGCCGGTTTGGATTCCGCTCCCTGCTCATTCGCCATGACAACACCTATTGCGGCCGACACGCCGACCAACGCCAGCGTCCGCATCGTCTTGATGAAAGGTTTTCCATCCACCATGTGACTCCTCCATTCTCCCGCGTCCGCACATCCTGACGATTCCGCGTTCCAGCCGCTCTCATCAACGCAAGAACTCCGACTCAGATCGACGTCCGCCATGTCAACGCGCCATCACCTTACAGCGATATCTGTGCCGGATGCAACCATTCGCAGTGGCAGTGACCGGTAAAGAATACGGGACTGCCCGGGCGGCCAAGTCCTCCGTCAGTGGACGCCCCCCCAAGTCGCCAGCTAAGATGGAATGCGTGATGAGCGGCCGATCTCGCGGGAGAGATCATGGTGCCGCCGGACGGCTTTGACAGAAAGACTGGTTCCCTGCGAATCTCCCTGACAGACCACTGCAATCTGCGTTGCTTGTACTGCATGCCCGTGCAAGCACTGCGGTTCGCTCCACCCGAAGAGTTACTGACCGCGAAGGAAATCGAACGCGTGGCTCAGGCCGCTGTCCGCTTGGGCTTTCACAAGTTCCGGCTGACGGGCGGCGAGCCGACGTTGCGGACGGATCTCGTTGACATCGTCGGGCGACTGGCGGCGATCGACGGTGTGCGCGACCTGGCCATGACCACGAATGGTATTCTCTTGCCCGACCTGGCCCAACCGTTACGGGCGGCGGGGCTGCGGCGAGTCAATATCCATCTGGACACACTCAATCCAGACAGATTGAAACGGCTCATGCGTTTCGGATCGGTGGATCAGATTCTGGCCGGGCTGGAAGCGGCGGTGGCGGCCGGGCTGACACCGCTGAAGATCAACTGCGTGGTCACGTTGGGCTACAACGACGCGGACGTGGTCGATCTGGCACGTCTGACGATGGAGCATGACTGGCAGGTGCGGTTCATTGAGTTGATGCCGCTGGGCGGCGGGCAGTGTGCCCAGCTGGCCTTGAGCCGGTATGTGCCTACCGCCGCCACGCGGGAACGCATCGAGAACGCGCTTGGCCCGCTGGAGGCGGTGCGTAGCCCTAACCCAGCAGATGAGGCCCGGCGCTTCCGTCTGCCGGGCGGCCGCGGCGAGGTGGCTTTCATCAGCCCGGTCAGCGAGCCTTACTGCGGCACCTGCAACCGGATGCGGCTGACCGCCGACGGTCGATTCCACTTGTGCCTGCTCAGCGATGACGAGATTGACGTGCGGCCGGCCTTGCGGAATGGGCATGCCGTGACGGTGGACGATCTCCTCCGCCAAGCGATCGCCGCCAAACCCTCGGGGCACCGGCTGGCGGAAGGGCTGTCCGTGGAACGGCGTCAGATGTTCCAGATAGGCGGGTGATTCCGGGTTGAGCGCCTACCACCACCACCAGCCGTACCCATCCCAGCTATCGTAGTACCATTCGTCGTCGTACCAATACCCGCCGCAATCATAGCAGTCGTCATCACTGTAGCTAGGCCAGTTCCACTCGAATTCGCCATCCTCACATTCCACGTCAGCCGCCGGCAGAAAAGCGGTTGAGATGATCATCAGCAAGGCCATGGCGAAACGCCTGTACTTGGTAGACATGTCGGTCCCATCCTTTCTCGGCGAGCATACCCGTACGGCCAAGCGGTTTCCATGCAACTCGGGTCGTACGTCGTCCAAAGCGGGGGTGCACCACGCCTCGGCGGACACCTGAGTCCAAAACTGACACCGCCGGGGCAAAACCCTTGCACCGCTATCATTGTAGACAATGCAGAAGGCGAAAAGTTGGTTGGGTTGAGGGGCACGTCCGGGTACAATGCGGGGCTGCTTTCGCCTGGGCGTGCATGGCCGCAGGCAAGGAGGTCGCCCGCATGTCCCCTCAGCTTCTAGCGATTCGTGGAGCCCGCGAGCACAACCTCCGCAACATATCACTGGACCTGCCCGGCAACCGGCTGATCTGCTTCACCGGGGTCTCGGGCAGCGGCAAGAGCAGCCTGGCGTTCGATACGCTTTACGCCGAGGGGCAACGCCGCTACATCGAGTCGCTCAGCGCCTACGCCCGGCAGTTTCTGGGTACCCTGGCCAAGCCCGACGTCGACCAGATCAGCGGGCTGAGCCCGGCGGTGGCCATTCAGCAGAAAGCGACGGGATGGAACCCGCGGAGCACGGTCGGCACGGTCACGGGGATCTACGACTTCCTGCGCGTGCTCTACGCCCGCGCGGGCCGGCAGCACTGCCCGCAATGCGGCCGACAGATCAGTGCCCAGACCCCCGAGGCGATCGTCGGCAGGATCCTCGCCCTGCCGCCGGAGCTGGGCGTGCTGATCCTGGCACCGGTCGTCCGGGGGCAGAAAGGCGAACATATCGAACTGCTGGATGATCTTCGGCGAAGGGGCTATGTGCGGGCCCGGATCGATGGGGTCGTGACCCACCTGAGCGAAGCCCCCAAGCTGGGTCGCCATCACCGACACACGATTGAGGTGGTCCTGGATCGGATCACGGTGCGGGACTCGATCCGATCGCGGCTGGCGGAGGCGGTGGAGAACGGGCTGGCCCTGGGCGAGGGCACGGTGATCGTCGCTCCGGCCGAGGGGCAAGAACAAACGGGGGATGCCAAGCCGCAAATGGCGAAGTCCCGGACCGCAAAGCGGCAAGCGGTCGCGCCGCAAGCAATCACCGGGGAAGCGGCTGTTGCAGGCCTGACACGCGATCTCGTGCTGTCAAGCCGATACGCTTGCTCGGAATGCGGGATCGGGTTTGAGCCGCCGTCACCGCAGCTCTTCAGCTTCAACTCGCCGACGGGTATGTGCCTGGCATGCGACGGCATGGGGACCACCTACGACTTTGATCCCGACCTGCTGGTGCCGGACCCGTCGCTGTCGTTCTTTGACCCGTGCATCGAGCTCATGCGGCACACGCCGGGGCGATGGCGGCGGCACATCTACGAGGGCGTGGCTCGGCATGTGGGCTTCGATATCCGCCTGCCATGGAAGGACTTGCCGCAACGGGCTCGCGACGCACTCCTGTACGGCACCGGAGACGCCCATATCACTTTCGAGTGGGCGTATCGCCGCTCGCGATGGAAGCACGGCGGAACGTTCGAGGGGGTCATCGCCGAACTCAAGAGCAAGCATCGGCAGGCGAAGGCCGGCTTCATCCAGGCACACTACGAGAAGTACATGCGCGTGCGGCCATGCGCTGTGTGCGGAGGAGGACGACTCAACGAGCAAGCTCGGGCGGTGAAGGTCGGCGAGCTGAATTTGCCGACGCTGTGCACACTGCCGATCAAAGCCGCCCGAGAGGCTTTGACCTGCCTCAAGCTAAGCGAAACGGAACAAGTGATTGCCGCGGAGGTGCTCAAGGAGGTTCGCGGCCGACTGGAGTTCCTGTCCAATGTCGGGCTCGACTACCTCACGCTGGACCGGTCGGCGCCGACGTTGTCGGGCGGCGAATCGCAGCGCATCCGGCTGGCGGGGCAGATTGGCAGCGGACTGGTCGGGGTGCTGTATGTGCTCGATGAGCCGTCGATCGGTCTGCACCCGCGGGATAACCAGCAACTGCTCGCGAGCCTGCAACGGCTTCGGGACATGGGCAATACCGTCATTGTGGTCGAGCACGACGAAGAGACCATGCGGGCGGCGGACCTGATTGTAGATTTCGGGCCGGGACCCGGGATACGCGGCGGAGAGGTGGTGGCGGCAGGGACGATCGAGGAGATCGCCCGCTCGCCGGACAGCGTCACCGGTGCGTACTTGGCGGGGACCAGGGCAATCGAGATCCCCCGGGAACGGCGACCCGTGGATGCCAGAACAGTCCCTTCCCCCACACCCCGTCGCAAGCGACGGGGCTAAGCAGGAAGTAGTTCAACACAACAAAAATGAATGGAACGACATTGAACGCGATGCAACGGAACAGGGAGACGCACCATGATCATCGGTTTCCACTTGGCGTGGACCTGCTACGGGCACTGGTTCCCGAACGATCCTCGCGGATCCTGGTCCGATGAGGTGTGGAAACCTGAATTGCTGGAATTGCGGAGGCTGGATGACGGGCGGAAGGTGACGCATCCCCGCCCTGTCGAGCCCGGTGAAATGCGGCGGTTCTTGGATACGGCAAGAGCACGACTGAAATGGGATGTGGTTTGCCTCAAGGATTCGGAGATCAGGATGGTTGGCGGCGCATTTGCGGAGGTCGTCGAGGCCGTGCGGCTGGAGGTGCATGCATGTGCGATCATGCCCAACCACGTCCATGTGGTTGTCGGTCGGCATGCCGAATCGTACGAGCGGATGGTCAGTCGGCTCAAGGCGCGAGCATCGCAGAAGATTCGCGAGGTGCGCGGGATCCGAGCAACCGACGTGCGGCGGGAGCGGGTCCCCATCTGGACGGAAGGCTACTGGGTGCGTTACATCGACAACGTGGAGCAGATGGACCGGGTCATCGATTACGTCAACCGCAATCCGGGGCCCGACCGACCGCAGCGGTGGTCGTTCGTACGCGGATTCAACGCATGACGTACCGTTTGGAAGAAACCGTTTGGAAGACGCTGTTTGGAAGAAGCTGTTTGGAAAGAACTGTTTAGCGGCGTCGCTTGCGACGCCGCGCCCCGTCGCAAGCGACGGGGCTAAACAGGGTAGATAACCTCGACAACATGAACACGAAACCTTAGCAACATGAACACGAAACCTCGACAACATGAACTCGGAACAAACGCAACCACACGGTGAGTAAACGCAAGAACGCCATCCCGGGACCCATCGAGCACGACACCATGTTGCGTTGGGTCTCCGTGCGCGGGGCAAGGCACCACAATCTCAAGAACATCGACGTACACTTTCCGCTGGGCCGCTTCATCTGCGTCACCGGGGTCTCGGGCAGCGGGAAAAGCTCGCTGGTGGTGGACATTCTTTACGAAAGCCTGGCCCGCGACCTGAACGGGGCGGAGAATGTAGCCCCCGGCGAGCATGACGGCATCGACGGCTTGGGCCACCTCGACAAGGTCATCGACATCGACCAGAAGCCGATCGGACGGACACCGCGAAGCAACCCGGCCACCTACATCAAGCTGTTCGACGAGATCCGGGCCTTGTACGCCCGTTTGCCGGACGCCAAGGTGCGGGGGTACAAGCCCGGGCGTTTCAGCTTCAACGTACCCGCAGGCTCGTCGGGCGGCTGGCGCTGCGAGGCCTGCGAAGGCAACGGGGCCAACCGCATGGACCTCGAGTTCCTCGCTGACGTGTGGGTCACCTGCCCGGTATGCGGCGGGCGACGGTTCAGCCGGGAGACACTGCAAGTTCTCTACCGCGGCAAGAGCATCGCCGAGGTGCTGGACATGGACGTGCAGCAGGCGTTGGAACACTTCGCCAACATCCCGCGCATCGCGGCCATGCTGGGCACGCTGCACTCGGTGGGGCTCGACTACATCAAGCTCGGCCAGTCGGCCACAACGCTCTCGGGCGGCGAGGCCCAGCGGGTCAAACTGGCCCGCGAGCTGGTCAAACGGAGCACGGGCCGCACGCTGTATCTGCTGGATGAACCGACGACCGGACTGCACTTCGAGGATATCCGCAAGCTTCTCGAGGTACTGCACGGCTTCGTCGACGCGGGCAACACCGTGGTGGTGATCGAACACAACCTGGACGTGATCAAGACCGCGGACTGGGTCATCGACTTGGGCCCGGAGGGCGGCGAGGCGGGCGGCTACGTCGTGGTCGCGGGCACACCCGAGGATGTGGCGGCGTGTGAAGCGTCGTATACGGGGCAGGCTTTGCGCCCGGTGCTGGAGGTGGCGCTGCCTCCCAACGAGCCGCGGGCTTTAGCCCGCGCGGTCCAGGGGACGGAGCAAACTTCAGATCGCGGAACCGCGCGGGCTAAAGCCCGCGGCTCTTTGACAAGTCCCGCAGCCAACGGCGAGTTCACCGATGTCCTCGTCGTCGGGGCCAATCAGCACAACCTCAAGGACATCACCGTCCGCTTCCCGCGTGGCAAGATGACCGTCTGCAGCGGTGTCTCCGGCAGCGGCAAGAGCAGCTTCGCCCTGGACACGGTCTACGCCGAGGGGCAACGGCGGTACGTCGAATCGCTCAGCGCCTACGCCCGCCAATTCCTGGGGCAGATCGCCAAGCCACGCATCGAGCGCATCGAGGGTCTCTCGCCGGCCATCAGCATCGAACAGAAGACGACCAGTCGCTCGCCCCGCTCGACCGTCGGCACGGTCACCGAGATCTATGACTACATGCGCGTGCTCTGGTCGCGCATCGGCACGCCCTACTGCCCGCGCTGCGACGTACCCATCGGCACGCAGACCAGCGACGAGATCGTGGAGCGCGTACTCGCCCTGCCTGAGGGCACGCGGGCCCTCCTACTGGCCCCCATCGAGCCCAGCGGCAATGAGGACTACGCCGCCCTGTTCGCCCGCGAGCGGGCCAACGGATTCGCCCGCGTCCGCGTGGACGGCCAAGTCCACGAGTTGACCAGCCCGCCGGTCGTCGATCGCCGCAGTCGGCACAAGGTGGAACTGGTCGTGGACCGCGTCGTCGTCCGCCCACGCGATCGCGGCCGCATCACTGACAGCGTCGAGATGTGCCTGTCCATGGGCAACGGATGGATGACGCTGGCCCCGGCGGACGGCGGCAAGGAAGTTCGTTTCTCGCAGCGACGCTCCTGCACGAGTTGTGGCACGAGCTACGAGGAACTGACCCCGCACCACTTCTCGTTCAACACACGAATCGGCTGGTGCACAACGTGCGAGGGCCTGGGCACACAGCAAGGCGCGAGCACCAACCTGATCGTGCCCCACCCGCGGTTGTCCATCCGCGGCGGCGCGATTGCGGGCTGGGAAGAGCTGACTGACAACCCCGCCCTGCTGGCGATGGTAGCTCCGTTGGCGGACTTCCTCGGCATCGGCCTCGACGTGCCCTGGTGCGAGCTGCCCGCCGAGGGGCAACGCGGCATCCTTTACGGTACGGGGTCGCACTGGTTTGAAAGAACCGACGGCGTCCGCTTCCAGTGGAAGGGTTTTTACCCAGCCATCGACGAGGCGACGAAGTCGAGCTGGCAGTATCGCTCGCGGCTCAGCAGCCTGACCACCGAGGTCGCCTGCCAGCGGTGCGGCGGCAGCCGGCTGAAGCCCGAGGCCGCAGCCGTCCGGCTGGGCGAACGAACCATCGTCGAGGTCTGCCGAATGCCGCTGGACAAGACCTTGGCATTCTTCAACGACCTGCCCCTCGACCCGCGGGAACGCAAAGTCGCCGGCGAGGTGCTCGTCGAGATCCGCAACCGGCTGCGCTTCCTGGTAGACGTCGGCCTCGAGTACGTCACCTTGAACCGCTCAGCCCCGACGCTCTCCGGCGGTGAGTCGCAGCGCATCCGGCTCGCCTCACAAATCGGCAGCGGGCTAACCGGCGTGCTGTACGTGCTGGACGAGCCGACGATCGGCCTGCACCCGCGCGACACCGGACGGCTCATCGATGCCCTCACCCGCCTGCGCGACCTGGGCAACACGCTGCTCATGGTCGAGCACGACCGCGAGGTCATCGGCCGGGCGGACCATGTGCTCGACTTCGGCCCCGGGGCCGGCACCGACGGCGGCCAAATCGTCGCCGAGGGCACGCCACCACAGTTGCAGCGGTCCCGGCAATCACTCACCGGCCGGTATCTCGCCGACAAGGATGTGATCCCCGTCCCCGCTGAACGCCGGCCCGGCAACGGTCACCGGCTCCTGATCCTCGGGGCCCGCGAGAACAACCTCCGCAACCTCGATGTCGACTTCCCGCTGGGCTGCTTTGTCGTGGTCACCGGCGTCTCCGGCAGCGGCAAGAGCACCTTGGTCAACGAAGTACTCTACAAAGCTCTCGCCCGCCGCATCCACCGGGCGATGGTCGAGCCCGGCGGGCACGACGAGATCCGCGGCGTCGAGTTCATCGACAAGGTCATCAACGTGGACCAATCACCGCTGGGCAACTCGCCAAGCAGCAACCCGGCCACCTACACAGGGGTGTTTGACCTGATCCGCGAGCTGTTCGCCCGCCTGCCCGAGGCCAAAGTCCGTGGGTACAACGCCAACCGCTTCAGCTTCAATCGCGCGGGCGGGCGGTGCGAGGCGTGCGAAGGCAACGGCCAGCGCTGCATCGAGATGCACTTTCTGCCGGATGTGTGGATCACCTGCGAGACCTGCGGCGGCACGCGATACAAGGCCGAGACGCTCGAAGTGAAGTACAAGGAGCGCAGCATCGCCGACGTGCTCAACATGCGCATCCGCGAAGCCTTCGACCACTTCGCGAACATCCCGCGGGTACGGCGGATGCTGCAAACTCTGGTCGACGTTGGGCTGGGTTACCTGCAACTGGGGCAGCCGGCGCCGACGCTCTCGGGCGGCGAGGCCCAGCGGGTCAAACTCGCGGCGGAGTTAGGTCGACCGAGCACAGGCAAGACGCTCTACATTCTCGATGAGCCGACCACCGGCCTGCACTTCGACGATCTGCGCAAACTGCTGGACGTGCTACACCGGTTGTGCGACCTTGGCAACACGGTCATCTGCATCGAGCACAACCTGGACGTGATCAAGACGGCCGACTGGGTGATCGACCTGGGTCCGGAGGGTGGCGACGGCGGCGGCGATATTGTCGCCGAGGGCACGCCCGAGGTCGTAGCCGCCAAGCAGTCCTCGCACACCGGTACGGTCCTGGCTCCCGTGCTGGATCGCGAGCCGCGCGTGCGCCGCGAGAAGTACGCACCCGCAAAGACCGAGGTCACCGAGGATACGACTCTCGAGACCCGCGAGTTGGGCGAAGCCAGTATGCCCTGGGAGGTCGACGGGCGGCGATGGCATACCCGCGACCGCGTCGGGCATCGAGGCGAGAAGGCCCGCTGGGACGGCGACGCGCTTGACTGGGTCGTTGAGCAGGTTGAGGCCGTCACCCCGCATCGCTTCACTCCCACGAACTGGAACCACCGCAGTCGGGTGGAGATCAAGATGCCCGGCAGCGCGACGCCGTGGTTCTTCCATGCTCGGACGGCGCATCCCTGGCTGCTGGACCTGAACTTCCGTGTGCCGATGCGGGCGTTCAGTGCCGCGGAGGTTCGCCGGCTGATTCCGCTGCGGCCGCTGGACGAGTGCGACGAACTGCCAATCTACGGACGCGAGCCGCGGGTGACGGTCCGTCACTCGGGCGCACACACCGACGACATTCGCATCCTGATCCACAGCAAGAAGGAAATCGCCACGCCCGAGTGCCGACAGTTCATCCGCCAGGCGGTCAAAGCGTATCACCGCCTCGTCCGCCGCATGGCCGAGGACGTCGCCACCCACCAACCGTGGAAGATCAACGGCAAGCCGTGGCACTTGGGCCAACAGATGATCCCGCGGTCCCAGGCGAAACACTGGTCGGGCAGCTTGGTCGTTGAACTGCTCGGCCGGATCAAGAAACTCGCCCCCGAGGCCCGCGAAGACTGGAACCGCAAAGTCATGGTCGTGCTCGAGCATCCGCGGATCGAGGGTGTCTGGGGCCGACTGGTCACCAATCACGCACACGCCATGCGTATCGAGTTCCGTGTGACCCGCGGGCAGTTCACGCCGGCCATGGTCGAGCGGCTGGGGCTGGACGTGGAGATCCGTCCGATCCGCCCCGAGGAAGACCAGGTGCGCTTCTGGCTGCAACGCATGGACCAGTGCGACGCGGAACAGTTCAGCCGCCTGATCCGCGATTCCGTCGCGGGCCTGGAGAAGAAATGAATCGGCGGTCCGTTTCTTTGGGCTCAGCATCCGAAGGGACGGTCAACCACCGGTGGACACCGATCAAGGACAGCGTATGAGCGAGTTGGTGCCTAACAGGTTGCTGTTTCGTTTTGAGGTGCCGATCCGATATCGCCGGCCGCCGGTGATCGATGGCGACTTGAGCGATTGGCCGGACGAGTACCTTCTGCCGGACTTCGGCCGGCTGGACGGGAGGGAGTCGTTCGCCCGCGTCTGGCTGGCGTGGCATGAGAGCGGGCTGTTCCTCGCCTGCCGAATCGAGGGGCGGCGCAGCCCGTTCCAGTGCGATCCGACGGCGTTCTGGAAGGGTGACAACCTGCGGCTCATGACCGACATGCGGGACACGCGCGACCTCAAGCGGGCCTCGCGCTATTGCCAGCAGTTTTACTTCCTGCCGACCGGCGGCGGGCGCGACCGGAAACAGCCGGTCGCCGGGGCCGCCCGCATCAACCGGGCGACAGAACACGCCCCACCCGTTCGCGACGGCCTCATCGCCATCGCCGCGACCCGCCAAGCCGCTTCCGCCCTCGATGCCGGCGTTGAACGCGCCGGCCGCCGCGGGGGGCGGCCGCTACCTGCCGACGCCGAGCGACTGGCATCAGCCGACGAGCGACGTCCATCACCGATCAGCTCGAAGGAACGGTTGCCGGCCGACGTCTACACCCTCGAAGCCCATATTCCACAAACGGCGTTGTCCGGGTTCGACCCGATCGAGCATTCCCGCATCGGCCTCTACGTCATGGTCGAGGACCGCGATCTAGGCCAGCAGTACCTGACGGTCGGCGATGAACTCAATTGGCACGTCGATCCGAGCACCTGGGCTACCGGCGTTCTGACACCGATGCCGCGTTGACTTGATCCGAGCCGGGTCGTAGAGTGCCGTCAGGCGTCTCCGTCGTCACAAGGCGGCGGTGCGTGTATAGCGTCCGGGGAGTGGACGAACACCGTCTGAGCCATGCAGCGCGTGCCGGACGCGCGACCATCGAGGGGCAAGATGCAAGGAGTGCACAAGCCGTGGTAGAAACACCCCCGCCTCAACGACCAATTCGGCAACTGTCGCTGGCCCTGACGATTGCGGGGACGGCGGTTGGGCTCATTCTTCTGGCTGCAGGCGCTTATCTGCTGTTCGAGGCGGGGACACGGACAACGGGAGCGTTGCTTCTGGTGGCTGGTTTGCTGCTGGCGTGCCAATCGCTTTTCGTCTTCGTGCTCATGGAGACGGCCGGGCAGGCCGAAGCCAATATCCACCGCCTGTACCGCAACTCGCTGCACCTGCTGGACTCCGTCGATCGGATCGAGCCGCTGATCAAGATGATCTCGCATAACAGCCAGATCTCCGACTCGGCCAAGTCACTGGCCCACCGCGACCTTGAACGAGATGCCCTGCGGCAGGCCATCCGCGAGGAAATGTACAGCGGCGAGATGGAGGCCGTGCAGTACCTGATCGACGAGATGGAGCGGCGGTTCGGCTACCGGCAAGAGGCCCAGAAGCTGCGCGAGGAGATCGCCCAAGTCCGCGAGATGACCATCGAGGAGAAAATCAACGAGGCGATCGTACACATCGAACGGCTCATGGCCGAGTATCAGTGGGAACGGGCCGCCCGGGAATCCGAACGGCTGATGAAGCTCTTCCCGCGGCACGAACGAGTCACCAACCTGCCCACCACGCTGAACGAACGACGTGAGGCCCGCAAGCAGGAACTGCTCACCCAGTGGAAGCAGGCCGTCGAGCGGGAGGAGGTCGACCACGGCATTGCCATCCTGACCGAGCTGGATGAGTACCTGACCAAAGAAGAGGCCCAGGCCCTTCAGGACTCCGCTCGGCACGTCTTCAAAGCCCGGTTGCTCAACCTGGGCGTACAGTTCGGCTTGGCGGTCACCGAGGCTCGGTGGCGCGACGCGTTGGAGGTCGGGCTGAGGATTCGCCAGGAGTTCCCCAATAGCCGTATGGCCCACGAGGTCTCCGGCAAGGTCGAAACCCTGCGACTCAAAGCCGGCTTCGTCGCCGACGCAGAGATCATCCGCCGCCGCGATACGCAGGAGAAGGGGGAAGGCTAGAGCGATTCACGCCCCATCGTAGCGGTCGCCCCCCGACTTCGGCGAGCTCGCTCCGTCTGAGCTCAGCGTCGAAGACTGCCGAGCCACAGCGACCGGCGGCGGTTTTCCCTCACATCCGGCGACGGCGCCACCAGCAAAGAACCAGAAGAGACCACAGCAACTCAGTGTGATCCTGGCGACGAGCACTGTGCCGCGTGAACAGATCCTCCGCCACGGTCGAGATGAGCCCCAGATCGGCCAAGGCGGCGGGCGTGACCACGTCGCGGTACATCTCCCGCAACTCCTGTCGAAGAAACTCGCCCACAGGCACCTCGAAACCCATCTTACCCCGCCGAATGATCGCCTCGGGCAGCAGATCCCGAAACGCATCACGGAGAATGCGCTTCGTCGTCGCCCCGCGCAAACGGTAATCGATCGGCAGGCCGGCCGCGAACGACACGACCTCACGCGACAGCAACGGCACCCGCACTTCCAGCGAATGGAACATACTGGCTAGATCGACCTTGTGCAGCATGTCGGCCGGCAGACCGATCGCCAGATCGGCGAGCAAAACGGCGTCGAGGCCGTCGGCCACGCCTCCCCCTTCCCGCCACGCGCCGGCGGCAGCGCGGTAGCGGTCCGCCATTCGTTCGATGCTCAGCCCCGACGAGCGGACAAGCAACTGCCCCGCCGGCGAGTCGTCCAGGATCCTCGCCCAGGCGATGTGCCGTTCCATGAAATCGGTCCGGTCGCCACGGAGTAGTTTGCGGGCCTGCCGAAGGCGATCCAGCCATGGCGTAGACCTCGCCACCGGCGCAAGCCGCAGCAGAGGCTCGATCGCCCCCCGGCGAAGCCAGCCGGGCAATCGTCGGTAACGCTCGATGTACTCATGGCCGCGGTACCGCCAGTAGCCAGCAAAAAGCTCATCCCCCCCGTCGCCGCTGAGAGCGACGGTAACCTGTCCGCGCGCGTGACCACTGACCACGGCGGCAGGTAGCAGCGAGCTGTCGGCAAAGGGCTCGCTCAGGTGGTTGAGCATGGGCTCGACCGTAGCCAGGATGTCCGCGAACCTGAGTCGGCAGGTGTGATGCTCGGTGCCCAGGTGCCGGGCGACCCGCTCGGCATACGCGGTCTCGTCATACCGGGGATGGTCGGGGTAGCCGATGCTGAAGGTTTTGACCGGCTGGTGCCCCACTCTGGCAAGGCAGGCCACAACGATCGCCGAATCCAACCCGCCGGACAGGAACGCCCCCAGGGGCACATCGGCGACCCGCTGGCTCTCCACGGCGGCTTCGATCAGCCGGCGTAGCTCGCCGCAGGCCTCCTCATAGACAGGGGGCACGTCCGGTGCGGGAGGCAGATGGGTGAACCGCTCGGGCTCGCGAGGACCGGCCGCGTCAAAGAGCAGCCGATGCCCCGGCGGCAACTTGTAGACACCCCGGTAGATCGTCCACGGATGCGGGATGAAGCCGAGGTTGAGGTACCATTCCAGCCCTTCGGGGTCGAGGGTCAGATCGAGGTCGGGGATCGTCTCCAGAGCCCGCATCTCGCTGGCGAAGATGAGACGATCATCCCGGCAGGTGTAGTAAAGCGGCTTGATCCCCAGCGGGTCGCGGGAGAGATGACCGGTGCGACCGGTCAAGTCCACCACCGCCAGGGCCCACATGGCGTCGAATCGTTCGACGGCGGCCGGTCCCCAGGCGATGCACGCCTTGAGAACAACCTCCGTATCGCAGGTGGTGCGAAAAGGCGGCGGAAGCTGCTCGCGAAGCCCGGCGGCGTTGTACAGCTCGCCGTTGTAGACCAACACCCATCGCCCGGAAGGATCGAGCATGGGCTGAGCGCCCGCCGGGGTGGGATCCAACACCGCCAGCCGGGTGTGGGCCAAGCCGACCGAGAACCCGGGGGCCTCGTGACGCCAGATGCGTTGGTCGTCCGGCCCACGATGGCCAAGAGCGTCGCGAAGCCGTTCGAGCGAAGCTACCGGAATGGGCCGCCCGCGAAAGTCAACGATGCCCGCGATGCCGCACATCCGAATGTTCCCCGGCAAACAGACGCAACCTGCGCCCATGTTTGCCATGTATCCTGTACGTCTCTGGGGTCCGGGGACGGGCTCTTCCTTGCCGGCCTGGGGGCTCTCCACGCGGATCAGTCACTGGGCGGCATGGCGATGCCGTCTCGCCGGAAAGGCTTCAAGCCGAAAAAGTGCCTGCCCCTTCCCAGACACCACCGGCGCAAGACCCTGGTGCCACGTTTTGGTGAGCTCGATTGTTTCGATAACCCGGCCGAACGCAAGCCCGACACGTTTTTGACACCGTCAGCGGAGGGCGTATCATACGCGGCGGCTCCACCGGCATTGGCGGCGGGTGGAGAATGTGACGACTGCCGGCGAACAAGGTCGGCGGCACGCCCCATCAGGCGCGGTCCGGGCGTGCCCCGCAACCCGACGGCGGTTGATTGGTCCGGTTCCCATATCCCCAGGAAGTCGCTGCTCATGCCCAGGAACTTCACGAAACGTGCCCCTGTCCGGCAAGCCCCAGGTCAGCGCGCGATGCGTCGCGGACACACCCTGCGTCGGTGGGGGTGGATGGTGCTGTTGACTCTCCCCGCGGCATCGCACTTGCCAGCCCAGCAAGCACCGGACGCCGAACCCGGCCCGGCTATCACCTCGCCGTTGGACGGCAGAGTCGTCAGCGTCGTGCGGATCGAAGGCCTCGTCGCCATCGACGAAGCCTACGTACGCAACCAGATGCGGACCCAACAGGGCCAACCCTATTCGCAAGACCAGCTGCAACGGGATGTCGGCCGACTGCTGCGTACCGGACGATTCATCGACGTGCACCCGGAAACGCAGGTGGTCGACGAGCAGGTACAAATCACGCTGCGTCTGACCGAGAAGCCTTCCGTGGCCGCCGTCGAGTTCGTGGGCAACAAGAAGTTCAAGCCCAAGGATCTGCTGGAAGCTCTGGCCTTCGCGGCGGGTGACCCGCTCGATCTTTACGATGTCAGCCGTGGGAGAGAGGCCATCGAACGGCTCTATCGCGAGAAGGGTTATGCCTATGTGGAGGTGACGTTCGACGAACAACTGATGCGCGACGAGCAGCGCGTTGTGTACACCATCGTCGAGAATCAGCGGGTACGGGTGCGAAAGGTACGATTCGAGGGAAACGTTACCTACAGCGCCAGGGAGCTCGAAACGCAGGTGGAGACCAAACCGTTTCTGCCGATCTTCCGGGCGGGTGACTTCGACCCGGATCGGGCGGAACGCGACGCGGCCAAGGTCCAACAGTATTACCGCGAGCGAGGGTTCCTCGACGCACGGGTCAGCTACGTCACCGAATTCGAGGATGTCGCCCGCGAACGGCTGGCACTGATCTTCCGCGTCAGCGAGGGTGTACGCTACCGCATCCGAGAGATCATCATCCGCGGAAATGAGGTCTTTACCACCGAGCAAATCAGCGAGAAGCTGACCTTGCAGGTGGACGACTTCCTGATGGACGGCCGCGTGAAGGCGGACGTCAAGACGATCGAGACGGACTACGGTGCGCAGGGCCACATCTATGCCCAGGCCGTGCCGACCTGGGTCTTTGCCGAAGAACCGGAACGGGTGGTGCTCACCCTCACCATCCGCGAGGGCGAGCAGTTCCGCGTCGGCTGGATCGAGGTCAACGGAAACACGCACACCCAGGAGAAGTGCGTGCGTCGCGAGCTACGCTTTCACCCAGAGGAGCTGTTCGACACCACCAAGACAGCCAAGGCGGAGCGTCGGCTCAAGGAATCCGGGCTCTTCACCGAGGCGACCATCGAGGCCATCGAACCCTCCAGCGGCGAAGCCAATGTCCGCGATGCCCTCGTGACGGTGCAGGAAAACCCGCGAACCAATCAGTTCATCGCCGGAGTCGGGGCCAGCAGCGACAGCGGCCTCGTCGGCAACATCGTGCTGGAGAATACGAACTTCGATCTCTTCGATACGCCGCGGAACTTCAACGAGTTTATCCGCGGTCGGTCCTTCCGCGGGGCCGGGCAAACATTCCGCATCCAACTCGAGCCAGGCACCGAGTTGAACCGCTTCCGCATCGACTTCCGCGAGCCCTACCTGCTGGATATGCCCATCGGGTTCGGCACCAGCCTGTATCTTTTCGAGCGCGGCCGCGACGGCTACAACGAGCAACGGGCCGGGGGTAACGTCAGCTTCGATCGGACCTTCGAGGAGGGCTGGCTGGCCGGCTGGGTCGGCGAAATCGCCCTGCGAGCCGAGTACATCAATATCAATGACCGCCAAGCATTCGCCGCCAAGGACATCCGCGACGTCGAGGGCGGTAGCTACCTATCAAGCGTCAAGCTCTCGCTGCTGCACGACACAACCGACAGCCGGTTCCTCCCGTCCGAGGGCCACCGCTTCAACGTATCCTGGGAGCAGGCCGGGGCCATGGGCGGCGACTACTTCTTCAGCAAATTCACCGGCGGGTACACGAAGCACTGGACGGTGGCCATCGACGAAGAGGAGCGTAAGAGCATCGTGAGTGCATTCACCCGCGTGGGGCAGATCTTCGGCGACGCGCCCGTCTTCGAGCGGTTCTACGCCGGCGGCATCGGCTCGCTCCGCGGCTTCGACTTCCGAGGCATCAGCCCGCGCGATGGCTTGCGCAAGAACCGCATCGGCGGCGACTTCATGTTCCTCACTGGGGGCGAGTACTCCTTCCCGCTGGTCGGCAAAGCCCTACGCGGCGTGCTCTTCGCGGATATGGGTACCGTCGAGGAGGAGTTCGGCATCTCCAGTTGGCGGGCCGCGGTCGGTGCCGGCGTACGCATCACGCTCGATATCTTCGGCACGGTACCCATGGAGTTCGATTTCGCCCTGCCGGTGTCCAAGGACAGCGAGGATGACACCCGCTGGTTCAGCTTCTTTATCGGACTGCCGTTCTTCTAATGGCGTTCGCCCCGGGGACTTGCGGCTAACCCGGGGACTTGCACCCCCGGCTCGGGGTTTGCGTCTGCGGACCGGCTCGTGAAGCCGGAAACGGGCTGTTGACGGGGGCCGGGGGAAGAGCTATGCTGTGCCTTCCCGTCGAAGGCTGCGGGTGACCGGCCTTGGGCGGTTTTACACCACACCCCTTGGGGTACCTTCCGTGTGGGAGAGTGGGCTTCCGCTTCGCAGCGGGGAGTTCAGACCTCGGGTGCGGTCAACAGGAGAGCCGACGGGCCCATCCCGATTCGCCGGCAAGAAGCCGGTCCCTCAGGGTTGGGCGACAGGCTCCAAGCTGCGACCGATCTTTGCGGTCATTCGTCGCCAGACAGCAGGCGAAGTGTCGGACCCGAACGCGGGACCGATCCGGTACCCGGTGGTGTAATTGGTAACACACCAGGTTTTGGTCCTGGCATTCCTGGTTCGAGTCCAGGCCGGGTAGTGTGGCCCGCTCGCATAGCACACACGAGGGGAAGGTCCGACCGCCGCACAACCATGGCAGCCCGGTGTCTGCCTGGATGTGATGGATAGGCCGTGCGGCGAGAAGCCTCCGCACACAGAAATGGCTCCCGGAGAGCGTTGATGCCCAGCAGACCTACAGCCGCGATCATCCTGGCCGCCGGTCGCTCTACGCGCATGGTCACGGACATGCCCAAGGTGCTCCATGAAGTGTGCGGCCGGCCGATGCTGGCCTATGTGGTCGACGCATGCAGGGCAGCGGGCGTTCAACGGATCATCGCGGTCGTCGGATACCAAAAAGAGCAGGTGATCCAGGCCTTCGCCAACGAGCCAGACATTATCTGGGTCGAGCAGACGGAGCAGAAAGGCACCGGGCATGCGGCCATGGTCTGCCGTGAAGCCCTCGCGGACTTCGACGGTAACGTGGTTGTGATCGCCGGGGACATGCCGTTGCTGCGGAGCGAGACGCTGCAACTGCTGGTCGACACGCACAAGAAGCAGAATTGCGCGGTGACGCTGGCCACGGCCGTCCTGGCCAACCCGACGGGCTATGGGCGTATCGTTCGGGACGAGTACGGCAACCTGCAGGGCATTGTCGAGGAGTCCGACTGCACCGACGAACAGCGGCGGATCACAGAGATCAACCCCAGCTACTACTGCTTTGACAAGGGTTTGCTGCTCTCGGCCCTGGATCAGCTCAAACCGGACAACGTCAAGGGCGAGTATTACATCACCGACGCGCTGCATATTCTGGTCCAGCAGGGCCACCGCGTGGTGGCGATCACGGCGGTCAAAGCGGAAGAGGCCGTCGGGGTCAACAGCCGAATGCAGTTGGCCGACGCCGGCCGCATTATGCAAAATCGCATCCAGAGCAACCTGATGCAGAACGGCGTCACCATCGTGGACCCGCCGAACACCTGGATCGACATCCGGGCGGTGATCGGGCAGGATTCGGTCATCTATCCGTTCAGTTACATTCACGGACGGGTACGGATCGGAAAGCGATGCAGCATCGGACCGTTCGCCTATCTGCGGGAAGGGACCGTCCTGGAGGATGACGTGGTGGTGGGCGTGTTCACCGAGTTGAAGAACTCGACCCTGGGGCCGGGCACACGGGCCCGCCACTTGAGCTACATCGGGGACGCCCATATCGGGCATCGGGTGAACGTCGGGGCGGGGACGATCTTCTCGAACTTCGACGGCCGGCAGATCCAACAGGCGGTGGTCGGGGACGACGTCTACATTGGCAATGGAGCGATCCTGGTGGCGCCGCTGGCGGTTTCCAGCGGCCGGCAGATTGCGCACGGCGCCGTCGTGCGAGACGGCGGCCCACAGAACGAAGGGGGTGCCACCTGAGCAAGTGCCAACCCACATTCATGAACGACCATGACGACGGCCTTCTGATCTTCGGCGGATCGTCGAACCCCGCGTTGACCGAGGCCATCGGGCGATTCCTGGGCACGCCGGTCGGGCGGGCGAAGATCGACCGGTTCCCCGACGGCGAAACGCTCATCAAGCTGGACGAAGACGTCCGGGGGCGCGACTGTTTCGTCATTCAGTCGACCTGCCCGCCGGTCAATGAGAACCTGATGGAGTTACTGATCTTCATCGATTGCCTCCATCGGGCGTCCGCTCGGCGTATCACCCCAGTGATCCCCTATTTCGGGTACGCCCGGCAGGACCGCAAGGCCGAAGGCCGAACGCCCATCACCGCCAAGCTCGTCGCCAACCTCATCAGCCAGGCGGGGGCGGACCGTGTGCTGGCGATGGACCTGCATGCCGAACAGATTCAGGGCTTCTTCGATCTGCCCCTGGATCATCTGGCGGCGCTTCCGGTCATCAGCAAGCACATCGAGAGCATGGCTCTCAGCGACTGCGTGCTGGTCTCGCCGGACGTCGGCAACCTCAAACGTGCGACCGCCTATGCCCAACGGCTGGGCGGCGAACTGGCGGTCATCGACAAACGGCGGATCAGCGGTGAGTGCGCCGTGGCCGAGCGGGTGATCGGCGACGTCGAGGGCAAGACGGTGATGCTGTTCGACGACATGATCACCACGGGCGGTACCGCCACGGAAGCGGTACGTATCTTGCGCGACCACGGGGCGAGCCGGTTCCTTCTGGCGGCAACGCACGCGGTGCTGGCCGATCCGGCACTCAGCCGAATCGAGAAAGCGGGCATCGACTGGATCGTCACCACGGATACGATCCCACTGCGTCCGATCGCGGCACAAAGGCTTCCGCAGATCAAGGTGCTTTCGGTAGCCCCGCTGCTGGGTGAGGCCATCCGGCGGATTCACATGGACCAGTCGATCAGCGAAATGTTCAAGGCAGGCAAGCGATAGCCGGTCGCAACGCGACGGCAAGACGCGATTTCGGAGTACTTGCACAATGGAGATGGCAAAGCTTCAAGGAGAAACAAGGAAGACCGGCGGCTCTCGGGCGGCCCAGCGGCTGCGCCGGGAAGGCAAGCTGCCCGGCGTCATCTACGGGCACGGCCAGGAGACGGCACACTTGGCGGTGGACGCCCATGCCGTGGCGGGGCTTGTCAGCGGCGGCTCCCACGTAATCGAGCTGACCATCGGGGGCACCGCTCACTCGGTGCTCATCAAGGACGTCCAGTTCGACCACCTCGGGGAAACGCCCATCCACGTCGATTTCGTGCGGGTCGACCTGCACGAGCGGGTGACGGTGTCGGTGCCCCTGGAGTTCCGGGGAACGCCCGTCGGCATCCAAGAGGGCGGTCAGCTCGACGAAAGCATGATGGACATCGAGGTGGAGACCCTGGCCAGCCAGATCCCTGATACCATCCGGGTCAATGTGGCCGACCTCAAGTTGGGCGACATTCTCCATGTGCGGGATCTGGAGTTGCCGTCCGGCATCAAGGCGATGACCAGCCCCGACGCGATCGTTTGTGCGGTGCGAGCGAAGGTAACCGCGGAGACTGAGGCTGCGGCGACCACCGCGGAAGGCGAAGCGGCCCAACCGGAAATCATCACCGCCCGCGAACACAAGGAAGAGGGAGCCGGGGAGAAGTAGACGAATGGTGAGAACCCGGCTTGCCGGGCAGGCCTTCAGGCTGCCTCGCGGGCCCAAGACGCCCGAGGATGAGCGTGGCGATGAGACTCATCGTGGGCCTCGGCAATCCGGGGCAGAAGTACAAGGGAACGAGGCACAACGTCGGGTTCTGCTGTATCGACGAGCTAGCCCGGCGATGGCAGGTGGAACTGAGCCGGCGGATGTTTCACGGCATCGGCTGGACGGGCGTGATGCGTGGCGAGCGTGTGCTGCTGCTCAAGCCCGGCACATATATGAACCTGAGCGGGCAGTCGGTGGGTGAGGCGGCGAGTTTTCACAAAGTCGCCCCGAGCGATCTGCTGGTGATTGTGGACGACATGGCCCTGCCGACGGGGCGACTCCGAGTACGAGCGAAGGGGTCAGCCGGCGGGCACAACGGGCTGTCGAACATCATCGAGCGGCTGGGTCACGAGGATTTTGCCCGCGTGCGGATCGGTATTGACCAGGTCCGCGGTGAACGAATGGTTGGCCATGTGCTCAGCCCGTTCACGGAAGAGGAAGATCGAATCATGGAGCCGGCCATCCGGCGGGCGGCGGACGCCGTCGAATGCTGGCTGGCTGATGGGATAGACACGGCCATGAACCGGTACAATCGTTCTGAGGAGCAGGCAGGCGGGTCACAAGAAGCCCGCTGACGGCTATTTCGGAGGTGCTCTACGTTGAACAAGTACGAAGCGATGTTTCTGTTTGACCCGGCCTTTTCGCCCGAATGGGACAAGATCCAGGCCGAGGTGGACCGCCTCATGCAACGGGCGGAGGCCAAGTTGATCGTGTGCGGCAAGTGGGATGAGCGGCGGCTGGCGTATGAGATTCACGGCTGCAAACGAGCCATCTACGTGCTGGCGTACTTCGAGGCGGCCCCGGATCGGATCTCGGGCATGGAACGCGACGTCCAGCTCTCCGAATCCTGCCTGCGGTGCCTGGTCCTGCGAGCGGACCACTTGACCGAAGAACAGATGCGAGAAGCCACCACCTCGCCTTGCCATGGCAACGTCCCCGAGAGCATGGCCGGTGAGCACTATCGGCGCGGCCAGGGAGATCGCCCGGAGCGTCCCCATCACGGCGGTGCCAGAAGAGATGACGCGGAGGGACGCGCGGGCACAGTGGCGGAGGAACCGCCGGCCGAACTCGACGACGCGATTGACCTCGCCTAACTTTGAGAGAACAAGCCATGGCAAGCTACAACCGTGTGATCCTGGCTGGCAACCTGACCCGCGACCCACAGTTGTCGTACACGCCGAGCAACACCCCTGTGTGCGAGTTCGGCCTGGCCGTGAACCGCCGATGGCGCGACAAGGACGGGAACAACCGAGACGAGGTCTGCTACGTGGATTTGACCTCCTACGGCCGTGCGGGCGAGACGATCAACCAGTACATGCGTAAGGGCAATCCGATCCTGGTCGAAGGACGATTGCGGTTCCAGCAATGGACCAGCAAAGAGGGCCAGAAACGCAACCGACTGGACGTGATTGTTGAGAACTTCACGTTCCTGGGCGGTGGACAGGGCGGTGGTCAGGGTGGCGGACAGCGCCCCGCCGCTGAGCCCAGAGGCGCTTACCGGGGGACTGCGGACGCGGATGTGCCCCCGGCGTATGACGACGACCGACCGCCGCTCGACGACAGCGACACGCCTTTCTGAGAAGGCGTGCGAGAACGTGAAGCGGCGCCGAGACCGTGAGGAACCGCTTCCTGACGGGCGCGGCTCAGATTGGGACGAACTGATCGGGATGATGGAATCGGGCGGCCAAAGGCGTGCAACGCCCGGCACGAGGTGATATAAATCAGATTGCGTGCTCATCACGCGAGGTGACGAGATGAAGCTCTTATTGCGACGGGATATTCCGAATGTCGGCTTGGCCGGCGATGTGGTCGAGGTGAAGGAAGGGTACGCCCGCAACTACCTGATTCCGTACCATCTGGGTGTGCTCCCCACGACGGCCAACATGAAGGCCATCGAGGAGGACAAGAAGCGGGCGGAAGAAGAGCGTCGGCTACGCCGGTCGGCCCTGGAGAAGCAGGCCGAACGCATGCGCGACATCGAGGTGACCATCGCGTCGGCATGCAATCCCGAGGGCCGGCTCTATGGCTCCGTCGGGCCGCGAGAGATCGCCGCAGCCCTTCGCGATGAAGGCCACGACGTCGAAGCCAAGCAGGTGCAGTTGCGCGAGCCCCTCCGCCAAATCGACAATATCACCGTCCCGGTCATGTTCGCCGAGGATCTCGTCGTCGAGGTCAAGGTCTGGATCGTCCGCGAAAGCGGGAGCGGGGAGATCGAGGAGGAAGAGCCGACGGCCCACCATGATTTCGACGCCCAGGATCGCCGCGGCGGCAGGGAGGGTGACCGATATGGCCGCGGAAACGAAGTCGACGCCATCGAGACCGATCTCTGACAGCCCGGCATCACCCAGCCCCCTGGAACGCATTCCGCCTCAGGACATCGAGGCGGAGATGGCCCTCTTGGGGGCCATGATGCTGGATCGTGAGGTGATCGGCGACGTCACCCCGATCATCCACCCCGACGACGTGGACCGGTTCTACCGGCCGGACCACCGCAAGATCTTCGAGACGCTCTGCCAGCTTTACGAACGTGGCGAGCCGGTCGACTTGGTTGTCGTGCGCGACGAGCTGCGCCGCCGGGGTATCCTCGATCAGGTCGGCGGCGTCGACTACATCGCCCAGTTAGCCGAATCCATCCCCAATCACCTGCACGCCGAGTATTACGCCCGCATCGTCCGCGACAAGGCCATGCTTCGCGATCTCATCGGCGTGGCCGCCCGGATCAACGACTCAGCCTATGAGCCGCGGGACGACGCACGGGCCATCCTGGACGAGGCGGAAGAGATGCTCTTCCGCGTCACCGACCAGCGAATCAGCGAGCAGGCAACCCAGATTCGAGAGCAGCTCGAGGCGGTCTTCAGCCAGATCGAGGCACGCGAGGGACATTACATCAGCGGCGTGGCCACCGGGTTCGTCGAGCTCGACGACCTGCTCAGCGGTCTGCAGCCTGGCGAAATGATCGTGATTGCCGCCCGTCCGAGCATGGGCAAGACAGCGTTCGGGCTAACCATTGCCGAGCACATCGCCGCCAACGACGGGATTCCCGTGGCCTTCTTCTCGATGGAGATGAGCAAGCAATCGGTCGCCCAGCGTCTCCTGTGCGCCCGGGCACGAGTCAATTCGCACCGCGTGCGGCGAAACATGGTCAGCGAAGAGGACATCCAGGAACTCCAGCAAGCGTGCGCCGAGCTGTCGGACATGCCCCTGTACGTGGACGACACGCCGGGCATGAGTGCTCTCGAACTGCGAGCCAAGACCCGTCGCTTGCACCAGCGGCACGGTATCAAAGCGGTGTTCATCGACTACCTGCAGTTGATGCATGGCCCGGCCAAGATTGAGAGCCGCCAGCAGGAAGTGGCCCAGATCAGCCGGGGCCTCAAAGCCCTGGCCCGCGATCTCAATATCCCCGTGGTGGTCATGGCCCAACTCAACCGCAACCCCGAAGGCCGAACCGACAAAAAGCCGATTCTCAGCGACTTGCGTGAATCCGGGGCCATCGAACAGGACGCCGACGTCGTCATCCTCCTCCACCGCGAGGACTACTACTTCAAGATCAAAGGCGAGGAGCCGCCGGAAGAGGTCCGAGGCCAAGCGGATATCATCGTCGCCAAACAGCGCAACGGCCCGACGCGTACCGTGAAACTGCAGTTCACCGAGGAACTCACCCGCTTCGAGAACCTCAGTGTGGGCGGCGAGCCCGCGTACATTCCCAACAACCAGTACACCGCTCAGCCCGTTATCGACGACCCCGCCCCGTTCTGACGCACCGGCGAGGGCATACTCCGGTCAAGGACGAATGTCGAGCACCACCTTGAGCGCCGACCCATCCGCAGCCAGACGAAACGCCTCGTCGTGCTCGGCCAAGGGAAACCGATGGGTCACCAGGGCCGCGAGATCCAGCTTCCCCCCCGCCGCCAAAGCCAACGCCGCCGCGAAATCGCTTCGTCGCGATTCCGAAGCACCATAGACGCGCACCTGCCGGTAATGAATGGCGTTGGGATCTATCGTCGCGACGCTCTTGACGGGGAAACCGGCAAACAGGCTCACCCGACCACACCGTCGCACCGCGTTGACCGCGACCGATGCCAACTCCGGCACGCCGACCGCCACGATCGCGGCATCGAACCGTTCGGTCGCCTTGAATTCCTCCGGGCCACAGGTTTCTTCCGCGCCGAGCCGCAAGGCGATCTCCCGGCGAGAAGCACGCGGCTCCACCACCACGACCTGCCGAAGACGCGTCCCGCATCGTGCCCGCGCCAAGAGCAGATGCATCAACCCGATCGGCCCGGCACCAAAGATCACCAGCGACTCAGGCCAGGACGCGTCCGCCGAATCCGAGTCCGGACTCAAGCCCATCTCCTCCTGCCCGTTGATGCAACAAGCCAGAGGCTCGATGAGCGGCGCCCACGCCAGATCCACGCTCGCCGGCAGCTTGAACAGATTGCCGCGAGCCACCGCGTGCGAGGGGATGAGCATGTACTCGGCAAATGCGCCGTCAGTGTGATAGCCAAGCGTCCGCCGACCATCGCACAGATTCTCGCGACCCGCCAGACAACAAGCACAGCGTCCGCAGGACTCCACCACGCAGACCGCCACGGCCTCCCCGGGCTGATACTCGCGGACCCCCGCCCCGACCGCCGCCACCGTACCAGCCCCCTCGTGCCCGATCGGATGCCCTACCCGCACATCGCGCGTTTTGGTCCCGGCCACGATCCGCAGATCGCTCCCGCAAATCGCCGCCGTGTGGATGCGAACCAGCACCTCGCCTTCGCCCGGCAAGGGCCGCGGAATCGACCGGAGCACCAGTCGGCCCGGCCCGTCGAATACCAACGCCTGCATGGTTTCATCGGGTCTCACGCTGTGTCTCATCCTTCCTCGCCTTCCCCGTGCGCCAGTGCTCTTCGAGCAGTGCGGACCGCGCACCCAACACGCAACTTACCTCCGTCGAAATGAGTTAACCGCTTGAACCAGGAAGGCTTAAGGGCTGTTTCGGCTTTCAAATGTAGCCACGTACATTTCTGAAATAGTCCTTGACAA
>Ga0123328_1000597_pt1 | contig 37976 bp, 26 predicted proteins | sample BioC12SIPDNA_2_FD_89702 | JGI IMG/M metagenome (GOLD analysis project Ga0123328, IMG submission 89702) | Anaerobic biogas reactor microbial communites from Washington, USA - Biogas_R1_A C12 SIP DNA | ecosystem: Engineered > Bioreactor > Anaerobic > Unclassified | place: Washington, USA...
CGGGCCCGACGCCACCGCGAACTGGCCTACGCCGAACTCAAAGCCCATCAGGAACCGGCGATCCTCTGGGAACAGATCGCCCCGCATGTCGACCAGGCACTCGACGAACTGCCCGACGAACTCCGGCAGGTGCTCGTCGAACACTTTCTGCACCAACGCACCCAGGCCCAGATCGCCGAGCAGACAGGCGTCTCCGCCGCGACGATCTCACGGCGGATCGGAACCGGCCTCGATGCTTTGCGCCACCGCCTCACCAGGGCTGGAGTCATCCTACCCGCCGCCGCACTGGCCGCCGCCCTCTCGCAACGATCCGCCGAAGCCGCGCCGGCCTCCCTCGCCGCAACCGTCAAGGCCATGCTGGCGACGGAACTCGCACAAACCCCGATCGCAGCCGCCGCTGGATCATCGACCGCCGGCGCACTGCTCGGAACGCTCTACGGCAAGGTCATGGCGGTCGCCCTCGTCAGCGCCGCCGTCGCCACCGCCACCGCCGTCCAGAAACAGTCATCCTCCACGGAGGCCGTCATGGGCAAAATCAACTACTCGCAGGTTTCACTCGCCGGCGACAGCGCCACGCACGACCCGTTCTCGCTGACCGTGGCCGAAGCGGCCCGGCTCCTGGGAATCGAAACGGACCACGAGACGGTCTACATCCTCTCGACCAACGCCTTCGCTCCGGACCTCCGACCGGATGAGCCCTGCCGCTGTTGCTGGCGCCTTCAGGGCCGCGAGCGATCCCTCGACCTCGTGGCGGCTCGCCTGGGAATGACAGTCAGGGAACTGCCCGACGCCCACGACTCGGCCTCGCCCGCGCCCAACGATCCCACGCAGACCGAATCCTGGCTGGTCGAGAACTTCCGCAAACCCCTTGTGCCGATCATCCGCAACGCGATGGCCGACGGCCGGGTCGTGATCTCACGCGGCGAATGGGACCCCGCCCACGCCTCCTGGGTGCTCTGGGGAATCGTCACCGACGCCAAAGACGATGGAACCATCCTCGGTGCGACCCTCAACGGCCGAACCGATAACCCGATCGTCTTCCTGCGCCAGGGCTATGCCCTCGCCAGGTCCGAACCGAAGCTCGACCAGCGCCAAGCCGATCTCGCCGTGCTGCAGCGGGCCGTCGACCGCATCCGCGGCGAAAGAGCCCCCTTCGCTCCCGGACAAATCGTCTTCGGCGTCAAAGCCATGGACGTCTGGATCGCCCAGATGCAGGGCTCCTTCCAGCCCGCCGACCCGCCGTGGTTCGACGGCGATGCGGACGATCCCGTGTGCAAGCTTCGCGCGAAACTGACCGCATCGTCAACCTACCAGGGCGCCCAAGCCGCCGCCAAATACCTCCGCCAGGCCGCCCGGCGCCTACCGCAAACCGCCCGACCCCACCTGACGACCGCCGCCGACCACTACGACCGCATCGTCGAACTCCTCCACCCAGCCATGACCGGCCAAGGCGGCGAAAGCTACGACCAGCTCATCGGCGACATCCAAAAACAGAAAAACCACGCCGCAAACGTCCTCACCCCAATCAAAGCCGAACTCGCCGCCGCCGCCAATGCCATGGAAAAAGCCCTGGCGGCAAGCCATGCCGACACCCTCTCGCTCGACGACGTTCCCGCCGGTCAGGGCGAAGGCAACCCGTTCGCGATGGGTCTCTCCGTGATCCTCAACTACGGCGGAACGCCCGCCGACTATGACACCCTCATGGGCGATCTCGGCTTGGCCTTCATCTTCCAAGCCAGCGACCAGGTGACCCGCTACGACGGCGCGCTCGATGTCGGATGGTGGCCGCTGGACCCCGAGTGCATCCCGACCTATCTGGAGTTCGTCAGCCGAACGGTAGGACAACGCATCGACTACATCCGCGCCGACGAACCCTCCTATCACGCCAACGCCAAACAGCACTACCACCAGCGTTTCGAACCGATCGTCCGGGCCGAACTCAGCGCCGGACGCCCGCTGCTCGCCAACAACGGTTTCTGGACGGTCGTCACCGCCTGCGATACGAACGATTCGCCCCTCTCGGGCCATTGCCCCTGCACGACCGAAAAGCAGACCGAGCGGCTCGATTGGCCGTCCAGGTACCCGTGGAGGCTTGCGATCCTCAGCGGTCCGGCCACCCCACTCGATCGCAAACTCGCCGACCGCCAAGCCATCGTCCACGCCGTCGCCCTCGCCCGCGACGAGGTCACCATGCCGCAGGGATTCCTGACCGGCCAGAAGGCCTTCGCCCTCTGGGCCCAAACCCTTCGCGACTTCGAGCACCGCGGCCAGGCCCGATGGCACGCCAACGCCCGGCTCCACCTGGTCCTGAATCGCCGAAGCGCCGACGCCTATCTCCGCGCCATGGCTGATCGACATCCTCAAAACGTCGCACAACGCCTTCTCGCCGCCGCCGACCTCTACCGGCAGGTCATCGACGCGATCAACGCCGCCGACATCAGCGACCAGGCCCTGATCGAATCTACCGCCGGCCGCGAACACCTCGCTCAACGGATCGAACGCGTCGCCGAACTCGAAGCCCAAGCCGCCGACGAACTCCAAAGCGCAGCCCAGGCGATGGAGGCTCAGTAACCCGCCATATCTCTCTATCCATCAACCGGTTGCGAAGCGTCCCGGCGTCCGCGGATATTTCCCCGCCCCACGGTGTCTATCAGGTAGAATGACGCCAAACCGCGGCGACGAACGGAAGCCATGATGAACGACGAAAACCGCCTGCTACGCGAATACGCCGAAAGCGGCCGGACCGAACCCTTCAGCCGGATTGTCCGCCAATACTCAGCCCTCGTCTACGGAACCGCCCTGCGGATCACCGGCAATCGCGACGACGCCGAGGAAATCGCCCAGGAGTGCTTCCTGACCCTCGCCCGACGCCCGCACGACGTCCGCACCTCACTCGCCGGATGGCTTCACGCCGCCGCGACCTCGCGATCGCGAAACCTCCTTCGACACCGCGACCGCCAACGCCGACACGAACGCCAAGCCGCCATGGAACAGCACGACCAAGCCGATCCGACCTGGCGGCAAATCGCCCCTCATCTCGATCACGCCCTCGACCGCATGCCCGAAAACCTCCGCCTGCCCCTCGTCATGCACTTCCTCCAGGGCCGAACCCAGGACCAGATCGCCGAACGCCTCGGCACCAGCCAATCGACCGTATCGCGGCGGATCGAGCGGGCCCTGGCCGAACTCCGCGACCAACTCCAGAAATCAGGAGCCGTCGTCACCACCGGTCTGCTCGCCGTGCTGCTCTCGAAACAGGCGGCTGTGGCCGCTCCCGCCTCGCTCAACGCAACACTGACCGCACTCGCCGGATCGGGCCTCACCGGCGCCGCTGCGGGAACCGCAGCCCTCACCACCGCTGCCACCGCCGCCGGCCTCAGCGCCGCCGGCCCCAAACTCTTCGCCCTCGTCGCCGTTGGCATGTTCATCATCAGCGGCCACCAGGCACTCCACAGCATGACACACTCCACAAAGGAACAGACCTTGAACGCCAGCGCAAGACATGAAGGCAACAAAACCTGGATTCCAAACGTCGACCGGCTCGAGTTCGGCCGCGGACAGGACAACCAGTTCATCGCCGCCCTCGCCGCAACCCTCAAAGCAATGGGCAAGCAGACCCCCTATCACGAGCTGATGGGCTTCTCCGCCGCCGCCTTCCGGTTCCAGTTCTTCATCCCGGAGTTCTGCCCAAGCTCGCCCGATCTGCTGCTCACCTTCGACCACGCCGAACCGGCCCTCAGCGCCGTCGGACTCCGCGCCGAGTGCATCGAGACAATTGCCATGTCCGACGACCAGTGCCGTGCCCTTCGCAACCAAATCGCCCAAAGCATCGAAGCCGGCCGGCCCGTCGTCGCCGAAAACCTGATGGGCCGCGGCAGCTACGGCATCGTCACCGGCTACGTCGAACCCGACAAGCAGTTCCTCTGCCGAACCTATCGCGATCGATCCGACGACTACGCGACCGCAACCGACTGGCCCTCCAAGCTCTGCCTGATTGACGGACCAACCGCCGCGCCAAGCCGCAGCGAAAGCGCCATCCGCTCGCTGCGCATCGCCGTCGAACTCGCCACAACCGACCGAACCGACTGGAACGGCCGATCTCAGGCTAGCGGCTTTGCCGCGTTCGAAAAATGGCGCGACGAACTGCGGAACGACGCGAGACTCGACGCCCTCGACACCCAAACCCTCGCCTATTCCGCAGCCGCCAACGGCTGGATCCACTACGCACTGCTCGACGCCCGCCGATCCGCCGTTCAATTCCTTCACGCCGTCGCCGACGAACTGAACCCTTCGGCCGGACCGCACCTGACGGCCGCCGCCCAAACCTACCAGGCCATCGTCGCCAAACTCGAAGCCGCCTCCACCCACGTCGCGATTCCATGGATCGCCGACGCTGCGCCAGACAGATGGTCGAAAAACGACCGCCACGCCCAAGCCGCCCTCGTCGACGAGGTCCTCACCCTTGAACGCCAGGCAATCGCCCAGATCGAACAAGCCCTCGCCGCCTGCGCCACCCTGCCCGCCAACGTCGTCCGCGACGCCGACCGCACCCTCATCACCAACGCCGAAAGACTCCGCCGCGACCCGCAGCGAACCAACGCCTTCTTCATCGCCATGGAAACGGCGCTAAAGACGATGGGCGAAGACGCCCAATACGACGACCTGATGGGCCACTCCGCCTACGCCTTCCGCATCCAGTTCCATCCGGACCGCTGGTGCGACAGCCCGCCCTGCCCGATCTGCGGGTCCGACAGCGCCGCAGCCGCACTCGCCGCCTTCGGCTTCCGACAGACCACCTGCATGGCCGAAGACGAGCACTCGCCCGACGCCGACGCCGCCCGCAAGACGATCGCAGCCGAAATCAACGACGGCCGCCCGGTCATCGCCCTCTTCGAAGACTGGGGCCTGATCGTCGGTTACTCCGACGCCGGCCGCCAGTTCCTCCGCCTCAACGACACCGACGCCGCCTCTCAGACCGCCATCGCCCAAAAATGGCCGTGGCTCACCATGATGCTCGAACGCACCGGCGCAAAACCACAACGCCGCCAGACCATTGCCCGTTCACTCAAACTCGCAGCCGAACAGATGCGCACGCCCAACGTCGCCGGCTTCCTCAGCGGCGACGCCGCCTGGCGACAATGGATCGCCGAACTCACCAACGCACAGCGCCTCGCCGCCATGGACGCCAGCGCCCTCGCCGACGCCGCCCGCTGCAACCGCTGCACCCTCGACTCCCTCATCGACGCTCGCCAAGCCGCCGTCCGCTATCTGCAGTCCATCGCCGCCGACACCGACCCGGAAACCTCCACTCACCTGCGCAGCGCCATCGCCAGCTATCAGGAACTGCTGACGATCCTGACCGACGCAACCCGCCATCTGCCCGCACCCAACCAACCATGGACAGCCGAAATGCGCCAAGCCCAAGCCGAGACCCTCCGCCAGGCCCCCGACCTGGACACCAGGGCCGTCAGCCAACTCGAAAAGGCACTGAACGCCATGACCGAACCGTAGCAGGCAATCCCACCACCCAGCCTATCCCACCAAAATCCATTTTTGATGCATATCTCCCGCCCCGGTATACTCTATTCCAGCAGACCCGGGGCGATTGCCGCCTCGGCCAAACGACCCCTCTGGAGACAGCCACGTGCTGGATGACCGTGACCTGCTGCGGCGGTACGCGACGGACGAAGACCCCGCCGCCTTCGCCCAACTCGTCGAACGATACGCCGATTTCGTCTACACCGCCTGCCTGCGAATCACCGGCAACCGCCACGACGCCGAGGACGCCGCCCAGGAATGCTTCCTCGCCCTCGCCCGACGGGCCCAGACCATCCATTCCTCGCTGCCCGCCTGGCTCCACGCCACCGCCCGCCACGCCGCCTCAGCCGTGCTCCGAAAAACCCGACGCGAACGCGAATTCCACCCGAACGCCGACGTGGCCGACACGAATCCCCAGGACGCCTCCTGCGACGATCTGGCCCCGCACATCGACGCCGCCATCGCCGAACTGCCCGAAACCCTCCGCACCGCCGTCATCCTCCACTACCTCCAAAACAAAAATCAGCCGCAAATCGCAGCCGAGCTGGGAATAGGCCAATCCACCGTTTCGCGACACCTCGACAAGGGCCTGCGAACGCTGCGAACCCAACTCACGCGGGCGGGCATCACCCTCTCACTGGCCGCCCTCGCCTCGCGCCTGGCCGAAGGGGCCGCCACCGCCGCGCCCGCCGCCCTCAAAACCACCCTCGCCGCCACTACCGCCGCAAGCGCGACCCACACAACAACCGCCGCCGGACTGGCCGCCAAATTCGCCGTCCTCGCCGCCATCGGCTCCTTCACCATAACAACCAGCCTCACCTACCATAACATGATCCACACCGCCCAAGCGCAGGAGGTCTCCACCATGAGCGCCACCGCCCCAATCCTCAACTACGGATTCCGCCACGATCCGATGGCCTTCGTCGAGAACAACCCTTCGTTCGAAGCCGCGGACGTGCGAACGTTCGTATTCAATCGCCCGCGCGAAGGCGACCGCGAACTGATCCAGGCCAGGATCGACGAGATACTGGGCGGCCAGCGTGAAGACGGCACCTTCGGCGACAACGCCAAGGCGGCTGGCGGCCCGCTGATAACACTGCTCGAACTCGGACTCCCGCCCGACTCGCCCCAGGTCCGGCGCAGCCTCGACGCCATGCTTCGCCAGATCCGCGCGGGTCAGAGCGGCGCCGAACCCTTCGAATCGGACGGCAAGATCGGCTTCCACTCGCTGATCGCCCTCTGCATGGCCAGCCGAGGCGACGAACCCGAGGTCGCGCCCGCCCTCCGCTGGCTCGCCGATCATCCCGACCAATGGATCGGACAGGGCTGTCCGTGGACGACCGTCCTCGCCCTGCGCGCCCTCTGGCTCGGCCGGGACATCGTCGACTCCCGCGAAGCTTTCGACAAAGGCATGCGATGGCTCGCCGAAAACATCAACGCCGCCGGATGCCTGCGTTTTCTCGAACCGTGGTTCATCCTCCATCTCGCCGGTGAGGTGGACCACCCGCTGAGCCGGGTCATTGTCGAAAAACAAATGCCGATGATCCTCCGCGGCCAACGGCCGGACGGCGGATGGGACAATAGCTTGACCGTCTTTCGCGCCCTCGTCCGCCACCGCATGCTCGAACCGCTGCGCCAAGCCCCCGCGCTGCCCGCCGATTGGAGGGTGACCCAATCGCTGAGCGTGCCCGAACAGCCGCTGCGCGGGCTGGCCTGGGACGGCGAGAAGTTCTGGACCGCCGACACCTCGAACAACCGGGCCCTCGCCCTCAGCCGACAGGACGGCCAGGTCATCCAAACGATACCGCTGCCCAAAGGCGAAATCCGCGGACTCGCCTGGACCGGCAACGCCCTCGCCGTCACCGTCGGTAACCCGTGGACCGACGAACCGAAACGTCTCTACCGGATCAATCCAGACAACGGCGCAGTCCTCAGCGAAACCGCCCTCAACGAGTTCGAACACCTCGGCGGAATCGCCGAAGTCAACGGCAAGCTCTGGATCGTCGACTCCTTCTTCGGCTGGGTCTCCATCGCCGACCCAAACCATCCGGAGAACCACAGCCGGCGCAAGGAAATCCTGCCCGGCCCCATGGCAAAGTGGCTAGGAACCGACAACGGCAACGTCTGGTCCTATGACGCCTGGGTCCCTTGCATCTTCAAAAGCGACCCCACCGGCCGGCTCCTCGACTTCGCCGAACGCCCCTGCGACGGCCGCGTCGAAGGACTCGCCCACGACGGCCAAAACCTCTGGGCCCTCGATCCCGCCACCCACCGCCTCTGCGCCATCGAAAAGAACACCCAAACCCCCACCGGCAACGCCGTTCGCCGCGAAGGCAGCCGCACCTGGATCGAAGGCGTCCGGGGATTCGACCCCTGCGAGTACGTTGACAGCGTACACGGCTCGCAGGCCCGCATCCTCCAGACCCTCGGCGAGTCGCTCTCCTACGACGACCTGATCTGCTACAGCGCCTTCGCCTTCCGCGTCCAGTTCCACGAAACCAACTGCCCCAGCGCCGCCCATCCCTGGTGCGGCTATCGGTGCATCGAAAACGGATACCACGCCCTGCCGTGGAAGCTCAGGGTATTCGAAGTGCCTCTCGACGGAAAGCCGCGCGCCGACCAAGCCGCCTTCGAAGCCGAGGCCCGCGCCGCCGTCAAGGCCAGCATCGACCGCGGCATCCCCGTCCACTACGGCAGCGAGGAAGACGGCCTCATCATTGGCTACGGCGACGACGGCCGACGCTGGTGGTGCGTCCATCCATACCACAAGAACGGCGCCGAACCCTTCTGGTACGACGAAGCCTCGGGCTTTGCCGGCGGCAAAGACAAATGGCCGTGGGGACTCGTCATCTGGACCGAACCCAAGACCAACGACGAACACATCCCGCAACGGCAGCTTACCCTCGCCGCCCTCAAGCAGGCGGTGGACATGTGGAAGACCGAAAAGCGCGATGCCTACTTCGTCGGCGACGCCGCCTACGCCTTCTGGCTCAACTGGCTGCGCGATGTGGAAGCCGGCAAGGTCAGCGATCCCAAAGCCGGCATGCAAGGAAACGCCTGGTGCTTTGCGGTCCTCATCCACAGCCGAAGCATCGCCGGCCGATGGCTCAACCGCGCCGCCAACGACTTTTCCGGCGAAACCGCCAACCAACTGCGCGTCGCCGCCGACCACTACACCCAAATCGCCGATCTCTGCCTTAAGGACATCAACACCTCCTGGGATCTCGCGCCGGTCCCGGCCCGCTTCGACGCCTGGACCAGCCAAATGCGACAACAGCAGATCGCCCGACTCCAAGCCGCCTGCGAACACGATCGCGCCGCCATCCAAGCCATCACCAGAGCCCTGGCCGCGGAAGCAACCGACAACTGAACGCCCAGCGAAGCAACCTCCGTACGGTCACCGACCCACCCGGTCGGGTCTCCGCTACGCTCTTCCATTTCATCAAGACTTCGACGATAATGGTAGGCATGATCGAGAGAGTGGTGAAAAAACGCGACCTCCACGACCCCCAAGCCAAACTCGACGACCTGCAATACTGGCTCAGCCAGCCGCCCGAGGCCCGCATCGAGGCCGTCGAACTCCTCCGGTCCCAGCACGATGGGTATACACAAAGACTTCAAAGAGTTGTTAGAATCGTTCAACGCCCGCGGCGTTGACTACGTCGTGGTCGGCGGATACGCCCTGGCGTTCTATGGCGCGCCCCGCTACACCGGCGACATCGACCTCCTCGTCAACCGCGATCCGGCCAACACCCAGCGGATCGTCGCCGCCCTCGCCGACTTCGGCTTCGCCTCACTGGAACTGACCGCCGAGGATTTCCAGAATCCCGACCAGATCATCCAGTTGGGAGTACCGCCGGTCCGGATCGATCTGGTGACTTCGATTGACGGCGTCTCATGGCCGCAAGCCTGGAACGGCAAGGTCGAAGGCAGCTATGGTGACACGCCGGTCTGGTTCATCAGCCGCGAAGACCTGATCGCCAACAAAAAGGCGTCAGGCCGTCCGCAGGATCTCGCCGATCTACAGGCCTTACGCAAACGCCTCTGAGATCGCGTGTCTACCGTCCGACCTTTCTTCCACCGCCTCCCGGCAATACATCCGTCAACCCATACGTCCGCCGATGCCAGTCGCGATACTCCTCGCCGAACCGCTCAGCCAACGCCCGCTCCTCCGACCGCTCGCGTGGAAACGCACTGACCACCGCCAACCCCGCCAAAACCCAGACCCACCAGGAATTCGCAATCACAGCGAAACCCACGATCTGCAACAACAAACCCACGTGAAGCGGATGGCGCAGCAGCCGGTACGGCCCGCTGGTAATCAACCTGTGATCCTGACGAATCACAATCAACTCCGAAAAAAAACGCCGCAGGTGAGCCAACCCCCAAATCCGCAGCGCCACGCCCACAGCAATCACCGCCATCGCCGGAACGTACAATGCCAGCCGCACGCCCTCCGTCCGCCAGTCCAGCCGCCACAACGCCGCCAATAGCGGCACAAAAAACGTCACCGCCCAGATCACCGTGGTCACATACCCTCTTCGCACCGACGCTGCGCCGCGCCCGCGCGTCGCCAACCGCAACACCGCACCATGAGCCAACTGCACAGCCACAAACACAACCGTCTGCCACGGCCACTCAGCCACAAATCACCTTCCCCTCAGCCAACTCGCCCGCCGCCTCGACCACCGCATCGACCATCCGCGACAGATCATCGCTGCGCACCAACTCCGCCCGATCCGCCGGCGTATGAATCCGCGCCGTCAACCGAAGCGGCCCCTGCGTCAAACTCCAAGCCGCAAACCCCGCCGCCGACAGACGCATGTGATCCACGCCCACTCCGATCACCCCTTTCGCCCGACGAACCGAAAACCCGCGATCCTCCAGCCGCCGCCGCAACACCTCGCCGAAATCCCCCTCCCGCCGCGATCCGATCATGTACACCACCCCGCCTGTCCCGACCGTATCGAAATTCACACACACCGTCCTGCCCCGATCCAACTCCTTCCCGTACCGCTGGGCAAACCGCAACGCCCCGCCCAATCCCAACTCCTCCGCACCGGTCGCCACCACCCACAAATCAACCCGGCCATCCAACCGCGACGGCAACTCCCGCGCCAACGCCCCGATCACCGCCAGACCCGATGCATTGTCCATCGCTCCCACCGACTCATTGCCCGACAAATTCAGGATTTGCCCCAACAACCCGACCACCCCGACTCCCGCCACAAACCACACAAAAACCGGATCCACCGCCAATCCCGCCACCGCCAGCACCGACAATACCACCAATCCCGCCGCCGACAACGCCGCCATCCCGATCCCCACCACCCGCAACAAGATCGGCAGCACCTGCGACTTCGTGTCATAGTGGGCCATCACCACCAGCGCCGCCGCACCCTCCGCCCCCTTCGACCGCCCGATCACGTTCGCGCACGGAACCTGCCGACCGTAATCGAAAAGCCGCTCCCCAAAATGATGCCACCGCTGCACCGCTACAAGCGAAACCACCAGCCCCACCGCGATCAGCCCCGTCGCCCACCCCGCCGTCGGATACACCAGCGCCGCCAACACCAGACCCGCCGCCGCCACCGTCGGCACAATCCGACTCGCCGCCACCAGCGGCCAACGCGAAATCGTGAACTCCTGCCGGAACGGATGCAGCCCATCCTCCGCGAACCACCCCTCAATCACCTGCGCCGCCCGACCCTCGCCCACCGATCCCACCGCCCGCGGGCCGCACGCGATGATCTGCCCAAACAACCGCTCAATCAACCCCCGGTCTACCGCCATCACGCCTCACCCCACTTCAAAACCGCTCCGTCGAAGCGTCTCGATCAACCGCCCGTCACGATCGCCCGCCGAACCCTCAAGCCGCTGAACCACCGCCTTGACCAGCACATCCGTCTCAAGGTTCACCACCGCACCCACCCCCTTGTCCACCAGCGTCGTCCGCCGCAGCGTCTCCGGAATGATCGCCACCGAAAAACCCCGATCGCTCCGATCCGCTACAGTCAGACTTATACCGTCCAAGGCAACCGAACCTTTCGGCACCACGTACCGTAGATACTCCAGGTCGGACGGCTCAAAAAACAGCCGCCGACCCGGCGGCTCGTCCTGAACCCGCCCGATCCGACAGGTGGTATCGACATGGCCCAGCACGAAATGACCCTCAATCCGATCCGAAACCCGAAGCGACAGCTCCAGGTTCACGCGGCCGCCCGGACCCAACTCGCCGAGGTTGCTCCGAGCCACCGTCTCGGCCACAACATCAAACGCCGCCTCCGGCCACTTAAGCTCCACCACCGTAAGGCAAACCCCATTGATGCTGACCGACCCGCCAAGCTCAGGACGCTCCGCCAACTGGCCGATATCCAGAACGAGGTGGCGGCCGATCCCGCTCGCGACGGTCGATCGGACCTGACCTACGGCTTCTACGATGCCCGTAAACACCGATGACGGCTCCCGTAAATGCAACGTTCAGCGACTATTACGATATAATGTAGTAAACGAAGGCCCCGGACGCTATGATTTTTGGCAGAGAGACCAGGAGTACCCGATGAACCAGACGATCCGGACATGTTGCGTTTTTGGCTTCGCCGCCCTGATGGTGCTCGCCGCCGCCTCGGACGCCGCAGCCCAGTCCGATAACAGCAGCAAATCCAGCTTCCCTCTCCTCCAGGAATCGATGATCAACCGGATCGTCGACGGCACGGCCAAACAGGTCGCCCGGCGCTATGACCTGAACCCCGACCAGGCCAACGTCGCACGCGACATGCTCCAGGAAAACACCTGGAAGGTCGTCAACAAGCACTTCGACCAGCTCGCCGTCCTCATGCCCAAAATGTTCCAGTTGCGGGCCTCCGCCGAAGACCCCTCCCGCCACGAAGTCCAGGACTTCGCCCGACAGTTCGCCCCCATCATGAAAGAGGCCGGCGAACTGATCTTCTCCGAAAACCTCAAGTTCCATGAAATCCTCGACGAAAAGCAGAAACGCATCCACCAGCAGGACCTCGACCAGATGCGCAGCCAGATCGCCGAGATCAACCAGCGACTCGACCGGTGGTCCAGGGGCGACTACAAGCCCGGCGAGTTCCGCTACGGACTGATCGGCCAGCCGCCTCGGAACCAACAGCAGAACCGCCAGAACCCCGACGGCGACTACGACCAGACCTCGACCAGCTACTGGGAACTCTACGTCAAGATGTTCGTCGAAGCCTTCCAACTCGACCAGGGCCAGCGGACCATGGCCTACTCCGTCCTCAGCGAAATCAAAACCCGCGCCGAAGCCTATCGCCGTGACCATCAGCGACAACTCACCGACGCCCAGCAGGCCCTCGCCCAACTCCAACGATCCACCGCGACCAAGCCGATCGACAAGGAACAACTCCAGAAGCTCCAGCAGCAGGTCGAACAGCTCAATCAGCCCCTCCTGACCATGTTCGACGAGCTCTGCCAGCGCCTCCTGGCCATCCCGACCGACCAGCAGCGCCGAGTCGCCGCCGAACTCCTCGGCGATCAGGGCACGCCACGAAGCCCCCAGGGAATCACCACCACCCGCCCCGCCGGCGGATAGCGACGTCCCATGAACGAGATGGGCAAAACCCTGCTCCTCGTCGGCCTGCTCATCGCAGCCGTCGGGCTCGTCCTGTGGCTCGTCTCAAAAACCTCGCTCGGCCACCTGCCCGGCGATATCGTCATCGAACGCGAAAACTTCAAATTTGCTTTTCCCATCACAACCAGTATTCTGATTTCAGTGATCCTGACGTTGCTGCTGTGGGTAATCAGCCGGTTGCGACACTGACCGGCGTCTGACCGATGTCTGTGGTGCCGCGCCCAACCGATGGCCTCTAAACATAACAACCCGACCGGCGACCGCCGCGGAATACAACTCGATCCCGACACCGTCCTGTGGGGATACCGGCACGGCGTCTTTCCCATGGGCGATGAACGCAGCGACCAGATCCTCTGGTTCAGTCCCGACCCGCGGGCCGTCATCGACCTCGACGACTTCCACGTGCCGCGCACCCTCCGCCAGATCATCCGACAGGGCAAATTCCAGATCACCCTCAACCGCTGCTTCGACCGGGTCATCCAGAGCTGCGCCGACCGCCAGCCTACCTGGATCACCCCCGCCATCGTCGAAGCCTACTCCGATCTCCACCGCCGCCAACTCGCCCACAGCGTCGAAGCCTGGTGCGACGGCGAACTCGCCGGCGGACTCTACGGCGTCACCCTCGGCGCCGCCTTCTTCGGCGAATCCATGTTCCACAAGGTCACCGACGCCTCAAAGATCGCCCTCGTCGCCCTCGTCCGCCAGCTCCAGCACCGCCAGTTCACCCTCCTCGACATCCAGTATATCACCCGCCACCTCGCCCGATTCGGCGCCTACACCATCCCGCGAAGCGAATACCTCAAACGCCTGGAACAGGCCCTCGCGACCGAACCCGTCTTCGCCCCCGAAGGCCAGTCCCATATCGGCCTCTTGGCCTGAATTGCCTCTGCACGCGACTAGAGCCCGATCTGCCGACGCGTCACCCGCGCGGTAAACCGGCACGCGTCCCCGCGATACCGCGTGATCACCAATCCCAGCGGCTCGTCCCTCCCGTTCATGAAACGCTCGGTCAGCACCAACACCCACGCGTGATCCGGAGGCGTCAGATAATGCCGGTCCTGACCGTCCGCCGGCTCCGCCGAAATGCTCTGCTCGATCGCCGCCACCTTGATCCCCTGCGCCTGCTCCCACCGCAATACGAACAGCGGCGAGGCAAAATCGAAATCCGTCAACCGGTCCGCCAGCGGCCATGGTATGATGCACCGGTCCGTCGAGAGCGGCTGACCCGAATCCGTATCGAGCCGCTGAACCACCCGAACCCGAGACCCCGTCGCGATCCCTAATCTGGCCGCGACCTCCTCATCCGCCGCCATCAATCGGCTGTCGATCAGCTTCCGCTCGATCCGCAACTGCCCCTGCAGCACCTGAACCGTGAAATCCGACAACCCCACCGACCGCCGCGGACCCGACCGGTCCAGCACGAACGTCCCAACCCCCTGCCGCCGCTGCAGCAGACCCTCCCGAATCAGCATCTCCACCGCCTGACGAATCGTGCTCCGCGAGACCTCAAACTGCCGGCACAGCTCCGGCTCCGGCGGAATCCGGTCGCCCGCCTTCCACCGGCCGTCCCGGATCCGCTCCCGAACTTCCGCAAATACACGCTGATAAAGGCTTGCCATGGCCGTATGGTAAGAAACCGCCTCCGCCGCGTCAACCGCGGCCAATCAAGCCCCATCGGGGCCAAAGACCTCCGCGCTCACCCCGACACACCCCCGCCGCCGGCCGCCAAACGCCGCGCTCGCGCTCGCGGCCAACCCTTATTTGTTTTGACTTGCCTCCGCCACAACGCTATATTCCTTGATTTCTCCATCTGCCGGATAGATGGGTAGACAAGCCTTTTTGCGATACGAAACTGGAGGTTATCGACTATGGCTAAACAAGACAAAATGGTGTACTTCTTCGGCCCGGGCAAAGGCGACGGCAAGGCCGAAATGAAGAATCTCCTCGGCGGAAAGGGCGCCAACCTCGCCGAGATGGCCAACCTCGGCGTCCCCGTCCCCCCCGGATTCACCATCACCACCGACGTCTGCACCCACTTCATGAAGAGCAAGAACAAGTTCCCACAGGGACTCGACAAGCAGGTCGATCAGGCCATGGCCAAGGTCGAACGCGAAATGAAACTCAAGTTCGGCGACCCGAACAAACCCCTCCTCGTCTCCGTCCGCTCCGGCGCCCGAAGCTCCATGCCCGGCATGATGGAAACCGTCCTCAACGTGGGCCTGACCACCAAGACCCGTGAAGGCCTCATCAAGATGACCAACAACCCCCGGTTCGTCTATGACGCCCACCGCCGGCTCATCCAGATGTACAGCGACGTCGTCATGGAAAAATCCGAAGGCATCGAGCCCAAGGAAGGCATGGGCATCCGCCAGCAGCTCGAACGCGAACTCAACAAAATGAAACGCGAACGAGGCGTCAAGAACGACGTCGACCTGACCGCCGACGACCTCAAGGAACTCATCGATATCTACAAGGCCAAGGTCAAGCAAGTCCTCGGCAAGGAATTCCCCGACGATGCCCAGGAACAGCTCTGGGGCGGCATCCGAGCCGTCTTCCTCAGCTGGAACGGCAAGCGGGCCATCGCCTACCGCCGCATCGAAAAAATCCCCGACGAGTGGGGCACCGCCGTCAACGTCCAGACCATGGTCTTCGGGAACATGGGCGACGACAGCGGCACCGGCGTCGGTTTCACCCGAAACCCCGCCACCGGCGAGAACGTCTTCTACGGCGAATGGCTCCCCAATGCCCAGGGCGAGGACGTCGTCGCCGGCATCCGCACCCCGCTGCCCATCAACGAGGCCGGCAAGACCGATGAAACCCGCAGCCTCCCGTCCCTCGAAAAAACGATGCCCAAGGCCTACAAGGAACTCGACGGCATCCAGAAAAAACTCGAAAAACACTACCGCGACATGCTCGACATCGAGTTCACCATCCAGCAGGACCGCCTCTGGATGCTCCAGTGCCGCGTCGGCAAGCGAAACGGCCCCGCCGCCGTCCGCATGGCCGTCGAAATGCTCAAGCAGAAGCTGATCGACCGCGAGACCGCCGTCCTGCGTGTCACGCCCTCCCAGCTCGATGAGCTCCTCCACCCGATCCTCGACCCCAAGGCCGAACTCAAAGCCGATAGGCTCGCCACCGGACTGCCCGCCGGGCCCGGCGGAGCCACCGGACAGGTCGTCTTCACCGCCGACGACGCCGTCGCCTGGGCCAAGAAGGGCAAGAACGTCATCCTCGTCCGTGAAGAAACCAACCCCGAAGACGTCGAAGGCATGCGCGCCGCCAGGGGCATCCTCACCGCTCGCGGTGGCATGACCAGCCACGCCGCCCTCGTCGCCCGCGGTTGGGGCAAGTGCTGCATCGTCGGCGCCGGCAAGATCGAAATCGACGCCCACGCCAAGACCATGCGGGTCGAAGGTTCCGACGTCGTCATCCGCGAAGGCGATACCATCAGCCTCAACGGATCAAAGGGCGCGATCTACCAGGGCGAAATGCCCATGGTCAAAGCCGCTGAGGAAAACCCCTTCTTCAACGCCTTCATGACCATCTGCGACCAGGTCCGCACCCTCGGCGTCCGCACCAATGCCGACACCCCGGATGACGCCCGCAAGGCCCTCTCCTTCGGGGCCGAGGGCATCGGCCTCTTCCGCACCGAACACATGTTCTACGGCGAAGGCAGCGACGAACCGCTCTTCAAGCTCCGCAAGATGATCATGTCGAGCACCGTCGATGAACGCCGCGCCGCCCTCGACGAACTCTTCCCGTTCGTCAAGAAGGACATCAAGGCCACCCTCGAGGCCATGGCCGGCAAGCCCGTCACCATCCGCCTCCTCGACCCGCCGCTTCACGAGTTCGTCCCGCACTCCAAGGAGCGCCAGCGCGAACTCGCCGACGCACTCAAGATCGACCTCAATGAGCTTCAGAAGCGGATCGACGGTCTCCACGAGAACAACCCCATGATGGGTCACCGCGGCGTCCGTCTCGGCGTCACCTATCCCGAAGTCACCGAGATGCAGGTCCGGGCCATCCTCGAAGCCGCCGCCGAACTGACCAAGGCCGGCAAGAAGGTCATGCCCGAAATCATGGTCCCGGTCGTCGCCGAGGCCAACGAGCTGACCACCCAGAAGGACATCGTCGATCGCGTCCATAAGGAAGTCTGCGCCAAAATCGGCGTCAGGAAGGTCGCCCACATGGTCGGCACCATGATCGAGATCCCCCGAGCGGCACTCACCGCCGGCAAGATCGCCGAAACCGCTGAGTTCTTCAGCTTCGGCACCAATGACCTCACGCAGATGAGCTTCGGCTTCTCCCGCGACGACATCGGCGGCTTCCTGCCCGATTACCTCGAAGACAAGATCCTGCCCGATGACCCCTTCCAGACCGTCGATCAGCAGGGCGTCGGCGAACTCATCCAGATCGGCATCGAACGCGGCCGCAATGCCCGGCCCAACCTCAAGGTCGGTATCTGCGGCGAACACGGCGGCGACCCCGACAGCGTCGAGTTCTGCCATAAGGTCGGCATGAACTACGTATCCTGCTCGCCGTTCCGCGTCCCGATCGCCCGCCACGCCGCCGCTCGCGCCGTGGCCAAGGAAAAGGCCGCCGGTCAGAAGCCCGCCAAGCCCAAGGCGACCAAGGCCAAGAAGGCCAAGGCCCGACGCTAAGGCGGCAAGCCGATAGGCACAAAACCAAATCGACCGGCGGAACACCAACCGCCGGTCGATTTCCTTTTTACTCCGCCCGCCCCGCCCTCACGAACGTCACCGCCCCCGGCTCCTTCGCCAGCACCCGCCAGCCGCCATCGGCCTCCAATATCCGCGCCAGCGGACACCACGCATCCACCACCGCCGCGTCAATCCCCCACCGCGCAAACGTCCCCTCCCACTCGCGACCGCCCATCGCCAACCGCGCCGCCCGCAAAATCTCATCGCCGTACACGTCGCAGCGGCTGTCCGCGAACACCGCCAACCTCCCATCCGCCGCGAACGTCACGTAGCTGCCCGTGTTCATCGTCGTAAAAAGCCGCACCGGCCGATCCAGCTCCAACAGCGCCGCCACCCCCCGAATCGGCTCCCTCGACGCATACCGCGTCCATACATCCGTCGGATACCGCCACAACAACGCCAGCACCACCGCCGCCAGCACGCCGACCGTCACCGCGAACCGCACCGTCAACGTCTCCGCTTTGCCTGCATCCACCGCTTCCCGGCCCAGCGCCGCCGCAAAAAGCGGCGCCGAACCCATGCACGCCAGCGGAATGTGCCGAACCCCGCTGAACCCCAAAACCAACAACCCGCCGCACAACGTCAGCTCCGCCCAACCGATCCGCCGCCATCGACGCACCACCGCCCATGCCACCGCCGCCGCCAGCAGGTACATGTAGATATCCGGCGCCTGGACCGGCCAGATCGCCGGAACCCGCCACTCCTCCGTCAGCTTCAACTCCTCCAGACCCATCGTCATCCGCACGTAGTCCACGTGATCCATCGCGTGCGGCGTCACCAGAATCGCCGCCAGCGCCGCCGCCACCGATACCGCCAGCACCGCCGCCTCGCGACAGGTCGCATTCCCGCCCCAAACCCGCTCCACCACGCGACCCGCCAGCCACAATCCCATCACGCCCAAACCCATCACGCAGGCGCTATGCACCTGCGCCCACAACAGAAAGACCCCAGCCGTCCACCCCACCAGCCGCCAACCCGGCCGATCCCGATGGCGAACCAGAAGATCGATTACCACCATCGCCAGAAACAACGACCACACCTGCGGCCGCAGCCCGCGCGTATTGCCCGCCGCGATCGCCAATCCCAAAACCACACCCGCCGCGTACACCGCCATCACCCCGCGCCGCACCATAAGCCGGTACGCCAACACCATCGCACCCGCGAACACCACCGCCATCAACCCCTCAGCCGCCCGCGGACCAAGCCTCGACCAGCTCAGATACACCCCAACATCGAAAAGCCACGAATGCGGAACCCACAACTTCCCGCTGCGGGTAAAACTGAACACATCCACCTGCGGCACATCCCACTGCCGAACGATCCATCGACCATCCGCCAGATGAAACCACAAATCCGGATCGTACGGAATCGGCATGAACCCGATCGCCAACGCCAGCAGCACCACCGCCGCCGTCGGCAGCGCCGCCGCGCCGCCCTCGTCCGCCAGCCGGCCCAACTCAGCCGCCGTCCCAGCCTCCACCGTATCAACCTGCACCGCCGATCCGTCCTGCATCACATCTCCATACCACCCATCACCCATCCACAGACCGCACCCTATCCCCTTTATCGACCATCCCACCCCCACCATCCACATCCCGAAAATTAAACTTTCAAGACCTGACCCCATGGGGTCAGGTCTTGAAAGTTTAATTTTGCCCGTCTCCATTCGGAGCGGCCACTGTCAGAATCAAGGCGGCCTGCTATAATGCGGCGATGACCGTCGTGCGGGTCGACCAACTGACCAAGTCGTTCCGGGTGCCGGCCAAGGAGGCCGGCCTCCTTCCCACCCTGCGCCACTTCCTCCGCCGCCAGTACCGCACCGTCGAAGCCGTCAAGGAAGTCTCCTTCACCATCGAACCCGGCGAGTTCGTCGGATTCCTCGGACCAAACGGCGCCGGAAAAACCACCACCCTCAAAATGCTCACCGGCCTCATACACCCCACCGCCGGCTCCGTCGAAGTCGCCGGACACGTCCCCTTCCGACGACGTCCCGAATTCCTCAACCGCATCACCCTCGTCATGGGCCAGAAACAACAGCTCATCTGGGACCTGCCCGCCCTCGACTCCCTCAAAATCAACGCCGCCGTCTACGAAATCCCCGAACCCGACTTCCGCAGCCGACTCGCCGAACTCTCCGAAATGCTCGACCTCAACGCCCAGCTCACCCAGCCCGTCCGAAAACTCTCACTCGGCGAACGCATGAAAGCCGAACTCCTCGCCGCCCTCCTCCACCGGCCAAGCGTCCTCTTCCTCGACGAACCCACCCTCGGCCTCGACGTCAACGCCCAAGCCGCCGTCCGCAATTTCCTCCGCGAATACAACCGACGACACCACGCCACCGTCCTGCTCACCAGCCACTACATGGCCGACATCACCGCCCTCTGCCCGCGCGTCCTCCTCATCCACCGCGGCCAGCTCATCTACGACGGCTCCATCGCCGGCATCATCGACCGCTTCGCCCCCTACCGCGAAATCAAAATCGAACTCGACGCGCCAATCCCCCACGACCTACTCCAACGTTACGGCGAGGTCCGCAGCGTCCAGGACCGCATGGCCCAGATCATCGTCCGACGCGACGAACTCACCGCCGTCGTCTCCCGCCTCCTGAACGAACAGAAGGTCTGCGACCTGACCGTTACCGATCCGCCCATCGACGACATCATCGGCCGCCTCTTCAAGGAGGGCATCGTCGCATGAGGGCCGCCCTCCGAAAATGGCGCACGCTCCTGGCCGTCCACTACGCCTACATGCTCGAATACCGCGCCGAAATCTTCCTCTGGGCCCTCACCGGAATCCTCCCCTTCATCCTCATGGGCGTCTGGATGCAGGCCGGCGAACAGGGCCAATTCCCCCTCTCCTCCATCCAGTTCGCCCAATACTTCCTCGCCGTCTTCGTCGTCCGCCAGTTCACCGGCGTCTGGGTCATCTGGGAGTTCGAATACGAGGTCGTCCAGGGCCGACTCTCGCCCTGGCTCCTCCAGCCGCTCGATCCCATCTGGCGATACCTCGCCCGCCACGGCGGTGAGCGCCTCGCCCGACTGCCCTTCCTGATCGTCATCGTCGCCCTCTTCTTCCTGCTCTACCCTCAGGCCCTCTGGACCCCCAAATCCTCCGCCATCGCCCTGGGCCTTGCCGCCATCGTCGCCGCCTTCGCCCTCCGCTTCGCCATCCAGTACACCTTCGCCATGCTCGCCTTCTGGACCGAACGCGCCCACGCCACCGAAGACCTGTTCTTCCTCTTCTTCCTCTTCCTCTCCGGCTACGTCGCTCCGCTCGAGGTCTTCCCCGACATCGTCCGCCAGATCACCATCTTCACCCCCTTCCCCTACATGGTCTACTTCCCAGCCCGCCTCCTCCTCGGCCAGGAAACCCACGTCCTCCGAGGCTTCGCCGTTACCTTCGTCTGGACCGCTGTGTTCATCCTCCTTAACCGATGGGCCTGGCGAAAGGGCCTCAAACGCTACTCCGCCATGGGAGCCTGACCGTGATCCGACGATACCTCAAAGTGCTCCGCCTCTTCTGGTCCACCGCCCTCGCCGCCGAAATGGAATACCGCATCAACTTCCTCCTCGCCGCCGTCACCTCCATCGGCGGAATGACCGGCAGCATCTTCGCCCTCTTCCTCTTCTACCGCGTCGGACACCAGCTCGGCGGATGGACCTGGTCCCAGGCCCTCATCGTCCTCGGCGTCTTCACCATCCTCGACGGCTTCGCCTCCACCTACCTCTCCCCCAACCTCAACCAGATCGTCGAACACGTCCAGGAAGGCACCCTCGACTTTGTCCTCCTCAAACCCCTCGACAGCCAGTTCTGGCTCTCCTGGCGCAACTTCTCCCCGTGGGGCCTCACCGACGTGGCCGTCGGAACCGCCCTCATCCTCTACGCCGGCTCCATCGAAAACCTCTCAGCCGTCAACTACCTGGCCGGCCTCCTGCCCCTGGCCATGGCCGTGACCATCCTCTACTCCCTCTGGTTCATCCTCGCCGCCACCAGCATCTGGTTCGTCAAAATCTACAACGTCACCCAGGTCCTCCGAAGCCTCGTCGACGCCGGCCGCTTTCCCATCGTCGCCTATCCCGTCGCCTACCGCGTCTTCTTCACCTTCGTCCTGCCCGTCGCCTTCCTCACCACCGTGCCCGCACAGGCCATGCTCGGCCAAGCCGCACTCGCCACCTACCTCCTCGCCGCCGCCATCGCCGCCCTCCTGCTCGCCGTCGCCCGACTCTTCTGGAAATTCGCCCTCCGATACTACACCAGCGCCTCAAGCTGACCCGCCACCCGCGACGACGACAACGCACCACCGCCCGATCCTCTCAGCCCTTCCGCGCAAGCGAACGCCGTCGCCGCGGCGCCTCCTCAACCGACGAATCCGGCCAGATGTCCAACACCGCCAGACCCAACGCCCGGGCGATCCGCCCCTTCTCCTCGGCGTCCGGATCATAGCCGAATTCCTCCGCCGCACGCACAATCGGAACCGGCACGTCGCTCAACGACGCCAGATCCATCAGCTCTATCCCCATCTGCTCTCGGTATTCCCGCAGGTTATTCGTCGGCATGTCCATTCCGCACCGTCCTTTCCCAAATCCGGCTACGCCCGTACTCCCCCTGCTTCCGCGCGCAGAAAGCTCCCGCCCTCTACGCGGCTCCCGCACCCTCAACGCCCGTCATAGCGGGCGGCCAGACGGGCGCCCTTGAGCGTCCGCAGACGCCGAAACGCCCGTTCAGCCGCCTGGCTCACCGCCACGTCCCGACTCCGGTCCGTGGCCTTGGCGACCACAGTCTCTCCTGATGCCAAATTCACCGTCAGAACACATTCCTGATCCATCCCGCCCTTCGGACCGTTCACGTCCGTCAGCCGAACCGACACCTTGTCCACCCGACGCACAAAACGGCTCAGCGACAACCGAAGACGCGCCCGAACCCGATCCCGAAACTCCGCGTCATCCTCGCCCTTGACCCGCATGAATAACCGCATCGATATCTCCCGTCTCCGCGACATCCGTCGCTTCACCTGTATTATAGAGAGGCTTATCTATTTGACCTCATAGATACTTTGGAGCTAATATATAGAGAAAAGAAAGGTATCGACCGCCATGAAATGGCTCAACTACCACCACCTGCTGTACTTCTGGACCGTCGCACGCGAAGGCACCATCGTCCGGGCGGCCGAAAAACTCCTCCTCGCCCAGCCGACCATCACCACCCAGATCCGACGACTCGAACGGGCCGTCGGACACAAACTCTTCGAACGCCGCGGACGAAACCTCCACCTCACCGAAATGGGACGCGCCGTCTACCAGTACGCCGATGAAATCTTCTCCCTCGGCGAGGAACTCATCGACTTCGTCAACGCCCGACCCACCCAAAGGCCATGGCAATTCACCGTCGGAATCGACGACATCCTCCCCAAACTCATCGTCTGCCGGCTCCTCTCTCCCGTCCTCGCCCTCCCCGAACCCGTCCAGATCGTCTGCCGCGAAGACAACATGAACCACCTCCTCGCCGACCTCGCCATCAACGAGGTCGACATGATCCTCTCCGACACCCCCATCACCCCCACCGTCAAGGTCCGCGGATACAACCATCTCCTCGGGCAGTGCGGAACCTCCTTTCTCGCCACCCCGGACCTCGCACGACAATATCGGCGAAACTTCCCCCGCTCCCTCCACGCAGCCCCCATGCTCCTGCCCATGGAAAACACCAGCCACCGCAAAGCCCTCGATCAGTTTCTCGGAGCCGAGGAACTCCGCCCCGCCGTCCGTGGTGAGTTCGACGACGATGGACTCCTCCAGGTCTTCGGACGCATGGGCGCCGGAGTCTTCCCCATCCCCACCCTTATCGAACCCGACCTCCTCCGTCTCTACGACCTGAAGGTCGTCGGCCGGCTGGACAACGTCACCATGAGCTTCTACGCCATCTCCGGAGAACGTAAACTCAGACATCCCGCCGTGCTCGCCGTATCCCAAGCCGCCCGCAACGTCCTCTCCTCCGAATGAGCAACCGGCAACACCTCAGACCCCTCCCCTCAAGCCGCCACCCAGCCTACAGACGCCACCGCACCGCTTCGCACGTCACGTGCCGCGGCGCCTCCTCGCGATACGTCGTGGCTGCATAACTGGTAATAAGCTCGCCGCCCTTCAACTCCAGCGTCACCGCCCAGCCGACCCAATAGCCGTTCGACGTGTGCAGCCGGATCGTCCGATCGCGATCCCACGTCCGACCGCCGTCCTCACTCACGATCGCCGATACGCCGAACGGCACGTGATAGTTCGAATACGTACACAACAGCCGCCCGTCCCGAAGCTCGGTCAGATACGCGTGCACGTGCGCATTGCCGGTCAAGCTCCACGGCCGCGCCCACGTCCGCCCGCCGTCCGTCGACTCGGTAATCACCGTGTCCTCAAACCCCTCACCCGTCGTCTCCGGCAACTGCCGTCGCAACGCCGCCAACAGCCGACCGTCCCTCAGCCGCACCGCGCCCACCTCACCAAACCACGTGTAATCCCAGTCAATCCGCCCTTCCGAAAACTCCCACGTCTCCCCGCCGTCCCGCGACCGGCCCAACTGCAGATGGCTGCTGCCGTTCGGCTCGCCGCCCCACTCCGGCTTCTTCGCCGTCACCACCAGCAGCCCCCCGTCCTCCTCCACCACCGCCTGACGCGGATAGTCCCACGACCTGTACACCGAACTGGTCCAGCTCCGCCCGCCGTCGTCCGACCACGCCAGCGTCTGCTCATCCGGCTTCCGCTCGCCGCCGGCGCCCACCACGCCGCCTTGCGCCGTCATCACCAGCCGCCCGCTCGGCAAACCCACCAGCATCGGCTCCTTCCCGTACAGCGGCGTCTCGCCGATCTCCCGCCAGCTCTCACCGCGATCCGCCGACTCGTAAACGAATATCCCGAACCGCCGCTTGGCCCGGTCCGGATCGTTGTTGTCCCGACAGACCGCCGCCACCAACCCCCCATCCTTCCGCTGGATCATTCCCGCCTTGTAGTTCCCGCGATCCCCCACCCGAACCCGGACCGCCGGCTTCCACGCCACAAACCCCACCCGCTGGAGGTCCTGACCCGTATACCCGGTCAGCGCCTCGACGTACCTCTCATACTCGTACCCGCCCAGCAGCGCCGCATTCCGCGCCCGATCCGCCGCCGTCCCACCCACCGCCTCCGTCTCGTGAGGATAACGCTTCGCCGTCTCCGCCATGACAAGCTCCTTACAAAACAAACCAAATCTCCGACCAGCCATCCTACCCGCGCCCTTCCGCCACGCCACGAAATTCACCGCCGCCAAGCCTCCGCCCACACCGCTATCCCTCTGGCCGCACCAAACCACTTTGAACCTTCGATCTGCACCCACAACCGCCTCTACGCTGGCACCGTCGCCTTCATGTTGCTACACTTACGCCTTTGAATATACAGCGATCAACAAAGGATAAATCACGGATGAACCAAACCCATATTCAGAGAATCTCGAACGAACTGAACCTCCAGACCCGCCAGGTCGCAGCCGCCGCCGCCCTCCTCGCCGAAGGCGGAACCGTCCCCTTCATCTCCCGCTACCGCAAGGAGGCCACCGGCTCACTCGACGAGGTCGCCATCACCGCCATCCGCGACCGCCTCGAACAACTCGACGAACTCGACAAACGACGCGATGCCATCCTCAAATCCCTCGACGAACGCCAGCTTCTCACCGACGATCTGAAAGCCAAAATCGACCACGCCGAAACCCTCGCCGTTCTCGAGGACATCTACCTCCCCTTCCGACCCAAACGACGAACCCGCGCCACCATCGCCAAAGAAAAAGGCCTCGAACCCCTCGCCGATCTCCTCTGGACCCAGGACCCAGCCGTCAACCCAGCCGCACAAGCCGCCCACTTCGTCAACGCCGAAAAAGGCGTCGCCGATCCCCAAGAAGCCCTCGCCGGAGCCCGTGACATCATCGCCGAACGCGTCAACGAGGACGCCGACGCCCGCGCTCAAATGCGCGACCTCTTCGCCGAAAAGGGCCTCATCAAATCCAAACTCATCGCCGGCAAGGAACAGGAAGGCGCCAAGTTCAAGGACTACTTCGACTGGTCCGAACCCATCGCCACCGCCCCCTCCCACCGCGTCCTCGCCATGCGGCGCGGCGAAAACGAAAAAGTCCTCACCCTCCGCATCGAACCGCCCGAAGAAGACGCCTTGCCCCTCCTCGAAAAACGCTTCGTCAAAAACCCCAGCCCAGCCGGCCAACAGGTCCGCCTCGCCGTCCACGATGCCTATAAACGCCTCCTCTCCCTCTCCATGGAAACCGAAATCCGCCTCGACAGCAAACGACGCTCCGACGAAGCCGCCATCGCCGTCTTCGCCCAGAACCTCCGCGAACTCCTCCTCGCCCCGCCACTCGGACAAAAACGCGTCATGGGAATCGACCCCGGTTTCCGAACCGGCTGCAAGGTCGTCTGCCTCGACGCCCAGGGCAAGCTCCTCCACGACGACGTCGTCTTCCCCACCGGCTCCGCCCACCAGACCGAACTTGCCGGACACACACTCCTCGCCCTCGCCCAGCGATTCGATATCCAGGCCGTCGCCATCGGCAACGGCACCGCCAGCCGCGAAACCGAAAACTTCGTCCGAAGCCTCGGACTGCCGCCCGCCATCGCCGTCGTCATGGTCAGCGAAAGCGGCGCCTCCGTCTACTCCGCCTCCGAAACCGCACGCGACGAATTCCCCGACCACGACGTCACCGTCCGAGGCGCCGTCTCCATCGCCCGACGACTCGTGGACCCCCTCGCCGAACTCGTCAAAATCGACCCCAAATCCATCGGCGTCGGCCAATACCAGCACGATGTCGACCAGACCGCACTCCGCAAGAGCCTCGACGACACCGTCGTCAGTTGCGTCAACTCCGTCGGCGTCGAAGTCAACACCGCCAGCAAGCAGCTCCTCACCTACGTCTCCGGCCTCGGACCAACCCTCGCCGAAAACATCGTCGCCTACCGCAACGAGCACGGACCCTTCCCCTCACGCCGGGCCCTCCTCGACGTCCCGCGACTCGGACCCAAAGCCTTCGAACAGGCCGCCGGCTTCCTGCGAGTCCGCGACGCCCAGAACCCCCTCGACGCCAGCGCCGTCCACCCCGAAAGCTACTCCGTCGTCGACGCCATGGCCGCCGATCTCGGCTGCCGCGTCGCCGACCTCATCCGCGACGAGCAGATCCGACGCAAGATCGACGTCCACCGCTACGTCACCGACACCGTCGGCCTGCCCACCCTCACCGACATCCTCGCCGAACTCGCCAAACCCGGCCGCGACCCGCGACAGCAGTTCGAAGCCTTCCAGTTCGCCGAAGGCGTCGAAAAACTCCAGGACGTCCAACCCGGCATGAAACTCCCCGGTATCGTCACCAACGTCACCGCCTTCGGCGCCTTCGTCGATATCGGCGTCCATCAGGACGGACTCGTCCACATCAGCCAGCTCGCCGACCGATTCGTCAAAGACCCAAACGACGTCGTCAAGGTCCAACAGCGGGTCCTCGTCACCGTCCTCGAAGTCGACCTCGAACGCAAACGAATCGCCCTCTCCCTCAAATCCGATCCCGACGCCGCGCCCGCCCGAAACGAGAAAACACGCGACGAAAAACCCCGCCAACGCCGCGATCAGCCGCGGCCGGCCCAACCCAAACCCCAGGCCGGCGGATGGTTCTCCGACGCCCTCGCCAAGGCCCGCCAAACCGACAAACGACGCTGATCCTATTGCGGAACAATCCGCCTCCCGGTAGAATCGTTATTCCAAAAGTGGAAACTCTTTGGGACCTCTTCCAGAGGGGGTGGATGATGAATTCCCTGACCAGACGTATCCTGATCGCCGCCTTGGGCTTGCCCCTGTTCCTGATCGGCTGCTCCGAAGCCCCGGTCACCGGCCGACGACAACTCAAACTCGTCCCGGAAGGAACCCTCAACGCCATGAGCGTCCAGGAATACCAGAAATTCCTCGCCCAAAACCCGCCCAGCGCCGACGCCAAAGCCACCGCCGCCGTCCAAGAAGTCGGCCAGCGAATCCGACAGGCCGTCCATAGCTACCTCCGAGAAACCGGTGAACTCGACCGAATCCAGGGCTTCAACTGGGAGTTCAACCTCGTCGAATCCGACCAGGTCAACGCCTTCGCCATGCCCGGCGGCAAGGTCGTCTTCTTCGAAGGTATCCTCCCCGTCGCCCAGAACGAAGCCGGAATCGCCACCGTCATGGGACACGAAATCGCCCACGTCGTCGCCGGCCACGGCAACGAACGCGTCAGCCAGGGACTCCTCGCCCAGATGGGCGGCATGGCCCTCTCACAGGCCATGGCCCAAAGCCCAGCCGAAACCCGTGACCTCTTCCTCAAAGCCTACGGGGCCACCACCCAGGTCGGCGTCCTCCTGCCCTACAGCCGACTCCACGAAAACGAAGCCGACCACCTCGGACTCATCTTCATGGCCCTCGCCGGATACGACCCCCATGAGGCCGTCGACTTCTGGCAGCGAATGGCCGCCGCTGGTTCCGCCAGCGAGGGGCCCGCCTTCCTACGCACCCATCCCCCCACCCAGCAGCGAATCGCCAACATCCAAAGCCTCATCCCAGAAGTTATGCCGTACTACCGCGGCGATACCCCCATCGGCCCAGCCGTCCCGCCGCAGCAACTCCAGGACGACCGCGAATCCGCCCCCGCCATCGACTCCGACCGCCAGAAGGACACCGAAAAACAGCAAAAAAAAGAACTCAAACGTCAGGAAAAAGAGCGAAAAAAAGAACTCGAACGACAGGAAAAGGAACGCCGAAAAGCCGAAAAAGAAGCCCGAAAAAAACAACGTAAGGATGACGACGACGATGACGAGGAAGACGACGATTAGTCTGACGTTACTGGCCATGGTCCTCACAAATCAACCGGCGGCAGCGGAACAGACAGCGACACAAACGGCGGCCAAACCCGCACCGCGAACCATCGCCGTCTTCGGCTCCTCCGTCGCCTCCGGCGAGCGCGACAGCCGTGGCGGATACGCCGCCAGACTCGCCGAAGCCCTCCCACGCCAATGGAAACTCGTAAACGTCTCACGAGGCGGCGACAACACCGTCTCCATCCAGCCGCGATTCGACGAACTCCTGACCGCCCAGCCGGACTACGCGATCATCGGCCTCTCACTCGCCAACGAAGGATTGGCCGCAGCCGACGACGACGCCGAATGCCAACGCGTCTTCGACCAGTTCCATCGCGGCCTCTGCACCCTCATCAACCGCTGCCGCGCCGCAAACATCCAGCCGGTCATCGGACTCTGCTACGCCAACAGCGACTTCTCGCCCGAAAAATACGAGTACACCCGCCGGATGAACCTCCTCATCAACACCTGGGACGTACCAGGCATCAACTTCCTCGGCGCCGTCGACGACGGACACGGCCACTGGGTCAAAGCCTGCGAAGCCGACGCCGGCCATCCCTCCGACCGCGGCCACGAAGAAATGTTCCACGCCATCGTCCCCTCCCTCTTCGACGCCTTGGCCGCCGGCAAACCCATACCCCGCTTCACCACAACCGACGGATACTGGCGATCCGACCGATCCAGCGCGACAACGCCGATCCTCGCCTTCCAACCGACCCATCCCATGCGCCCCTTCACCGTCGCCGTCGCCTTCCGCACCTCCGCCGCCAATGCCCCGATCGCTCAAATCCGCGCCGCCGAAAAAACCGTCCGCCTGACCGTCCAATCCGGCAAGCTCGTCTACCACGGCCTCAACGCCGCACGCCTGGCCTCAACGGCAAACATAGCCGACGGCCAATGGCATCAACTCGCCCTCGCCCACCGCTACGCCAACGGCCAGACCCTCCTCTTCCTCGACGGCGAACCGGCGGGCGCCATCGCCGAATCCCTCACGCCGCAACGCTTCTCCCTCGGAATCGCCAACGCCGAACCCGGACAGGGAACCGTCGACCTCCGAGACTGGCTCATCTACCGCTCAGCCCTCAACCCCGACGAAGCCGCCGCCCTCCACCGCCGACAACTCATCCACGCCAGCCTCGAACTCTACGCCCCGCTCCACGATGCCCCCTTCCAACAAGGCAAAACCCCTGCCAACCTCGCTCAAAGCCTCTCCGAAGTCCGGGTGGTCGCCGAATGAGACTTCGGGAATAACCACTTGAGGTCCCGAATCCAATAACTGTAATGCCCACCGCTCGGATTCCCCCCGATCCGCAGCATCTTCACCGTAGCCGGATCGAACGAAGCCGGCGCATCCTCATCGAAGAAAATGTGCACCCGCGACCACGCCGACGTAACGCGGTAGTTGAAGTCGCACCGCTCGCCCACCTCGTGCGTGTCCTCCAACACTGCCATCACCAGGCAAAAACCGCACAGCGGCTCAGCCTTGACCTCAAACGTCAATCCCACCGCGCCAGCCAGCGACTCCCCGGGCAGCGCCAACGGAAACTCCGGATACACCCAGCAATCCGCCCCAGCGGGAAACTCCACCTCGAACCGCACCGCCCCCTCCGCCTCATCGAAACTGATACCCATCTTCCCCGAACTGTTCGCAACCCACCGCTCCGCCTCCCGCCACGGAACCTCCCGCGCCGCCAGCGAAGGGTCCACGCCCGCCGCCGACAGCTTCACCGGAATGCACACCGGGCTCGTGGGCCGGCCCGCAAACCGCCCCGCCAGACGAACCTTGACCACCCCGTACGCATCTTCACCGAACCGTATCCCGATCGGAATCGCCGCCTTCGCCATCGCCGCCACGTCCACCGACTCCGGCAAGCCGTCCACGACATACCCTTCGCCCAGATTCTCGATCACGCCACGCTTGGCCGTATCGGAAAAGTTAAACACCTCCAGCGTCGCCTGCCCGACAAACCCATCCTCCAGCAACACCTTGTTCGGAATGTACTGGAACTCATCGCCCAGATCCAACCGCAACACCACGCTCAAATCCTTCTCCACCGTCTCAGCCGCCGCCTCGACCGCCACCGGCCCCTCAACCGCCTCCAGCGACGCCAACCCGCGAACGTAAATCGGATACCGCCCTACCGACAACCGGCACAAGCCATCCGACACCGGCACAGCCGCCGATCGACCGACAAAGTCAAACAACGCGACCCGCGAAACCGGACTGCCCACCTCCACCTCCCGATCCTCCCCGTCCTTCGACCACAACACCAGCGTCTGCGTACCGTCCGCCCCGTCGTACAGCAGCGCCTCAACCTCCGGACCCAACGCCAGCCGACCGCGATACCGCGCCCCGTTCAACTGCCACGTCATGGCCGCGTACGCCGCGATCACCGGCTTGACCGTAAAATCCCACCGCAAAAATCCCCACACCCGCCCCGGCTCCTGATACGGCGGCAGGTAAAACGAAAAATCCCGCTCCACCCCCAACGCCCCAAACAAAAGCTGCGACTTGACGATATACTCCGCCTGCGACAGCTCCTGCTCCGCGTCATGCTCCATCAACCCGCTCCCCGGAATCACCGACGCTCCCGCCCCGCCGCCGTAGTACCCGTTCTCCGTCACCCACATCGGCTTGTGGCCCACGCCGTACCGCGACAGCAGCGCCCGCTCGTCCGCCACCACCTTTGGGAAGTTCTCGAACTCCCGCTCGTAGATGTGGCAATTGTACGTATCGAAGTAATCGCCCAGCCCGTTTTCCATCGCCGTGTCCATGAACCGCGGAACCGGATGAAAACAACTCGACGGATTCAGCACGTTGATCTTCGCGTCGCCCGCCTTGAAACCCAGATACGCCGCCTTGTGCGCCGCCGCCAGATCCCACGCCGGACCCGCCCACGCGTCCGGCTCGTTCATGAACTCCCACGCCTGCATCCGCCCCCCGAAATGCTCCACGCACGCACGCGAAAACCGATACACCGCCATCAGGTCCCACACGAAACCCACCCGCCTCGGATTTATCGCGAAGCCCGGCGCGTTGTGATACATCCCGCAGATCTGCACCCCGCGCTCCGAAAACAGCCGCGCGTTCCGATCAACGGTCTCCCCCCAGTGGTACTCGCCCCGCGGCTCTTCGCTCCAACCGTTCCGCTCCCGAATCATCACCGCCCCGCAAAGCCGCGCCACTTCCGCCAGCACCTCGTGCATCTTCTCCGGCGGCTCAAACCGCCCGTCCGGACACCGCGCCCAACTCGGTCCCGCGTCCATCGCGAACGGACTGTTCGGATCGGCCGCTCGCTCACCCGGATCGACCACTCGCGCGAACGGCACAAACGGCTGCCATTCCGCCGCCCCCTCCGGTCTGATCCGCAGCCGGTAGTACCCCATCGACAACGCCGGCAGCCGCAACGACTCCTCGCCCAACCGCCAGCCTCCCTCCGCCGACGTCCGCCCGCGCCAGTCGCTCACCATCCACTCCCACACCCCCGCCGGATGCGGATACTTCAGCCCAAACACGATCGGCTCATCGCCCGCGAATATGTTCGCCGGACGATCCGTCACCACCACCGGCGGCATGTTCAGCCGCGCGATCGGATCGCCAAGCAGACACACCGCGTCGATCCAATACGCGTAAACCGTCCCATCGCCCCACCGCGGCCGATCCACAAAAATCGTCAGACTGTGACGTCCCGCCTCAAACGCCCGCATCGCCAGATTCGTCCACCGCGCGCACCCCGCATGACCCCACGCCCGATCCGACCGGCCCAACGCCGTCACCTCGCGCCGCGCCTGGTCGTCAATCGCATACCCGATCTGCGAACAGTACCCCTCGCCCACCGGACCGCCCGCCACGCTCAACAAATACGTCCCCGCCTCCGCCACCTCAAACTCGTACCGAATCCAATGCCCCCCCTGCTCCGCCGTGTGCAAAACCATCTGCCGCCCGCCGTAACAATCCTCCCTCGCCATCACCGCAAAGCCGCTCTGCTCCGCAAACCCCTCCCCCTCAATCCACACATCGTGCAACGGCCGCTCCGGTGGAAAACACTGAAACACCGGCAAATCCGCCACCTGACCCAAAACCGACGAAACCAGACCCGCCGCCGCCATCACAAAACACGCCGCTCGCATCAGTTCACTCCACAACAAACGCATCAATAATCCGGAAAAAACCGCCGAACACGCGTCGGATCCGCAAAATCCGTCCACAGCCGCCATCCCGCCGCGCCATCCGCAAACAACGCATTCGCCCCAGAATGGTGCGGCTGCGCAATCGCGTACTGATAGCTCGTGTCGCCCCAGAACCGATAGTGAGGGGCCGCCACCCCGTGCGTCGTCGCGTCGATCAAATTCACCTTCTCCGACGGATCGACAAAATCCACGAACCGAAACGGCGGTCCCCACTCCCGACCGCTCCCCCAGAGCCAGTAGTGAAACGCCGACATCAACGCATCCGACTGCGCGTAATTCGTCAGCGGACGCGAACCCTCCGGCGTCCACTCCATCAGCGAAGCCGGCACCGGATTCACCGGACAAATCGTCACCTTGCTCAGCGTCACGTCGATCCGCCGAGTCGCCTGGTACTCCGCCAGCACGTCGTACCACCGCGACCCGCCCGGCGCCACCGCGTTCGTCGCCACGTAGTCGTTGTAGTCATTCCCGTAAAACGCGAAGATCATCCCCAACTGCCGAAGGTTCGACTGACACACCACCGTGCTCGACTGATCCCGCGCCGCCCCCAACGCCGGCAGCAAAATCGCCACCAGCACCGCGATGATCGCCACCACCACCAAAAGCTCGATCAACGTAAACGCCGACAACCGACAATGCCCATCTCTCGTTTTCATGACTACGCCTCACGGGCTGACCATCAGCCAATTGAACGCCATGGGACTCTTATCCGCACCGATCCCACCGCCCCATCCGAAATACCCGCGATCCGACCCGTCGTTCGTATTCACCAGCAGCGAAAACCCAGCCGCCACGCCCGGCTCAAGCTCCGGCAAGTCCACCGCCTCCACCGGAATCGTCACCCGGTAAACCGTCCGGTCCTCGTGCCGCGCAATCTCCGCCGTGATATCATCGACCACGCCCACCCGCTTGTCCGACTGCGACGAATGCCGATACACCTTCGCGCCCGCCGCCGTCAACGCACACGTCAACTCCGTATAACTCCGCGGCATCGGCCCGTCGTGCGGCAACGCCTGCAACGCCACCTGAATCGAATCCCCCTTCCACATCGCCCCGTCCTCAAAGTCCTGAAAGTGCACCGCGTCCTTCACGTTCACCGTCAGATACAAATGCCGCCGGTCCCACGTCAGACCAAAACTGTGTACATCCTCAGCCGACCGCGCCGGCCGCTCCACCGCCAGATCGTCCACCAAAACCCGGCCCGATCCCACAAACGACCGATCCCGACGCTCGATCGTCAACGAATGGAACGACACCGGCTTGTCCATCCGTCCGTCGCCGTTCCCGTCCCAGTGGCTGTCCGCCGGACGCGACAAATCCAGCGTCATTGCCGTCCACCCGCCCTCCGGCACCCCGCCAATGCACCACGAAAACAACTCGCCCGACGAGTCGATCAAACGAACCCATACCATGTGGCCCGACCCGTCGCCGCGAATCCGGAACTTCAGCAAACTCGCGTCCTCCGGCAACGCCATCGGCCGGCTGTAACCGCAGTAGTTCAGCGTCTCCGGCAGCCCGTCAAACCCATAAGCCAACTCCGCAGCCGTATTCGCCCTGTCGTCCGGGTCCGCAACCAAACTAATCGACGCCTTCACCGCCGGCCGATCGCCGTAAACACTCCACCCCTCAACGCCCTCGAACGCATCCAACTCCACCACCGGCGTCAGCACGCCCGCGTCAAAGCTGTACACGTTGCCCGCCCCCTCCGACGATGCCGGCGTCGCGAACGCCACCTCCCGCGGAATGTGCAGCCTCGTGTTCCCAGGCCGCTGCGACTCCGGAAAATCACGACGCACCACCTCCGGCAAAACCCGCACGCCCGCCAGATCGCCGCTCACCAGCCACGGCGTCGAACTCAACGTCAACCGAATCCGACCCTTCTGCACGTCCCAACTCTCCGTCGGGTCCGGCCATGTCAACGCGCCCCACATCCTTTCCATCGCCCGACCGCCCACCTGCTGCAACCTCACCGGCGGCGCATCCAGCCGATCCGTCTCCAGCGTCACCACGTACCGATCGTCCCGCGGCGTGCTCCACAACGCCAACACGTCCGTCCCGTCCGCACGCTTGTACCGAACCCCGCACGCCCGCGAATCCGAAAACTCCACCCGCCCCAGAAACTCCCCCGTCGACACCAGCTCCGCCAGGTCGCGATACGCGAAATACGCCGGCTTCGGCGTCATGTCCGCATCCAGCAGACCGAAATTGTGCTCCGGGTTCTGCGGGTCGATCCCGTCGTTCTGCCAGTCATACCAGTACACCCACGCCAGCCGAGGAACGCTCCGCGCCAACAGCAGCATCCGCGCCGCATAGTCCATCGCGTCATCCGCCCGCGTCCCGTCCGCCGCCACGTGACCCGGCCAACCCGTCTCCGTCAGATAAAACCGTACCATCCGATCCGGACTCGCCGCCGCCAGCTTCCGGTCCGCCACTCCCATCCACTCCACCCAGCCTTCCGGCGTGTACCGCTGCGAACCCGCGTTGTACGGATACGCGTGCAGCGACACCGCATCCACGTACTTCAACCCGCCCAGCGCAATGAACTCGTCCAACCACCCCTCGATCATCCAGCCGCCCAACACCGTCACTTCCGGGTCCGCCGCCTTGATCCGCGGATACGCCGCCGCCGCCAGCTTCACGTAGTTCTCGATCGTCTGACCCGTCCGCGGAGCCTCCGGCAAAAAACCGCCCAGATACCCGCCCCACTCATTCCATATCTCATACTTGCGTACCGTCTTGCCAAAATGCCGAACCACAAACTCGCAGTACCGCGCGAACCCCTCCCGCGACTCATCCGTCACCGGCGACCCGCCCCCGTTGTAAAACGGATTCCAATACGCCAGCACCAGCACCGGCTCAATCCCCATCTCAGCCGCCCGGCGAACGAAGTAATCGTAAAACTCCGGCATCGCGTACCGCCCCTGCTCCTGCTCGATCACCAGCCAATAGGCGTCGTCGTACAGCGACACGACGCCCGCCTCCTTCATCAACGACAGATGCTGCTCCACCGCCGCCGGACGATGCGTGAAATGCACCTTCACCCCCACCGTAAACGCCCGCTCTCCCGCCACGCACCAACCACCGACCATCAACGCGGTCAACACAACCAGCCCTGCTCGCTTCATGCGCCGCTTCCTTTCACAGAATCCGGAACCGGACCCGTCGACTCGCCCACAAACACCGGCGCATCCGCCGGCTGAACCAGCAAAGGCCCTACCCAGTCACGCCCCCCGCGGGCCATCCAGTCGAAACACACCGATAAATAAGGCTTCGGATCCGGATCGCGCAGCGACGTCAGCGTCGGGATCAAATACGGAGCCATGTCCGCACCGTCCTCCGCCGCGCACACCGATACGTCCCGGCCAACCCGCAATCCCGACTCGTGCAACCCGCGCATCGCCCCGATCGCCGCGCTCGACGTCGCGCAGAAAATCGCCGTCGCGTCAAAATCCTCCCGGCGAATAACCGCCCGAATCATCTCGTACGCCTGACTCAACGTCGATCCGTACGGCTTGACCGGCTCATTGACAAGCCGACCCGAAACCCGGTGCGCAGCCGTCCAGAGCTGCCACTGCTCGATCCGACGCTGAACCACCCCCCCCACCGGCTGAGTGTTCAAACACCACACCCGACGATGACCCAAGTTCCCCAAATGGTCCAACAGCTTCTGAACCATCTCCGGCGACACCAGCCGAAACGTCGGTATCCCATACGCCGACCAGTCCTCGCCCATGCTCACCAAAGGACGGCCCGCCTGAGAAAACCGATCCAGCAACTGCTCCGGAACCGGCATCGGCAGCGGCAGAATGAACGCCCCGTCAAACCCCTCCACCGCCTCCGCCAACACCACGTCATGCCAGTGACCGTACCCGATCACCCGCAACGTCCAACCCCGTGACCCCGCCATCTCCTCAAGCCAAAGCTGAGACTGCTCCACGTACGGCGATTTGCACAACGGAACCATCAACGCAATCTGTAACTTCTTGCCCGACACCGAACTATGACGATTCACCGCCACCCGCCGATTCGCCCGACGTACCAGCAAACCCTTGTCCACCAACGCCATCACCGCCTTCCGGGCGGTCATGTGGCTCACCCCCAACTCCGCAGCCAACTCCCGCTCCGACGGAATATCCCGTACCAGATAATCCCCATGCCGGACCCGCTGCTCCAACAATCCCGCAATCTTCGTATACTTGTCCATCCCGCCACTCTTTACGGCTATACATATAACAAATCGTTACATCTCCCCCTAGCCTAATAAATTTTGTTATACACTGCAAGCAAAAAAATACCCACCCAACCTGTTTCACTCCGAACCGACCACCACCACGAGAAACCAGGCCTTCCTCCGAACGAGCCCCGACCGTGAGGGAGCAGGGCCTCCAACCGTCCAGAATGGCCCCAAAGGCACTTCTCCCGCCGACCCGCAAAGAGAATCCCGTGAAATCAGAAACCAACCGGCCAGCCAGGCTCTACGTCGTCTGCACCGATAGTTCTCCGCGAAATGACGCCTGGTCTTTCGATGATATCAGAAACAGACAGGCATACCCGCCCGTACACCACGTCGCCCGATCGCATAGCATCCAATCGAGTTGGCCAATGAAATGAAGCTGTTCGTCAGCATTCGTTTCGGGTGGTTCCGAGTTCTGCACCCATGTCGGCCATCCGCCGACTTTACTTCTGGCGATGTGGATGACCCCGGGATAGATGTCTTCATCGAACTCATCGTCGCCCCGCGGATAGTCGTCGGGAACGGAAGGCAAATCGATCGTGCGCATCGTATCTTCGTATCCCGGTGCATCCATCACGTTGCGGAAGGCGACCGATTGAGGATCAATGGCCACTTCGGCAATAACACCCAAACCATCGGGTTGCCTGCCGGCAATGCCGTTGATGACGGAAATGTCGTACCCGTCCTTGTTGCCGAGTCGGTCGTCCCACCCGTACGACGTGTTCCCCTCATACGAACACTCGTGGCAATAGTGGAAGGCCACAAGGGAATCGCCGTGAGATTCAA
>Ga0123328_1000600_pt1 | contig 37921 bp, 28 predicted proteins | sample BioC12SIPDNA_2_FD_89702 | JGI IMG/M metagenome (GOLD analysis project Ga0123328, IMG submission 89702) | Anaerobic biogas reactor microbial communites from Washington, USA - Biogas_R1_A C12 SIP DNA | ecosystem: Engineered > Bioreactor > Anaerobic > Unclassified | place: Washington, USA...
ACGGCGTGCTGGTGCCCGGCGGCTTCGGCGTCCGGGGCATGGAGGGCAAGATCCGGGCCGTGCGCCATGCCCGCGAGCACGGGATCCCGTACTTCGGCATCTGCCTGGGGATGCAGTGCGCCGTGATCGAGTTCGCCCGGAACGCCTGCGGACTGGCCGACGCCGACTCGGCCGAGTCCCGCCCCGACACGCCGTGCCCCGTCGTCAGCCTGATGGAGGAGCAGAAGAAGGTCTCCGGCCTGGGCGGCACGATGCGCCTGGGCGCTCAGCCCTGCGTTCTGACGCGGGGTTCGCGGGCGCGGCGGCACTACGGGCGCCGCGAGATTCGCGAACGCCACCGGCACCGGTATGAGTTCAACAACGCCTACCGCGACGCGCTGACGTCCCGCGGGCTCCGCTGCACGGGGCTGTATGCCGAGCACGACCTGGTCGAGATCGTGGAGCTGGAGGGCCACCCCTGGTTCGTGGGGGTGCAGTTCCACCCGGAGTTCCTGAGCAAGCCGACGGCGCCGCACCCGCTGTTTGCGGGGTTCATCGGGGCCGCACTCGCACACGCCGGCGCGGCCGGTGGCCGTCAGGAGCCGCTCAACGGCAGGTAGGCGTCGTAGTTGATGTCGCAGCCGCTGGGCACGTAGTCGTGGTGCTGGGGGTGAAGCACGTACTCGGTCCGCGGACCGTCCCGGAGGATCGCCCGCAGGGCCTCGACGAACCGGTCGATCTCCTCCTCCGTGTTGTAGACGCCCAGGCTGGCCCGGACGAGCCCCGGAACGCTGGAGTGATCGCCCTGCACGAGGCGCAGGACGGCGGCCTGCTCCTCGCCCGGGGAGACGTTCAGCAGCTCGCGCACGTACGGCTGGGCGCAGAAGCAACCGTTGCGCACGCCGATCCCCCACTCGTAGCCGAGCACCGCCGCCAGCAGGCCGTGGCTGTAGCCCTCGGCCTCCAGGGCGAAGACCCCCAAACGGTCGACGGCCAGGTCCGGATCGGTCCTGCCGAACACGCGGAGGCCGTCGACGGACAGCAGGCCCGCAAGGAGCCGTCGCGTCAACGTCCGCTCGTGCTCCGCCACCTCGTCCATGCCCACCTGCCGGAACACCTGGACGGCCCGGGCCAGCGCGAGCACGCCGAGCAGGTTCGGCGTCCCGGCCTCCTCCCTCTCGGGAAGGCCCAGCCAGAACACGTTCTCGTCCGTCACCGCGTGCACGGCCCCGCCGCCGACGACGTCCGGATGGGTGTCGCCGAAGACGTCGCACCGTCCGGCCAGCACGCCGCAGCCGAACGGGGCGTGCATCTTGTGCCCGCTGAAGACGACGAAGTCCACGCACTCAGGGTCATACGGATCGCCCAGCTCGAAGGCCCGATGCGGGACCAGTTGCGTGGCGTCGAGCGCGAAGAGCGCCCCGTGGGCATGCGCGATGCGTGCCGCCTGGCGGAAGGGCGGCAGGTTGCCCGTCACGTTGGAGGCGCCGCTGCAGGTCACCAGGCGCACACGGCCGGCGTGCTTGCGCACGCGCGCCTCCAGGTCCGCCATGTCGAGCGTGCCGTCGGAACGGTTGATCCTCGCCACCTCGATCCGGCAGCCGCTGCATCGCCACGGAAGCAGGTTCGAGTGGTGCTCCATATGCGTCGTGACCACGACGTCGTCCGGCTGCAGGCGCAGACGGGAGGCGAGCTTGTTGAGCGAGTGCGTGGCGTTCTGCGTGAACACGAGGCACTGCTCGCTGGCGCGGGCGCCGATGAAGTCCGCCACAATGTGCCGGCAGACGTCGTAGACGCGGGTGGACAGCAGGGACTTGAACCCCGTCCCGCGGTGGATGCTCGAGTAGTACTGCTGGTACTGCTCGACGCAGTCGACGACCGGCGCGAACGCCGGCGTGGTGGCCGCGTTGTCGAGGTTGACGTAAGGCACCGAGGAGCCGTCATAGAGCGGCACCACGGCATCCACACCGGCCACAAGTGCGCGCAGCCCCGCCGCGCTGCACACGGCCGCAGGCGACGCATCGCCCAGGCCGCACCGCGCAATCAGTTCGCCTTCGGCCACGCTTCGACTCCAGCAGAAAGCCGGTGCCGCCGGCGGTCAGACGCCGGCGGTCTCGACTTCCGAGCGCACGTCATCGCCCGAGAGGTCGAACGTCGTGAACCCCAGGATGAGGTCGGGCAACTGACCGAACTTGCAGTTGAGCGTGAAGCCCAGCCAGCCGAAATGGAACATCTTGGGGCAGTTGACCCGTTGCCTGGCCGGCGGCCTCGGCCCGAGTGCCAGCCCGAGCGGGCCCACCCTCCACGCATCGGGCGTCCCGGGGTCGTCCGGAGCGAACTCCTCCCCGTAACCGAAGCGCTCCTTCCCCCACAGAAGCACGCCGCAGGCGCGCTGGCGCACGGGCACGGCGCCCGTCCGGCCGCCGCCCATCCCGTGCAGCGTGCCCTCCACGTTGGCGTAGCCCACGGGCAGGACGTTCAGAAAGCCTACGTAGAACGCAAAGGCCGGTTTCGACGTGGTGGTGACGCCGACGTCGAAGAAGTCCTTCACGTCATTGCGCCGATTCGCCCAGTAGTTGCCGCAACCGGTCGAGGACGCCATGATGCCCAGAAGCCCCAGCAACGCCCACGTACGAACACTTGCCTTCATCAGCATGCCCCTGAGGAAAGTAAGAGGCCAACCCTCCAGGTCGGATTCGATCTTGCAGCCACCACACTGCAGGCGCGCCCGACCCATCCGGCGACTGATGGGCTGGACGCGTCCCGAACAGATCGGAGTCAGACGGACGAATGGTACGCCCGGAGGGATTCGAACCCCCAACCTATGATTCCGTAGACCATTGCTCTATCCAATTGAGCTACGGGCGCACCGGATCGGCTGTTCGTCGTCCACTCGATCACTCTACCCGCACCGGCCCCGTCTGTCAACGGACAACGGCCCCTCGCCTGTGGCATGATGGCCATGTGCGCGGTTCCCTTCTTCCGGCTGCGGTCAGCGCGAGCGCCCCGGCCGCCGCTTGCCCTGCGAGGGCGCCGGGCATACACTGTTCCGGAGAGCACAGAACCCGAATCGGAGGCTCACGATGGCCACGGCCCCGGGCGTCGGCGTGATCGGAATCGGCGTCTTCGGCAGGCTCCATGCCCGCGTCTGTGCCGAATCGGACCGTTTGCGTCTGGCCGCCGCCTGCAGCCGACGCGAGGCCAGTGTGGCCCCCCTGGCGGAGCGCTACGGGGTCTGGACCACCACGGACTACAGGGAGCTTGTTGCGCGGCCGGATGTGGACATCGTCATCGTCTGTTCGCCCGACGGGCTGCACTGCCGTCATGGCGTCGCCGCGCTCGAGGCGGGCAAGCACGTGTTCGTCGAGAAGCCGATGGCCGTCACCGTCCCGGAGTGCGACCGCATGATCGAGGCGGCCGAGCGCAGCGACGTGCGCCTGACCGTCGGGCAGATCCTGCGGTTCGTGCCGCGGTATGCGGCCGCGCGCGAGCGCATCGCGGCGGGCGAGATCGGCCGGATCATCCATATGTACGCCCGCCGCAACAACACCCTGGCGGCGGCCCGGCACACCCTGGGCACCACGACGCCCGTCTTCCGGCTCGGGTCGCACGACCTCGATTTCATGCTCTGGTGCGCCCACTGCCCCGTCGTCTCGGTCTACGCCCGGCAGGTGAATCGACTCCTGAAGCCCGAGGAAGGGCCGGACTGCGTGCTGTCCCTCCTGACCTTCGCCGACGGCGCCATCGCCGCCCTGGAGACCAGCCACGCCCTGCCCGAAGGCTCCCCCTCGGTGATGAGCGCCCTGTTCGAGGCCGTCGGCACCGAAGGGAGCCTCGAGATCGACGGCGCCTGGGACGGGATGGAGATCGTGGCCGACGGCCGCCTGCAGATGGGGTCCGCCAGGCCGGTGCGCGGCCGCATCGTGGGCCCGATCGTGGACGAGATCGCCGACTTCGCCCGGTGCGTGCGCGAAGGCACCCCACCCGCCGTGACGCCTGAAGAAGCCCGAGAGGTCGTCCGCGTCGTCTGCGCGATCCACGAGTCCGCGCGTTCGGACCGGCCCGTGGAACTGCCCGTCTGAGGGCCGGTCATCAAGGACTCCCTTCGCCTCCGTTCGCCGTCGCCCGCCTTGGGATTGTGCGCATCAGGTCGCGGATCAGTGCCTGGCGCATGCGCCCGTCCCACGAGCGCAGTGCGCACATGAAGTAGTGCAGCACGCCGGGCAGCCGACCGCACACGGGGCGGCCGAGGACCTCCCCCGCCGCACGGCCGGGGGCGAGCGGGACGACGTAACCGGGATCGGACGGCGCAAAGGCAAGCAGGTCGCGGTCGGTCAGACTCCGGACCGCGTTCTCGGCGGCGCAGCGCCCGCCGGCAATCGCGAACGGCACCGACATGCGCAGAGGGGCCCGGCCGCCGGGGAGGAAGGCCCCGGCCACGTCGCCGGCTGCGAAGACGCGCTCCGCACCCGACAGTCGCAGGTACCTGTCGACGGCCAGGCGGCCTCCGGCCGTCCGCTCGCCGTCCCACCCGGCCACCGCCGGCCCGGGCGCCACGCCGGCGCACCAGACGGCGGCGGCCTCGTCGAACACCGTGCCGTCCGAGAGGCGCACGGCGGCGCCCACGCCCCAGGACTCGACCCACGTCCGCGTGCGCACGTCGACGCCGAGGCCGCCAATCAGGTCCAATGCCCATCCTCGAATCTCGGGGGCGCAGGCTCGCAGCACCTCGGCAGACCTCTCGACGAGCACGATCGGGCAGCGGCGGCCCAGATCCGCGTATCCGCATCCGAGCGTCCGCGTGGCCAGCACCGCGAGCTGCCCGGCCAGCTCGAAACCCGTGTAGCCTCCTCCGACCACGATCAACGCCCTGCGTGCCGACGTCTCCGCCCGCAGCAGCGCGAGCGTCCTGGCGCGCACATCGCGGCCGTCGCGCAGGTCCTTCAGCCCGGGAACCCGCACGCGGGCCTCCGTATCGCCGAAGTAGTTCGTCTCGCATCCGAGCGCGAGGACCAGGGCGTCCCCGCGGACGGTGCCCTCCTCGGTATGGACCCGGCAGCCGCCCGGATCGACGCCCCGGACGGTTGTGCGGCGGTATTCGACGCCGAGTCGGCGGCAGTGCTCGGCCAGGGGATGGGCGAGCGCGCGTTCGCGCACGCGCCCGCCGACCAGATCGGGCAGCAGGGGCGAGAAGACGGCCCGGGCACGGCGGTCCATGAGCCGGATCGTCCACCCCGCCCCGTGGCGCCGCAGCGTGCGCGACAGCCTCTCGGCCGCCGCCAGCCCGGCGAAGCCGCCTCCGAGCACCAGTATGCGTCGCTGCATCGGCCCCCCCCGGCGTGTGCGGGCGCCCAACCGGCCGGCGGACCCGCTCAGGAACCGGCGGCCTCCGGGCTCGGCACCAGGTCCGTTTCGAGCGAGAGCGGCAGGATGTCCTGCACGCGTTCGACGGTGTGGATCCGGAGCGTGTCGCGCGCGTAGGCCGGCAGGTCGGCCAGGTCCTTCTCGTTCTGCTGGGGCACCAGCACGGTGTCAATGCCGGCCCGGCGCGCGGCCAGCAGCTTCTCCTTGATCCCGCCGACGGGCAGGACCTTGCCGCGCAGGGTGATCTCGCCCGTCATGGCGACGTTGTGCCGCACCTTGCGGCGGGAGCAGAGCGAGGTCAGCGCCACGGCCATCGTGACGCCGGCGGACGGCCCGTCCTTCGGGATTGCGCCGGCCGGCACGTGGATGTGGAAGTCGTGCTTTGCGAACAGCCCGGGGTCCACACCGAACTCGTCCGCGTGCGCGCGCACGTAGGTAAGCGCAGCCTGCGCGCTCTCCTTCATGACGTTGCCCAACATGCCGGTCAGCGTCAGCTTGCCGTCGCCCGGGGTCATGGTGCTCTCGATGAAGATGATGTCGCCGCCGGTGGGCGTCCAGGCCAGTCCGGCCGCCACGCCGGGCTCATCCAGGCGCTGAGCGGTCTCGCGCATGAAGCGAGGGGGGCCGAGGAGTTCGCCGACACCGTCGCGGTCCACCGTGCGGGCCTGCAGCCCTTCCAGGGCGATCGCCTTGCCGACCTTTCGGCAGACGGAGGCGATCTGGCGCTCCAGGTTCCGCACGCCGGCCTCGCGGGTGTATTCGCTGATGAGGCGTTCGACGGCGTCGTCTGTGAGCGTCAACTGCTCGGGGTTCAGGCCGTTCTCATCGAGCTGGTGCGGCAGCAGGTAGCGCAGTGCGATCTGGAGCTTCTCCTCCTCGGTGTAGCCGGGGAACTCGAGCACCTCCATGCGGTCCTTCAGGGCCGGCGGGACGGGGTCCAGGAAGTTGGCCGTGCAGATGAAGAGGACCTTGGAGAGGTCGAACGGGACCTCGAGGTAATGGTCCGTGTAGGAGTTGTTCTGTTCGGGGTCCAGGACCTCGAGCAGCGCGCTGGCGGGGTCGCCGCGGAAGTCCATCCCCAGCTTGTCCACCTCGTCGAGCATGAACACGGGGTTGTTGCTGCCGGCCTTTCGCAGGGCGCTGATGATCCGGCCGGGCAGGGACCCGATGTAGGTGCGGCGGTGGCCGCGGATCTCGGCCTCGTCACGCGTGCCGCCCAGGGCGACGCGGATGTACTTCCTCCCGAGCGCCCGGGCGATGGACTTGCCGATGGACGTCTTCCCCGTGCCCGGCGGCCCGACGAAGCAGAGGATGGACCCGCGCATGTCGCCCCGCAGCTTGCGCACGGCCAGGAACTCCAGCACGCGCTCCTTGATGTCGTCCAGCCCGAAGTGATCCTCGTCCAGGATCCGCCGCGCGTCCTCCAGGTCCAGGTTGTCGGCGGTGCTCTCGTTCCACGGCAGCGCCACGATCCAGTCCAGGTAGGTGCGCGCCACGGAGTACTCCGGGCTGGCCGGGTTGATGCGGGCCAGGCGTTCCAGCTCGCGCTCGGCTTCCTTGCGGGCCTCCTCGGGCAGGGCCTTTTCGTCGATCTGCCGGCGCAGGTCCTCGACCTCGGCCACCTGGGGGTCGTCCTCTCCCAGTTCCTGCTGGATTGTCTTCAACTGCTGGCGCAGGTAGTATTCTCGCTGGCTCTTGTCGATCTCGCTGCGCGCCTCGCTCTGGATGCGCTGGGCGACCTCGACGACCTCCATCTCCCGGGCGAGCAGCCGGGTGACGGCATGCAGCCGGTCCTTGACGTCGAGGGTTTCCAGAACCTGCTGCTTCTCGGCCACGTCCAGGTTCAGGCGCGAGGCCACCAGATCGCAGAGCGGCCCGGGCTCGTCCATGTTGGCCAGAAGGACCTTGACCGCGTCCCCGGCGTCCGGAAGCATGTTGACGAGGTTCATGAACTGCTCGCGGAGGTTCCGGAACAGCGCGGTGGACTCCAGGTCTTCGGTGAGGCGGTCGGGAAGGTGTTCGACCTCGGCCTCCAGTTGCGGGGCGGTCCGGGCATAGTGCAGGATCCGCGACCGGCTCAACCCCTGGGCCAGGAAGCGCATCGAGCCGTCGGGCATGCGGATCATCTGCAGGACGATGCAGGCCGTCCCGAACTGGTACAGGTCCGACGGACCGATCTCTGCGTCCGCGTCGGGCTTGTGGCGGGCAGCCACGGCCAGGAACAGCTTGTTGCCCAGGATCACCTGCTCGAGCATGCGGACGCGCGCTTCGTTGTGCAGGTGGAAGGGCACGACCATGCCCGGAAACGCGACGTTGTCCGGCAGCGGCAGCACGGGCAGCGAGGTGGCCAGCGCCTCGCGCTCCGTCGATTCGTCCGGGGCCCCGGGCTCGGGCACGCCCTCCTCCGGAAGGCCCTCGGCATGCTTCCCGCCCGTCTGATCCCGCTCCTGCTCTTCGTCCATGGCTTCGCTGTGCCCTCCGATGCGCATCGGTTGCCCTGCTCGACAAGCGCCCCTACAGCCGGATCTTCACGGACAGGATGTGCACGACCGGCTGCCCCACCTTGGGCAGCATCACCGAGAGGAACCCGTCCTCATAGCGCCATCGTGCCGCGTGCGGGTCATAGGCCCTCTGCACGACGACCCGCCGCTCGAAGTAGCCGTTGCGGATCTCCATCTGGTGATAGGCCCGCACGTTCCTCAGGTCGGCCGGCCGGCGCACGCCGCAGATGGTGACCGCCTCGCCGTTGAAATGAACGGCGACCTGGCTGGCGCGGATGCCCGGCAGGCACATCTTGATCACGACGTCCCGCTCGGTCTCGTACACGTCCGTCGGCGGATGCCAGACGTCGGCGTGCGGACTCCGCATGCTCCGGACGATGCTCTCCAGGTCATGCAGCAGTCGCGGGACATTCCGGTCGTCGCGGGATCCGGCCCTCACGGCACCGCCTGACTTCGTCTGCATTGCCGCGCTCCTGTGGCGCTGCCCGTCGCTGCCCCGCGCTGCGGCCGGTCCGCTCCGTCAGGACCGTGCCGGGCTCGGCGTACGGCGCAGCCTCTCAAGCAGCTTCCTCTGTTCCTCTGTCAGCTCCTTCGGAATGCGCACCTGCAGCTCGACGTAGTGGTCGCCCTCGCGGCCGTCCGAGGTGCGCAGGCCGTGCCCGGGAATCCGCATCTTCTGCCCCGGCTGCACGCCCGGCGGCACCTTCAGGGCGACCAGCCCGTGCATCGTGCGCACGTCGACCTCGGTGCCCAGTGCGGCGTCCACCATGTCCAGGGCCAGCCCGCTGTACAGGTCGCGTCCCTTGCGCGTGAACTTCTTGTGGGGCTGCACGCGCACCTCCAGCAGCAGGTCCCCCGCCCGGCCATGGGCCGTGCCCGGCTCGCCGAGGCCGGCCAGCCGAATCTGCCGGCCGTCCTCGATGCCGGCCGGTATCTTCACCTCCACGGTGCTCTGCTTCTCGTAGACTCCGGCGCCCCGGCACTGCCCGCACGGCTGCTGGACGATCTTGCCGCGCCCGAAACAGGCCGGACAGGGCCGCGACACGCTGAAGGCCCCCTGCCCCGTCAGAATCTGCCCGCTGCCGCGGCACTGCGGGCACGTGTCCACACGACTGCCTGGCGCGGCCCCCGTGCCCCTGCACGCGGCGCACTCCACCTGCCGCGGTATCCGCACCGACATCTTGCCGCCCTGCGCGGCCGTCTCGAACGGCACCGATATGGTGCTGACCACGTCGTTGCCGCGCTGGGGAGGCGCCGTCTCCGCGTGGCTCCGCCCGCCGCCGAAGATGCGGCTGAACAGGTCGCCGAGACCTCCGAAACCCTCGAACTCGACCCCACCGGCCCGGCCGCGGCCGGCCCCCTGCGCCCCGCCGAACATCTCCTCGAACCCGCCGAACGCCCCCCCGTGCATCCCCGCCTGGCGCAGTTGGTCATACTGGGCGCGCTTCTTCGGGTCCCCGAGCACGCTGTAGGCGCCGGTGATCTCCTTGAACCGCTCCTCGGCCGCCTTGCTCCCCTTCTGGCGGTCGGGATGGTGCTCCTTGGCCAGCCGCCGATATGCCTTGCGGATGTCCTCGTGCGAGGCATCCGGCGACACGCCCAATACGTCGTAGTAGTCCTTTTCGGGCATGAATCGGGACTATCTGCAGAGGATCACCTGAGCCCCACGTCGGTAATCGACGGACAAAACCAGGCATGAGCCCATTGTACACGGCCCCTGCTCCAATGCAAGGCAGCACGGAGCGGGTCACCCCACCAGGATCTGCCCCTCCGGGTACCGGTAGGTGGCCCGGTCCTTCCGCTGCGCCATGCTCAGGACCAGGGTGATCGGCCCCAGCCGGCCGGCGAACATGAGCAGCGTGATGATGAGCTTCCCCCCCGTCGTGATGTGCGCATCCGGCCCCGTCAGACCGGCGCTGAGCCCCACCGTGCCGAACGCGCTGACGGAATCGAACGCCACCTCCAGGAAGGACGCATCCTCGGTGATCAGCAGAAGGAAGATGCTGCCGGACACCAGGGCCATCGAGAGCAGGATGATGCTGGCGACGCGATGCACCACCTCGGCCGGCACGGAGTGGTGGAACACCTCGGCCGTCGAACGGCCCCGCAGCGTCGCGACGATGCTGGCGATCATCACCCCGAGGGTCGTCGTCTTGATGCCGCCCGCCGTCCCGCTGGGGCTGCCGCCGATGTACATCAGCGCCATGAGGACGAACGCCATGGCCGGCGCCAGCCGGGTGATGTCCACGGTGTTGAAGCCCGCCGTGCGCGCCGTCACGGACTGGAACCCCGACATCAGGATCCGCGACTTGACGGAGACCCCCGCCATCGTCCCGCCGAATTCGAGCAGGAACACGGCGACGAACCCGGTGACCAGCAGGATGCCCGTCATCGTGAGGGCCAGCTTCGAATGCGTGCTCAGGTGCACGCGCCGCCCCCGCCGGGAGAACAGCCGCCAGCGTGCCGCGCGCAGAAGGTCGCGCACGACCGGAAAGCCCAGCCCGCCGACGACGATGAGGCCGCAGACGGTCAGGTTCACGCCGGTTGAATCCCCGAAACGCACCAGGCTGTCGTCGTTCAGGCTGAAGCCCGCGTTGCAGAACGCCGAGATCGAGTGGAACACGCTGTGGTAGACGCACAGCGCGCTGCCGTGGAACGCGTTCCGCCAGGAGACGTAGAGGACAACCGCCCCCAGGAGTTCCACCACGGCGGTCAGCAGGCACATGAACCGGAGGAGTTCCCAGATGCTGTCCGCGCCGCCCGTCTCGACGATATCCTCCAGCACGACCTCCACTCGCATCGAGACCCGGCGCTGGAACGTGCGGTAGAGGACAGCCCCCATGGTCATGATGCCCAGCCCGCCGACCTGGATCATGGCCAGGATGGCCAGTTGCCCGAACAGCGACCAGTGCTCCGGCGTGCTCTTGACCAGCAGCCCCGTGACGCACACGGCGCTGGTGGCCGTGAAGAGGGCGTCGGCCGGCCCCGTCCACCCCCGCGACCGGCTGCTGATGGGCAGCGTGAGCACGATGGCACCCAGCAGGATGACCAGCGCGAAGCTGCTCACGGCCGCCCGCGGCGCACCCCGGCGGAACGCCAGGGCAAGCAGCATCCGGCCCTTCTCAGTCAAGGCGCTCTTCATCCGTAGGCTCCGCCCCGGCGACGGCGCGCTACTCGCCGTCCGCCGTCCGGGTCTGCTGCGCCATGCGGTAACGCAGGTAGGCGTCCATGAACGGCATCAGGTCCCCGTCCAGTACGGCCTCGGGATTGCCGGTCTTGTGGTCCGTGCGCGTGTCCTTGACCATCTGGTAGGGCTGGAGCACGTAGGAGCGGATCTGGTTGCCCCAGGCGATGTCGCCCTTCTCGTCGTAGAGGCGCTCCATCTCCTTCTCGCGCTTCTGCTTCTCGTGCTGGAACAGCTTGGCCTGCAGGAGCTTGCGGGCCGTGGCACGGTTCTTGTGCTGGGACCGTTCGTTCTGGCAGAAGACGACGATCCCGGTCGGGATGTGCGTGAGCCGCACGGCCGACGACGTCTTGTTGACGTGCTGGCCGCCCGGCCCGCTCGAACGGGCGAACTCCATCTCGATGTCGGCGTCGTTGAGTTCGACGTCGATGTCGTCGTCCAGGTCGGGCGCCACGTCCACCGCTGCAAAGGACGTGTGCCGCCGCGCACTGGCGTCGAACGGCGAGATGCGCACCAGCCGGTGCACGCCGATCTCGCCCTTCAGGTAGCCGAACGCCCAGTCGCCGATGACCCGGATCGTCGCGCTGCGGATGCCCGCCTCCTCGCCCGGATGCAGGTCGATCTGCTCGGCCTTGTAGCCCTCGCGTTCGGCCCAGCGCAGGTACATGCGCAGGAGCATCTGGGCCCAGTCGCAGCTCTCGGTGCCGCCGGCGCCGGCATGCACGCTCAGGAAGGCGCCGTTGAGGTCCTCGCGATCGCCCATCATGCTCTTGAACTCGAGCCGGTCGAGGTTCTCGGCCAGTTCGGCCGCCCGCGCCTCGACCTCCCGCAGGGTGGCTTCGTCGTCTTCCTCTTCGGCCAGATCGGCCAGCACGCTCAGGTCGTCGAGCGCAAGCTCGAGTTCGCGCACGGGGTCGGTCAGTCCCCGGATGAACTTGACGCGCCGGATCACCTTCTGGGCCGCTTCCTGGTCGGCCCAGAAGTCCGGCGCCCTCATCCGCTCCTCGGCGTCCTTCAGTTCGGCTTCCCTGGTCGCCAGGTCAAAGAGAGTCCCGCAGGTTTGTTAAGCGGGCCCCCAGGTCGTCAGTAACGGTTGACATGGGCGAATGCCCCCGATCGGACGGTCAAAGCGGCGGGCCGCCCCGACGGCGCCCGCACGGCCAGCCCATTGTATCGAGCAGGCACCGACGGCGTCAATCTGCGGGACGCGGTCGAGCGCCCGCCCGCATCTGCCGTGCGCGCTCGTACAGCAGGACCCCGGCGGCGACCGTCACGTTGAACGAGCCCGCCCCGCCCCGCATCGGGATGGCCACCACAGCGTCGCACGCGGCCTGCAGGTTGTCGGACAGCCCCTCGGTCTCGTTCCCGACCAGCAGCGCACACCGGCCCGTGAGGTCCGTCTCCCAGCAGGCCGCCGCGGCGTGCGCGGAAGCCCCGATCACGCGGATCGACTGCGCACGCAGACCGCGCACACGGTCCGCCAGGTCGCCGGGCAGTTCCACCGGCACCCGGAAGATGGAACCGGTGCTGGACCGCACGGCCGCCCGCGTCCACGGGTCCGCCGAATCCCCGCTGAAGACCACGTGCGGCTGCGGCCAGGCGTCGGCCGTGCGGACCAGAACGCCCACGTTGCGGGGGTCCTGGATCCGCTCCCCCAGCAGGATCGTCGCCCCGTCGCCGGCCGGAGGGACGGGGCGCCCGGTCGGACGCCGAATGACGGCCAGCACCTGCACGGACGTCTCGTAGCCGAGGCCGAGCACGCGGAAAAAGACGCCGCGCCTCACGCGGGACGACGCCAGCCCGTGCGCACGCGCCGCCTGCAGCAGGCGCACGGCCTCCCGGCCCTCCACCGGGTCCAGGAAGAACAGGTGCTCGATGCCCGCCCCTCCCTCGATCGCCTGCCGGACCAGACGGCACCCGTCGGCCAGGAAGGCGGCCGGCGGCGCCCCCCGGACGGGCCGCAGCAGCCGACGCGCCTCCACAACGGCCGGGTGCTTCAGACTGTCGATCACGTCGCCGCCGCACATGGACATGGACTCCGTTCGCGCCGGGGGAACGCCGGTCGCCGGGCATCATAGGCGGCCCGGACGGCGCAGTCAAAGGAGGCGCCTGCTGAGTCGTGCGTTCCGCGGCAGGCCGCCGTTTCCTTCCCGGGCAGCTTGACTTCGGCGCCCGGACTGGGTATACCGTGTCGCCAACCCGTCGTATGTCGCGCGCCCGTAGCTCAACGGATAGAGCATCGGTCTTCGGAATCGAGGGTTGGGGGTTCGAATCCCTCCGGGCGTGCCAAGACATCCCCTGCGAGATGGGTCATCCCGATGCTGCCCCGTGAACGCCTGCTGGCCGCCCTCCGGCGTCTGCCGGTCGACTACGTCCCCTGTTCCCCGTCCTTCAGCCACCTGACCGAGGTGCAGCGGCACGGGCAGCCCTGGAACTACCCCTGGCGCCCCGACGAATCCCCGTACCGCTACATGCTGGACGTCCTGGGCGTCGATCCGGTCGTCTCGATGCTGTTCTGGGACGGCACCTACTGCCCCGCCGACGAGGTCACCTCGCGCACCTGGCGCGAGGGCGAGGTGCTGCACAAGGTGTTTGAGACCCCGTCCGGCGAGTTGCACGCCGCCGTCGAGGTCAACGAACTCTGGCCCTTCGGCGATGACATCCCGCTCTACCACGACTTCGTCGCCCACTACCGCGAGCCCTGGCTCCAGACCGAGGCCGACCTGGAGTGCATGCGCCACGTCGTCCTGCCCCCGCACACCGACGCACAGGTCGACGCCATGCGCGCGACCATCGTGCGGCAGAAGGCCGTCGCCGACTCCCTGGGCCTGGCCACCAAGGCCAGCATCGGCCTGGGGCTGACGGGCGCCCTGATGGCGTGTGGCGCCGAGGCGATCTGCACCATGGTCATCGAGAGCCCCGACCTGGTCGACGGCTTCCTGGAGCTGGAGCACCGCGCCAGCCTGCGGATGATGGAGATCGCGGTCGAGGCGGGCGTCGACATCATCCGGCGCAACGGGTTCTACGAGACCTGCGACTTCTACAGCCCGGTCATGCTGGAGCGCTTCCTCGGCCGGCGCCTTCGGGCCGAGGTCGAGGCCGTCCACGCCGGCGGCGCGCTGGCCGCCTACACCGTGCATAGCGGCATCATGCCCATGCTCGACTACCTGGCGGGCATCGATTTCGACTGCATCTGTGACCTGGACACCGGGTTCGCAAACATGGACGCAGCCGGCGTCCACTCGAAGCTCGGGGATCGGAAGAGCTTCTGGACCGGCCCGAGCAGCACGTTCCACATGTACGCGAAGGACCCCGAGGTCGTGCGGCAGGCCGTCCGGGATGCCTTCACGGCGTTCGGCAAGACCGGCCTCGTCATCGCGACCGTCTCCTCCACGCATCCCATGATGCCCTGGGAGAACACGCTGGCGATGATCGACGAGTGGCGCGCGCTCCGATAGCGCGCAGGCAGGCGGCACAGGGGGATCCGCACGGACCCTCCTCCGGACGGTCGCCCTCCCGACGCAGAGTCTGACAGAGGTCACCATGGAAGGCCCCAAACCCGCACAAGGGCAGGAGATCCATTCGGCCGCCGAACTGGCCCGCCGCGTCTTCCACCCCGACACCCCCGCCCCCGTCCGCCCCGCTCTGCCGGGGGACGCCGTGCGCCCGAACCTGCGCGTCTTCAGCGACCGGGGACGCGTGACGGCGGCCGTGACGATGAACCACCGCCCCGTCGTCCTCGGCGGCACGCGGCACCTGGCGTGCACGTTCGGCGGCGTCTGCACGGACCCCGAATACCGCGGGCAGGGGCTGGCGACGCAGCTCCTGGAGGACTGCCGGCGCAAGGCCCTGGCAGACGGCGCGGACCTGGTGCTGATCTCCGGCAGCCGGGGCCTCTACCGCCATTCGGGCTACGCGCCCGTGGGGCACTTCGAGGTCTCCCGGATCCCCCGCGCCGGCCTGACCGCCGCGGCAGCGCTGAGCGAGCGTTACGATCTGCGCCCGGCCCTCTCGGACGACCTCCCCGCGCTGATGCGCATGCAGGTGGAGGAGCCGGTGCGGTTCGTCCGCAGCCCGGAGGAGATGCTCCGACTGGTCGGCCAGACCAGCATCGTCAACGGCCGCGGCCGGACGTTCGTGGTCTGCCGTAACGGCGCCGGCCCCGTCGCCTGGATGACCTGCCAGATCGGCGGCCGCTACGGCGAGGACATGCCGCCGAACTCGACCCGCGTCGTCGAGGTCGGGGGCTCGCGGTGGGCGGTCCTCTGCGCGCTGCCGGTCCTGATGGACAGGCAGAAGGTCGACGAGGTCGAGCTCTTCTACGGCGGTTGGGACCGCGATTTCGCCCGCATGGCCGCCGACCTCGGGTGGCCGTCCGAGCCGCGCAGCTTCCGGGGCACCGTGGGCATCATCGCGCCGCAGCGGTTCTGGGATGCATCGGTCGCCCTGTTCCGCGAACGGCTGGGACCGGAGCGGTTCGAAACGCTGCGGTTCGAGGTCCGCCCGGACGCGATCGAGATCGCGTCCGGCACCGAGCGCCTGCTGCTGAAGGACTGGACCGCCCTGACCGAACTCGTGTTCATGCATCCGGCCCAACGAACGGAACGGCCGCTGGACCTGCCCCGCGACTCGGACCTCGCGACCGCCCTCGACGAGATCTTCCCCATGCCGCTCGTCAACTACGGCCTGAACTACTTCTGACACCCCGGCCTCGTTGCCGTTGCCGGCTGCCGCAGGACGATCGGCAGCCGCGCAGGTTCCGTTTGCGATGCCGGCGGCTCCTGCGATATCATAGTCGATTCGAGCAGCGGTTGGCGCAGCCGCATGACTCAGGGCCGAGAGGCAGATATGGACGCATCCGAGAAGTCCCGGCGCAACGGCGGTTCCGAGGCGGAACAGCCTTCACAGGAACTGAGCGAACGGCTCCGAGTCACCGAGTACTTCTGGGCCCGGTTCGCCGAGGAGGTCCGCCGGGCGGAGCGTTACGGCCGTTTCCTCACGGTGGTGTTCGTCCACTGCGACAACGTCGGCGCGCGGCACGTCTTCAACAGCATGCGCCCACTCATGCGCAGCACCGACATCGTGGAGGTCGTCTGCAGCCGGCGGCCCGCCGACGCCGCGGCCGGAGCGCACGATGCCGGCCGGGACCACGTGGTGATGATCCTGCCCGAGACCGGCCGGAACGGGGGACGGATGATCGTGGATCGGCTGCGGACCCATCTGGCGGACCTGGGCGCGCCGGGCATCGGGATCGCCCACTACCCCGACGACTCCACCCAGCCCAACACGCTGTTCTCCATCGCCCGGGAGCGGGCGGAGGCGTGCGCGCAGCCCTGACAGCCCGTAGAAGAAGTGCGGCACGGGCCGCCCTCTCACACCGACGCGCTCCAGCCGGGCAGCCAGGGGCGGTGGACGGGATCGCTCGCGCGGCCCTCGCGCACCCTGCGCACGTGTTCCCCGTAGGCCCGAAGGAAGTTGCCCTGGTGCAGTTCGTCGATCATCTGCGCCTGGAGTGACAGCGACAGCTCGGCCGGCCTGGCCAGGCCGATGCGGTCGATCACCACACGATGTCGCCTCTCCCATCCGCTGCCCGGCTCGCCCGGGCCGGTCTCGGTGTGGGATTCGCAGACCGAGACGTAGAGCCCGCACTCTCCGGCCGGGCCTTCGGCCGCGCAGACGGCGTACTCGGTCACCCGGCCTTCGGCGGCCTCGATGGCGAACGCAAACCGGCCGGCATGGGCCTGGTAGTGGCCGCAGCCGTCCGGACCCCAGTCCCGGGCGTCCTCGGCGTAGTGCGAGGCGCGGAACGGGACGCCCAGTTCCCGGATGGCCCGGTCCAGCGGCCCGACGGCCTCGGCAATCAACCCGCCGGCGTCGCGGGGCAGGCGACGCAGCGCGTCCAGGGGATCCTCTGCAGTCTGCGCGCTCATCGGCACCTCTCGGCCAGATGCCTTGCGAATCCGGCCGATGGCCCGAAGCGGGCCACGGGGGCGGCCGGACGATGTCACTGAGATGATAGACCTCCACCGGTCACTACTCAAGTGCAGGCGTTGACGTTCGGCACCGCGGCCCGTATCCTATCCCCCGGAGGGCTGTCCGGCGCCGGCGCCCTCCCGCCCCTTGCCCCTGCTGAGGTGCAGCCGCCATGCTCGCGTCACTGCCCGAAGGATACGGCCTGGCCGCCGAGTACCCCCGCGACCGGGGCGTCGAGCGGCACTCCGCCGTCGTATTCGCCGACGGCTTTGAGCGCTACCAGCCCGGGCCGCTGCCCGGAGGCTTCCGGAAGGCGCAGGAGAAGCTCTGGGACTCCTCCGGCGGCGCCTGTCGCGTCGCGGACGCGCCCGACGACGTGCACGGAGACGGCCAGGCGCTGGAGATGCGCATCCCGCGCCCCGGCGACGCCCCCGGCGGCGCCCACGTGCAGAAGTTCTTCGACCCGGGGTTCGACGCCCTGTTCCTGCGCTACTACGCCATGTTCGACGCGTCCAACGACCTCCACCACGGCGGCGCGCACAACGGCGGCGGCATCGCCGCCCGGGCGCCGGGCGTGCCGCAGGCCTGCCCGGGCATCCGGGCGGATGGTTCTGCCAAGTTCACGGTCGTCCTGGACACGTGGCGCAGCCGCCCCGAGGTCCCTTCGCCCGGCCCGCTGGTCACCTACGTCTACCACATGGATCAGGGCGGCCGCTGGGGCGACCAGTTCTTCCCGTCCGGCCGCGTCGTCCCCTCGCGCGCCCCCATCTTCGGGGAGCACTTCGTCCCCCGGCCGGACTTCATCCCCGAGCAGGGGCGCTGGCACTGCTACGAGCTGATGGTGCACGCCAACGTGCCGGGCCGGCGCGACGGCCGCATCGCCTTCTGGGTGGACGGCCGACTGCTGGCCGACTTCCCCAACCTGCGTCTCCGCAACGTCTCATCCCTGAAGGCAAACCGCATCGACCTGGGTGTCTACACGCACAACTCCCGCACGGTCAGGGACGTTGTCATGCGCTTCGACGACGTCGTGGCGGCCACCGCCTACATCGGCCCGCAGGCCGACGTGCGGTAGCGGCCGCCGGGCGCGCTCGGGCGCCGTCCGTTGCGGCTTGCGGCGGGGACGCGGTATCATGCGTCTTTCAGCGAGTCCGGCGCTGTCGGCCGGAGCGCGCGCCCTGCCGGAGTATGAACCGATGAACAAACCACCGTCCGAAGTGGAGGCACTGGTTGCACGGCTGACCTCGGCGAACGGCCGGGACGAGGACATGGCCGAGACCCTGACCGCCATCGTGGCCGAGAAGAACCGGCGCTACTCCATGCGCTACCTGCGCACGCCCTATGCCGACCGACTGGTTCTGCTGCCGCAGTGCCTGCGCTCCACGGAGCACTGCCAGGCGACCGAGCACAGCAGCGACTACGTATGCGCGCGGTGCCGGGCGTGCAGGGTGGACGAGATACTGACCATCGCCGGTAGCCTGGGCTACAAGGGCGTGCGGCTGCTCAAGGGCGGAAGCGCCGTGATGCGGGTGATCGAGGAGACCCGCCCGAAGGCGCTGCTGGCCGTCTGCTGCCCGATCGAGGCGGTGATGGGCGTCGTCGTGTGCGAGCGGCTCGGGGTGCCCGCCTTCTGCGTACCCCTGCTGCGGGCCGGGTGCTCGGACACCGACGTGGACATGAACGATCTGCGTAGCGTCATGGAGGCCATAGTCACGTGAACGACCGCTTCTTCCTCTGCTACTTCGAGACGACGCGCCGCTGCAATCTGCAATGCGCCTACTGCATGGCCCGCCCGGAGACGCCGCCCGAGGGGCGCGAGCTGACCACCGAGGAGGCCAAGACCCTGGTTCTGGACGAACTGGCCAAGGTCTCGTCCAACGTCGCGGTCGCCTTCTCCGGCGGGGAACACCTTCTGCGCCCGGACGCCTACGAGCTGCTCGCCTACGCTGCGCAGCTCGGTATCTGGAGCTTCGTCAACACGAACGGGAAGGTGCTCGTTGAAACGGACGCGATCCGCCGGTCCGTCGAGGCGACCGGCGGGAAGGTCGTCTTCGCCCTGCCCCTGAACTCGCTGGACGTGGACACGAACCGGGCCACCCGCGACGACGGCCCGTCCACCGTGCTGGAGGCCGCCGAGCGGTGCCGTGAGGAAGGGGCGGACTACTTTGCGCTGGTCACCGTCTCGCGACAGAACCTGGACAGCCTGGACCGCACCATGCGCTTCCTGAAGCTGGCCGGGGTGCCCGTGCTTCGGGCTCCCTTCGTGCCCAGGGGGGCCGGCGCGCAGTTCCGCGAGCTGCTCTTCGACTCGGACGACATGCGCGGCGTCATCCACCCCGCCCTGACGGACAACCCCCTGGCCTACATCTCCTTCACCCCGTTCTTCGCCGCCCCGGAATCGCTGGAGGACCACTGGGCGAGGTCCAACGTGCGAATCTCGGGCCTTGGCTGCCAGGCCGGGCGGAGCTTCGCCGCCGTCGGCGCGGAAGGCGGGGTGGCCCCCTGTGTCCAACTGCTCGACAGCGGCGCCGTGTGCGGCAACGTGCGCCAGGCTCCGCTGGCCGAGACCATCCTCTCCTCGCCGACCTTCACAGCCCTGCGGGACAGAGGCAACCTGAAGGGGAAATGCGGCCGATGCCGCTACCGGGATGCCTGCGGAGGCTGCCGCGCACTCGCCTACTACCACAACGGCGACATCCTGGCGGAAGACCCCACGTGCTTCTTCGAACCGCAGGATGAGCAGACGCGCTGCGACCTCGAGGAGTACCAGACGGCGCAGGTTGCGCAGTTCGTCCAGTCGCTGCGCCGCCTCGAACCGTGGAAATCGATGTTCTGACCCGCCGTGCACGCGCGCCCGGTTGCCCGCCCATGGGCCGAGGGTGTCATGCACGGTCCCTCAATTGCCCCCTTGACGGTGCCGCCCGACGGCGGTATCGTCAAGGAGGATGCAACGGGAGCACGCGGGGGCTCGCGCCGTTCTGCGGCCCGCCCTTTCAGACTGCGCGGTCAGGGACGGAGCGCCATGCAGTATGTATGGCCGGAAGAGCCGGAGGAAGGGCTGGCCGCGCACGACGTGCGCGATCTGATCGTCGCGGGCGTCATGCTCGTAGCGCTGGCGGCCACGGAGCTGCACAGCTACCTGCTCTTCCACGGCCTGGCCGAGACGTTCAGCATCGTCATCGCCTGCGCGATCTTCATCGTCGCCTGGAACACGCGGCGCTTCACGCCCAACAGCTACTTCCTCCTCCTGGGCATCGCCTACGTGTTCGTGGCGCTTCTGGATGCCCTCCACATGCTCATCTACGAGGGCATGGGCGTCCTGGCGACCCCCAACGCGGACTACCCGGTGCAGTTGTGGATCGGCGCGCGGTTCATGCAGAGCGTCTCGCTGCTGCTCTTCGTCGCCTTCCTGGACATGCGGGTGCGGGCCAACGTCGTGGTGCCGCTGTATGCGCTCACCACGGCGGTGTTCCTTCTGTCCGTCTTCTACTGGGACGTCTTCCCCGACTGCTACGTGGCCGGGCAGGGCCTGACGCGGTTCAAGCGGTTCGCCGAGTATGCCATCTGCGTGCTCCTGCTGGCGTCCATGGTCTGGCTGTATCGCCGGCGTCGGCACCTGGACCGCCGGGTGATGCAGTTGCTGCTGCTGTCGATCGGCGCAACGGTCCTCTCGGAACTATCGTTCGCCCACTACCACCACCTCTACGGCTGGCAGAACAAGCTGGGGCACCTCCTGAAGATCGTGTCCTTCTACCTGGCCTACAAGGCGGTGATCGAACGGACGCTGGTGGCGCCCTACGCCACGCTGTTCCGGGATCTGCGCAGCACGCAGGAGTCGTTGCGCGTCAGCGGCGTGCGCTTTCGCCGGCTGGTCGAGGAGGTGGGCGCGGGCATCCTGGTGATCGGCCGCACCGGCGAGGTGCGCTACATCAACCCGGCTGCCGAAGCCCTTCTGGGCATGAAGGCGAGCGAGGTCCAGGACAGACCGTTCGTCTTCCCCGCCGTCGCCGGCCGAACCGCCGAGATCCGCGTCGAGCGGGCCGACAGGCCGCCGGTTACCGCACGGATGCGGACCGTGCAGACGTCGTGGGAGGGCGAGCCCTGCCGGCTCGTGTCGCTGCACCGCGTCGAGGAGGACTGAGGCGCGGGGACGGCGCGCCGGCGCTCGCCTACCGGCGCAGGGTCCACTCGTCGTTCCGGTACCGGGCCTCGGCCAGGGACTCGACCTCGCGCCGCATGTCCCCCCGGACCTCGAACGGCGGCTGCGCCCGAGCCGCCTCGAAGGCGACCGCCAGGGCCGCACACAGAGCGGCCGCGCCGCAGGGCAGGTTGGCCACGAAGGCGCCGTGCGGGCGGCCCCCCCGGTACTCCGGCCGGGCCTCCGGCTCCCGAAGGTACCGCGACAGGTCGGCGATCCGCAGGCCGTAGAGCAGTGTCCCGTGGTGCAGGACGAAGCGACGGCCGCGCTTCTGGGCGCTGCCGCCGACCTTCCGCCCGTCCACGGCCAGGTCCGACAGCCCCGCCCGGCCACAGCGGGGGCACTGCGGTGCCAGGGCGGCCGCCAGACGCCCCACAATCCAGTCGTAGGAGGCGTGCACGCCCCGGAGGGCGGGCCGTGCCTCGGTGTCGAGCGTCACGGAGTAGTTCAGGCAGCCCGGGCCGATCAGGACGGTGCCGCCGCCGGAAGCGCGCCGGAGGACCGGCACGCCGTCGCGCCGGCACGCGTCCGTGTGCACGTCGCGCACGCAGCGCGAGGAGACGCCCAGGACCACGGCGGGCCGATGGACCTCGTAAACGCGCAGGCACTCGCCGAGGCGGCCGGATTCGGCCCACCGGAGCGTCATCTCGTCGCAGGCCAGGTGGCCGGCGGGATCGTCGGCATCGAACCGCAGGGGGAGCATCAGCCGCCGTTCTCGGCCGGAACGGGGGGCACGTAGCAGAGGTCCGGCTTCCGGGCGGCCGCCACCTCATCGAGCCGTCCCACGGGCGTTGTCGTCGGGCACCGGTGCAGGCTGTCCGGATCGCGCCGGGCCGTCTCGGCGATCTCGATCATGGCATCGGCGAAGGCGTCGAGCGTCTCACGGCTCTCGCACTCGGTGGGCTCGATCATCAGCGCCTCGGGCACGGTCAGCGGGAAGTAGACCGTTGGGGCATGGAATCCCCTGTCCAGAAGGGCCTTGGCCACGTCGAGCGCCCGGACCCCGCCGGCGGCCTGCCGCGACGCGCTGAGCACGAACTCGTGCATGCACGTGCGGTCGAAGGGCAGATCGTAGTGCGCGCGCAGGCGGGTGCGCAGGTAGTTGGCGTTCAGGACGGCGTTCTCGGCGACGCGGGCCAGCCCCTCGCCGCCGAGTGCGAGGATGTAGGCGTATGCGCGCAGCACGACGCCGAAGTTGCCGTAGAACGGCGCGAGTTGACCGATCGAGTCCGGCCGGTCGACCGCCAGCGCGAACGTGCCGTCCGGGCGCCTCTCCACGGCGGGCGTGGGCAGGAAGCGCCGCAGGCGCTCCACAACGCCGACCGGCCCGGCGCCCGGCCCGCCGCCGCCGTGCGGCGTGCCGAACGTCTTGTGCAGGTTCAGGTGCACGAGGTCGAAGCCCACGTCGCCCGGCCGCACGCGCCCCAGGATGGCGTTCAGGTTGGCGCCGTCGTAGTAGACGAGGCCGTCCACCGCATGGACGGCGTCGGCGATCCGCCGCACGTTCGGGTTGAACAGGCCCAGGGTGTTGGGGCAGGTCAGCATGAGGGCGGCCGTCTCGTCGTCGACGAGTTCGCGCACCCCGTCCGCATCGAGCACGCCGCTGTCGTCGGTAGGCGCAACGACGACGTCGAAGCCGGCCAGGGCGGCGCTGGCGGGGTTCGTGCCGTGCGCCGAGTCCGGGATCAGCACCTTCGTCTTCCGGTTGCCGCGCGCCCGGTGGTAGGCGGCGACGATCATCGCGCCGGTCAGTTCGCCGTGAGCGCCCGCCATCGGCTGCATGGTGAACTCGGCCATGCCGGTGATCTCGCAGAGCAGCTCCCCTGCGTCGTGAAGGACCTGCAGCGCGCCCTGCGTGCGGGACTCGCCGCCGGGCAGTTGGGCCAGCAGGGGATGCAGTTGCGCGAACCCGTCCAGCCGCGCCACGTCTTCCAGGATGCGCGGGTTGTACTTCATCGTGCACGAGCCGAGCGGGTAGAAGTTCGTGTCCACGCAGAAGTTGCGCTGAGAAAGCCGCGTGAAATGCCGCACGGCGTCCAGCTCGGAGACCTCCGCCAGGGCGGCGTCCTCTGCGCGGAGGCACCCGGGGGGCAGTGCGGCCTCCTCGGGCACGTCTCGGGACGGCAGTCGGTGGGCGCGACGTCCGGCGACGCTCTGCTCGTAGATCAGCCTCATCACAGCACCTCCTCGAACGCCTGCGCAAGGGAGTCGATCTGGCGTTTGCTGCGCCGTTCGGTCACCGCAACCAGCAGGAGGCGTTCCATGCCGTCGTAGTAGCGTCCGAGCGGCAGCCCGGCCGCGCAGCCGGCCTCCAGCATCCGGCCGGCGACCTCGGCGGCGTTCTCGGGCAGTTCGCAGACGAACTCGTTGAACGTGGGGCCGCCGGCGACGACGCGCAGCCCGGGCACGCCGTCGAGCCGCCGGCGGGCGTAGGCCGCCTTGTCGGCGCAGAGCCGGGCGAGGTCCTTGAGCCCCTGTCGGCCCATCAGTGTCAGGTAGATCAGCGACCCCAGCGCGCAGAGGGCCTCGTTCGTGCAGATGTTGCTGGTTGCCCGCTCGCGCCGGATGTGCTGCTCGCGCGTCTGCAGGGTCAGGACGAACCCGCGCCGCCCGCGCGAGTCGGCCGTCCGGCCCACGAGCCGGCCCGGCATCTGGCGCACGTGCCGCTGCCGCGTGGCCATGAAACCGAGGTACGGGCCGCCGAAGGAGAGCGGCAGGCCCAGGCTCTGCCCTTCGCCCGTGACGATGTCCGCACCCATCTCGCCGGGCGTCTTCAGAAGGCCCAGGGACACGGGGTAGCAGCCCATGAGCGCCAGGGCGCCGCACTCGTGGGCTGCCTCCACGACGTCGGACAGGTCGTCGACGCCGCCGAAGAAGTCGGGGTTCTGCAGGACCACGGCGGCCGTCTCGCCGTCCAGTCGGGCGCGCACGGCGGCGCGGTCGGTCGGCCCCGGGTGCGGCGGCAGGTCCACCAGATCGACCGGCAGGTTGCGGGTGTAGGCGGCGAGCATGCGGCGGTAGATGGGGTTGACGCCGCCGGCCAGGACGACGCGGCTGCGGCCCGTCGTGCGCAACGCCATCATGACGGCCTCGCAGAGCGCCGTGCCGCCGTCGTAGAGGCTGGCGTTGGCCACCTCCATGCCGGTCAGGCGGCAGATGGCCGTCTGGTACTCGTAGATGGCCTGGAGCGTCCCCTGGGACACCTCGGGCTGGTAGGGCGTGTAGGGGGTGTAGAGTTCCCCGCGCCGCAGCAGCGCGTCGACGGCGGCCGGCACGTAGTGGTCGTAGAACCCGCCGCCCAGGAAGACGGCCAGGCCGGTGTCGTTCTGCTCGGCCAGGTCGCGCAGGTGCGCACGCACGTCCATCTCCGAACGCCCGGCGGGCAGGCGGAAGCTGCGGGCGCGCAGTTCGGAGGGGATGTCCGCAAAGAGGTCCTCCATGCTCTCGACGTCGATGGCGGCGAGCATCCTCCGCCGGTCCTCGTCCGTGTTGCTGATGTAGGGCATGACGATGGGCGCCCGTGGGCGCCCTACTCCTCCTCACTCAGGAAGGCCTCGTACTCGGCGGCCGTGAGCAGCCCCTCGGCCTGGGCCGGATCGGCGACCGACACGCGGATCAGCCATCCGTTGCCGAAGGGATCGGCGTTGACGAGTTCGGGCTCGGACTCGAGTGCGTCATTGGCCGCGACCACCTCGCCGTCGAGCGGGGCGTTCAGATCGCTGACGGCCTTGACGGACTCGATCGACCCGAACGGCTGTCCGGACCGGAGCTTCTGCCCCGGGACGGGCAGTTCCACGAACGTCACGTCGCCGAGCTGCTCGGCCGCATGCTCCGTGATGCCGACCAGCGCGTCGTGTCCCTCGATCCTGATCCATTCATGGCTGCGCGTGTAACGACGGTCGTCGGGTGCCATCTTGCCTCCTTCTGCCTGGTTGTCGGGTCGGTCCCACGAAGACACCTGCGCCGAGAGGCGGGCGGGTGCGGCATGCGGGGGACACGGCGGACGCCTCCTATTTGTAAACAAAGGGCTGCGTGCTGTCAAGCAAGCGCCGGCGCACGCACGCGCGGTTGCGCCCGGCCCGGCCCTCTGCTATAAAGGTCCCTGCGGACGAACCGCCCGGGGTGCACGCCGGAGGCCGCGTGCCGCTTCCGTTCCGCGCGGCGCGCATCCGCCGCCCGACGCCCTGCATCGGTAGCCATGTGGATCGCTGATCTCCCATACGCAGTCGCCGGTCGAATCAGGCGGCGGGCCATCCGGCCCGCGCTCGAACAGGTGAACGCCCTGGAGGCCGAGGTCGGCCGCCGGTCCGATGCCGATCTGAAGGGGGCTGCGGCCCGGCTCCGCCAGCGCCTGAGTCTGGGAGCCACCCAGGACGAACTTCTGCCGGAGGCGTTCGCCCTGGTGCGCGAGGCAGCCCGGCGCACGGTCGGCCAGCGTCATTACGACGTGCAGGTGCTGGGCGCCGCCGCGATCCACCGGGGCTGGGTGGCCGAGATGCAGACCGGCGAGGGCAAGACGCTCGTGGCCACCATGCCCGCCTTCCTGAACGCCCTGCCCGGACGCGGCGTGCACGTGGTGACGACCAACGACTACCTGGCCGGGCGCGACGCCGAATGGATGGGCGGCATCTACCGCGCGCTGGGCCTGACGGTCGGCTGCGTTGTCCATGGCATGTCCGACGGCGACCGGGTGAAGGCCTACCAGGCGGACATCACCTACGGAACCAACAAGGAGTTCGCGTTCGATTACCTGCGCGACCAACTGCGTCAGGATGCCGCACGACGCCATCGCCGGGGCGGGATCCTCGAGTCGAGCGCCAACGCCGGACCGCAGCGCGTGCAGCGCTCGCACCACTTCGCCATCGTCGACGAGGTGGACAGCATCCTGATCGACGAGGCCCGCGTGCCGCTGATCATCGCCGAGCGCGAGGAGGCGGAATCGCCCTACGCGGCCGCCTATCGCGCGGCGCGCGCGCTGGCCCTGCAGCTCCGGGCGGGCCGCGACTACACGCTGGACATGGCGCGGCGCAACGTCGAGCTGACGACGTCCGGCATCGCCCAGGCCCGCCGGACGCCGGCGCCCGCCCTGCCGCCGAACCGCCCGTTCGAGCATCTGGTGCGCCAGGCCCTGCAGGCCGAGCACATGTTCGAGCGGGATCGCGACTACCTCTTGGTCGACGGCAAGGTGTCCATCGTCGACGAGTTCACGGGCCGCATGCTGGCGGACCGGTCGTGGTCGCTCGGTCTGCACCAGTCGGTCGAGACCAAGGAAGACGTCGCGGTCACCGACGAGAACCGGACGCTGGCGTCGGTCACGTTCCAGCGCTACTTTCGCCTGTACAAGAAGCTGGCCGGCATGACGGGCACCGCGCGCGAGTCGCGGGGCGAGCTGCGCCGGGTCTTCAACCTCCCCGTGCTGGCCGTCCCCACGAACAGGCCGCTGATCCGCCGCGCCCATCCCTGCCGCGTGTTCAGCACATGGGACCGGAAGTACGCGGCCATCCTGGAGCGTATCCGCGAACTGCACGCGCAGGGGCGCCCGGTGCTGGTGGGCACCCGGTCCGTCTACCGCAGCGAGGTCATCAGCCGGATGCTGACCGACTGCGGCATCGACCACAGCGTCCTGAACGCCCGGCACCACGCCGAGGAGGCCGCCATCGTCGCGGAGGCCGGCGGGCCCGGCCGGGTGACGATCGCCACGAACATGGCGGGCCGCGGCGTGGACATCATGCTCGGGGCCGGCGTCGAGGCGCTGGGCGGCCTGCACGTCCTGGGCACCGAGCTGCACGAGGCCGCACGCATCGACCGGCAACTCGGCGGGCGCGCCGCCCGCCAGGGCGACCCGGGCAGCTTCGAGTTCTTCGTGTCGCTGGAAGACGAACTCCTGGTCCGCTGGAACCGTGCGGTGGCCGCCTGGCTGCGGCGTCGGGCCGCGCGGCGCAAGGGGCGCCCGCCGGGCCGTCACTGGATCCTGGTCTTCGAGCTGGCTCAGCGCAGGATCGAGGCCCGCCACCTGCGCATCCGCCTGGACCTGCTGGAGCGGGACAAGAAGCTCGAGGAGATGAAGGGCACGCTGGGCGTTCCCTCCTGGGGCTGACCGTCAGATCAGGAACCGCCGGTGCAGCACGCGCCGGAGCCGCAGCCAGAACTGCTCGCCCAGCGGCTGGCGCCCGACCAGGAAGCGCGCGGTGCCCGTCACCCCCACGGGCGGCGCCTCGGAGCCCTGGTCCAGCACCACGTCGACCCGGTACCAGGGCAGCAGCGTCCGGTCCCGATCGGGCGCCTCCGGATCCATCAGCACATCTCCCCCGCCGACGTTCGTCAGCGAGATGGGCGGTGCCGTGGTGGTGGCCGCGGGGCGCACACGCTCGATGATGCCTTCGAACACGCGGTCGGGCGTGCTGCGGAACTTGATGCGCACGGGGGCGTCCAGCGCACTGCGGATCACCGGCACGTCGGCGCCGTCCACGACGGCGATCACCCGCAGCTTGCCCAGCGACGCCACGGTGAATATCTGATCGCCCCGCTGCAGGAACAGCCCGCCGACGCGCTCCAGTTCCGGCGCGATGACCTGCCCGTCGAAGGGCGCCCGGATCGTCAGCGACTCCTTGTGCTCCCTGAGCTGCGCCAGGTCCTTCTCCAGCATCTCCAGGCGGTACGCGACGGCCTGGGCCGCTGCGGGGTCGCTGCCGACCAGCCGCTGGTAGCGGGCCCGGGCGCCGGCGATCGTCTTCTGCAGCCGCAGGATGCTGAAGTCGAGCTGCTCGTTGCTCATGACGGCCAGCGTCTGGCCGGCAGTCACGTGCTGCCCGTCGCACACGAACACCCTGTCCAGGAACCCCGGCCAGTCGGCGCGGAGCACCTGCAGTTCATGCGGCTCCATGGCACAGGGCACGCGCACACTGCTGGCGACCGGCTGCACGCCCAGCAGCACGAAGAGCGCGGCGGCGGTCGCCCCGGTCACCAGCACGGCCCGGGCGCGCACCGGCCGGGTCTCCTTCGCGAAGAAGACGTACTTCAGCACCTTCACCAGCGGGGTGAGCACCCACAGGACGGCCACGCCGACCGCCAGGGCGACCCCGATGAAGAACAGCTTCGAGGCGATGAACAGGATGATCCCCGTGACGATGACGCAGCGATACAGGGTCGAGAGCACTCCGTAGCCCACGAACCACGCCTTCTCGCGCGGCGAGTCCGTTGATGCGGGCAGCCGCTGGCCGATGACGTAGCGCTTGACCAGGTAGAGGAGGTACTCGCTGGAGCGCTGGCGCAGGTTGGCGATCTCCAGGTAGTCCGCCAGGATGTAATAGGCGTCGTAGCGCAGCAGCGGGTTGCCGTTGAACAGGATCGTCGAGACGCTGGCGATGAAGATCATGTTGTACAGGATCGTGCGCAGGAGGCTCGGTTCGAGCGACAACCATGCGAACAGCGCCAGGGCGGCGATGAACAACTCCGTCATCATGCCGCCGCAGCCCACGAGCACCTTGTGCCACTTGCCCGGGAACGCCCAGACGGGCGTCGTGTCCACGTAGAGCAGCGGCATGAAGATGAGGAACATCACCCCCATCCGATGCACCTCGGCACCCTGGTTCTTCGCGGCGTAGGCATGCCCCAGCTCGTGGCAGCCCTTGATGAGCATGAAGGACACGTAGAGCAGGACGAGGTTGCCGGGGGCCAGGATGCCGTTGGCCGGCCGCATGAGTTCGGCGGCGTTGTAGAAGAACGCCACGATCGCCGCCCCGATCGTCAGAAGCCAGACCAGGAGGAACCCCCGCGAGAACACCCACCGCACGTAGGGCATCGTGGCGTTCAGGAAGCGCTCCGGGTCCACCAGCGGGATCGTCACGTACATGAAGCTGGCGAACTTCTGCTTCCTGCGGTCGCGCCGCTTCTTCATGGCGCGCTCAACGCCCCAGCGCGACTCCTCCCCCGGGTCGGGCACGGTCAGGTTCGCGTGGCGCAGCATGAGCGCGAACTGGGCCAGCTCGCGGAAGGAGGGCGCGTCGTTGCCGTGCTTCTTGCGCAGGCGGTCGTAGACCGTGCCGAGCGTCGTCTGGCCGTCCATCTGGGCCAGGATCTCGCGCTCCACCAGGCCGATGCGGTAGTACTGCAGGCTGACGGGGTCCTGCAGCACGAAGCAGCGCGCGCCGCGGAACGTCTGGGGCACCACGTCCGTGTCCGGCCGCAGCCGCGGCTTCTGCTCGCGCAACTGGGGGGCGTACTCCTCGAACTCCAGCTCGCTGGACAGGTCGAAGTCCGGCTTCCTCGGCCCGAAGAGCATCACGCACCTCCCCCCTCTACCACCACAGGCGCATGCGGACCCAGTTGAGGAGCTTGCGCGTCCACACCCAGGTCACGTTGCGCCGGTCCACCCGCACCTTGGCGGCGCCCTCCATCCCCGGCCGGAGCCAGCCGTCGTCGTTGCGCACGAGGGCCTCGGCGACGTAGACGCTGGCCCCCCCGCGCACCTCCGGCATGGGGCGCACGTTGCCCACGGTGAACTCGATGGCCTGGTCGGGCTTCGCCTTCGTCGTGAAGCGGCCCGCCTGGCCCCGGGAGAGGTAGTGCACGTCTCCCTGGCTGACCTGCACCTCCAGGACCATCTCCTCCAGGGGGGCCACCTCGATCAACTGCTCCCCCTGCTTGACCGGCCGCCCGACGCTGTGCGTCAGGTCGCCGGCCGTCACGATGCCCGCGAACTCCGCCCTCAGCTCCACCCGCGCCAGGTAGCTCTCCAGAAGGTCGATCTCCGCCCGGAGCATCTCCCCTTCGGCCTTCGCCTCTTCGTACTCGGACACCTTCTGTTCGCCCAGCAGCGTGCCCATCCGCTTGCGGACGCCGGTCAGCTTGCTCCGTGCCTCGCGCAGGCGCATGTCCAGCTCCTCACGGTCGAACCCGACCAGCACGTCCCCCGGCGCCACCGTGTCGCCGGGACGCACCGGCGCGCGCCGCATGGTCGTGTCGAACGGGGCGGCATAGACCTGCCGGTAGTACGGCTCCAGCGTACAGCTTCCCTTGAGGTTGAACTCCACCCGCCCGAACACGGCGAAGGCGACCAGGGCGGCTGCGGCCAGGGCGCCGGCCTTGCGCCAGGGATGCTCCTTGCCGAACGTCCAGGCGGCCGCCGCCTTCAGGGCGTCGCGCGTGCGCGCGACCGGCCCGCGCGAGTTCTGACGGGCCAGGTTCATCACGGGGCCGATCTGCCCGGCGGCGATGTCGATGACCTGGCGCAGCTCGTCCGTCAGTGGCGTCGAGCCGAACTCCAGCGTCCAGGCGCCGATCACCTCGCCTTCGCGCCGCATCGGGACCGTGTAGACGGTCTGCATGCCCCGTCCGGTGGCCAGGAGTTCGTGCTGGGGGTTGCGCACGGTCTGCTCGGCCCGCGCCTCGCCGGCGGCCGCTGCCTCGTAGAGCCCCGCTTCGGCCGAGACGAGGACCTCCGTCTGCGTGGCGGCGACCTGGCGCACCATGTTGCTGCGCGGGTCCAGGATGTCCTCGCCCGAGATGGCCGCCACGGCGATCTTCTGGCCCTTCACGAACCCGACCGACGCGCGCTCCGCCCCGAAGGCGACCCGCGAGCGGTCGGCCAGCACCTGCGCCATCTCGTCGTCGCGGGTGAACGCCAGCGTCTCCCCCACCAGTTCCCAGGCGGCCGAGAGCAGGTCGTAGAATCGCTGGTAGCGCGCCGACGACTTCACGGCGCCATAGAGCATCCCGAAGTCCGCCAGGAGGCGCAGCATCGCGATGCCGGCGTCGGTCAGGACGGGGCTGCGCTGGGGCACCACGACGGTGACGCAGCCCTCGGTCTGCTCGTCGCCCCGGACCGGGAAGCCCAGGGCCATGTGCTTTTCGCCCGTCAGCAGTTCGCCGTCCGCCTCGCCGACGGCCTGGTAGCGGATGATGGTCTGGCGTATGACGCCGGCCGCCATCTCGCCGAGGGTCCGGCCCCACGCCCGGGCGCCCTGCTCGGACACCTTCGGGGCGAGTTCGGCCACGGCGTCCAGCACGCCCCGTTCCGCATCCACACGCCAGTAGGCGCCGTAGATGGCGTCCGAGAGCGAGACGAGACCTCGCAGCACCTCCTCGATGAACGTCTCCGGAGGGGTGCCGGGGCGACAGACCTGCTGGACCGAGTCGATCAGCGCCAGGATCGGCAGGCGCGCATCGGCCCGGTCCTGCGCCGTCTGTTCAGCGGGGCCCTGGTGCGTCTCTGAGGTGCTCACTGACCGAGCCGCCCTTCCATGCTGGGACATCCGATCCCGCCGCAGGCCGCAGAGCGCGCTCCCGTCGCGCGGGCCGACGGACCCGGCCGCCGGCCGGGCGGACCGAGCCTGCGCTTACGTGTTGGGCTCGGCGTCGGCGCCGGGCACCGGAGCCACCTGGGGGGTGGTCTCAATCAGGCCGTGGCGTGCTTCATAGCGCTTGATCAGGTTGCCCAGCGTCATCGCCAGACGCTTGGCGGACGGGTAGGTCATGATGATGCGGTTGGATATCTCGGCGTTGACCTCGCGCTGAGCCGTCGGCGGCGTGATGTTCGTGCCGAAGTTCAGGACGACCTCCTCCGGGGTGCTCGTCAACACCGCGATGTTCGCATAGGCGGTCGCCGTGTTCTCGTAACGGAGGTTCAGCGTGCCGCGCTGCTGCTCGTCCGACGCCTGATCGCTTCTCTCTTTGGCCATAGCCGCACTCGCCTTCCTGGTTGAATCGCTTGACTACTCGCTGAGTTCAAACCGAAGCGGTCCCCGCGCGCCCGCCGCCACGGACCCGTCGGGGTTCGGCAGTGTCAGCTTCACACGGTACGTCTCGCTGCCGACATTGGCAACCCTGTCCACCACAACGACTTCGCACTCGAGTTCGCGCTCCAGATACGGGATGGACAGGCGCGCCGTCATGCCCGGGTGGATGCGTCCGAATGTCTCGATCGGCGCGTTCGCGACCACATACAGCGGGTCCAGACAGACCATCTGCAGCATCGGATTGTGGATTTCCACGGCCTCGCCCGGGCGCTTGGCAATCCGCAGTATCCGCCCGTCGATCGGCGCACGCACGATCGTCTGTGCCAGCCGTTCGTCCTCCAGTATGTTGGCGGCCTCACTGGCGGTCAGCGTCGCCTCGGCCGCACGCACCCGCCACTCGGCCAGGTCCCGATCGAGCCGGGCCTTCACGCACTCCACCTCCGGAATCACCTTCTGCGCAAACAGGTCGGCCGAACGCTCATACTCGGCCGTGATGACCTCGCAGTTGGTCTGCTCAGCCTTCAGTTGCACCTCGGCCGCCTCCGTCTGGGCCTGCTGCCACCGGCGCCGCGCCTCCACCACGCCGGCCGCAAACCGCACCAGCACCTGTCCCCTGGTGACCCGATCGCCTTCCTCCACATCCACGGCACCGATCACACCGCCGATCTCGGCAGCGATCTCCAGGTCGCGAAACGGCAGCGTGATGGCGTCGCACACCACCACGGAGACGCCATCGTCCGCGGAGGGCGCGGCCGGGGATTCCTCCGGCGTGAAGGGCCGCTCGGGCTCCTGCCGGGCCGACACCGTCGGCCGCATGGCGGCGTGGGCGACCGCCCCGATCGCGGGAGGATCGACGGGGGGTGTTCCGGCCGGCTGCATGGGGCCGCCGCGCGGGACGCACAGGGCCAGGGCGCCCAGAAGAGCGACGCCGAGCATGACCGCCATGTGCCTTCGTGCACTGGACTGCGCCATTCCGTCCGTACCCCGCTCCTTACCGCAACGGCCCGTGCTGTCTGGAACCCGACGCGCTGCCCGGCAGCCCCGCCCCATCAGGCTGCTGCAGCACCGGCCGCCACACCCAGAGGGGGAACGCACACCACACCGGGCAAGGACATCCGCCGCCCCGGCACGGCACCCGACAATCCGCCATCAAAGGCTCACGCAGCCGCTCACAGGACGGTGTAGTAGACGGGCAGCGCCGGACCGAAGAACATCCTCCTCTGGATCCGGCTGATCCCTCCGACCTTCAGCGATCCGAACGTGTAGGCGCCGATGCCCGGTCCGTCGATCTGCCCGGCGATGTCCACCTTGCCGATGGACCCGAGCAGGAAGCCCGCGTATGCCTCGGCGTACGCGAGGTTCAGCTCTCCCATCACGGGGGTCGCTCCGGCGGCGATCAGCGAGTTCGTCACGCTCCCCACGCCGCCGTACAGGCCGAATGAGTGCTTGACGCGGAAACTGCCGATACTGGCGGGCCGGTAGGTGTCCGCATCGGCGCCGAGCCCTCCGACCTGAAGGTCCGCACCCAGCTCGGCGCCGGCCAGCATGCGGAGGCCGGAGACCGTTCCGCCCACGTCCACCTTCCCGATCGAGAAGCCGGCCAGCACCTGAACACCCAACATGTTGACGCCCCCTTCAGAGACGTCGAATCCCATGATCGAGGCGCTCCGGAGCGCTCCCAGCGTGCCGCCCATCACGATGTGGGAACCGAACCAGATCGCGCCGCCGACACGGATGTCGGCCGCCGAACCACCGATGTCGATGGTGCTGACCAGGTTGCTGTCCCAGTAACCCTCCATCGCGCCCCCAATGGACAGCTTCCCGGAGTTCCCGCCGACGCGGATCGGCATCCACTGACTGCCGCCGATGTCGATCTGCGAGCTGGAGCCGGCGACCGTGATCGCGCCGATGGCGGTCCCCGCCATGGAGATCTTCCCGGAGTTCCCGTCCACCACGGTGTCGCCCAGAACCGAGCCCTTGACCTTCAACTGGCCCAGGCCGCCGAAGTAGAGGTCCGCCGGGACAAACCGGGGGATGTCGACCTTGCCGGCCTGCCCGTCGATGTAGATCCCGGTGAAATCGCTCGTCACGCCGTCGCCGTCGATGTCATCCGGCAGTATCTGCCCGTCGAGCACGGCCCCGTTCAGGTTTGCGCCGGTGACGCCGGACCTCAGCTTGATGCTCCCGACCGGGCTGTTGGAGACGACGTATGTGATGTTCGCCATGCCGGCGCGGTTGTCCTGGATCTTCTTCACGAACGACGCACCGGAGATCACCACGCCCACGCCGTCCTGCCCGGGGCCGCCACCGAACGTGACGCTCTTGATCTGCTGGCCGCCTCCGAACCGCACGTCGACCGCCAGCGGGTCGACGTTCACGAACCCCTGGGTGTCGTAGATCGTCACCGAGACCGGAGCGCTCACGAACGCGGCCACCGGGATGTTGATCGGGTCGTCGAACATCACCCGCTGGACCGTCGCCAGCGCGTTGACCCGCCCGCCGGTGGCAACCAGTCCGTCCAGCCACGGCATGTACTCCGCCCCGGCCAGGATGGCGTCGCGCACCTGTTCCATCGAGGCGGCCGGATTGGCCGACCAGGCCAGCACGGCGATGCCGGCGACGACCGGCGTCGCCATGCTTGTGCCACTCAGGAAGCTGGCATACGTGCCCGCCAGCCACGTGCTGTAGATGCCGTGCCCCGGCGCGGCCACGTCGACCGACCGCACGCCGTAGTTGCTGAAGCTGGCCAGCCGGTCGTTGTGGTCCGTGGCGGCGACGGAGATGATGTTCGGCAGATCGTAGCTGGAGGGATAATGCGGCAACAGGTCGTTCTCCATCCCCTCGTTGCCCGCCGCGGCGATGAACAGGCCGCCCACCGCGCCGTAGGCGGCGATGGCCGTCTGCAGGTCCGGCTCGAATCCGCCGCCTCCCCAGCTGTTGTTCGTGACCAGCACGTTGGCGCCGGGGTTGCCGTCGCCGTCGCCGTTGTCGAACTCCGCCTTCATCATCGTGGCGTAGTTGATGGCCGCAATGGCCCCGGAGGTCAGTCCGCCCTCAGGGCCAAGGAAACGCAGGGCCATGATGCTCACGTCCCATGCCACGCCCGTCACGCCCATCGCGTTGTTGCCCGCGGCCCCGATGGTGCCGGCCACGTGTGTTCCGTGCCCGTTCTCGTCCATCGGGTCCGCATCGTCCGCAAAGAAGTCCCAGCCGTAGACGTCGTCGATGAACCCGTTCCCGTCGTCATCCACACCGGGGGTGCCGCCCAGTTCGAGCTGGTTCACCCAGATGTTGTCGACCAGGTCCGGATGCGTGTAGTCCACGCCCGTGTCGATCACGCCGACAACGATGCCCGAGGAGCCGGTCGTGGTGTCCCACGCCTCGACGGCGTCGATGTCCGCGTCGAAGATGCCGCCGCTCTGCCCGGTGTTGTTCAGATGCCACTGATTCGGCGCGAAGTTGGTGTCGTCCGGCACCGCCAGGGGCTGGATCAGCGCGTTGGGCGTGTACATGGCGACGTTCGGGTTCGCGCTCAGCCAGCTCTCCACGGCCCCGGCCTCGGCGCCCCGCGTGGAGATCAGGATCTGCCCCTGCATCCCCAGCCCCTGCAGGACGGTGAACTCGATGCCACCGGACAGCAGGGTCGCGCTCTCGGCCACGCCGGCGACGCTCTGGGCGGCCTGGCCGGTGAACTGCACGATCCACTGGTCCTTGACCACCTCGACGGTCCGCCCGCGCAACTCCCTGAGTTCGGTCCCGTAGTCGCCCAGTGTGCCCTGGACGCCGCCGCTGTAGTCCGGCGTCCGCTCGAACCAGGCGGGCGCCACGACCAGCGACGCGGTGCTCAGCCAGCCGTCGCCACTGAGCATCACCCGCGGCTCCAGCGGCTGCAGAGAAAGAGAGACCTTCGCGTGCTTCGCAGTCCGGATGTCCTTGCCCACAAACCCCATGTCAAACCTCCGGCGCGCGTAGATTGCTGGGATGACGGCGATCAGAGCAGTTCGCTATTCCACCTGAAGAGGAACGTACACCATTCCCCGGATCTTCCCAACTACTCGGACTTATTGCTGCGCACAGTGTATCGCCTGACTACGGCAACGTCAAGCCCTTTCAGAGCTTGCGCGCGGGGGCCCCCCCGCCCTGACGCCCCGCCCCCCGGGCGTGTATAATAATGGGGACACCGTCCATTCCAGCGAACACGGGAGACTGCATGCGCGCCGCACTCCTCCTGGCAGCCGTCCTCGTCCTGGCCCCGCCGGCGCAGGCGGCCGAACACCTCTCCGGCCCCCACGCCGAAGGTTGCCGATGGCACATGCTCGACGGCGGCCGCCTGTCCGAAACCCCCGCCCCCGCCGCCGGGGCCTCGGACGCCCCGGCGGAGGGCCTCTGCGTCCGCGCAAGCCTGCCCGGCGAGGCCGGCATCGGCTGCGCCTTGACCGACGGGCGGGGACGCTGGCACGCCTTCACGCACCTGGCCCTCCGCCTGTACGTCCCCCCGGACGCCCCGGCAGGCATCCGCCCCATCGTCTACCTGCGGGACGCCGAGCTGGCCTACTTCCAGCACCTGCCGCCGGGCGCCCTGACCGTCGGCGCCTGGACCGATCTGGAGATCGACCTGACCGATCGCAGCCCCCACTGGCAGCCCGCCGGCCACTACATGCCCTGGCACGGATACTGCCGCCAGGACGTCCAGGAGGTCGGCGTCAAGTTCTTCGGCGACGTCGACTACGACGGCCCCCTGTTCGTGGACCGCGTCCGCCTGTGGCAGGACCCGGAGGCCCTGCCGACCCGGAACGCCATCTACAACCTGCGCGCCAATGCGGCCACCATCGGCCGCTACGAGTGCTTCGAACTCTCCTTCCACCTTGCCCGCATCTACGACAACCCCTTCGACCCCGACGAGGTGGACGTCCGGGCGCTCATCACCGACCCCGACGGGGCCACGGTCCGCGTGCCCGGCTTCTTCTACCAGGGCTACGTGCGACGCATGGAGCGCGGCGCCCAGGTGCTCGTGCCCATGGGCCGGAGCCAGTGGAAGGTGCGCTTCGCCCCCCGCCGGCCGGGCACCTACACCTACCGGATCGAGGTCGACGACGGCCAACTCCTGCAGAGCGACCCCGGGCAGTTCGTCTGTGTCGAGAGCGGCGGCCGGGGCTTCGTCCGCCGCAGCGCCGCGGATCCGGACTACCTGGAGTTCGACGACGGCTCGTTCTACTACCCCATCGGGCACAACATCGCCGCCACCTTCGACGTGCGGGCCCGCAAGCTCGGCGTCAACATCCCCGCCGCCGAAGGCACCTTCGCCTACGACCGCTTCCTGCAGCGCATGGGCGCCGCCGGCGAGAACTTCGCCCGCATCTGGATGTCCCCCTGGAGCTTCGGCATCGAATGGACCCGGGACTACGACACCCACTTCAAGGGCCTCGGCCGCTACAGCCTCCAGCGCGCCTGGTGCCTGGACCACGTCCTGGACACCGCCCGCAAGCACGGCGTCTACATCATGCTCCTGCTCACATCCCATGGGGAACTCGGCACGGTCGAGAGCGACTTCAAGGGCAACGACCCCCAGCAGCGCCAGGGCAGCCCCTACTGGAGCCGCTACGGCGGCCCCCTGGACGAGGCCGTCGAGGTCTATGCCTCCGAAGAGGCCCGCAAATACTACCTGCGCAAGGTCCGCTACATCGCAGCCCGCTGGGGCTACGCAACCTCCATCATGGCCTGGGAGGTCTTCAACGAACCGGACCTGGCCTTCTCCCGCGGCCCCCAGGCCGTCGAATACGGGCGGCAGGTCGCCGAGTTCGTGCGCCCCGTCTTCGAACACCTGAAGGCGCACGACCCGTCCGGACGCCTCCTGACCACCAACTACTGGCAGCCGCTTGCGCGCCACGCCCTCCCCGTGCTGCAACTGGACGACATGGACCTGTTCGCCGCCCACGTCTTCAGCCCCGACCTCAGCAGCGAACTGGCCTCCATGCGTCGATACATC
>Ga0123328_1000605_pt1 | contig 37813 bp, 24 predicted proteins | sample BioC12SIPDNA_2_FD_89702 | JGI IMG/M metagenome (GOLD analysis project Ga0123328, IMG submission 89702) | Anaerobic biogas reactor microbial communites from Washington, USA - Biogas_R1_A C12 SIP DNA | ecosystem: Engineered > Bioreactor > Anaerobic > Unclassified | place: Washington, USA...
AATCGGTCGCTTTTGACGCGGTGGTACTGGGCTCCGGCCTGACCTCGCTTGGCGGGCAGTCGACTTTCTATGACGACATTGTGGTGGCCGTCATCCCTGAGCCAGCCACGATTCTGCTGTTAAGCCTTGGACTTGTGCGCCGAAAAAGAGTGTCAGGATGATTTTTGTGGAGCAGGTTGCGGCTCAGTTTTTGGCAACCGCCCCTGCGGCCGCGCAAAAATCATCCTGACACTATTTTTCGGCGGGTATCAGCGCGCGGGTCGCTGTTGGGCCAGCAGTGAGAAGATCACCTCCGCGTAGAGTCGATGGCCGAAGTCGTTCGGGTGATTCACGCCGTTGCCGGTCAGGTCAAGGTGCGGCTTGCGGGTCAGCATGGCCTCCCAGACGGAGGATAAATCCGCGAGAGCGATGCCCGGACCGACCATTTTTCGCATCGCATCCCGGTATTGGAGGACTCGGTCCGGATTGGCCAACCGCCAATCCTTGTTGGGCAGCATGGAGGCGACCAGGATGAACTCCGCGTTCGGCCGGGCCGCGCGCACGGCGGCCATCTGTCCCTTGAGATTGGCGATGAACGTCTCGGCGGAGCAGGTCTCGCCTTCGCCGGTGCTGTCGTTCATGCCCCAAGCGAGAATGACCAGGTCCGGTTTCTCGGCCGCGACCGGGCCGATATGCTCTAGTCCCCAGGCGGAGGTCCGGCCGCCTTCAGAGTGGTTGGTAAACGAAATCTCCGACCGGTAGGCACGCCCGAGGTTCGCCGCCAGCAGTTCCCCGTATGCGGGCTGGAACGGCGGGGTATTCGCCCATTTCGACGCATTGCAGCCGGTGGAAATGCTGTCCCCGAACAAGACGAGCTTCAGCGGGGCGCCCTGACGCAGGATAGCGATCGTCCTGGGCAACTCTCGCTCGGCGAAGCGTGGTGGCGGCACGTCCCACGACGCGGCGTCCAGCTTGTAGGTGTAGGTGACCAAGGTCTGCATGTCGGCGTATTCGTGGCCGGCCGCGAACAGGATATCGCCTTTCCCGTCCCGTCGGACCAACCCGAAGGGCTGGCTGCCCAAAGGTGGCGTGAGTTCCTCCGTCGTTCGTGCGGGGATTGCCGACCCGGCCGGCAGGGTGAGCTGCCGCGACCCCGTCACAAGGAGGTAATCCTGCCCCTCTTTGTAGATGGTCTTACCGTCCGAGCTGGTGACCGATCGGATTGCCGTTGGCTCGAACAGCAGCGACGCGGTGGCCTGTCCGCCGTCCGCGGGCTTGATGAACAGCACGCTTTCGCCGGTCATCGTTGCGGTGTCCCAGAACGGCCGGCTTACGTCGGTGAACGCCGGGGCCGTAGTCGGGCCGGCCCCCATGGCCCCGGAGACGTGCATAACGACGCATGCCGCCGACAGAACGCTCATTGTGGCAAACCGCATTCTCATGTAGGTACGCCTCACAGGGCGGAAAATGGTGTCAGGATGATTTTTGCGGGGCGGGCCGCAATTCGGCTTTCGGCAACCGCCCCTGCGGCCCCGCAAAAATCATCCTGACACCATTTTTCCGCTAGGTGGTCTCATCGCTCAGTCCTTCAGTGGTCGCAGCCGGATGTTGCGGTACTCGATGGGAGCGCCCTCGGACTGCAAACTGATTCTGCCCCGGGTGACGCTGCAGTCGGTGGCGTGGTTGACCAGCACACCGTTGACCTTGACCAGTACCTCATCGCCCCGGCAAGTGATCTCCATGTGGTTCCATTCGCCCAGGGGCTTCTCGACATCATTCACCAGTCGCAAATGCCGACGGTCTTTGCGGCGGTTCTCGATATCGGTCACCTTCAACTGCGTGCCGATGATCCAGAAATCGCCCGCGGCATTGTGCTGGAGCTGCACTTCGATCGACTTGGGCCAGATGCCCAAGGCCCCCGGTGTCGAGGTATGTACGAGGACGCCGTTGTTGCCCGGCTTGGAGCCCTCAGGCCATCGCCACTCGACATCGAGGACGTAATTCTCGTACTCATCGATCGTCGCGATGTACCCGACCGGATTGCCCCTGCATCGCAGGACGCCGTCGCTGACCGACCAGACATCCTCCATTTTCGCCTCAGGTACGTTGAGCACATGCGTCCAGCCGGTCAGGTCGCGGCCGTTGAACAGCTCGATCGTCTCGATCGCGGGCTCGGCGGTTTCGGGTGCGGTTGTCGCGGGTGCACTGCTTGCGGCCGGCGGCGGACCGGCCTGCTGCCGCGATTCGCAGCCGAACCCAATCATCATCGCCATCGCTATGAGAAACGTGTAGTGCCGCATGTGGGTCTCCTTGGAGTCAATCCCTCACGGGGGCCGCCACATCGCCGTGTTCGTTCGTTGCCGACTTGGCGGGATTATAGCATGGTGCCCGTTTCCAGTCTCGGCAGCGAATGCATTGCCCGGACCAAGGCAACTTGTTGCTGTTCGTCCCCCAGCGAATCGGCACCCCGGCCGATTCTGGCGCGCACCCCAATGTACCCGCAATCGCCGGCGTACGTGTTGAGCGTCCTCGGAAGGAGGACAGGCACTTTATTGCCTTGAAGCCCTTCTGACGCAACGGTATGACCATGCCCTCAAGTGACTGATCCACGTGCCAAGCCTCCAGGTCGGCAAAGAAGAGCCAGTCCCCGGATGCTCAACACGCACTCGCTGGGCGACGTTGCGGGGGCGTGCCGGTCGCGACATAATGCGGCGGAAAGCCGACGAGGTCGCGGCCGGTGAGTCGCAGCGGCTTCGGAGCATGCAGTGGTCGGCAGAGAGGCTTCGAAGCGCGTGCGGCAGAGCTGAAAACCGCCCCTTGGGTTGGGGGCTTCCCGCACCCTCTCGCCAGCCAGGAGTTCAGGTACATGCAAGGCAGTGAAATCATCGCGCAGATGGAGGCGACCGGCGTGGTCGCGATCCTGCGGGCATCCAGCAGTGCGGAGCTGATCGACGTCGTCAAGGCGTTACACGAAGGCGGGCTGACCTGCATCGAGGTGACCATGACCACGCCGCACGCCCTGAAGGTCATCTCCGAGGCTCGCGAGGCGTGCGGGGATACGGCGGCGATCGGGGTGGGCACGGTGCTGGACGCGGAGACGGCACGGTCGGCCATCCTGGCGGGCGCCCAGTTCGTGGTGACGCCCATCCTCGATCCACCGACCATCGAGTTGTGCCGGCGATACGGCGTGCCGATCACGCCCGGGGCACTGACGCCGACCGAGATCGTGCGGGCTTGGCAGGCGGGCGCGGATATGGTCAAGGTCTTCCCCACAAGCGGGCTGGGAGCGTCGTACATCCGCGATCTGAAAGGGCCGTTGCCGCAGATCAAGCTGTTGCCGACCGGCGGCGTGAATCTGAATACGGTGGCGGAGTTCATCCGTGCGGGCTCGTCGGCGGTTGGCGTGGGAACCGCCCTGGTGAGCAAGGAGGCGCTGCGGCAGCGCGATTTCACGGGTATCCGGGCGACCGCCGCGGAGTTCCTCAAACACGTGCAGGCCGCCCGGCAGGCAGGGTGACTACCGCCGCTTCGGCGATTCAGCGAGCAGGGCTCATGCGTCACGACGACATGCCATTGCCGACCCGGTCCGCCTCGGCGTTTGTGCTGGCCGGGCGATTCCTGCTGAACGCCCAGAGCGAGACAGCCCCCATGGCGCCGGAGATATCCTGCATACGGCACCATGGATGCCTGCCTTCGCACGAGGGCGAAGACCCCGCACACGAGGCGGCTTGGGCACGAGCGGGACGGTGGCTGGCGGGGTGGGGACTGGGCATGGGGGCCGCCTACGCCGTCGTCTTCAGCCTGACGTGGCGATTCCTCGGTGAGTACCAGGGTGTCCGCTGGCTGCCCATCGTGGCGGTGTTGACCCTCGATCTCGCATGGCTCGGCAGGCGACTGATGAGCGGGGCGGTTGGCGTCTGCGTCTACTCCAGAACACTCTGTGAACCAGGTATATCGCGATCGCCCGACACCACCGCGCCGCTGGTCGTCGTGCTGATCGCGCTGGCCAAGTTCGCGCTGCTGGCTTCGTTGCCGGTCGGCACTTGGCAGACGCCTCCGACAACCGCTTGGGAATGGCCTCAGTTTGTCTCCCGGTTGAGTTTTCTGTGTCCACCGCCGATCTACCGCCCGTTGATTCTCATGCCTTTCTGGGGACGATGGGCGATGACCCTGGCGGCCTCCATCGGTCGGCCGGCGCCCGAGGCGTCGGCTCGGCTACACCGCATCGCGTCGGCCCGGTTGTTACCGGCGGTGTTGGGGCAATGGTTGGCTGGGGCGGTGTTGACGGTCATCTACTGCACCGGAGCATCCGAGCATCTGGCCCGCGGTATGGTCCTTGTGTTGGGCATTCTGCTGGCGACGTATTTGGCCAGCTTCATCCTGGCTCGACGGTGCAATGGGCAGACGGAGGACACCGTGGCCTGCGCCGGACTGGTCGCGGAGCTGGCATTTCTGATCCTGTATGTTTTCGCTGCCAATGTTATCTACTGGTATTGAAAGAAGTTAGATATGAAAGCGGCCGCTGGGGGGCAAACGCCTTCCTTTCAGGTTCATGTTGCTCCTGTCCGATAACCCTAGCCGGTGCCGGAGGATTTCCGGTTTGCGGGTCTGGGCTTTCCAGGCCGCCCGGTGGCAGGATGCCGCTCATGCGATTGCCGTTTTCATGGCTTGTGGGTTTGTTGCTGGCCGGTGCGGCCGTCACCTTGGCCGGTCCGCCCCCGGCCGGTCCCATCGCGGTGCGAGCGCGCCGCGTCGAGCTGCATTACGTCTTACACGACGCGAGCCCCAAGGCTGAGGTCGAACTGTGGTACAGTCGCGATCTCGGCGGATCCTGGCACAGGTATGGTGTTGATCCGGACGGGCGAAGCCCGGCGGTTTTTGTGCCGCCCGGGGAGGGGCTCTACGGCTTCATTCTGGTTGTGCGCGATGGGGATCGTACCTCGGCCCAGCCACCGCAACCGAACGATCGGCCACAGCGCTGGGCGTTCGTCGACTATACGCCGCCGCTGGCTCAGTGGGGCGGCGCGGAGCCGGGTGACGACTTCGCCATCCGCCGCATCGTGCACTTGCGTTGGACGGCTCACGACGATCACTTCGACGGCCGGCCGGTGAGCCTCGCCTACCAGTCCTCTTTGGACCAGCGATGGAAGGTGATCGCTGAATCGGTGGCCAACGTCGGCCGGTACGACTGGAAGGTGCCGCCCGAGGTGACCGGCCAGGTGAGCCTCAAATTGACGGTACGCGACCGGGGCGGGCATGTGGTCGAGCGGGTGTACGGTCCGGTGCCGGTGGAGCGTTTGGGATCCATCGCCACGACACGCCCGGCGGAAAGCGGGGCGTCGACCGAGGCGTCAGGGCAGCCGCCGGCGGTTGATCCGCCGCAAGCGAGCCTTCCGGAATCCCTGCCGCCCGGGCCGGCCAGTCCCGAGCGTCGCCGGGCTGAGGAACTCTACCGGCAGGGCAGTTGGCATCTGGTGCGCGGGCAGTACGCGCCCGCAGCGGAACGCTTCCGCGAGGCCCTCGAATTGGATCCGCAGATGATCGAGGCCAGCAACGACTTGGCCGGCATCTGCTATCTGCAGAAAAACTACGACGAAGCGCTGCGGCTTTACCTGGAGACCTTGAAGGTGCGGTCGCAGCACGAGCCCGCCCTGCGTGGTGCGGCGCTGGCCTATGTGGCGCGGCGGGATTATGCTCAGTCGAGGGACATGCTCGAGCGGTTGCTGGCGGCCAACGGGGATGACGCCGAGGCACGGCTCGACCTGGGCGATGTGCTGTTCATGATGGGCGATCGGGCACAAGCCCTGCGGGAGTGGCAGGAGGCGGCCTCGACGGAGACGGCGGCAATCCAGGACAAGGCGCGGCGGCGACTCGATTTGTACGGTCCCGCTGCGCCCGCCGGCCAAGCCAGCACCGTCGCGGGAAAACGGTAACCGAGATGGCGACGAAATCGCAGAAGCGAACCGACAAACCGGCCCCCCTCTATGCCGTCTGCGGCGAGGAACTCTTCCTCCGCCGACAGGCGATCACCGAGCTGGTCGATGAAGTCCTCGGCCCCGCGGATCGATCTCTGGCCATGTCCGAGTACGACGGCAAGAACGAGAGCCTCAAGCCGGCCGACGTGCTCGACGACCTGCGGACCTTGCCCTTCCTCGTCGAACGCAAGCTGGTCCTCCTGCGCGACGGCGATCTCTTCGTCAAGCAGTATCGGGCCGAGCTCGAGGCCTACGCCGAGAAGCCCTGCGAGCGAAGCGTGTTCGTCTTGGAGTGCAAAAGCCTGTCCGCCAACACCCGCCTGTACAAACGCATTGCCGCGGCAGGCGAGGTCGTCAAGTGCGAGCCGATCAAGGCGTATCAGGTGCCGGCCTGGCTGACCGACAGGGCCAAGCAGACGTACGGCAAGAGGCTGACGCCCAAGGCGGCGGCGATGCTGTGCGACCTGATCGGGCCGGAGCTCGGTCAACTGGACGCCGAGTTGCAGAAGCTGACGGTGTACGTTAACAGCCGCGATCGGATCGACATCGGCGACGTGGAGGCGCTGGGTGGCCGATGCCGTGAGGAGCAGGTGTGGGGCATTCTGTCGGCCATCGCGGCGGGAGACCGGGCCAAAGCCCTCTTCCTCTGGGAAGAGGTCTGGCAGACGGACCGGGCCGCGAACGGGCGAGCGATCGGGGGACTGGCGTACAGCGTCCGGCGACTCCTGGCGGCCAAACGCGCGGAGCTGGCCGGCGCGCCGCTCGATGAACTGCGCAAGCTCATGATGATCTGGCGAGACGACCCGCGTCTGCAGCGGGAACTCAACGCTTTCTCAGTCGACCAGATCGAGCAGATGCTCTGCCGTCTGCTCGACGCGGACGTCGCCGCCAAGAGCGGGGGCATGGGCGTGCGGTCGTCCATCGAGACGTTCATTGTGGAATTGTGCCAACCACGCAAGAAAGTCGGGGCATAACGCCCGCCGGAACCGAACGAGCTTGTGCGTGGTCGTGGCGTTGCACGCAGAAACACTGCCCGCTGAGCAGTGCCACACGCGAGGGACCGAGCGAACTTGTTCGTGGCTTGGTGTGGTAACGAGCGGTCTCGGTTCTCGGAAAGGGCGGCAGGACGCGGCAAGGATGCACACGGTCGTTCGTGTCAAGGGATTGACCATGAAAACCACCATTCGACATATGGTGAGCGTGACGGTTGCCTGTCTGTTGTGGGCGGGTTGCGATGCTCCGCTCTTCCATGTCAACTGGGATCGCCAGCCCACCGAGCCGGTGTCGGCGGTCGTCGGAAACGAGAGTGAGCCGCAGGCGGAGCAGGGCCAGGAGGTGGTGGCTCGCTTCCCGGGTGATCCCGAGCCAATCGGTCCGGAGCCGTCGGATCCCGAGTTGGCCTCGCTCGACGATCGGATCCAGAAGTTCGTCGAGCAATTAGGGCAGAAAGGCAAGGACCGTGACGCGGCGTCGCGTGCCGTTCCCCGCGAACAGCCCGAGGCCGCCGGCCTGCCGCGGAACAGGAATCACTCTGATACGGCCGACTCGGTACGAGAGGAGCAGGCCGCCCTCGTGCCGGGTATCTCAAAACCGCGGACACCCATGACCCCCGACGCCGAGACGGTGGCCACCGGCGCCAATACCGCCGTCAGCGTGGGCTCGGCGGGCAGCCCGCAACCGCCGCGTCCGGAAGCAGGGCCTTTGTCGCCTACCGCTCAGGAACCACGCATCGAGTTGATCGACATCAGGCCGATGACCTCGACCGGATCGCCGCCGGAGGGCGACAATCCACCCTCCGCCAATCAAGCGGTGAACGCCCCCGAGCCGGCCGATCCGCCCCAGAATGACCTCGCGTCGCTGATTCGCAGCCTCGAACAGACCATCGCGGACCACCCTCAGGAGTTGGCGGACCACTTCCGATTGCGGCTGCTCTACCTGGCCACCGGCCAATCCGAGCAGGTGACCGAGCCCCCGGCCGAGGTCGATCCCGTCCAGGGTCGTATGCTCTCCGCCGCCTGCCGAACGATGACCACGGTCTATGACACGATGCGCGAGCCCGACAGCCAAGGGGCCGCTGAAGCCCTCGCCGCGGTGGAGGATCTGCATCGACTGCTCAGCGAACGCTCGCCGGTGATCATTCCGCGCGTCGTGTTGGTTACCGCGGTCAACAGTTTCGGCGACTACCGCCCCGTGTCGCCCGCCCGTTTCGCCCCGGGCACACCGATTCACGTCTACTGCTACACCGAAGTCGCGAACTTTCGATCCGAACCAACCAGCGACGGACGCATTCGTACCTCGCTCGCCGCCCGGCTCGAGGTCTTCGACGCCACCGGGGCGAGCGTCTGGCAGCAATCCGTTGGACAGATCGAAGATCGCACCTTGACCCCGCGTCGCGATTTCTTCGTGCCGCTCGAAATGCGATTGCCTCCTGACTTGCCGGAAGGCGACTACGCCCTCAAAGTGACCATCGAGGACAAACTCGGGGCCACGACGGATCAGCAGCGACTCACCTTCGCCGTCGGCCGATAGCCTCCCCGTGCGTTCACCCGTACAATCATCAGCGAGCCGCAGGTGCCGGCGAGCGGGTCGCGCTGGACATGGCCGTCGTCGTTCCTCCGGGCTCGTTTCCCGAGGAGTCCCCCGGTGTCGGGCGATCTCGCAAACATGGATAGGGAGTGACGGCGATGGTGAAGGCACATCGAGTTTCCAGGCGGACGATGTTGGGACAAGCAGCGGCCGGGCTCGGGGCGGCGGTGCTGACCACGCACGCACAAGGCGACCCACCCGCTACGAAGGCCACCGGCCGACTGCGGCAATCCGTCTCCAAGTGGTGCTACGACAGCTTCATGTCCTTCGATGATCTCTGCCGGCACGCGGCGCGAATCGGGTACCAAGCCATCGACCTCATCGGGCCCGACCACTGGCCCACCGTTCGCAAGTACGGGCTGATCTGCTCCATGGCGCCCGGTGCGGGCAGTATTCCTCGCGGCTTCAACCGCCCAGAGCATCACCAGGAACTCGTCGCCCAGATGCGACGCAACATCGACCTCACCGCCGACGCGGGCTTCAGTCACGTCATCTGCTTTCCCGGCGAACGCAAAGGGCAGCCCGACGAAGAAGGTATCCGCCACTGCGTCGAAGGACTCAAACAAGTGGTTGGACATGCCGAAGAGCGCAAGGTCAATATCTGCATGGAGTACCTCAACAGCAAGGTCGACCACAAAGATTACCAGTTCGACCATATGGCCTTCGGCGTCGCCATCGCCAAGCAGATCGGATCGCCGCGGTTCGGCATCCTCTACGACATCTACCACGCCCAGATCATGGAGGGCGATATCATCCGTACCATCCGCGATCATCACGAATACATCCTGCACTACCACACCGGCGGCAACCCCGGGCGCAACGAAATCGACGAGACCCAGGAACTCTACTACCCAGCCATTATGCGGGCGATCGCGGACACCGGGTTCAAAGGTTTTGTCGGTCAGGAGTTCGTGCCCAAAGGCGACCCGCTCAAGGCGATGGAGCGGGCGTTCGAGATCTGCACCGTGTGAACGTACCCACAACGCGCGGATGCCCGCCTCAGGCGAGTGACATTCATGTCAAAAGGAGTGAGCTGATGTCACTGTGCAAGACGCTGTGGAAGCGAAGCGGTGTGTGGGCGATAGCCTTGGCGATGGCGATGAGCGCGACGCGGGCCCTGAAAGCGGAGTCGCCGGGACAACACGGCTTCCTTCGCAACGGCGTGACCGCTCACCGCGGCAACTCCGCCGAGTTCCCGGAGAATACGCTGGCAGCCATTCGCGGTGCGATCGAGATCGGGGCCGACTGGGTCGAGATCGACGTGCACCGGACACGCGATGGCCAACTCGTGGTCATCCACGACGACACCACGAACCGCGTCGGCGATAAGTCGCTCGTCGTGGCCGAGGCGACCTGCGAAGAGCTGCGGAAAGTCGACGTCGCCACCGAGTTCCGACGACGGCACGGCAAGACGCTTGCCACTTGCCCGCCGCAGCACGTCCCACTGCTCGAAGAGATCATCGAGATCATCCAACAGCAGCAGCGGACCCGGCTCTCCATCCAGCCGAAGGTCGATTGTGTGGCGGAGGTGGCGGCCCTCGTCAGACGGCTCGGGGCCGAGCGCTGGGTGGGCTTCAACGACGGCAATCTGGACTACATGACTGAAGCGCGGCGACTGCTGCCCGAGAGCCCGATCTTCTGGGATCGTGGCGAATCAGATATCGCGGCAGATATCCGCACGGCGAAGGAACACGGCTTCGCCGCTCTCGTTTTGCACCGCGACGCTGTGACTCCAGACAAGATCGAGCGGATCAAGAAGGCGGAGCTGGAGCCCGGTGCGTGGACGGTCAACGACCGCGATCTGATGACCCGTCTCCTGGATCTGGGTATCCAGCGCCTGTACACCGATGACCCCCGGCGACTGCTGGCCATCCAGGCCGCCCGGCGGTTCGGCCCCGTGGCCTGCGAAGGCACCTACCCGCGACACTTGCAGGGCATCTGCACCGACGGAAGAGAGACGATCTATTGGTCCTTCACCGACGTGCTGGTCAAGACCGACCTCGCCGGCAAGGTGCTTAAGAAGGTGCCCGTCGCCAACCACCACGGCGACCTCTGCCTGCGCGACGGCCGGGTCTATGTGGCCGTCAACCTCGGACGTTTCAACCGGCCCCCGGGCGAGGCGGACTCTTGGGTCTACGTCTACGACGCGGACACGCTGGCGGAGATCGCCAAGCATCCGGTGCCCGAGTTAGTCCACGGCGCGGGCGGCATGGCCGAGCACGACGGTCGGTTGATCGTCGTCGGCGGCCTACCACAGGGCACCGAGGAGAACTACCTGTACGAGTACGACGCGTCGTTCACCTTCCGCAAACGCCACGTCCTGCCCAGCGGCTGGACTGACATGGGCATCCAGACAGCCGCGTTCGCCGAGGGCTTCTGGTGGTTCGGCTGCTACGGTACTCCCCGGGTGCTGCTCAAAGCTGACACCAGCCTTAAGCTTATTGGCCGCTATGAGTTCGAGTGCTCGCTGGGTGTGGCTGGGCTGCCCGACGGGCGCTTTCTGATCGGCCAGGGGACCTGTCGTCGCGAGACCGGCTGCGGCGGGTGGATCCTGCTTGCCCGGATGAGCGGGAAGAGCGGCTTGGAGGTCGATCCGCCGGCCAGCGCCCCTTCCTCGGCTGGGCGCTGACGGCCCGTAGGCATCGGGTCCTGGGAGGCCTGATCTGCTATCCAACGGACGGATCGTCGCCTGCTGGACTGACGCCGCGCCGTCGGGTATGCTCCGTCTGGAGGGTAGGGAATCACCGGGGCCGGCCAGCTGCGCCGGCCCCACCTCTTTGGGGAAAACCGAGATCAACCATGGGAGCGTGTCCGGCATGTGTGAGCGGTTGTTGTCCGCCCACTTCGCTTGCGGCCCGCCTGCCGGAAGGCCATGATCTGACAGCATGAACGAGCGAACCCCACACGCACGAGCCGCACATTCCGCACCTCCGGCGGGCAGCCAGGAGTACCCGTACCCATGGGTCCGGCTACGGTCGGTGTCGGCCGGCCCCTTCGTCTATCGCAGGATGGTGCAGGAGGTTGGCCCGGGAACCAAGCCCGGCGACCTCGTGGCGGTCTACGACCGCAGGGATACGCTGTTCGGCCACGGGTTCTACCACGACCGATCCCAAATCGCGGTGCGGCTACTCTCTTGGGACCGGGCGCCCGTCGATGACGCCTTCTTTGCCGGCCGGATCGCCCGGGCCGTGGACCTCCGCCGTCGACTTCTCGGCGACCGGCCCGACGTGGATACCTGCCGCCTGATTCACGCGGAGGGCGACGGACTCAGCGGCCTGATCGCCGAGCAATACGCCGACTGGATCGCCATCGAGGTTTTCTCGCTGGGTATCTTCAACCGGCTGCCGCTCATCCGTAGACTGCTCAGCGAGCAGACCGGCCTGAGTCGGTTCGTGGTCCGGGCCGACGATCGCGTCGAACGGCTCGAGGGCTTCCGCGTACCGCCCGACGCCTCGGACGAAGTACCCCGCACGGTCACCGTGGTCGAGCACGGCGTTCGCTTTCGTGTGGACCTGCAAGGCGGGCACAAGACCGGCTTCTTCTGCGATCAGCGGGACAACCGTCGCCGGCTGGCGGACTGGTGTGGCGGGCAGCACGTGCTGGACGTCTGCTGCTACACGGGGGGGTTCGGGTTGTACGCGATGAAGCTGGGCGGGGCCGCGTCGGTGACCGGCGTGGACCTCGACGAGCAGGCCGTCGCACTTGCCCAGGCCAACGCGAAGCTCAACGAAACGCGAATCCAGCACGTCCACGCGGACGCCTTCGCCTACCTACGGCAGATGCAGACCAACGGGCGGCTGTTCGATGTGGTGGTTCTGGACCCGCCCAAGTTCGTCCCGAGCCGCGAGGACTTCCACGAGGGAGCCCGCAAGTACGTCGACCTGAACACCCTCGCCCTGAGCGTCCTGAAGCCCGGCGGGCTGCTGTTGACCTGCTCCTGCTCCGGGCTGGTTTCGCGGGACGACTTCCTGGGCATGGTCCGCTCCGCGGCCGGCCGGCACCAGCGGCCGTTCCAGATCCTCGATTTCACCGGCGCCGCCCCCGACCACCCGGTCCTCTCTAACTGCCCGGAAGGCGCCTATCTCAAAGCCCTGTGGGCCCGCGTCTGGTGAAAACAAGCTTGACGCGGCAAGCGTTGGGCTGACGGCGTTCGCCGGTGCCGCCGAGGGTGCATCCTTTGTTTTGGGGCAGGCCTCATCCGTGTGGCACTGCTCTGTGAGCAGTGTTTTTCGCGGGAGAGGCACTGCTGACACAGCAGTCGCACAGGACGCCGCGTGCCAGCCCCGCCAGCCGCCACGGTTCGGTGGATGCCCCCCGCCGCCGACGCCGGGACCCCGTCACCGTTGACAGGGGGCGGGGGGACCTTATAATTCGGCTAAGGTGTCCGCCTACAGCGGAACCGGTGCCGACGCCGGGAGTCTGACTCCATGGGCAGATCGAGCTTAAGTTCATGGCTGAGGTGCTCTTAGAGAACGTCGTGAAAGTCTACCCGGGCGGGGTGAAGGCGATTGACAACTTGACTTTGCACATCCGGGACGCGGAGTTTGTCGTCCTGGTCGGCCCGTCGGGCTGCGGCAAGAGCACCACGCTGCGCATGGTGGCGGGGCTGGAAGAGGTCAGCGCGGGCACCGTTCAGATCGGTTCGCGGGTGGTCAATGACGTACCGCCTAAGGACCGGGACGTCGCCATGGTGTTCCAGAACTATGCCTTGTACCCGCACATGACGGTGTACAAGAACATGGCGTTCAGTCTGAAGCTGAGGGGCCTGGCGCGGCGAGAGATAGACGAGCGGGTTGTTCAGGCGGCCCGGATGCTGGGCATCGAGGATCTGCTGGCGCGTAGGCCCACGGCTCTGTCCGGTGGGCAGCGGCAGCGGGTGGCGGTGGGTCGAGCGATTGTGCGGACGCCGCAGGCGTTTCTGTTCGACGAGCCGCTGAGCAACTTGGACGCCCGGCTGCGGATCGAGATGCGTGCGGAACTGAAGAAGCTGCATCGGCAGTTGAGGACGACGACGATTTACGTCACGCACGACCAGGAAGAGGCGATGACGCTGGGCGATCGGGTCGTGGTGATGAAGGATGGGCTGGTGCATCAGTGTGGGGCCCCGCTAGAGGTGTACGGTCGGCCGGTGAATCGTTTTGTGGCCGGCTTTGTGGGTATGCCGCCGATGAACTTCCTTGAAGGTCGGCTGGTGGGGCGGGACGGCGAGTTGTACTTCGATGAGGGTTCGGGGCAGTTGCGTCTGCCTGAGCGGGTGGCCCGGCGGGTCGCGGAACGTGTGGGTGAGGAGATGGTGCTGGGTGTCCGGCCGGAGAGTCTGGCCCCGGCGCAGGCGGGTCGGTTCCCGGGCACTGACAATGTGCTGAGTGTGTCGGTGACCTTGGTTGAGCCGCTGGGTGAGAAGATGGATGTGTATGTGGAGACGCCCCGGCACAAGCACGTAGTCTGTCGCGTGGAAGCGGATCAGGCGCTGACCGACGGGATGCGTTTGCCGATGCATGTGAATATGGAGCAGGTACACGTTTTCGAGCCAGGAGACGAAGGTGTGAACGTCAGCCTGACGGGAACTGGAGATCACGCCAGTGCGGCCTAACGGGTCTCAGCACTGGTTGATCGCCTTGCGGACGGGAGCGCGGCGGGTCGCCGGGAGGTGGGCGATGCGTTGACGGGAGTGGTTCCCTATTCGCGAAGGCCGGCCGGCGCCTGGGTGCTGGCTGGCGGCTCGAAAAGTGGGTCCGGCAGGCGAGCCCACTTTTTTCTTTTACCGTCCGCGGCGGCGTGGAGGGAGGGTAGGATGGACTCGCGACATAGTGTCGGGGCGCGGGGCTCGCGGCCGGCACGCCCGAACAGAGAGGATCGTTGAATATGAATGCGGAACTGGTTCGCATCGTCGATAGCATCGCTCGTGACAAGAACATCGAGAAGGAGACGGTGTTTGTAGACCTCGAGCAGGCCATGATCTCGGCTGTGCGCAAGGCGTACGGGCAGACGGACGAGGTGGAGGTTCTGATCGACCGGTTGACGGGCGACATTTCGGCGGTTCGCAACGGCGAGCCGATCGACATGAAGGTGCTGGGTCGGATTGCCGCCCAGACGGCCAAGCAGGTGATGATCCAGAAGATCCGCGAGGCGGAGCGGGGCAGCATTTACGAGGAGTTCCTGGAGCGCAAAGGGACGGTGGTGACGGGGACGGTGTCGCGGTTCGAGGGCGGGGCGTTGATCGTGAACCTCGGCCGGTCGGAGGGTTTCCTTCCCAAGAGCGAGCAGATCCCGGGCGAGACGCACCATCCTGGGGAGCGGATTCGCTGCCTGATTTTGGACGTGCGCGAGGCTCCGCACCAGGTGAAGATCGTATTGAGTCGGTCGCACCCGGATTTCATCCGGCGGTTGTTCGAGCTGGAAGTGCCGGAGGTATCTGAGCGGATCATCGAGATTCGGGCCCTGGCCCGCGAGGCGGGGTATCGCACCAAGATTGCCGTCTCGTCGATCGACGCGAAGGTGGACGCGGTGGGGGCTTGCGTGGGGGTTCGTGGCAGCCGGATCAAGAACATCGTGGTCGAGTTGGGTGGCGAGAAGATCGACATTGTGCGTTGGAACGAGTCGTCGCAGATTCTGATCGGGAACGCGCTGAAGCCGGCCGAGGTGACGGAGACGGCGCTGAGTTTCGAGTTGGGCCGGGCGACGGTGGTGGTTCCGGATGACCAGCTTTCGCTGGCGATTGGGAAGCGGGGCCAGAATGTTCGGTTGGCGGCCCGGTTGACGGGGTGGGACATCGATATCCTGACGCCGAAGGAATACAACAAGGGCCTGGACGACATGGAGCGTGAGCTGTCGGCGATCGAGGGTATCGACAGCGAGAAGATCGAGAAGATGATGGCCATGGGCATCGTCTCGCTATCTGACATTGAGGAGATTGGTGCAGAACCGCTGATGAAGGTTCTGACGCTGACGGAGGAGTTGGCCGCCCAGGTGGTGTCGACCAGTGCGGAGGCGGCCAAGCGGCTGGCGACGGAGGCGGAGGCTGAGCGACTGGCGAGACTGGAGGCGGGCGAGGAGGAAGCGGGGGGCGGCGAATCCACGGAGGGCGGGGAGGCGGACACCGGGGCGGGTGAGGAGTCTACTGAGGCGGGGTTGGCGGAGGGAGCCGTTCCGGCCGAGCTTGAGGCGCCGGCGTTGGCGGAGGGTGAAGAGAGCGTGAAACCGGCTACGGCCGAAGGTGGCTCGGCAGCGGATGCTGCGATGGCTGTTGAGTCCAGTGAGCAGGCGCAAGCGCAGGAGGCTGACGCCTCTGAGCGTGCATCGTAGCCAAGGAGATCGACTTTGGCGGAGAAGCTTCGCGTTCACACGCTGAGCAAGGAACTGGGCGTGACCAGCAAGGCCATTGTGACGAAATGTCACATGGAGAAGGTCGAGGGGATCACGAACCACATGTCGACGGTCTCGGCCGGCTTGGCGGAGACGATACGGGAGTGGTTCAGCGAGGAGTCTCAAGGGACGGCGGTTGAGGAGGCGGCGAAGGTGGATCTGAAGAAGGTCCGCGCGAAGCGTCGTTCGCCTGCTCGTCGCAAGAAAGGTGAGGAGGAGGGGGGGGAGCCTTCGGCCGAGGCGGAAGCGGAGACCGCGGTTGAGGTGGCCGAGCCGGAAGCGCCCGCTGTTGTGGCGGAGCCGGCGCCGGTCGCGCCGGTGGAGGCGGTGGAGGCGGTGTCCCCGGTAGTCACGACGGAAGAGGCTGTGCCGGAGAGTCCCGCCGCGTCGCCGGTTTCTGAGGCGTCGTTGTCTGTGTTGATCGAGCCGCCGGCGCCGGTCGAGGCGCCGCCGGAGGCGGTTGTGGCGCCTGCGGAGGCCGAGCCGCTGGCGCCGGCAGCGTCGGCGCCGGTGTCAGAGCCTGCGCCGCCCCCGGTTCCGGAGGCCAAGCCCATCGTGCCGGCCGGTCCACAGAACATCCCTGCCCCTGCTCAGATGAAGGGGCCCAATATCGTAGGCTTTGCCAAGCCCGATCCGATTTCGCGTCCGGTGCCTCGTGCGCCGTTCAGGCCGTTCGCCGGTGGTGGCACAGCGGAGTCATCGGAGGCCGACGCTTCGCCACGTCGGGGTGGTCGCGGCAAACTGAGTAAGGCGGAGGAGGATGCCAAGCGTCTACGGGCACGAGCGAACCCGAGGCGTTCAAGCAGTTCACTGAACGAAGTGGGCGAGCGGTTGCGTGAGTGGCGAGACCGCGACTTGCTGGAGCGTCAGGAGCGGCTTCAGGAAGCGACGGGGCGAGGTATTCATACCCGGCGAGCGCGGGAGCGTGAGGCGGCTCGCGGTCACGGTCATATTGCTCCGCGCAAGACGAAGGCTCAGGTTTCCGAGCCGATTGTGGCCCATGAGTTGTGCTCGGCGACGGGTATTTCGTTGATGCAGCTTGTCCCGAAGTTCCGGGTGGGGCATAACATTTTGGTGACGCGGAACAGCATCATCCCGACGGACGTGGCTGAGATTGTCATGCTGGATTTCGGCGTGGAGTTGGAGATTGTCAAGCCGAAGACGGAGTCTGAGAAGCTCAAAGAGGAGTACGACGCATTGGAGCGGAAGCATCTTCAACGTCGCTCGCCCGTCGTGACGATGCTGGGGCACGTGGATCATGGCAAGACGAGCCTGCTGGACGCCATTCGGCAGACTGCGGTAGCGGCGGGCGAGGCTGGAGGGATTACGCAGCATATCGGGGCCCACCGGGTGGAACGGGGCGATCTGTCGGTGACGTTCCTGGACACGCCGGGCCACGCCGCGTTTACCGCGATGAGGGCTCGCGGGGCGCACATGACCGACGTGGTGGTTCTGGTGGTGGCCGCTGACGACGGGGTCATGCCGCAGACGGTCGAGGCGATCAACCATGCCAAGGCGGCCAAGGTCACGATTGTGGTTGCCTTGAACAAGATTGACCTGCCGGGCGTGGATCTGAACAAGATCTACGGGCAGTTGTCGGAGTTAGGTCTGGCCCCGACCGAGTGGGGCGGTGACACGGACGTGATCAAGACGTCGGCGACGACGGGTCAGGGGATCGAGGATTTGATCACGCATCTTTCGACGTTGTCGGAGCTGTTGGATTTGCAGGCGGATGCGACGTTACCGGCTTCGGGGATCGTGGTTGAGGCCCAGATGCAGCCTGGCGTGGGGCCGATGGCTCGCATTCTGGTCAGAGAGGGGACGCTCAGGCGGGGGGACTTTGTGGTTTGCGGGCCGGCCTCGGGTCGGGCGCGCGTGATCCGGGACGATCGTGGCAAGGCGCTCAAGTCGGTGGGCCCGGCCATGCCCGCCGAGGTGGCGGGTCTGGATACCGTGCCCAACGCGGGCGACCCGTTCTACGTCGTCAGCTCGCTGCAGCGGGCCAAGGAGATCGCGACGGAGATCGCCAGCCAGCGGCGGCAGGAACAGCTTGTTCAGTTCCACAAGGCTCAGACGCTGGAGGATCTCTTCAAGCAGCGGCAGAGCGGAGCGATTCCGGAGCTGAATCTCATTCTTCGTGCGGATGTGCAGGGGTCGGTCGATGCGTTGATCGGCATGTTGCGGGAGATTCCCAGCGACGAGGTGAAGCTGCACTTCCTGCACACCGGGATAGGGAGTGTGACGGAGAGCGACATTGTGTTGGCGATCGCCAGCGGGGCGATGGTTGTGGGCTTCAACGTCTCGGTAGAGGGCAGTGCCCAGAAGATGGCGGACACGAACGGGGTGGACGTCCGCCAATACCGGATCGTCTACGAGGTGGCGGACGATATCCGCAAGGCCCTGGAAGGGTTGTTGCCGCGGGACAAGCGGGAGGAGGCTCGTGGCAAGGCGGAGGTTCGCGAGATTTTCCGCATCACTCGGGTGGGGACGATTGCCGGCTGCCTGGTGACCGAGGGGACGATTGCCCGGTCGCACATGGTGCGGGTGGTGCGCGACGGGCAGATCATTGTCCCGACGGCCGACGACGTGAAGCGGGGTCGGCATCGAGCGATCGCGTCGCTCAAGCGGTTCAAGGACGACGTGCGTGACGTGCGGATGGGGATGGAGTGCGGCATCCGGGTGGAGGACTTCGACGACGTGAAGCCGGGCGACGTGATGGAGGCTTACGAAGTGATCGAGACGGCCCGCACGCTGACGTGACGGGAGAGAGCGGCGATCGGCGATGATGGTGATTGGGGTGCTCAGGGTGAAGCTGGCGGTTTTCGAGTCCACCTCGCTGAAGGACAAGAGGCGGGTGGTCAAGAGCTTGAAGGAGCGGTTGGCCGGCCGGTTCAACGTCTCTATTGCGGAGGTGGATTCGCTGGATCATCGCCAGCAGGCGGAACTGGGTGTGGCCCTGGTGGCCAACGATCGGCAGTTTGTGGAGAGTTGTCTGTCGAAGATCGTGGATTACATGCGGTTGGATCGATCCGCCTCACTGGTGGACTACGAGGTAGAGTACTTCTAGTGTGACAGCACTGGACAGCGGAGCGGTTTGTGAGGGCGGTTGATGGGTTCCGGATCCCGGCTGCTGTGAGACACTGCTGTCACGCGATCAACGAGGCCGGCGGGAATGAAGTCTTATCGACCCGAACGGGTAGCCAATGTGGTTCGGCAGGTGGTGAGTGAGGCGATCGCTCACCGGCTGAGCGATCCGCGCATTGATCCGTTGGCGAGCGTGACGCGGGTCGAGGTCAGCGGGGATCTGGAATACGCCAAGGTGTACGTCAGCGTCTTGGGTGATGCGGTTGCGGGTCGGCGGACGATGCAGGGGCTGAAGTCGGCGACGGGGCACGTGCAGCGGCTGGTGGCCCAGGAGTTGCGCATCCGGCAGTGCCCGCATTTGACGTTCCACCTGGACGAATCGCTGAAGAAGGCGGCCCAGACGATGCAACTCATTCGCGAGACGATGGCCGAGTATGAGGCTCGCGACCAGGGTGTGGTGGATCAGCCGGTGGACACGGCTCCCGAGCAACAGGGAGAAGGCGCATGAAGCAGGGGACGGCTTACGCGAAGCGTATCCGACAGTTGCACCACGAACTGCTCAAACAACACGGGAAGCCGCCGCCCGTAGATCCCGGCGATCCGATTGAGCAACTGCTGATCTCGATTCTCGCGACCGACTGTACTGACTCGAAAGCTGTGGCGGCCTATACCAAGCTTCGGCAGCAGATGGTGGATCTCAATGAGATGCGCGTGACGCCGGCGATCGAACTGGCGGAGATGTTCGCATCGTCTTTGCCGGACGCGGAGGACAAAGCCCGGCGGATCGTCAGCGTGTTGAACGACATCCGTCGTCGGCAGGACACGCTGGATCTGAGTTTTCTGGCCCAGCGTGGTCGCCGGGAGGCCCGTGATTATCTGGAATCGCTGGAGGGCGCGGATCGGTTCGCGGCGGCCCGTGTGGTGCTTCTGTGTCTGGGTGGGCACGCCATCCCGGTGGACAACCTGACGCTGTATGTACTGCGCAAGGAGAAGCTGGTGAATCCGACGGCGGATCTGGCGGAAGTCCAGAGTTTCCTGGAACGGAACGTGGCGGCGGCGGACGCGGCGGAGTTCGTGATGCTGCTTGGGCGTTTCGTGAGTCTCCACGGATCGCGAATTCCGGTGAAGAAGTTGCCGGAACTGCTGGCCCTTTCGTCGCCCGCTCCGAAGCCTGCCCCGCAGTCCAAGGCGGGGTCAGCCAAGGGCAAACCGGCACCGAAGGCGGAGTCAGCCAAGGAGAAGCCCGAGTCGCCCCAACCGGCACCGAAGGCGGAGGCTTCCAAGGCCAAACCGCCGGTCAAGGCGGAAGCCGCCAAGACCAAGCGACAGCCCGTCAAGCGTGACAAGGCAACCAAGAGTGGCCGGGCCCAAGAGGATGCCGGGCCCGCAAAGAAGAAGTGATCAGGTTGAAGGTGAGCACAGCGCGGGCGGCAGGTCACCCCTTTTCAGGCAGGCACTGAGGACGGTTGAATCAGGGCGCATCCGGCCGACGGGGTGGCTTGCGATATGGAGGAGCGTGTTCGAGTGAAACAGGAGCGGATACTCAAAATTGGCATTCCCAAGGGCAGTCTGGCGGACGCGACGGTGGAGTTGTTTGGCCGGGCGGGCTTCAACTTGCAGGTGTCCTCGCGGGGTTACTATCCGTCGATCGACGATTCGGAACTCAGCTGCATCATGTTTCGCGCGCAGGAGATGAGCCGTTACGTGGAAGACGGCGTGGTGGACGTTGGGCTGACCGGGTACGACTGGATTCGGGAGAACTCCAGCGACGTGGTCGAGGTGTGCGAGCTGACGTACTCGAAGGCGACCTCCCGGCCGGCCCGTTGGGTGCTGGCTGTTCCGAACGAGTCTACGGTACAGGATGTGCGTGACCTGGAGGGGGGTCTCATCGCCACGGAGCTGGTGAACACGACACGGCGGTACTTCGAGAGCAAGGGCGTCAAGGTGCGCGTTGAGTTCAGTTGGGGGGCGACGGAGGTCAAAGCTCGGCTGGTGGACGCGATTGTCGAGCTCACCGAGACGGGCTCGTCGCTTCGGGCGAACAACTTACGGATTCTGGACGAGATTCTGGCGTCGACGACGCGGCTGATCGCCAACAAGCAGGCGTACGCGGACGTGTGGAAGCGGGAGAAGATCGACTCGCTGGCCTTGCTGCTGCGTAGCGCGATTGAGGCCAAGGCCAAGGTCGGGTTGAAGCTGAACGTGCCCAACGACAACCTCGATAAGGTGCTGGCGATTTTGCCGGCCGAGCGTTCGCCGACCGTGTCCGCCTTGGCGGATCGCAGCTTCAGCGCGGTGGAAGTCATTCTCGAGGCGGCGGTGGAGCGGGTGTTGATCCCACAGCTTCAGAAGGCCGGTGCGTCCGGCATCATCGTCTACCCCTTGAACAAAGTGATCCCGTAGTCGTAGAGACGCACTCTTCGGCCGGGCCGGGGAAGATCATGCGACACGGCGAGGGTCAACTGAGTTCCGGATGCCCCGAGGGAAGCTGCACCCATCCGAGCGGCGCTCATTTGAGCCGCGCTGACCGAAGTTGCGCCTATCAGAGCCGCGCCCGTAAGGAAGCGGTTCTTGCTTGTCGTGGAGACCGCTTCTTGACGGTCGCGGCTCCGCTGGTTCCATTTCCGCTGGTTGCGGGGTTGATGGCCCTGGCCGCATTGACCTTGACGGGTTGCGTGGCTCCGGGGCCGACGGCGAGTGCGCCGGAAGACCAGGTTCTTTTCGGCCCGTTGCCGGTGCCCCCGGATTTCGATGGTGAGCGGGCGGCGCTCACGCTGGCCCAGATCCCGGATGCCCCTGTCTTGCCCGAGGGGACCAGTCCGCCGGTGACGGTCGAGTTGCCTCGGCAGGCGGAGCGACGACTCGATGCGGCCCGGCGGTTGTTTGCCGAGCAGCGCTACACCGAGACGATCAACGAGCTGACTGCCGCGCTGCGTTATAACGCGAACATCTACGCTGCTCACCGTTTGATGGCCCTGGCATGCCAGCTTTCGGGCAACGAGAAGAATGCTCGGTTGCATGCCAATCGGGCACTGGAGTTGAACCCGGCAGACACGGCAAGCCTTTATGTTCTGGCTCGGCTGTCGGACAAGAGTGACAAGCCGGCCGAGGCCTTGCGGCTCTATCGAACGGCTCTGCTGTGCGATTCGACGGAAGACGCGGAAGGCTACCGCGTGCTGGTTCACTATCACCTGGGTCTACTACTGGAACGGCGGCACTACTACGCGGCGGCTGCGGATCAGTTCGAGTCTTTCCTGACTGGCGCGGCCGCGTTTGGCGATCGGGCCGGGCTGAATCCAGAGCTTGCCACCTTGGCGCGAGTGCAACAGGGGCCGGTGTTGCTCAAGTTGGCGCGGGCGCAGGGTTTGTTAGGGCGATATCCGGCGGCATCACAGACGCTGACGCGAGCGGTGGAGTTGGAGCCGGGGGATTGGGCGCTTCGAGGCGAGTGGATTCGCATGCTGGCACGTGCGAGGAGGCTTTCGGATGCGTGCGTAGCGGCCTCGCGTTATGTCGCGGATAGCCGGGGTCGGGCGGAGGCCCTTGATCTTCTGTTGGCGGTTTACCGTTATGCGGGCCGGCCTGAAGAGGCGGTGACGGCTATTCATGCGGTTCTGACAGAGCAGCCCGACAATCTGGCACTCCACTTGTTCTATGTGGATGCGTTGTTGGCTGCCAACCGGCAGGACGAAGCGGCGAGCGCGTTGGCGACGCTGGCCGAGGACCATCCGGATTTGCCGGATGTCCGCTGGAAGTTGGCGGCGCTGCATCGATCTCGGCAGCAATGGCGGGATTGGCTGCTCACGTTGGCAGCCGAGCTGGTTTCGCAATCTGCCGACGAGTCGCGGCTGGAGCAGGAGTTGGGGCAGTTGCCGGAACCCGTGGCCGGGGCCATGGTGGATGAGCGGTTGGGGCGTCCGGTTCAAGAGCCGTTGCTAGCGGGTTTGCCGACGGAGAGCCCGGCTGTGGAGTCGGCGGTGGACTATCTGGTTGCCCGGCTTGGGGATCGGTTAGGCCGATCGGTTGAGTCGCTGCCTCTGTTGGAGCGGGCGGCGGATCGCTCGCCGGAGTTTGTACCGGTTGCTGTGGCGCTGGCTCGTGGTTTCGTGCGGGAGTGTCGCTGGGCGGATGGTCTGGCCTTGTTGGATCGGGTGTCGGCCGGCGAGAAACAGGCTCACTCATCTTTGGAGGCCCTCAAGGCTCGCTGCCATGACGGGTTGGATGAAATTGAAGAGGCTGAGGAAGGTTACCGGAAGGCTCTTCAGCTCGACCATGCGGACACCGAAGTGATGTGGTGGCTGGTGCGTCTGTACGAGCGCAGGGGCGAGGCACAGAAGGCTTTCGAGCAGTATGAAGCGATCCTGGCGGCGAACCCGGACGATCAGCGGGCTCGCGAGGAGCTCATTCGGGCCTTGTGGACCAACCGGGAGCAGCGATCACGGCTTGTTCGGGAGTTGAACGAGATTCAGCGGATCGATTCTGAATCACCGCCGGCCCGGCGTTGCGTGGCGATGGTCCAGTTCCTTCAGCCAGCGGCGGCCAACCTCGAAGCCTACACCCAGGCGATGCGCGAGCTGGTGGCAAGCCATCCCGAGGATACGCGATCTCGCGAGGAGTTGATTGGCGCGCTCGTTGCGACTCGGGAGTACGAGGCTGCCCACACGGAAGCGGTGGAGTTGCTGAAGCAACATCCGTGCTCGGATCGGGCCAATGAGCTGATGTCGTTGGTGTTGATTCGTGAGCTGGCGTTCGACCAGGCCCAGCAGCGGCTGGAGCAGATGTTGACTTGGTATCCGAATCGCGAGTCATGGATGCAGGAGCTGGCTCAACTGCGGGCGTTGGACCAGCGGTACGATGAGGCGGTGGACCTGTGGCGTCGGTTGTTGGGTCGGTGGTCGAAGGGGGATCCCGCTTCGCCGGACGACCGGACGCCGCATTACCAGATGAAGCTGATGCAGGCGTACCGGCAGGCCGGCCGGTTCGAGGACGCTCGCAAGACGGCCGAGGAATGGCTTGCCGCGGATACGCCCCGGGATGAGGTGATGGTGAGGCGGCTGCGGTGGTTTGCTCTGGCGGCGGATGCCGGAGCGGGCGAGCACGACCGCTACATCGAGCGGGTGCGGTCGTGGTTGGCCGAGGATCCGACGAACCCGGAGCTGCGAGCCTGGGAACTGGGCGTAGCGGCCTCGTACCCCGCAGGCAGTCTAGGCCTTCCGCCGGGCAAGGCGGGCTTGATTGGGGCGAAGCGGTTTGAGGAAGCGATCTTGCGGGCGCTCGAGTGGCTGGCGGCTCAGCCCGAGGACGACGGCGGGGTGATGTGGCTGATCACCGCGTTGCAGGCGGCCAAGCGGCATGACGAGGCGATCGAGCTTGCCGCCAACCAGGTGGCTGCCGCCGATGAGCTGCAAGATCGCATCGAGCATCTCAATATGCTTCGGGAGCTGTACATGCGGGCGGGCCGTTACGAGCAGGCTCTCGATACCGCGCGGGAGGTGGTGAACGAAGCCCGCAAGTTGCTCAACGATATCGACGCGCCGCGCAAGCCGTTTGTCGAGGTTTTTGTTTTCGAGTTGCGGCGGCTGTTCGGCCAAGTACTGGTGCAGGCCCGGCGGTACGATGAGGCGATCAACCACCTGAGAGAGATGGTGGACGAGGTCGATGCGATTCGTCGCGAGTCGCAGACAATCGCACAGGGGCTCGAGGATCTGCGGCAAAGGGAGATTGCCCTGCGACGTGAGCAAGAGGCGGCCAAGCGGCAGACGCTCCTGCTGCGAGCTTTGTGTTACGTGCATCAACAGCAGGGACGCGACGATTTGGCGTTGGAGCGTGCCCGGGAGGCTTATCAGTTGCTGCCCCGAGACGTGGGTCTGAACAACGACGTCGGGTATACGCTCGCGGATGCGGGCGAAGACCTGGACGAGGCGGAGCGTATGATCCGTTACGCTTTGTCCACCGAGCCGGCGCAAGCGGCCTACTTGGATAGTTATGGCTGGGTGTTGTACAAGAAGGGCCGGTTCGCCGAGGCCCGGATCTGGCTGGTGCGGGCGTGCGCTATGGAAGAAGGCGAGGATGCGGTTATTTTCGACCACCTGGGTGACGCCTGCTGGCGGTTGGGCGAGAAGGACGAGGCCGTGCGGCACTGGCGCCGTGCGCAGGAAACCCACGAGCGCAAGGTGGCCGAGGGCGAATCGGCGACGGACGAGAAGTTGATCGCGAGGATACAGTCGAAGCTGGCCGCGGTGGAGCGAGATGAGAAGCCCGAGGTGGCCTCCATCCCGGCGGACACGCAGCCAGCCCCGTAAACGAAAGATGACAGGAGATCACTGATGTCAGGTCATTCGCATTGGGCGAGGATCAAGCATAAAAAGGGAGTCACGGACGCCCGGCGCGGGCGGTTGTGGAGCAAGTTGGCCCGCAACATCATTGTGGCGGCCAAGCGCGGCGGTGGCGACGCGAGCCAGAACCTGGCTTTGCGGTACGCGATCGACAAGGCCAAGCAGGCCAACATGCCCAAGGACACTATCGAGAACGCAGTCAAGAAGGGGGCCGGCGGGGCCGAGGGTGCCAACTTCGAGACCGTCTACTACGAAGGTTATGGCACGGGGGGCATCGCCATTCTTGCTGAGGCTCTGACCGACAATCGCAACCGGACCGCTCCGGAGGTCAAGAAGATCTTCGAGCGGCACGGCGGGAGCGTCGGCGCGGCCGGTTGCGTTCAGTGGATGTTCACCTCGAAGGGGCAGATTGCCGTGCCGGCCAACGGGGTTGATGAGGATCGCATCGCCGAGATCGCTCTGGAGGCCGGGGCCGACGATTACGCCCTGAGCGACGATGTGTGGGAGATCACCTGCGAGCCGACGGCCTTCGAACCGTTGCGGGCTGCTCTGACCTTGGCCGGCCTTGCCATCCAGTCCGCCGAGTTGGCCATGGTTCCGTCGACCGCCATCACCGTCGACGCCGAGAGCGGCGCCAAGCTCCTCAAGCTCATCGACGCTCTCGAAGATCACGAGGACATCCAGAACGTCTACGCCAACTTCGAGATTCCACCCGACGCCCTCGATCAGCTTGAAGCGGGGGGCTGATCGCCGCTTGCGTACGGTCCGGTCCTTGGTGGTCGCGGTACGGAGCGATCGTCGTTATTGCGGATCTGCCCGAACAGGCATGTCCGGAGTCTGCGTGCTTGCCCAATGCCGGTTGGCCAAACCGTGGGCGAAGACTACACTGCTATGACTTGTTGTTTGTGCGGAGAGAACCCGTAGAGCATGAGGACGTCATGGCCAGGAAACGAATTCATCTGATCTGTAACGCGCATCTCGATCCGGTGTGGCTGTGGGAGTGGGAGGAGGGGGCGGCGGCGGCGATCGCCACGTTCCGCACCGCGGCGGACCTGATCGAGGAGTTCCCCGGCTTCGTCTTCAACCACAACGAGGTCATCCTCTACAGATGGGTCGAGGAGTATGAGCCGGCCCTGTTCAAACGCATTCAGAAGCTCGTCCGCCAGGGTCGATGGCGGATCATGGGCGGTTGGTATCTGCAACCGGACTGCAACATGCCCAGCGGCGAGTCGTTCGTGCGGCAGATCCTGTTGGGCAAGAGCTATTTCGCGGAGAAGTTCGGCGTTGAGCCGACGACGGCGATCAACTTCGACCCCTTCGGGCACACCCGCGGGCTGGTGCAGATTCTGGCCAAGAGCGGCTACGACTCGTACACCTTCTGCCGCCCGGACGGCCGCGATCTCGACTTGCCGCACCACGATTTCATCTGGGTCGGTTACGACGGCTCGCGGATCCTGGCCTCGCGGATCATCGGGTTCTACAACTCGCAACTCGGCGAGATGGACGTGAAGATCCGTGACTGGCAGAATGACCACACCTACCCGCACTTCGGGTTGCTGGCCTGGGGGGTGGGCTATCACGGCGGCGGACCCTCGCGCACCGATCTGCGGAAGATCGCCAAGCTCATGCGCGACCCCAAGCATGCCCAGCTCATCCACTCGAACACCGAGGATTACTTCAAAGAGGTCAAGGCGGTCCGTGCGTCGCTCTCGGAAGTGCACCGCGACCTGAACCCATGGGCCGTCGGGTGCTACACCTCGCAGGTGCGCATCAAGCAGCGCCATCGGCGGCTGGAGAACGAGCTGTACGCGACCGAGAAGATGAGCGCCATTGCCGCTGTCCAAGGCCTGATGGCGTATCCCGAGCAGGATCTCTACGACGCGGCCTGCGACCTGATGGTCGGTGAGTTCCACGATATTCTGCCCGGCTCGGCCATTCAGCCGGTCGAGGAGATGTCGCTGCGGCTGATGGACCACGGGCTCGAGAAGCTGTCGCGGATCAAGGCTCGCGTGTTCTTCGCTCTGGCTCAGGGGCAGCCGAAGGCTCGGCCCGAGGAGATTCCCATCCTGGTTTACAACCCGCACCCGTACCCCGTGCGGACGACCGTCGAGTGCGAGTTTCAGTTGCCCGCGGTGAATTGGGGCGAGGAGTATACGCTGCCGACGGTCTACCGTGACGGGAAGGCCGTGCCCTCACAGCCGGAGAAGGAGCTCAGCAACCTGCCGATCGATTGGCGCAAGCGGATCGTCTTCACGACCGAGCTGGCTCCGTCGCAGATGAACCGCTTCGACTGCCGGCTGAGCAGGCTCAAGCAGAAGCCCGCACCGCGACTCAAGGCGAGCGATGGGCGCATTCGCTTCCGCACTGACGATATCGAGGTGATGATCAACACGCGGACCGGGTTGATCGACCGCTACCGCGCACGGGGCGACGACTACCTGCGCGGCCGGGCTTTTGAACCGCTGGTCATCCGCGACAACGAGGATTCCTGGGGCATGACCACTCATTCCTACCGCAAGGTGGCTGGGCGATTCAAGCTGATGCCGCCGAACGACGGGACGTGGTTTTCCGGGGTTACGCAGGCGGTGTTGCCCTCGGTGCGGGTGATCGAGGATGGGCCGGTGCGCAGCGTGGTCGAGGCCGTGTTCGCCTGGGGCCGATCGTTCGTCTGTCAGCGGTACAAGCTGCCCAAGGAGGGGACGGAGATCGAGGTCGAGACGCGGGTGCACTGGAACGAGAAGAACCTGATGCTCAAGCTGTCGATTCCGACGTCGAGCGGCGAGGCCGAGTATCTCGGACAGGTGGCATACGGCGTGGGCGAGCTGCCAGCCACCGGGGACGAAGCGGTCGCCCAGAAATGGGTGGCGGTCGTATCGCGGCGGGACGATCAGGCCCTGACCTGTATCAACGACGGGATCTATGGGTCGGACTACTCGTCCGACGGGCTGCGGTTGACGCTGTTGCGGTCGGCGGCTTACTCGTCGCACCCGCTGCTCGAACGTACCATTCTGCCGCAAAACCGATACAGCCCGCGCATGGAGCAGGGCGAGCGGCTCTACCGATTCTGGCTGAACGGCGGTTCGGTCCGGCAACGGTTGTCGGCGGTGGATCGCGAGGCTTTAGCCCGTAACGAGAAACCCTTCGCTCTGTCGTTCAACCCACCGGGTTTGGGCCGCAAGCCCCGTCCCGGGGTGACGCTCAGCGACGGTGTGGTCCAGGTGACCGCGATCAAGAAGGCCCAGCGAGGCAACGACCTGATCGTCCGCCTGTTCGAGCCCACCGGCCGGGCGAGGTCCACAACCTTGCAGGTGCCGTTCCTCGGTATCCGCAGGAAGGTCGAGCTCGGTAAGTTCGAGATCAAGACGTTGCGGATCAATCCCCGAACGCGCAAGGTCACTGAGGTGAATCTGCTCGAACGGCCGATCCGCTGATCCGCGGTCCGTCACGGACAGATCAACGCGCTGTTCAGGCTGTTGCGCACGGCGACCAGGTCGAAGATGTTGATCGCCCCATCCACGTTGACATCAGCCCGACACGTGCTCGCGGTGACCGACTGGTTCAGTTGGTTTCTCACCTGGACGAGATCGAAGATGTTCACGGTTTGATCGCCGTTGACATCACCAGCCAGGCAAGCGATGCGCACCTCGGCGGCGTCCTGCATATCCGCCACATCGGAAGCCGTGAGCGTCAGGCAGGTTGCGTTCGGTACACCGTGCAACTCGACAGTCGCCAGGGGCCCGTCCACGGTCACCGCGTCCACGGTGCCCGCGGAGGCCTGCACCTGGACTCCCTCGGCCGGTCCGCTGAAGGTCAGCACAATCGTCCTCGGACCGCCCGTGCGGCATTCGCTGCCCGCGGTCCCTCCAAGGGACAGCGGCGTATCGAAGTTGCCCACAGTCCCGTGTGTTCGGCGAGACACCGCGCCCGCCAGGAAGACCGGGCTGATGGGCAGTATCTGCACTTCGGTGAGAATCGTTCCCACGGACGGATTGACCAGTATCAACGAGGCATGATCCCATCCCAGTTCCGGGTCCACATACCAGTCGAAGCTTCCCGATGCCATGGGTGCGCTGCCGAGGCGGATCACCGAGTTGGGATCATAATGCAGCGAAGACTGAGCATGTGAGAGATATATGTCCACGTCGCCCGTCGGATTGGTACTGGTCCAGTTGATGGTGGTTGTCGCGCCGGCCTGGACCGCCTGGCCGGCTTGCGGGAAGGTCTGCGTCATGGTCGGCGATGTCGTGGGTGACGGGTTGGTGATCTGGAATGTGCCGTCCGTTTCGTCCCGCACGTTGCCGTCCACCATCCACATGACCTCGATGCGATAGTTCGAGCCGGCGGGCAGCGATGAACAGATCGGCCAATCGAAGCTGCCGGCCTCCATCGGAGCCAGACCGATGATCAGAGGGTTGTGCACGGTCGGGCTACCCGCGGACTCCAAGGCTTCGCTCTGCAGGGTGACCATCACCCAGCCGTGAGGGTGGGTGCTGGTCCAGGTGACGGTCTGCGTCGTGCCCGCCTGCCAGATGCTCGCACTGTCAGGGCTTGTGACCGTGATGGTCGGCGGAGCGGTCGAGTCCGAGATCGTGAAGGGCGCGTTGCTGTCATCCTCGAATGTGCCCAGACCGCCTCCGTCGTACAAGGCGATGCGCACTCGGTAGTCGGCTCGATCACCGATCCAGGGGGGAATGGACCATGCGAAACTGCCTGTCCCGATCTGGGTCGTGCCGATCGTCCCCAGGGGAACATCGCCTGCGTAGAGCTCGATATTCGCGGATTCCTGGCCGGAGACATGGGTACTGGTCCAGGAGATGGTTTGGGTAGTACCGGCCTGGTAGCTCTCGCCGCCGTTGGGGCTGACCACAGTGATTGTGGGAGGAGGTGTCGAGCCGGTGATGGTGAACGACCCGTTGCTGTAGTCTTCGAACATTTCGAAGCCGCTGCTCATGGACAGGCGGACGCGGTAGTCCGTGCGGTCACCAATCCAGGGGGGAATCTGCCAGGCGACGGAGCCGGCTTCAGCGAAGGTGCCGCCAATCTCCCCGATGTACTCTGTGCTCGCGTACAGAGACGCACTGACCCATTCGTCGCCGGTCGTATTGGCGCTCGTCCAGGTGATGCTGTGAGTTGTGCCGGCCTGCCAGGTCTCGCCGCCATTGGGGCTGGTCAAGGTGATCGCCGGAGGAGGCGTGGAGCCGGTGATGCTGAAGAAGCCGTCACCGCAGTCCTCGACCTGGCCAACGCTCTCCAGCCAGATGCTCGTGCACACGCGGTACTGGGTATGATCGCCGATCCAGGCGGGAATTGCCCAAACCAGACTGCCGGATCCTACGGGGCCTGAGCCGATCTGCATGCGGTAAGTCTCGCCCTGGTAAAGCGAGACGGTGATGGAACTATCGCCAGCGATACCGTTACTACTCCAGGTTATGGTCTGGGTGGAGCCTGCCTGCCAGGTTTCACCGCCGTTGGGGCTGGTGATGGTTAAGGTCGGGTTTCCGGCCGAGCCGGTGATCTCGAAGGGCCCGTCCCCGAAGTCTTCAAACACGTCGCTGCTTTGATAGAAGACGATGCGTAACCGATAGTTGTCGCCGTTGGCTGTCCAGGCTGGAATGGCCCAATCGTAGCCGCCGCTGCCTACGGTGGTCCCACCGAGTGACCCGCAGTACTGGTCACCTTCATAGAGTTCGATGGTCAGCCATTCGCTTCCTGTGGTGTGGGTGCTGGTCCAGGTGATGGCCTGTGTGGTGCCTGCCTGCCAGACCTCGCCCCCATTGGGGCTGGTGACGGTCAACGTGGGGGGATCCATCGAGCCGGTGAGCGAGAAAGACGCGTCGCTGCAGTCGGTCACCGCCCCGAAGTCGCCCACCCAAGTCTCGAGGCAGACGCGGTAGTCCGTCCCGTCGCCGATCCAGGAGGGGATTGCCCAGTCCATGCCGCCGTCGCCGATCACCGCCCCGCCGATTTGGCGGACGTATGTGTCGCCCGAGTAGAGGTAGACACTGACCCACTCATACCCCTGGACTTGGGTGCTGGTCCAGGTGATGGGTTGGGTGGTGCCCGCCAGCCAGGTCTCGCCGCCGTTGGGGTTGGTGAGCGAGAGGGTGGGTGGCCCCGCCGAGCCGGTGATCGCGAACGGAGCGTCGCTGGAGTCCTGTACAGGGCCGTAGGCATCCACCCAGACTTCGATGCGGATCTGGTAGTCCGTCCTGTCGCCGATCCAGGGCGAAATCTGCCAATCCAGGCTGCCGTTGCTCAGGGGAACGGACCCGAGGTCGGCGCGATGGTTGCCCCCTTCGTAGAGGGATATGGTCGCCCACTCGGTGCCGGTGGTGTTGGTGCTGGTCCAGGTGATGGTGTGTGTAGTGCCGGCCTGCCAGCTCTCGCCGCCGTTGGGGCTGGTGATGGTGAGGACAGGGGGCTGCAGCGAACCGGTGACGGCAAAGGAAGCGTCGCCGCAATCCTGGACTGCGCCGAAGCCACTGACATAAGCCTCTACGCAGACCCGGTAGTTTGTGCCGTCGCCAAACCAAGGCGCGATGGACCAGTCCAAGCTGCCGGCTCCGATGGTCGTTCCACCGATCTGCCCGCGATACGTTTCTCCGTCGTAGAGATTGATGGTTAGCCACTCATCCTCGTCGATTCCACTGCTAAGCCAGGTGATGGTGTGGCTCATCCCGGCCTGCCAGGCTTCACCGCCGTTGGGGCTGGTCAGCGTGACGGCCGGCGGCGCGAGCGAACCGGTGATGGTGAACGGGGCGTCTCCGCAGTCCTGTACCCAGCCGACCGTGTCCACCCACATCTCGACGCAGATCCGGTACGTGGTGCCGTCGCCGATCCATGCGGAGATGGGCCAGTTCAGACTGCCCGCTCCGACGGTCGTTTCTCCAAGCAACTCGCGATAGTCGTTTCCCTCGTAGAGGAGAACCCGAACCTGCTCTTCGCCGGTGGTATCCACGGCGCTCCAAGTGATTGTCTGCGTGGTGCCGGCCGACCAGCTCTCTCCGCCGTTGGGACTGGTCACGGTGATTTGGGGGTTGGGTTCTGCTCCGCCGCACACGTCCGGCAAGGAGACGGCCAGGTTAGCGCACTCGGCGTCCCATTCGGTCACGCAGCAGTAGGAGTCCAAGGCGCAGACCGCTTCGCAGCACGCCTGGTTCTCGCAGTAAGGCGAGCCGTTGGCTTCCAGGCAATCGCCGGTGCCTGGGGTTCCGCAGCCGTCTGTGGATTGAGAGACAACCGGTAGCGACGAGCCCGGCTGGCCGAACGTCGAGCCGGCGAACACAAGCACGATGACCACATGCCACCACATCCAGGGGCTCCTTCCGGACATATTGCTGTCCTCCCATCCGCACAGACAAAGGATGAATGAACTGAACCGCGACCATGGTGGGACTCGAGGGCGCGTCGGCCCTCGATTCCTCCCCGAGTGATTATACCGGATTTGCCGCTGGAAATCAGCCCCGCCGACGCCCGATATCCAGCGACCGCTCCAGCCGGGTGGCCCAATCTCCGATATGGACCCTATGACTGCAATCGTGGTCTTCGAAGACGACGGCTGGCGCAACCTGCTGCCGCTGACTTACTGGCGGACGACCTGCGAACTGCGGACCGGTTATGGGTCGTTGCTGGATGCGATTTTCGCTTGTACTGAGGCAACCGGGGTCCACCTGTATTGCCGCCCCATGCTTGCCGCGGTCACCGCTGAGCGATTCGCCCACTCTGTCAACAGATGTCCGGACCGCGACGCGGCCCTGTTGTTGAACGGGCGTTTGCTGATGACCGCACCGCTCGCGGCTGGGCCCCGTCCGGCGGTGCAGTGGCATGACGGAACGCCCATCGTGATTCATGCGGACCGAGCCCTGATGGCCCGGCTTTCGCCCGAAGTCCTGCTCGATTCGGACCGGGCATGCACCGTGCTTGGCGATGTGCCGGAGTTCCCGTTCATCGCCTCGCCGCGGCTGATGAACTACCCTTGGGATCTGGTGCACGCCAATGTCGGTATGCTGCATTGGGGCTGGGAACGCACGGGCCGATCAGCGAGCAAGGAAGGCCGACTCTGCCCCGGAGTCCACCTGCTCGAAGAAAAAGCCATTCATATCGGGGCCGGCTCGGTCATCAAGCCCGGCGTGGTACTCGACGCGGAAAACGGACCGATCTACATCGGCGACGGGGTCACCGTCGCGCCCAACGTCAGCATCGAAGGGCCGTGTTATATCGGCGACGGCTCGATCATTCAGGCCGGGGCCGCCCTGCGCGACGCCATGAGCATCGGACGGCGATGCAAAGTCGGAGGTGAATTGGAGGCATCCATCGTCCACGGGTATTCCAACAAGCAGCACGACGGATTCCTCGGCCACGCCTATGTCGCCGAGTGGGTCAACCTGGCCGCCGACACGGTCAACAGCGATCTCAAGAACACCTACGGCACCATCCGCGTACCGATCAACGGCGTCGAGGTCGAGTCCGGCCAGATGTTCGTCGGGCTCACCATCGGCGATCACAGCAAGACCGGCATCGGTCAGATGTTCCCCACCGGAGCGGTGATGGGCTTCGGCTCGAATGTCGCGACCTGTGAGTTCGCCCCGAAGTTTGTGCCCTCCTTTTCCTGGCTCACGAATCACCGCAGCCTGCCGTACCACGTCGATCGTTGTCTCGATGTGGCCCGTCGGGTCATGGCTCGTCGCCAGGTGATCATGACACGTGCGGAAGAAGCCCTTTTCCGCTCCTTGCCCGAGTTGGCTCAAGAGATCGAAGTATCTGCGGAATCCTCCGCCCGCGTCGTCTCCTCGGCACGCTAGAGCACGTCACGATTCACCGTGATCTTCGCCCCGCGGGAGGCGTACGTGTTGAGCGTCCCCCTTCCGAGGAGGGGCCGTGGCTGGATCAAGAGCAGAGCCGCGACCGTCAGGGAGCGGTAGCTCGAAAAAGCAAGAACCGCTTCCTGACGTGCGCGGCTCTGCTGGAGCCGGTCCTTACGGAATCGGTTGTTTGCGAGTGATGGGACGGGCGTTATGATGCCGAGGGCGAGCTGAAGGCTTCCGAAGGAGGCTGGGCTAAGTCGCCGCCGAGAAGAACTCGATACCCGTATCGCGGGAGCACTGAGCACATCTGATGGCCGGTCGATGGCAGGTTGTTCTGGCGATGTCGGTGGCCGCACTGGTCGGCGCCGCGGCATTTTACCCTTCCCTGCCCAACGAGTTCGTTTACGACGATAGACCGATCATCGTCAACAACGCCCTGGTTACCCAACCGGGTGCTTGGTACCGCTTCTGGCAGCATCCGTGGTGGCCTCGTGGAGAGTCCTCAGACAAGCTGTATCGCCCGCTGGCGGCTTGGACACTGCGAGCGAACATCGTGCTGGCTGGTCGCGCCGAGCCGAACCCGTACGCATTTCGCTTAGTCAATTTGGGCTTGCACGCCTTGGCCGGCGCGGGCGTGGCATTGACTGCGTGGCGACTGATTCGTCACCCCGCGGCTGCCTGGATCGCGGGGCTGCTTTTCGCCGTCCACCCTATCCACACCGAGGCGGTGGTCACTGGCTATGGCCGAGCCGAGTTACTGGCCGGTTGCCTCAGCGCCTGGTTGCTGGCCCGCTACCTGCGTGATCCGCCCGCGGGCCGTTGGGCAGCCATGGGTTTCCACCTGTTCAACACTCTGCTCTTCCTGGGCGCGGCGATGAGTAAGGAGCATGCCCTGTTCGTCTGGCCGGTGCTCCTGTTGTTTGACCTCTGGCGGCGGCGGGAGGTGCCCACCGAAAGTCGCGTTGACCGACGCACATGGGTCAACCAAACACTGGCTCCCGCTCACTTGTGCTTCATCCTTGCGGTCGGTCTGTTCATGTTTCTTCGCTACCAGGTGTTTGGGTGGAACTACGTGCTCGATGCCTCGCGGACCGTGCCGTGGGAGGATCCCATGCACCATGTGGGCTTCATCGAGAGGTTGCTCACGCCGTTCCGTCTGACCTTTCTGGCAATCGAGCTGTTGTTCAGGCCGGGCCGGCTGTGTCCGATCTGGTCGATCACGGAGCTCCTGCCGGCCGATCGGCTGGCGTGGGATGTGGTGATCGGGCTGTCGCTGTGGGTGGCGGCGACGGCCGGCGCGGTACTGTGTTGGAGGCGCCGGAGCCGGATGGGTCTTGTATTCGTCGGCCTGATGGTCACGCTTGCCGTGCCGGTTCACGCCATGCCCATGGCCCACTGGCTTTTCGCGGAACGGTGGCTCTATCTGCCCACCGTGTTCATGGCCATCGGACTCGCCGCCATTCTGGTTCGGCTGGCTCGACTGGCGGTGCCGTTGACCGTGGCTGCGGTGTTCCTGCTGCTGCCCGCCAGTTGGCAATATGGTTCAGCGTTCGCGGACAATCTGACCATGAATCGCGAGGTCGTGCGCCGGCAGCCGGACAACTACCAGGGCCGGCGGAACTTGGCCATCGTGCTCTACTACCAGGGCAGGTACACCGAGGCGATCCAGGCCGCCGAGGAGATCATCGAGCGGTTCATCGACCCGCCTGTGTGGTCTGGCCGATTCGGAACACCAAGAACGCAGTACTTGGTCCTGCTGAAGAGCTTCCTGGCTTTGGGGGATGGCAGGCGGGCTCTTGTGGCCCTCGATGCGTACGAGTCGCTGCACCTGGGGACCGGCGAGCCGAGTCTCACTGCCGAGCGAGAACAGGCTTTGGCCCTGATTGCCGGGGAGGATGCGCCCGCCCCCTGAACAAACAGAAGCGGCTGGCCCGCAGGTCAGCCGCTCCTTCGCCGGTTCATTCTCCATCAACCCCGGAAACTCGTTTACAGAAGCACGGGGTCCGCATCCAGTACCTCACGCAGCTTGGTGAGGGCTATGTTCTGAATCTGTCGCACGCGCTCCTTGCTCAAGCCGATGGTGTTCCCGATCTCCTGGAAGGTCAGGCGACTCTCCTGGTCGGCCGGGAAACGATGAGCCAGGATCTCGGTCTCCAGATCAGTCAGATCCCCGAGGTTGTGACGCATGATCCGCCGCAGCCGTTCGACATAAAGGTCGGCTCCCTCATCGTCTGATGAAACCGGACGCTCGTACGACAGGTCGTGCTGGACGGGGAACATTCGCCGATGGTTGCTCTCTTGTTTGCCCCGCCGCATGAGCGCCCGGGCTATGACGTTGCAGGCATAGGTACTGAACTTGTACCCGCGCCAGGGATTGAACCGGTCAACCGCCCGGGTCAAGGCGTACATGCCCTCGCTCAGCCGATCGTCCTCGTCCAATTGACGGGCGCCCAGACGCCCGATCATCGAGTACACCAATCCGATGTTCTGCTCGACGATGTATCCGCGGATGATCTCCCATCGGCGGGCCCACGCCGTCCTTTCGGTCATCAGGATTCGGCGACCGCTGGGTTTCCGGGCCGCCCGGTAGGCACAGGTATGCAGGGCCACGAACAGTTCCTGCTCATCGGGATTGAAGTCCGGCGAGCGAACGCCGGTCACTCCTTCCGCAATCGCGACGGCCTGCTCACCCGCCGCCTTGCTTCTGAGCCGCGGATTGGGGGCATACCAGAGTTCAAAGGGATCAACGCCGGTGGAAGGCACGCTTTTCTGTGAGTCTTGCATCGCGCTTCGCATGGTGGGCCTCGCGTAGGTTGGGGGTCCTCTTCTCCTTGACCAGTGGCGGGCAGCACGCGCTATTCGCACCACTTTGGTGCTATTAAATATAGCACTATTTCGGTACGATTCAAGCCCCCTCTGCATCAAAATGCAAGAATCTTTTGGGCGGGGACGGGATTGATGTAAGATACTATTCTGCAGCCAGTTATGTTTTAATGTGGGCGATTTTTCCTTCCTGTCGCACGTTTTTTTTCGTCGGACGATGCGTTTCCAGGTCAATTTTGTGCCTTCGAGGCTGTGCGGGCTGCTGGTGGGGGCCCATGCTTTGGGGTTTGCGGAATGGGCCTGCGGGATGGCTAGCGGGTCAAAGGCGGTGGACGGCATAGAGCCGCTTTCCATGTTGTTTTGGCTGGCGGGGGGGATGTGGGAGGTGGGCTGCGGTGGAGGCCATGCTATACTACGGATCTTGGTTGCAGAGGGAGAGATGCGAGGCGGGGGTGGTCATACCTGCTCATTCTTAATCGAGGGTGGCATGAATCACAGCGGCGAGGGGCGGCGGGTGTGGGTATGGCTGATGCTGGTGATGGCATCGGTGCTGGCGTTTTTCCGTCTGCCGGGAGCGTGGGCGGCGGCTCCGGAGTTCCGGGGCATGTGGGTGACGCGATTTGACTGGGCGAACCCGGACGAAGCGACGGCGAAAGGCACGATTGACGATGCGATGACCAAGCTGCGACAGCATCGATTCAACGCGGTGTTGTTTCAGGTTCGCGGCCAGGCGGACACGCTTTACCCCTCGCCGAATGAGCCGTGGTCGCCGTTGATTTCGCCAAGCGGTGAAGATCCAGGGTGGGATCCCATGGCTTATGCCTTGGCGGCGGCTCACGCGGCCGACTTGGAGTTCCACGCC